>Ga0315306_10001474_pt1 | contig 11243 bp, 12 predicted proteins | sample TDP1_MG_FD_203803 | JGI IMG/M metagenome (GOLD analysis project Ga0315306, IMG submission 203803) | Freshwater sediment microbial communities from Lake Towuti, South Sulawesi, Indonesia - TDP1 | ecosystem: Environmental > Aquatic > Freshwater > Lake > Sediment | place: Indonesia: South Sulawesi... | reverse complement strand
CCCTCTTTTTCCCTCACATACGTTGGTTGTATTTATAAGAGAATGTGTGTATGTAGGATTCCCACATATCTCATGAAATTATCTCTTCTGCTCAAAGACATCGAGAGCTTGTTGAAGGAAAAACTGTTTGCCGATGGAGACACGGTTCTGGACTGAGCGTTACCTAAAGAGGTAAAGCCCCCTTACAACTAGGGAAAGGATTTAAGGAAGAAGGAGTTTGATGAGCACAGAGGCAGGGTTAAACAAGGATCGCCTGCAGTTGGCGCGGATTACTGCCTTTGAAGGAGAGATAGAAAAAACATAGCAGCGTTCAGCTAAATCCTTATAAGGATAATTAAGATTAGGAGGAGATTCCAAAGGTTTACAAACGTAAAGGTGAAGGAAAGCGGGTGAACTGTCGTGCCGCTTAGACTCTGGCGCAAACCATTAGATGCGGACAGAGTCAAGATTCCGCGGGCTGAGATACATATAATAAAAGAGCGGTGTAAGGGGTGTGGCTTCTGCATAGAATTCTGTCCCAGAAAAGTGCTGGAGCAATCAAAAGAATTCAACGAAAAAGGTTTCCACCCTCCAAGGGTGAAAGAAGTGGACAAATGTGTGCTTTGCAGCTTCTGCGAAGCCGTTTGCCCAGACCTCGCGATTTTTACTGTCGAAAAGAAATGTGAAGGAGACTGCTAGGTGGCGGAAAAGAGGATAGCCGTTCTCACTGGCAAACACTTCATGCAGGGAGACATAGCCTGTGCAGAGGGCGCAATAGCCGCTGGATGCAGATTTTTTGCTGGTTACCCCATAACGCCAGCCACGGAAATCGCTGAACGCATGGCTCGACGTCTGCCAGAGGTTGGAGGGGTCTACGTGCAGATGGAAGACGAACTCGCCTCAATGGCAGCAGTCATCGGAGCATCCTACGCGGGTGTGAAATCCATGACCGCCACCTCAGGTCCAGGCTTCAGCCTCATGGTTGAAAACATAGGGCTGGCCTTCATGACCGAAACCCCATGTGTCATCGTAAACGTTATGAGGGGAGGCCCTAGCACCGGTCAACCAACGAAATCCGGTCAGCAAGACGTGATGCAGGCAAAGTGGGGTTCCCACGGCGACTACGAAATTATAGCTCTTGCCCCATCTTCAGTTCAGGAGGCCTTCGACTTAACGGTTCAAGCCTTCAATCTTTCGGAAACTTATCGCACCCCTGTGGTTGTGCTCGCTGACGAAATTGTTGGACACATGTGGGAGAGAGTCACCATCCCTAAAGCGGACGAGATTAGGGTTGTAAATCGAAAAAAGCCTCAAGTTTCGCCAAGTGAGTACGCTCCCTTTAGACCTGACGAAGACTTGGTTCCGCCGATGGCCTGCTTCGGAGAGGGATACCGCTTCTACGCAACAGGGCTCACACACGACGAGAGTGGGCTCCCCAGAACCAGCAGTGCTGAGGCGCAACAGAAACTTGTTCAACGGCTCTGCGACAAAATACGAAAGAACGCGGATAAAATAATAAAAACCGAGGGAACAATGCTGGAAGACGCTGAAGTGGCAGTTGTTGCCTACGGGATTACTTCGCGATCCGCGTTAAGCGCTGTGCGAAAGGCAAGAGAAGCGGGCATTAAAGCGGGTCTCCTCAGACTAGTCACCCTCTGGCCTTTTCCTACCAAACAGGTTTCACAGGTGGCTAAGAAGGTCGATGCAATAGTGGTTCTTGAGATGAATTATGGGCAGATTGTGCGCGAAGTGGAGAGAGCGGCTAAGGAAACTCCTGTGATTTTTCTACCGAAGTTGGGTGAAGAACCGCACAAACCATCAGAGGTTTTGTGGGGCGTAAGGGGGGCGCTCCAGTGAGAGAGGAGTTGCATCCATTTGAAACGTTCTTGCGAAGGGAGATGATGCCCCACATCTGGTGTGAAGGTTGTGGAAATGGTATCATACTAAACTGCTATGTGAGGGCTCTCAGAGACCTAGGCATCGACATCAACAAGGTTGTTACGGTTTCTGGGATCGGGTGTATTGGGCGCATATCAGGGTACACAAACACAGATTCTTACCACACAACCCACGGCAGGGCTATAGCCTTCGCCACAGGAGTGAAGCTGGCTAAACCAGAGCTGAAGGTGGTTGTGATTAGTGGAGACGGAGACCTCTTCGCCATCGGAGGAAACCATTTTATTCATGCCGCCCGCAGAAACGTAGATATACAGGTGATATGTGCAAACAACTTCAACTACGGCATGACTGGTGGACAATATGGACCCACCACCCCCCTTGAGGCTTGGACTACCACAACTCCCTACGGAAACATTGAACACCCCTTCAACCTAGTTCACTTGGCAGCAGCTTCAGGGGCAGTGTACGTCGCAAGATGGACAACTCTCCACGTTCGAAGGCTAACGGAATGCATAAAGAAGGCTTTGCAGAAGGAGGGATTCTCCTTCATCGAGGTGATCTCCCCATGCCCCGAAATCTATGGAAGGTACAACAAAATGAGAACCGGCATCGACATGATGAACTGGTTCAGAAAAGCCTCTGAGGTTCAAAATTACTCTGACCCAGCAAAGGCTGAAATAACTCCTGAGAGAATCGTTATAGGTGAGTTTGTAGACATTGAAAAACCCAGTTTCGGAAGGCTTCTACAAGACATGACAGCCAAAGTTCAAGAGAGGATGAGGGAAGAGAAATAAATGAGACTGGAAATCAGAATCGCAGGCTTCGGCGGACAGGGAATCATAAGGACCGGAATGATGTTGGCTATGGCGGCTTGCATCCACGGAAACAGAAATGCAGTTCAAACGGAGTCTTACGGTCCTGAATCTAGAGGGGGAGCATGCAAATCCGAAGTGGTGATTTCCGACGAGGAAATAGACTTTCCAAAGGTTGTGGACCCAGACGTCTTGATCGCTATGTCACAGGAAGCCTACAACACCTACGTAGACACAGTTAAGAAGGGTGGAACAGTTCTTTTAGACCCAGATTTGGTGCAAAAGCAGAAAGCCAGCTCAGGCATTAGGGTTTTCAGGGTGCCAGCGACAAGGATGGCTGAGGGACTCGGGAAAGCGATAGTTGCAAATGTTGTTATGCTGGGCGCCTTTGCCTCCTTAACCCGTCTTGTGGATGCTGAAGCGCTTAGGAAATCTGTTCTGGACAACATTCCCAAGGGAACCGAAAAACTGAACCTAGCGGCTTTTGAAAAGGGCTACAACTATGGGAAGAGCCTTCTAGAAGAGAAAACTGAAAAATAGGGTATTCGACAACATACAAGTTTTCGTGGTGAGACATGTGATTATAGGTATTGTTGCGGATACACACGACTGTTTGCCCCTAGTTGACAAGGCTGTGAAGCAGTTAAACGAAGAAGGAGTTAAGTTGGTGCTGCATGCCGGAGACTACATCGCTCCCTTTGTTGTGCCCCACTTCAAACCCTTGAAGGCTGATTTGATTGGCGTTTTCGGCAACAACGACGGTGATCAAAAACTACTTGGAAAGAGATTCTCAGAATTGGGCGCCCAGATTCGTGGAAGGTTCGCAGAGGTGACAGCTGACGGATTGAGGATTGGAATGCTGCATGGCGAAGAAGAGGAGCTTCTCCGTTCACTCATCAGTGTGGAAGGTTATGACGTGATCGTGCATGGACACACCCACGAGGCGAAAACCTACAAAAAGGGAAGAACCCTCGTCGTGAATCCTGGAGAGGTCTGCGCTTATCTGACGGGAAAATCAACAATAGCCACGTTGAACACCCAAACGTTGGACGTAAAAATAGTCTCATTGTAAATGATTGCACCATCAGACAAGCCAAATCAGAAAGCTTCAAGTCTGCTTCGCCTTATCTTCTCCACCGTTTTCTTCACTCCTTCCCAACCTTCGACCACCTTCGAGTCAACTACATCGAAGGCTTCCTTCGAAGTTAGGCGTTCCAACTCCTCACCAGTCACTTCCCTAGAAAGATACCTTGCCGCTCTCAGCATTTCACCGTTTAGTCGAGAGTCTGTGACATCTGCTAGGTGGCAGACCAACGCCTCAACTGTTCTGGGCCATATTGGACCCGCCTCGCCTCCGTGATGTGCACAAACTATGTGAATCAGGTCTAGAGGGAAGCCTCTTCGAACCATTTCCGAAACTATTAGGGTTAGGTGATCCAATCTCTCGGCCAGAGGCGTTGACGTGTAGGTTCCATTTTCTTCCACGTGGTAAGTCAGAGGCTTGAAAATGTCGTGTAAAATAGTTCCGGAGATAACTAGGTCCTTGTCAACTCTGCCATGGTATACTCTCTTGATAATGTTGCAAAGGTTTAGGGCGATCTCAGTTGTTGATACAACATGGTCAATAAAGCCTCCTGGATAGCTATGGTGACGAGAAATGCCAGCCGGCGAAATCTCCAAGGGCAGTCCCCCATAAACCTCTCCTCCAATCTCAATAGTCGGGTTTTCAATGAACTGGGCCACCTTCTCTCGCAGTGATTCATCCACGATCTTGTCAACAATTTTTTTAAGCCTAGAATCCAAGGTCGCTCCTCCTTCGACTACAAACCATCGTCTCGATTTTCTTTTATGTTATTTGGTCTATGTTAGATTGTTTCTTTTCTCTTCAGTGGCTATCATATGGGCTTTTCGGATGGGCTCCGGAATTCTACCTGTCTGCGTACACCGCATGACGATGTCTATGGCTCTTTTCAGTGATACACGGTGGCCAACGCTGACGTATATGGGCTTCTGTCTCGGTCTCGTGACAACTGCAGCACCAATAGTCTCCCCCTTATCTTTAACGGGCGCCCATCCCCAATTCCTGATAGGCTCAGTCTTACCACATAGCAGGTTCTTTGCAACTCCAATCGTCGGTCGATCTATCACCAAACCCAGATGAGCAGCGAACCCCAGGCGATAGGGATGAGCTATGCCATGACCATCGACGAGAAAAACGTCTGGCTGAGTCTGCAGTTTTCTTATAGCCGAAAAGGCTGGAGGGACCTCCCTGAAAGACAACAAAGTGGGTATGTAGGGGAACTGCGTTTTGAGACGAGCCACCTGCGATTCTACAAGTGATAATGAGTCAAAGTCGAGGACGGCTGCAACGCCAATGGAGACTCCATTTGCGTATGCAACGTCCACTCCAGCCACATAATTAATGGTCTCGGGAAGCTGATCTTGTCGTATCACCTGTTTGGACAACTGCAGCTGCATCATGTGCGCTTTTTCAACGGAAAATCTTGGGCTAAGCTTAACTGGCAATCTCGGCTCGAACCCCAATAAAAACTGGTCCAGCTATCTCAATCTTCTTTTTCTTGCCTGTTATAAACCTTCGAGCCACATCGCCCACTTTCACGTTCACGTCACTGGGGTTCTTCGCCATTCTCACTCGAACCTTCACGCTTTTCCTTCCCAAGCGTGCGGCTTCCTCAATTTTTGCGGCTGCCAATGATGCCACGGCGTCTAGGTAGCTGAAGCCAACTGAAACCCCCTTTTCCCTAGCCTTCTCAGTTTTTCTCACTATGGCCACTCGTTCCAAGCACCTTTCGGGAATGCCTAAGATATTTCCGTCGTAAACGTAGATGTAGTTGCAAGCGGCGGGTCCCAAGAGTTTGGTGCCTACGTCGGTTTCGTAGACATATACCCTGACGTCCTTCCCCCACGGGTTTCCTTCATACGCTAAGAATTCGCATGGAGCTAAGGCGTCGGCGTGCTTAAGCGCGGTTGATCTGATTCTTTCCTCTATCTCTTTGCCCAGTGTGCTTTGGGGCTTGACCTCGACCTCCACCATGCCTGCGATTTCGGTGTCAGAAAGTTCTCTTTCCACATAGAATTGAGGGTGAACGAGCCTTCGCACGTCACTTTCACCATGTATCAGTGAAGCTACCCGTTCCACTCCTATCCCCACGTTAAGAACTGGATGTTCAAGGTCGTACCTGGCGAGGGCGATAGGGTTGTACAGCCCATAATTGACAATTTCAATCCATTCTTTCATGCCGGGATGGAAAATGAAACCCTCGTACTCCGTTCCAGGCGTGTAGTACTTGGACGTCACCTTCTTCTGAACGGAACGGAAGCGCTTGAAACCCAAGGGCTTCAACACGGCCCTTGTGATCTCTTCTCCGTCTCTTACGTCCACTGTCTCATCCATGACCACGCAACTCGCGGCATAATGTACGCGTAGATGAGTGGGGTCCTCTCTCTGTTCACGTCGAAACCGTATGTCCACTGAGAACAGTTTTATTGGCAGCTCAAGCTTGTGTTGCAACGCTTGCAGGGTGAGGAACCAGGCGCTTGTCATGTGAGACCGCAGTGTGTGGGTGGAGGGTTCAGGTTTCAGGGCGGCAAACTCTGGGAAAACGTCGGAGAGAATGAGCGTTGCTGTGCTGTCAGGGATGCTTAGGGATTCAGCGATCTTCTCCACCAGATCGTCCGAATCTATTTCTCCCTTCTTGTAATCGCGCAACACTCCCTGCAAGGCCGCACGTCTACTCTCAGTCAATTGAACCCCAAGACTTTCAATCTTTTGACACTTTGCTTTGCTCAGGCCAATGTCAGGGCGAGGCAGCGTTGCCAAGTAGTAGCAGCGGTCCAGTATGACCGGAGCCTCTGATCCGTACTGTTTGTAAACCTCTGTCTCATCAACTATAACAGGGTTTAGGACCTCTGTGAAGCCTAGATTGAGAAGGGATTGACGCATCCTTTGAAGGAGGTCAAAGAGGGGGTGGGACTTGCCTGGCTCGCTGGGAACAAGGTTCAACCTCTTACCGGGCTTAGGCAGAAGGCTTGCGCTTTCGCGCCAGACTCGTTCGAATCCCTCTTTTTCAACCCGTTTCAAAATGTCATTGGGCCTTGTTTTTCCCAGTTTTTCTTTTCCTCCTGATGTTTTTCGCTAGCTCTTTGATGGAGCGTTCCAAGGAGTTTCTTCGAGTTTCGATTGTGAGGTCTCCCCTTGTGGTCTCGATGATGCGTCTAGCGATGTCGCACTTTCTTCGGAGCCCTGGGACTAGGAGATAGGCGTCGTCCATGGCTGTTAATTCAACGTAGATATGCTCCATCGTTTGCATACAGTTTTCTGCGGTTTCCAGGTCTCCTTTCCGAAGGGAGTCGAGAGTTCTACGTCTGAGTTCCCCGATTACGTCTGACAGTCCGAGCAGGTAGGAAACTGAGGGGACACCCAACTCTTCAGGGTTAACGAACCGCCCTTCCCTTGTCAACGTGAGGAGCGTGTGCGCCTCGGCGTATTCCTCAAACGCAGCGGTGACTAAACCAGCGTAAACCAGCTCCGGATGATTCTTCGAAATTTCAGCGAGTTTGGTGAAGAGCTCGCCCGCCTCTTTGAGCAGCTTTTTCGCCTCATCAAATCTTTCTTGGTGCGTAAAGAGAATCGCTTGCTTAGACAGGCGGGTTGCTCTGCGCATGTCTCTTTGAAGCTCCTGCCGAACCTCCTCTTTCTTCCTAAGTTCTTCCTCAATCTTGCCGAGAAGAGATTTTAACGACACATAATCCACAACCGTGGGTGTTTCCAAAAAAATGCATCAAGCGAGCTTAATAGGCTTTTCCAAACGACTCAGCAGGACCACCCGACTCTCCGGGGCTTCATCAAGAATGTTGTAGCCAGTCTCCTTAGCCAACTTAGCCGCGAACTCTCGAATCTCCCGGTGGGTGGGCATGTTCTCGAAGCCCAAGCGAAGTCGCGAAAAGCCAACGTGCATGTAAGCCTTAGGCTCCACATATGTTAAACCAGCCTTTTCAATCAACTGAGCGTACAGATCTGGGCGTTTCAAGTTTAGGTTTCGCACCAACGTTAGCCGAGCTACGGTTGGGCACTTGAAACTGGGCAGCAGAGAAAGCGTTTCGTTAAGTTTTTCCCAAGCTGAAGGGATTTGGGGGCGACACGCTTCCAAGAATGTTTTTTCATCGGGTGCGCAAACTGAGACATAGAGTTGAGTTGGCTCGTCCCTCAGCTGAGACAGAGCTTCTGGAACCGTTCCGTTGGTGACGAGGAAAGTCGTGAAGCCTCGTTTGTGAAAGCCTCTTATGAGGTTGCCTAGAAGAGGGTACAGTGTTGGTTCGCCGGTTAGGCTGATGGCTGCGTGTCTTGGTGTCAAAGCCTCCTTGTACTTGGCTTGATTGGTTTTTGGGTTTCCTTTGTACCCGCTCAGAATCTTAAGCTGTGCTTGTATACAACGTTCTACGATCTCTTCCGGATCGTCTCCTTTTGGCAGTTGGGTTTCTTCCCATTTTAGTCCAAGGTCTCCGCTCTGAGCGCGCCAACAGAAGCGACAGCGCATGGTGCAGTAAAGAACCGTGGGTGTCATTTGGATGCACTGGTGGCTCTTTATTCCGTAAAACCTTTGTTTGTAGCATGGTCGATCGTGAACAAGAGTCTCGTAGAACCACCTACAGCGCTTGACAGCGGAGTGTCTCCCAACCAAGTGATACTTCTGAGTTTTCAGCAATCGAATGAGGTCCTTGGAAATTGAGGACTGCAAGGCGAGTCACCAGCAGTTTCCTAGCACATAAGACTCTTTATGACTAATTAGGATAGCTTTCCTAGATATTGTCTAACTTATGAATCCTAGAGCGTTGCAACCTCTCGTCCGCTACTATTTTCTGACTCAATTTTTGTCCTGAATTTCTTGACAAAAAATGAAACTGTATGGTCAATTTCGAAGCCTATTTTTTTGTAAAGTCGCTCTGCTGGTCCTCCCTTTGCTGTTTGTAATGTGTGAAGGTCGTTTCCTTCATCAATAGAGTCTAAGACGGCGTTAACTGTCAACGTTGTTCCGATGCCGCGTCTTCTGTATTCTTTCAATGTTCCAACACTGAATATCCCGCCAGTTTTCACGGAGGAGAACAAGGCACAAGTTCCAACGGGTTTCCCCTCAGCATAAGCCAAGTAGCATTTTCCTCCTCTCCGTATCCGTTCAAGAATGATCTTGTCGAACCCCTTTTCCCAATCAATGGGCATTTCGAAAATTGTGACCAAGAGCTTGTTATATGCATCTATCTCACTTTCTGAAATTTCCTTTACCTCGACTTCAGGGTTCAGCCTTTCTTCCACAGGTCTTCCCTTGAACACCATCACTGACGCCTCCTCCTTTCTCTTAAAACCATGATCCTCAAGAAGAGAAGGGAACGATCTCGGGCGAGTCAGCGGGGAAACTCGAAAGCAAGCATAGGGAAAGTCTCTTGATGAGAAATATTTCATGACTCTATTCAGTAGATTTTCAGCCTCGTCCTCGTCAACGTTAATGTCTGCAGCATGATTTAATACAAGCATAGGGACCTCAGGGTAATAGATGATGACCACTCCATCCACATCCGTTCCCGAGGGAAAGGTTAAAAATAAGTTGCGCCAAAACTTTTCGAGCCTCTCTACACTTCCCACACCACGGTCTCGTTGTCTTGGCAAATAATTAAAGTTTTAGCCAACCAACCAACCAAAAACGGACGACGGGAACGGGCAACCAATTATTGGCTTCCAAAAAACGGTATACCTGATTGGGCATACATGCATGGATATTAATGGAATAGGAAGGATGTATCACAATCTACTATAGATATGTGTTATCGAAATCGAGTATGCACTCTAAATGAAGAGGGGTCAGAAACAAACAAAAAACGTACCCCTCGTAATGTGCGCGCGCGCATGGTCTAACTAACTTTACATGCTTTTAACTCGTTCTTTGATTATCTGTTTAAGAGTTAATCTCTCTATTTCTTTTTCTTTTCTTGACGAAAATTCCTTTTGCAACAATAAAAATATGATTGTTGATAGATATCCCCTGCAATTTCATTCTAAATGCTTTGTTTATCGCCTTTTACGCACGATATAATTATGGCCAGTCCTTATGAGGGGATCAATTCCAGCGACCATAATTAAGGCTCCAGCGACTACTGCAAGATACGCACCATACAGAATTTTTCCCTCAAAAGGAAAGACAGGCACAAGAAGGGAAACCCAGAGAGTACTACTGGCACTGGGACTCAACATCCACTGAAGAGAACTGGATGTAACTAAGAAACCGCTAACTAAAGCTGTGATCCACTGAAAAGGGGTATCCCCCAATGCGAACTCAACTGGTAGGTAATAAAGACCGAATATTGATACGAGGAAACCAATTAATAGAGCTACTACAGTAAAACGTGACGTCTCAAAGAACCATATTAAATGTCCATTTTCCGGGGCGTGTTGTCCTGGCGGGGTTACAAGCCAGCCAGAACCCCAAGGAAGAAACCAACTGACCACAAGAAAGACGACGCCAAGGATCCACAAAGGGTCTCTGTAATTAGGCAAATTGCGCATCGGCTATCAAACTGTTCCACCCATAACTTTCTTTTATATTTTGCCTCGTTCACTATTGTTTTGCGTGTGTCTGCAAAATGTTGGGTCAATGTTAGCTTTAAAACTAACATTTTCCATAAAAAAGTGACTGAAATAGATTCGCGCGCACTATTGAGCTCAATAGAGGGCTTTTCACCTACCAAAGACATTGGTAGGATTAAAGTTTTAGCGCAGGAAACAGCCATTTCTCGGTTTGGTATAGCGTCGCCCCGCACAATGCTTTGTGAATAGAAAAGATTGCACGCGAAAAGAAATAATAGCGGTGCCACATTGACTTACCGTGGGAGTTCACAATATGCCCACCAATCTCCCGGCAGAGGCGAAAAACAAGTGGGAAGAGGTTTCTTCAGCAAAAAGCCCTCAAGAGAAAATCGAGAAACTCCGGGAATTCCTAAGTCTTGTTCCCAAACATAAAGGCACGGAAAACCTGCGGGCTCAAGTCAAAAGAAAAATTGCCACACTGCGAAAGGAGATTGATGAAAAGAAGAGCAAGAAGACTGGAAAGGGCGGGCCGAGTTTCTTCGTCGAAAAGGAAGGAGACGCCCAAATAGCCATTTTGGGACCCACCAAAGTAGGGCGCAGCAGCCTCCTATCGCTTCTAACCAACGCAAAAGTAGAGATCTCTGAATATCCATACACAACCAAAGAGCCGACGCCCGGGATGTTTCAGTACCAAGACTTACAGTTTCAAGTAGTAGAGGCGCCAGCATTAATGGAGGGCTCGGCTGATGGAGGAGCATGGGGGCTCCAAACTTTGGCCGCGGCAAGAAACGCAGACGGGCTCCTCCTCATGGTCGATCTGTCCCAAGATGCCGTTGAACAATTATCCATGATCACGCGGGAATTGGAAAAGGCGAGAATTCTCACGCGAGAACCTAAGGCCAGAGTAAAGATTGAGCGAAAATACATGGGCGCTGGATTGAGAATAATCGTACTCG
>Ga0315306_10001473_pt1 | contig 11244 bp, 19 predicted proteins | sample TDP1_MG_FD_203803 | JGI IMG/M metagenome (GOLD analysis project Ga0315306, IMG submission 203803) | Freshwater sediment microbial communities from Lake Towuti, South Sulawesi, Indonesia - TDP1 | ecosystem: Environmental > Aquatic > Freshwater > Lake > Sediment | place: Indonesia: South Sulawesi... | reverse complement strand
GTCTAAGTAGATGGTTCTTGGATTATCCAAATCATAACACGAACATAGTTCCACTGACATACTGCATCGGTATCGTATTCAAATCTATATACGCTGATGCAAGTGGCACTAGTATACCATCTGGCACTTCGCCATCTTCCATCCACTTCATTACCACCATAACTCTGTTGATGAACCCCATACACATCTGATTTTCCAATCATGTATACGTAAACTTCAGTTGTGTTCAGATTATGCGTGAGGAATAACTCCTCTCCTTGCTCTATACTCAACCATCCGCTATCATATGCAGGTGCACTAACGAATCCTGGTGGTATTGACTGATTCTCTAACTCTTCAACGTCAGCTTCCAAAGTATCCATTTTAGATTGGAGTTCAATAAGTGAGGTCTCTACAGTGATTATCCTAGTTTCCAGATATGCTTCTAAGCGAAGAAGTGATGCATCTAAACTGTCTATTCGAGTTTGCAGAGTTCCAATATCGGACTGCAATACCTCTATCTGTCCTTGTAGATCCACAATTTTTGCATCTAGCCGTTCCATTTCCGAGGTCAATGTAGAATTGAGATTATTAACTCTATTTTGAAGTTCAATAATTGCTGTCCAAACCTTGTCCCATGGATTACCCCCATCTGTAGCCATACTTGTTCCAATGAGGAAAGACACTAATGCAATACTCATCACTACGATAACTTGTTTTTTCCTTATCACGGTATCACCTCCTCCCTCTTTGTTATCTATATTACATACATACAACTTGTACTAAAGATTTAAGAAAGAAACTTCCAGTAGGGAGTCATCGGTGTTAGTCTTCTGTGTTTGCCGATTATCGTAAGATAGTAGCATCTTCTACAGTAAAGTTGGATAGAGCTTATAATACAGAAACATGCAAAATAGTGTTCTGATCGGAATTGAAGAAGATTGTTTTGTTGGCTTTTCTATTAGTGCTCTTATCAACAGGAGTAGTTGTAGGGTTTTTAAGACCAGCAGTAGCGGAGGGGACTATCTATATTAAAGCTGATGGCTCTGTTGTGGGTACAGATAAGATTCAGCGTGATGGAAACGTCTACACCTTTACTGATAATATTTATGATTCCATTGTTGAGGAGAGGGATAACATTGTGGTTGATGGGGCAGGCTACACCCTTTTTGGCAATGGGGCGGGATCTGGAATAGAAATTGTTGGAAGAAAAAACGTAACATTTAGGAACATACAAGTTACAACGCTTGGTCCGATTGGCATTGGCATTCAGTGCACTGATTGTTCGAACTGTAGTATATGTGGAAACACAATGATCGACAGTGGTTGCGCCTTTAAGTTCGATTCGTCTTCAAACAATAGCGTAGTTGGGAACACAATAACAAGAAACACGAGTGGAGGCTATATCAGTGATTCTTCAAACAATAACACCATACGTGGAAACACCATATCGGACAACCAAGCAGGTGCCATCGACATTTATTCGTCTTTGAACAACAACATAGTTGGAAACACCATAAGAAACAACACTAGAGGCATTTTAATCGGTTCTTCTTCAGACAATACCAGTATAATTAATAACATATTTATTAGAGACGGTCTAGAGGTTATGTACTCGTATCAAAATATAGTGAAAAATAATACGGTTAACGGCAAACCTCTTGTCTATCTTGAAGATGTTTCTGATTATACTGTAACTGATGCAGGGCAGGTGATACTTGTCAATTGTGATAGTATAAGAGTGGAGAACCTTAATTTATCAAATACAACCATAGGCGTGCATTTAGATAGAACAAACAACAGCATCATATCTGGAAACACTATAACAACAAATATCGATTATGGCATCCGCTCCTTTGGTATATCTTCAAATATCACCATACTTGGAAACAACATAACATCAAACGATGATTGTGGTATTGTTGTCGGCATAGACGATAGCAGGATCGTTGGAAATACGGTAGCATCAAGCCATGACACTGGCATAATTTTCGGCGGTAATTCAAACATCATAGTTGGAAATAATATAAGAAACAACGGTTATGGCATGTCGTTCAGAGGTTCTTCAAATACCATAGTGGGAAATAACATAACAAACAATGAGTATGGTCTCAGTGTTCAAGGTTCATCAAATAGAATCTACCATAATAACATCGTAGGCAACACTTATCAGATCGACATCGAGGAAGAATATGCAAACATTTGGGATAATGGTTTTGAAGGGAATTACTGGAGCAACTACACTGGAGTTGATGCAAACCATGATGGAATAGGCGACTCTTCACATGTCATAGATGCAGACAACACAGACCGTTATCCCTTGATGGGCATGTTCCATAGTTTCAACGCTTATCCTGCCTATAATGTGAACGTTATCTCCAACTTCACCATAGAAGACTTTACCTTCTTCGAGTCCAACAGCACAATCAGGATGTACGTCTCCAACATGACTGTAAATCAATTATTCGGGTTCTGCAGAGTATGTATTCCAAAAGGTTTGATGTCTCCCCCATATACGGTTATAATTAACGAAGGATTAACAGAAGTCCTATACTTCAAAGGCACAGTATATGACAATGGCACTCACAGATGGATTTACTTTGCCTATGAACATTCAACCCACAAAGTAGAGATAATACCAGAGTTTCCCACATGGACATCAATGCTACTCGCACTCATAATGCTTACAATTGCTGTAACTACCTACAAACGAAGACTACTCAAAACACCAATCCACTAAACAACATCCTCTTTCCCCTTTTATAGCATATCTAAGACTGATGCTTCTTCCAAAATCCTTTGCTCTTTTTAATGAAAGTGAGAGGTCATCGTAGTTACCCTTACCATGTTCTCTCATCCTACATGAAATGTCTCTTTTCTTATTTCTGCTATTTCTTCATATTTTATCTTATGTTTAGATTCTTTGCAGTCCTTACATTCTCTTTCTTTAATAAAATCCTTGTAATGTTCAAAGACTACTCCTTTAGCTTTACATTTACGAAATTCATTCTCAAACAACATTCCCTTTCTAGGTTTTCCTGAATACAATTTTGTTAAGTGTTCACAGTTCCAACATCTAACCATTTGACTACACCTTAACAGAGAGACATCTACCTCTCTCTTAGCATCTTTTTGCACTGTTCAAAACATGCGTTTAAAACTAGCTCTGAAACATAAATTCATGTAGATCAGAGAGTCGGGTGAAACTGTCTCTTAGTACCATCTCTGCATGCATAATTAAAGCCCTTCACATATTTTGTTTCTGACTTCTTCACTCTATGTCAACATTTCCCAATTTGGCAATCAGTTCTTCCATCGCCTTTATACCATACCCCCTGCAGCTCTAGGCATTGTAATCGAACTTAATCCGCTATGTAACAGAAAGCGGCTAAGTCGAAAAATCAACAACTACGGAATGTGGCTTGGGACACTGACAACAAAATTGTAACGACAGAACCAAGGGGCGAAACTCAAATCGTACCAAAGACCACTGTCATCTATAAACTAGAAAAGAGATGAAGATTTGTAGATTTTGAGTTCTACCATCTTGACTCCTATTTGAATCGTATAGCAGACCTAGGGTAGAAATAGCTCACACACACGCACACCAAGACCACAAAAGACATATAAACGAGCAAACTCCTCTCAATGTGAAACCCTCAAAAGGAGCAATAAAATGCCAGAGTGGGGATACTCAAAAACAGACATAGACCCAGATACAACCGTCAAGGCCAGCGGACGCGAGCTTAGAGTATCCCCAAAACACGCAAGAGAGGTTTGCAAAACAATAAAGAACATGAAACTGGACCAAGCCAAAGACTACCTAGACCAAGTTATCAAAAAGAAGAAACCAGTCCCATATGGCAGACACAAGAAAAAAGTGGCACACCGCCATGGACTCCATAAGCCCCCAACAGGAAGATACCCAGTGAAAGCAGCACAAGAAATTCTACAAGTCCTCCAAAGTGCAGAGGCAAACGCAGAATTCAAAGGCCTGGACACGGAGAGACTAAAGATAATTCACGCGTCAGCATACCCCGGGATGAAAATCAGAAAATTCATTCCAAGAGCCTTCGGACGCACGACCCCATATTTCGAAACACTCTGCCACGTAGAACTTATCCTACAACAGATGGAGACAACGTAGATGTCGGCCGTTAAACACTTCGTAGAGGAATCTGTTAAAAAGGCAGAAATCGACGAGTTCCTACAAAACGAATTTGAAAATGCAGGGTATGGCGGAGTTGAGATAACAAAAACTCCACTGGGAACCCACATTGTGATCTACACCATGCGACCCGGCTTAGTTATTGGAAGAGGCGGAGAAACCATAAAAGGACTCGCGACAACCCTCGAAGAAAAGTTCGGGCTTCCCAACCCTCAGATATCCGTAGCCGAGATCGAAATTCCAGAGCTGAACCCGTACGTTATGGCAGCCCGCATCGCTTCGGGACTGAAAAGAGGTGTACACTTCCGCAGATCAGGCTTCTGGGCTCTGAACAGAATCATGGAAGCCGGAGCACTAGGGGCCGAGATAATCATAAGCGGAAAGTTGCGAACCGACAGAGCTCGATACGAAAAGTTTCGAGCCGGATACCTGCCCAAAAGCGGAGACCCAGCTGTAAAACACATGAGAAAGGCAGTCTCTCACGTCCAGTTAAAACCAGGCATGTATGGAGTAAAAGTAAGGATAATGCCACCAGGAGCCGAGTTTCCCGACCAAGTGCAGATACTCGAGGGAACAAGCGAAGAAAAAGCGAAGGAAGCTCAAACAGAAGCTGAGGAGGCTGAGGAATAGATGCCAATCATACGGATGAAAGACATCAGAGCAATGTCTCCCGAAGACCGCAAAAAGAGACTCACGGAACTTCGAACCGAACTCATGAGATTAAGAACAATGGTTGAGGCTGGCGGGGCTCCTGAAAAGCCGTCCCAGATACGGGAGATTCGGAGAACGATCGCCCGCATCCTCACTGTTGAGAACGAAAGGAAGCACACTGGGGAGAAAGGATGAAGGTCACGCCACGGATAGTTCAACAGGAACTTATCGGTCTAAACGCTGAGGTTGTCAGGAGTTCGAACCCCTCTTCTGTTGGCATCTCAGGAAAGGTGGTTGATGAAACCCGAAATGTCCTTGTCATGGTCTGTCAGAACAAGGAGAAAAAAATCATCAAAGAGACGGCGGTTTTCCATTTCACTATGCCGGATGGGACAGTCGTAGAGATAGACGGAAAGGTCATTGTTGGACGGCCTGAAGATCGTGTTAAGAAGCAGTTAAGGAGGCTTTGGTGAACATGGCTTTTTCTTTTAAGAAGCCTAGGAAGACCTGCGATGATCCCGACTGTCCGTTTCACGGGACCCTTTCAACTAGGGGACGTGTGATGGATGGGGTTGTTGTAAGTGCCAAGATGGACAAGACCGTGGTGGTGCGGCGTGACTACCTCAAGTATTTGCCGAAATTCAAACGTTACGAGCGGAGGCACAGTCACATACCCGCCCACAATCCTCCATGTGTGGAGGTCAAAGAGGGCAATCGCGTGAAGATATCTGAGTGCCGTCCTTTGAGCAAAACCGTTTCTTTTGTGGTTGTTGAAAAAGTGGGGGAAGAGTGAGGTGGCGGCGAGAGCCAAAGCCCGAGCACTAATAGCCAAAGGAATGATCGGGCAGAGACCCAAAATTTCAAGGGGCTTGCCGGCTGGCTCTGTTGTCAGATGCACCGATAACACTGGTGCTAGAGAACTGAGGGTGATTCAGGTAATCGGATATAAGGGGCGCTTAAGGCGCGTCCCAGCAGGGGCTGTCGGAGATATGCTTGTCGTCTCTGTGAGAAAAGGAACACCCGACATGAGAAAGAAGATCTTTCGCGCCGTAGTTGTTCGACAGAAGAAGCCCTACAGACGCGACGAGGGAGTCTGGGTCCAATTCGAAGACAACGCAGCCGTCATAATGACCCCTGAAGGAGAGATGCGTGGCTCAGAGATCCGAGGACCCGTAGCAAAGGAAGCGGCTGAAAGATGGCCCAGGATAGCGAGCGCAGCCAGCATCATCGTATAGGAGGAAGAAGTGAGTGAAAACAACTAAACCTCGAAAACAGCGAAGAAGACTCTATCAAGACCCCTTACACAAAAGATACAAGAGATTTTCCGCACCCCTCTCTCCGAACCTAAAGGATTCCCACAAAACCAACTCCATTCCAGTGAGAACAGGAGATACTGTTCAGATCATAGCAGGAGACCGTAAAGGGTTTGAGGGAAAGGTCACAGGGGTCGACCGGAAGGAGTACAGAGTATTTGTTGAAGGAGTAACCAGAGAAAAAGTAGACGGCACCGCCATGCCCATTCCGATCCATCCATCCAAGGTTATGATCACCCAACTAAACCTCGACGACAAGTGGCGCCGAGAGACATTGAAGCGAAAAGGCGCTGGCGAGAAAGCTGAGGAGACGGGTGAAGCACCATCAAAGCCCGGAGGAGCATAATTTGGGTAAGAAAGGTGAGAAGAAGCACTTAAAGCGAAAACCAGCGCCAAGATTCTGGCCTATACATCGAAAAGAATTAGTTTGGACAGTCAAACCTAAACCAGGCCCACACCCAATTTCACATTGCATACCACTCACGCTAATCATTCGCGACACTTTGGGACTCGCAGAAATACGAAAAGAGGCTAAAACGATAATTTCCGAAGGAAAAATAGAGGTTGATGGAAAAATACAGAGAGAAGAAAGTTTTCCGATAGGATTGATGGATGTCATCTCCATACTCGCTATCGAAAAGGGATACCGAGTCTTACCGTCTGAAAAAGGGCTGATTCTTCATCCGATAGGTGCAGACGAAGCCGACTTCAAACTGTGCAGAATTGAGAAAAAGAGCATCGTTAAAGGTGGGCACGTACAGCTTAATCTTCAAGATGGAAGAAATGTTCTAGTTGAGCTGAATGATCCTAAAGAAGATGTTTATCGAACGCTAGATGTCTTAAAAATAGGCCTTCCCAATCAAGAGGTTCTTCAACACACTAATCTAGCTGAAGGTGTGCCAGCGATAATCTTTGGAGGAAAAAACGTCGGCAGGCATGGCAACATCGTCACCTTCGAGGAAAGGCCGGCTCAAAAACGCAGAAATCTGCTCGCCACCATCGAGGATAAGGATGGAAACCGGTTCCAGACGACCATCGACCTAATCTTCGCAATCGGCGACAAGAAGCCCTGGATATCTCTACCGGAGGTTCACTGACTTGTCTGAAGAGGAAATCCGCAAAGAATGGCATGAAAGCCCCATGGTTAAACCTAGGATCGAGAAGGTGACCGTGAATATCTCTGTTGGAAAGTCTGGGGAGCCCCTTGAAAAGGCGTCAAAGGTCCTTAAACAATTGACCGAGCAAGAGACCTGCAAGCGGAAGGCAAAACAAACGATACGTGGTTTTGAGATCCGAAAAGGGGAGCCAATCGCTTGCCTTGTAACCCTTCGAAAAGGGAAAGCAAGAGATTTTCTTGAGAAAGCCTTTCAAGCCATCGAAGACAGACTTTTGAAGGAATGCTTTGATGATCACGGCAACTTTTCCTTCGGAATAAAAGAGCATATAGAGATACCTGGAACAAAATACGTGCCAGAACTCGGCATCTACGGCATGAATGTCTCTGTTACCCTCGGCAGACCTGGATACCGTGTCAAGAGGCGACGACGAGCTAAGTCTGAACTTGGCTCAAGTCACTTAATGACAGCAGAGGAGGCTATGCTGTTTATTAAAGACGAATTTGGAATTGAAGTTGTATAAGTGAAGGCGAGGTAGATGGGAAAACAGAGACCTAAGAAGGAGCGAAAATATGGCAAGGGCAGTCGCCGATGCAGAAGATGTGGTTCTCACGGTCCAATCATCCGTAGGTACGGATTAGGTTTATGCCGTCAGTGTTTCAGGGAAGTTGCCCAAAAACTTGGGTTTACAAAATACGAGTAGGGGAGGTTTATGGCATGACTATGATGGACACGCTCGCAGATGGGTTGACAACCGTCATGAACAACGAGATGCGCAACAAGCGGGAATGCGTGATTAGCCCAGCATCGAAACTTCTGGGAAGAGTCCTGAGAGTGATGCAGCTGAGCGGATACATCGGGGAATTTGAATTCGTGGATGACGGCCGTGGCGGGAAGTTCATAGTACAGCTTCTCGGGCGTGTAAACAAGTGCGGTGCCATAAAGCCCCGTTTCAGCGTAAAATCCGATGATTTTGAAAGGTGGGAGAAACGTTTTCTCCCGTCTAGGGACATAGGTGTTCTGGTTGTCTCCACGTCTGGTGGTGTGTTTTCCCATCGAGAAGTCAAGAAAAAAGAAATTGGCGGCCGGCTCCTCGCACTTGTCTATTAGAGGGGAGTTAAGGAATGCGTGTTGTCGAGGCTGTCGAAAGGGTCGAAATCCCAGAGGGGGTGGAGGTCAGTGTGGATGGGAGAGCCGTCACGGTTAAGGGTGAGAAGGGAATGTTAACGCGAGATTTTTCTCACGCCCCCGTATCAATCAAATTGGATGGAGATAGGGTTAAGATCCAGACGAGCTGGCCTCGAAAGAAGGAAGCAGCCCTCGTAGGCACGATCAAATTCCACATCCTAAATATGATTACTGGAGTAACGAAGGGCTTCACCTACAAACTCAAGATAGTATTTTCTCACTTCCCCATATCCGTCAAAGTAAGAGAGAAAACCGTGGCGATAGAAAATTTTACCGGAGAACGAAGTCCACGTATAGCCAGAATAATGAGCGACACCAAGGTCACAGTAAAGAGCGAAGACGTAGTTGTGCAAGGAATAGACATCGAAGACGTCAGCCAAACCGCCGCAAACATTCAAAAGGCAACCAAGGTCAAACGCAAAGATCCTCGGGTCTTCCTTGACGGCATCTATCTCTATGAGCGACACGAGGGAATGGGAGAATGAAGGACAAGAAAAAGCTGAGAACGCCTTCCGAACAGCCATCAGAGAGAAGACGAAAGCGTGTAAATGCCAAGAAACCCGATTTTAAGCGTCAGGAAAGCTGGCGCTACAAGCGAGTGAAGAAGAGCTGGAGAAGACCTTGCGGGATAGACAGCAAGATGCGGAAGAAAGTGAAGGGCTGGCCGAAATCCCCTGAAGTCGGCTATCGCACTCCCAAGGAAATGAGGGGACTTCATCCTTCTGGATACGAGGAAGTGCTTGTTCGAAACATGGATGATGTCAGAAAGGTTGATCCAAAAACACAAGCCATCAGGATCGCTCACAATGTTGGAGCAAGAAAGCGAGTCGAAATCTCGGCAATAGCCGACGAACTGAAGGTTCAAGTTCTAAATCCGAAGAGAGCCGTGGAACTTGAGGAGGAACTCGAAGAAGTCGAGGAAATAGGTGAGGAAGAGAAGAAGGAGACAGCTGAATAATATGGTTGGGTGAGATAGGAGTGAGCCTAAAAAGCCAACGCCGCTTAGCTGCTGAAATTCTTAAGGTCGGTGAGAATCGCGTTTGGATCGATCCGGACCGAACAGAGGATGTTGAAATAGCTATTACGAGGGACGAGATTCGAAGATTAATCCATGAAGGCGCCATCCAACACCGCCCAGAGAGGGGAGTCAGCCGAACACATGCCCGCACCTTACACGAAAAGAAGAAGGGGGGACTGAGGAGAGGCCCAGGTCGAAAAACCGGCTCCGTACGAGCGCGAATTCCCAAGAAGAAAGCTTGGATTAAGAAAGTTCGTCCGCTACGCAAGAAACTGCATGAGTTGAAAACAAGCTATGCCATAACTGAAAACATTTATCGCCATCTTTACAAGATGGCGGGGAGCGGAGAGTTCGAATCCATTGCTGACTTGGAGCGTTACATCGAAACTCGTGGTCTGGGGAGGAAGAAATGATGGGTAAGGGTCCTAGTTATAGCGTTCCCTTCCGCAGGCGAAGAGAAGGGAAAACCGACTATAGGTCGAGAAGAGCCCTCGTCCTATCTGGGCTTCCACGATTGGTTATTCGGGGCACCTCAAAGCATACGATCACTCAAGTCATCGAAGCCAAGGCGACAGGTGACAGAGTTGTTGTCTCCGCCAATTCTCGCGAACTATCAGAGAAGTATGGGTGGCAGGGAAGCTGTGGAAACCTTTCGGCAGCCTACCTAACTGGGCTTCTATGCGGTTGCAGAGCAGTAGCCTCTGGCATAAAAGAAATGGTTTTAGATATAGGCTTGCACACTCCTTCACGAGCGGCACGGGTTTTTGCAGCGCTAAGGGGCGCTATCGATACGGGTCTTGTAGTTCCCCATGATAAGGGCGTGTTGCCTGATGACTCAAGAATAAGTGGGCAACACATCGTTGACTACGCAAACCAGTTATCCTCAAGCCCTGAGGTTTATCAAAAGATATTCTCTAAGTACCTCTCCAAGAAATTGAGGCCTGAACAACTTCCTGAACACTTTTCTTCAATAAAAGAAAAAATCGTTTCATCGTTTAAGGAGGGGTAAATGTGAGTTCTGTAGAAAGGGAAGAATGGAAGCCTCGCACAAAACTTGGAAAGATGATTCTTGAAGGACGCATCACTTCCATCGAAGAAGTCTTCATGGAAGGTTTAAAAATGCGTGAGCCTGAAATAGCGGATGTTCTTCTCCCAGACCTACAGGAAGAAGTGATCGACATCAATCTGGTGCAGAAGCAAACAGACGCGGGAGAGAAGTCGAGATTCAAAGCCATAGTGGCCGTAGGAAACCGCGATGGCTACGTAGGTTTGGGTTCAGGAAAAGCCAAACAGGTGCGAACAGCGATTGAAAAAGCCGCTGCGGATGCGCGTCTCAACATAACCCTCGTACGCCGAGGCTGCGGAAGCTGGGAGTGTGGATGTGAGAAACCGCATTCCCTCCCATTTGAAGTCAGTGCCAAGTGTGGTGGAGTAGAAATCGTCTTAGTTCCTGGTCCCCGTGGCCTAGGCTTGATTGCAAGCGAGGCGGCTAAAATAATTCTCAGACTCGCCGGCGTAAAAGATTGCTGGACGAGAAGCTTCGGCTCGACAAGAACTATCCCCTCCTTCGCTTACGCCGTCTTTAATGCTCTCCAAAAAACGTATAGACTTATCACACCAGACGATTGGGTGAGGTGAGATGGAGGAAAAACGGAAATGTCTAGCAGTCATTCGGGTTCGAGGAACAATCGACATTCCTCAAGAGATCAGCGACACGCTTAGAATACTCCATCTGACTCGAAATTGCCAAGCCACATTGATCGATAACCGTCCATCCTACCTCGGTATGCTACGTAAAGCACGAAGCTACTT
>Ga0315306_10001472_pt1 | contig 11246 bp, 9 predicted proteins | sample TDP1_MG_FD_203803 | JGI IMG/M metagenome (GOLD analysis project Ga0315306, IMG submission 203803) | Freshwater sediment microbial communities from Lake Towuti, South Sulawesi, Indonesia - TDP1 | ecosystem: Environmental > Aquatic > Freshwater > Lake > Sediment | place: Indonesia: South Sulawesi... | reverse complement strand
TAAACCATACTTTCTCAACACTTGATTCTGTCCTAGAACCTTGCCTAAGACTGTCTGCTTAGCAATATGCACACCTTTACTGTTCTTCAAAGCTTCATATTGGCATATCCTAGTCTTTACGTGACTGTCATCCTCAAGGTTTCTTAACACAGCAATAGGTCTATCATTCCTCGTAGTCACTAGAACATCTATTCCCCAGAACCCTAGGGCTGATAATACGCCTGTACTTACCATGTTACCGCTTCTTAGAACCACTTCTCCTATCTCAGCTTCAAACAGAGGATATCTTATTGTGTTCCTATTTCTATCTCTGAGAATTATACAGCCCTTTTCCATTCCTAGAAAAGAGCCGTAGCTATCTAAGACTAGGTTCACTACCTTTATCTTTCTACCCATATCGCTACTCTCCGATATACCATAGGTCTTACTCTAATAAAACGTTTAGGAAACTATCTTCTATAAGAACTCTAAATTAAGCCTATTTCAGAATTTAGAGGGAATAGAGAGCAGTTTTCTCTAATTGGAGAGTAGAGATATGAGTCAAAAACTCATTTACCTGCTCTCTGTTCCCCTAGATTCTTTCTCTTGAAACCCTTTTAAGCTTTCCGTTCCCCTATCTGCTACCATCATAATCTTCACAATAAACTTCCCTTTATACAATCATGTTGATTAAATATTCAATTAACTTAACGTGAAGAACCATTATGAATGAAAAATGATGCTCAACCTCGGACATGTATCGCCTTTTCTAAGTATGGTAACATAGTCTTAACAATCTCAAGTTCGTGTTTGGCGCTTTCCATTTGGATTATGTCGGGGGACACTAGATTGATTTTTATCTTGTTTCGAGTTTGGGTTATTTTCTCCTTCTCCCCATGAATAACATAGACCGAAAGACCGCCTTCTCCACGTGATTCTATTACAGTTTCTAATTCTACCTCTAGACTCCGAACCCTCATCATCCCTTTCTTCTTGCTCTTCTCGCTGAAAAAGATTTGTTTTTTTAACTCTTCAAGATAATCCTTAAGTTCAATCTTTGGTTCGTCCTTAGACAAGAAACTCACCAACATTATCAGGTTCTGTTTGGAGAACAGATATGAATAGAGTATCCTTCTACCTGCCTTCTGTTCCCTTGAATATCTATCGTATTCATAGAAATAAGCTTTAGCCATAGTCACGCTTTCTCATACCTTTCTTTCTTTACTCAAGCTCTACCTGCATAATGTTTCTTTCTTTGGTTCAGAGCTCCTTCCCTTGAGGGAAGGATATAGTGAAAAGCTTCGGTCTTACCTCAGTCTTATCATGCAGGTTGGGTGCATCAGCAAACTGTACGGACACCATGAGAACTCTATGGACAAGATGTCGAGCCAGTTTGCGTACTCTGATTTCTTTCTAGGACTTGCTTCATGCGAGAAATCAGAATTCAGGTAAATGACTTTTGCGAGGCACGAGCAAAATTTTATACCGCTCCAGAGCCACCTTTTGCAATTTTAGTTTAACAATTTTAACTTAATACGGAATATCTAAAATGAATTTTATTGGAAATTCCATAGATATGTAGACTACTGAATTGTCTAAGGAGTTTTTTGTAAAAATAAAGGACCCCAACTTTCTGCAAGCTTGCTATTGACTATTCGGCAGATGCCAAGGCATGTTGCGTCCATCTTCTTGCCAGAAGAGTCTGTCCCTGTGACTTTCTCAAGCAACCAAACCTTGTCCCCTTCAGCGATAATGTCCTCGATAGTCTCATGTAAATCAGGATAATCCTTTAACACCTTAGCATAGGCTCGTTTGACATGTTCCCTACCTTGTACTTCTCCTTTCCAGTCCCTGTCAACAAAATCTAATGCTATAAACTCATCAATAAACTCATTAAACACGGCTAGGTTTCTCTTATTAGACGCTTCAACCATCTTGCGAATAATAGCCTTATTCTTCTCTAATGACATAATACATTCTTTCTCCAATTAAATATATGATTTTGACTCAATTTAAGATTTATGCTCTATCTCAGTCTCTGAGTACCTTTCTTTCTTTACTGAGCTTATGAGTACACTATGTTTCTTTCTTTGGTCATCATAACGTTCTACCTGCACGATGTCAGCGTGATAATTATGAACGTCACCGAGCTAGCGTATCCTGATTTTCTTTCTAGTACCTGCTTTATGCAGAAAATCAGGGCATCGGTAACGATGCCGAGCGATTTAGCGAGGCATCGCATAATGCTTGCACAACGTCTCTACCAATGTAGTTAAGCATGAGATGGGGGGGGCATTAAAATTTAATGCACACACACATCCATTTAGGTATATGGAGTGTACCTATAGGTGGTTCATTTCAGTTGTTGCGTACTTGTTAATGATAACTTAAAGAACCTTTTCCGCATCGCAGCTCGGAATGAAAACAGTCCACTTTCAGAGAATACGCGATGAATTTAGCTTTCAACCTGATTCAAAAATAAGAAAGTTTGAGGAGCTATTACAAATTCTCTTTTTCAGGAGCGGCTTATATTATTGAATTTCCACAGTTTATATCAAAAGGCATTATAAGTAATTTCTGAATATCTTTTACATAATTGGCAAAAAACCAACCGTTTGCTTTTCCGTAATTTTCCTTACAGTCAAATTCCCAATATGAATAATACTTTACGCACTTTACGATTTTTGTCAGTTCTCTGGGTGGACTTCCTAATTCTAATCCGTCTATAGTGAAGAAACGCTTCATATATTTGATAGTTATCGCGCCTAGCTGCTTCTTTTGTTCTTTTGCTATAGCGGCAACTAAACTCTCAAACTCGTCTAACTTGTCCGGTTTTACTTGAAATAGTTTTACTTCAGAAAATGAATTGCTCATAATTCATGCCTCCATATAAGCGCGCGCTACTATCATTCGTCTTTGGCATATTTATAGGTATATGCTTTGAATTACTAGGTATGACATTACTGACGGTGGGTTGAAGATAAATCCTTTCAGTATGGGGGAGAGCAAAGAGAATATCCTTTCAGTAGGCGGAGAAAAAGGTATCACATATACCGAGAATAAGAGTAGGCAACCGTCAGACCCTTGAAACTTTGATTAATGAAGAAGCTTTACTGTTCGCTAAGTATCTCCGTGATGAAAGAAAGATATGGATTCCTAGAATCGCCGTTAGCCTCAATAATTAGTGATCCTTCCTCAGAAAAAGGAAGGATTGGCATAAATCAAGTTTCAAACGTGAAAACAATGAAAGACGTCACAAAAGAACTATTTTGGGAAGATAGCTCCCCTATAGGAGGGCGGATGGGAGGGTTGTGTACTGACAGATGCCCAAAATGCAAAATCATTCTCAAATTTAGAGGAAAGGAAGAAACGACATCAAAATTTGCGCACCATCGTTACGAATTGTTCTGCCCGAAATGTAGTCAAATCACTTACATTGACGAAGGAAAGAGTTCTAGATACGCAAACGTTGACAGGGTTCTGGGGAAACACGCAGGTGAAATCGGAGAGGAAATTGCCAAAAAGTTTCTGGTTGATGCGGGCTATGAAATCACATCTTTTGGCGAGCTAGCTTCTAATGTTTTCTCCATGGATAAGAGCTATGAGCGTTTGATAAGACGCGGTTCGGTTGAATTGTTCCTTGGGGACAAGCATCAAGATTTTATCAGGCTTTGTAAGGTTTGGAAGAAGGAGCACTGGGCTGGGCTTGATTGGGTTGGACGGAAGGAAGGGAAAATCTATCTCATTGAGGTCAAAGCAAACCGTGCTGTCCTAAAGGACTCTCAGAAGAAGACGTTATTGAAGGGTAAGGAATTGGGCTTCATTCCTCTCGTTGTGAGAATAAAAGTGAAAATAAGCGCGCCGCAAGAAGTCCAATGGAAGTTTGTGTAAACCAACTCTAAACGCCCTCTTCTGAAATCTTTGGGTTTGGGTTTGGGATTAAATTCCAATCCCAAACTCAAACCCTTCCTTTTTTCTCTGTTTACATTTTTCGTCCCACATTTCACATAGAACCAAAAGAAAAGGGATCTCATAAGTGAGCCCTTGCAATAAATTGCTTTCAGGAAAAAAGATTGCTCTAAACTCTTCTCTTTCTGAGAACCAAAACTATGGCAGCTATCACCACTACTGTGATTCCACCGCCTACCGTTGCCATGCCCAAGGGAGTCTCAATGAATGGTTTTGGGTTGACCGCGAAAGACCGCAATGCACTAGCTGCACCATTATGCTTGGAATCTCCTTCCCACGACGCAGTCACACTCCACGATCCAGTTGCATCAAGAGCATAGGAGTCGCTGTATCTCCCGTCTGAACCAGTTGTGACAGTTCTATTAAATGTTGAACCGTCAGGTTTCTTGTAGGTTAATGTCACAGTTTTCCCTGAAAGGGTGACGTTTAATGAACCTGAGACAACTATGCTGTCGCCTTCCGTTATTGTGCCCTTTGAGACAGAACAGGAAAGCTCAGTCATCATTTTCCACATGTTAGTCTCCGTCATCTTCAACAACATTGAAGTTGTGGTTACGTAGCTATCTGTCAGGGTCGAAGTTTCCATCAGCATCTCACAGAGGATACCTGTAGCTTTGTCCCAGTACATGTTCTGCGTCATGTTCATGCCGAAGAACGAGCTGGAAAAGCCGAAACAGTTCACGTTTCTGTTCGCGCCCGCGTAGCTTCGAATAACGGTAAGGTTTATCGGCGCAGCTGTACCAGGGATTATGTCACCTTCACTAAGGTTGCCAGCTATGACCAACGTAACGAACTGTGTTGCAATGTCAGCGGACATGCGGGGAAGAGTCTGATCTGTCCCGTTGATGAAGTGATATGTCATCAATAGAGTGATGGTGGTGTTATTTATGCTTTGTACCTCAAGCTTTGCATATTCTATTTTTCTCATTTCTTGAAATTGCGGTGGCTCAGTCGCAGCAGGATCTGTAGACTGCCATAAAAGCGTAATATTATATTTTGCCCAATCACCAACCTTGACTCCAACAGTTACTGGAATAGGCGCATCAAATTCGGTGTAAGAATATGTCCTGGAAAGAGGAGTATCATATAGTGAACCAATGAAGTTGCGAAATTCATCATATAGTACGATGGTAGAAGCTTTTGTTGGATTGAGGCTTGAAGCGTAAATTGTTGTGCCATCAAAACGTATATTGACTACCTGAACACCAACATCGAGGTACACAGATTGAGAGACGCCGACACTTATGTAACTGTTGTCACCGTCTAGAAGCCCGTTAGCCTCAACAATGTAATTTCCTGCTTCAGTAACATTAACTTCAACTCCAATCTCCAAATAGTCAAAAGTGCCATCCTCATCTTCGTCAACTCCTCGATCAGAAATCACTCCTGTCAAGATTACTGCTGGACCCTCAAATTCAGTGTACATGTATTCCCTAGAAAGAGGAATCATTTCGAGTTCCCCCAGAATAGTATACATGCTATTACGAAGTATTATGCGAGAAATGTTTGTTGGGTTAAGACCTGAAGCACAAATTGTGGGGCCGTCTAAAAGTGTATTGACTACTTGAACACCCATATCAAGGGAAATTTGTTGAGAGTTACTGACCCATATGTATTCGTAATCGCCTGTTAGAAGCCCGTCTACCTCAATAATATAATCTCCTACTCCAGAAACATTAACCTCAACACCAACCTCTAGAAAGTCAAAAAAACCATTCCCGTCGGTGTCAATCCCTTGATCGAAAATTACACCAGTCAAGACTGCTCCAGGAGCATCAAACTCTGTATAAAGATATTCCCTAGAAAGAGGAATATCTAACAATTCCCCAAATGAATTATAGCTATCATCATAAAGTGTTATGAAAGAAACGTTTATTGGGTTAAGGCTCGACATGAAAATTGTTGTTCCATCAAAACGTATATTGACTACCTGAACACCAACATCAAGGGACACAGATGGAGAGGCATCGACACTTATGTAATTGCTGTCACTGTCTCGAAGCCCGAATGCTCCAACTATATAGTTTCCTGCTTCGGTAACATTAACTTCAATACCTATCTCTAAATAGTCAAAAGCACCATTCTCGTTAATGTCGACTCCTTGGTCGTAGATTACGCCAGTCAATGCGGCTCCAGGAGCTTCAAATTCAGCGTAAAAGTATTTTCTAGAAAGTGGAGTATCATAAAGTCCCCCAAGAAGGGTATAGTTTGAATCATATAGAGAGATAGAAACATTTGTTGGGTTCAGACCGAAGGCGTGGATCTGTACCCCCCTAATGTAGAGATTGACTACCTGAATACCAACCCCTAGAGAGAATGTTTGACTGGGACCAACATTCATTGTCCGTCCACTATCCTTGTCTAAAAGCCCGTAGGGGGGAATCTCGACTATGTAATCCCCTGCTTCAGTAACACTAACCTCCACACCAACTTCCAAGAAATCAAAAACGCCATCGCGATCCCTGTCGACCCCTTGATCAAAAATATTGCCAGTAAGGGTTGCTCCAGAGCCTTCAGCGCTGGCTTTACGTATCTGTGCTCCAAGAAATGATGAAACTGTGGCTGTGCAGAGAAGAAACATCAACGTTGTTGTTACGGTTTTCTTTCCACCTGTTCTCATGGATCCCACCTTTCAAGAATATTTACTTGAAACTTAATAAGACAATACAAAGTTAGCGGACGTTTCTATAAGACTTTCGTATAAATGTTCTTGAAGATTCTTTCTTGTTATTATAGGCGCATAGCAAAAAATAATAGTTGCAGAGATATGAGATAGGAATAAACAATCAAAGGAAAGGGGAGCATGGAGCGGGCTGATCGCTCGCATAATCTCCCCCTAACAAAAACCCAAATTTAAGGAGGAAAGAGGAAAAATGAATGGAAAACTTTCGCCACTAGCCTTAGTAGCCCTATCCTTAGTACTGTTATGTCCGGTTTCAGTTTCCGCAACAACCACAGAAGTAACCCAGGCTCAAGGAAGAGGAGCTAATGCAACATGGCCAGATGGAACCTTTGTGATGGTTTACGCAGGGAATAAGGAAGTTCCAATTCTTGGTTGGAGAATCTTTATCGTGGGTGCCGGTCCAAGTATAGGATTCATAATGAAAGAATTAACTCCAAGTGAGTTTAAGTGGAGTATGGCCCATGCTAGTGTTTCGACAGAAATCGATGGGTACACCCTAGTTGTTGAGTGGAAAACGGTGCCTCCAACAAACATAAGGGATCATACAAATGACTTTGGTCCCATACATCTAATACATAATGGTGCTGGGAGAGATGCATCCGCTACGCTGATGATCATTGACTCACTCGGTAACATTGAACTTACATTAGAGGAAGGGACGGGAGTGGTATCAGAGGGAGTTAGAGTAGAGATCACGATGCCATAGTAAGCAACCAACGACAACTATCTTATTATTACAACCCCTTCTTTTTGATTTCTCCCAAAAGCAACAAACAAAACTTTCAAAATTAATTATCTTTTTTCCACATCTCTTCTTCCAAACCTATTCTTCTTACGCCCTGATTCGTGGATTTACTAGATTTTGCTCATCTGATAATGCACGTGAGTACGCCAAATACACATCATTATCTAAAAGTCTTCCAGAGAACTTAGAAAATCACACAAGGCAATATTAATGGAACTAAAAGAAGAAACGCGTATCTCGAATATGAAGGTGTAGACTATCAAAACTATTGGAAAAATGAAAACCGGTCTTTTTTCTATTGTGCAGATGAATTTCAACGGGTCTTAGCAATTCGTGCCATTTCTATAGCTTCCTGAAGCAACCTATGTACCTCATACGGCTCTTTCAACGCTGCAAGACTAGGACGCATAGAAGTTGCACCTCTGCCACTGTCTATAAATACGAAGCCAGCGGTTATAGCATACACAGTTCCAGTTCCGAACATCTTGTCAATGAAACCAACTTTCACATACACCTCTTGGATCTTATCAAGGTCAACAAACCTTGTGTCTAGTCCAATAGCACCACTCTGGGTTATTATCCGCTGATCTGTAACCATGTATTCCGTATTCCGATACCTCATGAGTTGCCATATTGATGGACCAATGGTTATTCCAAATCCTATAAGGACGAAAGGCAAGCCGAAAAGAGCAAAGGGTTCCGGCGTTCCAGCTGAAGCGGCTCCCCACATCCAAAAGATGGAGAAACCCACGAATACTAATCCGAGGGGAATGGTCGCTAAGCTCGGAATTATGAAAGGTGTCTTTACCGGTCTGCCGATCCATAGAACCTTCTCACCTGCTCTAATATGCTTAGACAATGAACTTTGTGTCTGTTTAGCTTCTGTAATAACTGGAGCTTGAGGTACGGGTTTTTGAAAAGTCCCCTGCAAAGTTTGTCCGCAGCTACGACAGAAACGATCTTCCTCTGATATCTCCTTTCCACAATTCGGGCAAAAAGGCATACTTTTTACGCCTCTAATATCCAAGCTTTCCAACAATATCTATCGCAAATCACCCTATTAATTCTTTAACCTTTGATACATATTTGTTCTGTAATGGTGTACAACGTTAGATCTAGCATCAGAAGCTAGCGTTTATTAGTAAGGATAAGTTTTTTGTGTGTTTCTTTTTTTGTTTATGTGTGGGACCAGAGTAAAGAGTAGAGAGCACACAGAACAGAAGAGAATGGAACGAGAGAGAGAAAAAGGTTAAAAATAATACACATAGAAAAACGACGATGAAGATTATTTTTGTACTTTTTGCGCACGCTTTATTCTGCTTTTTCTGCCCGTTTCCAGTAATTCTCCGGGTAATTTTTCAAGAAGTTCCTTGGGTAGTATGTTCTAATGGAATTTTCTCTAAGATTCGCGCGGTGGGACATGCCTCTACTGGTTCGACTTTTTCGAGTGACAGTCCCATGTCAATTAGTATGTCCCGGAACTCTTGTGCTGTTATGATGTCAGGTCTATCCTTAGCTAGCTGAGCTAGAACAGGTAATAGGGCATTAATGTCAGGTTTTTCCGGCATACCCCAGTTAAGCCTAACTGAAGCCTTTTGCGGATCGAAATCTGCTTGCTTCACAATTGGGTCGAAGATTCCTTTCTCAATAGTTCGTTTGATGAACCGCTGTAAAGCCATAACCTTTCTTTCAACAAAAGCAGCTGCCGTCTCAGCTGTAGCCTTAGTTGCATATCTCGGATCTATTAGCAAAGCCGAAACGGGACTTTGGCCGCCCATGTTAGTCTGCCCCATAATGTGATCGACATAGGCCTCGTAGCGGGCTCGGGGATCCACCTGCACTGTGCTGATTGTAGCCTGATCTTTCCCGCTCCACACGAATCGGGCTCCCTCCTTAGGTTTCTTCTTCAGTAGCCCCTGAAGAGTTATGGCTGTTTCTGGCTTAGCGCCAGGTATACTCCAAACTTCATCAGGGCCGGCATATTTCTCAAAAATTCGAGGCATAATATTCTCAATTCGTGCCTTCATCTCGAGGAAGCTCATGCGCATCTCACCATTGCTCACCTCCATCTTCTCAAGTAAAGATCGAAGAATACCTCTGCCGAAAGGTTCCCGGTTCACGGGATTCCAACAAAAATGAATAATCCTGTTAGGCTCGAGGCTTTTGCCCCCATAACTAGACGACTGAACATACGCCTCAATGTTGCCCTGTGGGTCTCGTTTTATCTTGCCTATACTCGTCAAAGGAAGGATGCTAAGGTTCACCAGAGTGTCTGGCTCTATCTTCTCCCAGAAGCTATTACCGGTAGCAATGATCTCTCTTGCGCCGATCTGGAGTTTCTCGTCCAAGTTCACCTGCTCGTTGAAGGCGTCGACAGCCTCCTTTGCTTTTTCGGCGTCCCGATATTCCTCCGGCGACGCGCAGGTTGTGTAGAAGCCCATGCCCACAACCTGATCAGCCAGGAAGTCGACGAAGGCGCCGCAAGCCGGATCCTTCACGTAGGCCTTCAAATGGTCCTCAAAGGTGACAGGTGGAGCTTCGCCAATGCTGCTTGATGTCGCGTCTAGGATGGAGCCGCTACCGCCGCGGATGGCTTCAACAATCCTTTTGAAGATTGTGCTCAAAATGCAGGCCTCAACTCCGGTGGTTTCTCAAGGACAGTTCGACGGGGCATGGTCTTGAAGTCTTCGAAGCCTAATGACCTGGCCCAGACTAGGTCTTCCTCTGCTTCTTGGAGCTTTCGCAACGCATTTTTCCGTGACCGGCTGACGGTCGACACATCAGAGCTGAGGTCTCTGGCTATTCTATAGTCGGTTGAGCCTCGTCTGGAAAGCTCCAGAACTTTCCTTTCAAAGTCCGTTAGGAGCCCCATCTTTCAAATCAAACATAATTTACGCATTACTTGCCTAAATACGCTATAGAGCTTAAACACGCTAGCAAGGCATTTCTATTTCGGCTTCTTTATCATTTTTAAGGTTAAAAGCCATGCCATTTGGAAAGTGGCAAGACTTCGACGCATGCGTAACAGATTTTAAGTCGCAAGGCAAGGACGAGGAATCAGCCCGAAAGATCTGCGGAGCCCTTCAGGCAAGGCTTGGCAAAGAATCCTTCTCGTGGACCGGCGACATTCAGCTCGGCGAGAAGCAGAACCTGATCCGAGGCAAAGCCATCCATCCCGTCAAGACCATGCACCCGGAAGAATGGCCCAATGTACGCGTCTATCTCGAAGATGAGTTGCAGAAAGCGGCTCACACGCTCGCAGACCAACCTCTTCTCCTAGATCATCTGAACCCGTTGAATGGCAAGATTCTAGCAGCCCAGTACGAGGATGGAGCCGTCGAGTACGTTGCCGAGCTGGACGATCCTCAGGTTCTCGGCTGGATCAGGGACGGCACTATCAAGCATTGCAGTGTCGAATATGATTGGAGCAGCCTCGATAAAGTCAACGGCATAGCGCCCAGAGGCATTCAGTTCACGGGCCTAGCCTTACTCAAAGACTTTCTGCCCGGTGACCCGCAGAGCTCTGTCGAAGTCTGGGAGGCCCTTATCAAACGGCTCAAAGAGGCGAAGAGAATGGGGTTTAGCAAAGAATTCCTGGAATCGTTGACTTCTTGGTTTGAGAATCGGGAAGCCGAGTATCCTTGGGACCAGTGCATGAGCGACATGAAGGCTCAAGGCTATGATGATGATAGCGCCGCGAATATCTGCGAAGCCATCAAACACAAAACCGTGTCGCACGCTCTCGACATGAAGTTGGCCGCAAATATCGAAGAAGCGGTCAACCTAGTAGCCGAAAAGGTCTCGAAGGACGCCATCGTCAGCTATCTGGCATCTGCGGTCTTAGATCAATGCAATAGGCTGCGCGAGCTA
>Ga0315306_10001470_pt1 | contig 11260 bp, 9 predicted proteins | sample TDP1_MG_FD_203803 | JGI IMG/M metagenome (GOLD analysis project Ga0315306, IMG submission 203803) | Freshwater sediment microbial communities from Lake Towuti, South Sulawesi, Indonesia - TDP1 | ecosystem: Environmental > Aquatic > Freshwater > Lake > Sediment | place: Indonesia: South Sulawesi... | reverse complement strand
GCCTTTTCGGAAGGCTAAGGTTCAGCATTCTTTTTATTTTTTGCATTTCAGGACAATTCTCATTTTTAGTTAAACTAATTAGGAATATAATCCTAAATAGTTAGGCTGTCAAGGGGCAAATTAAGAAAAAGTTAAGATTCAAATCCTGTATCGCCCACCAATGCCTATTTTTCTTTTTTATTCTACTAAGACTTCGGAACTCGATTATCTATTCACTGGCCCCAAGTACTTATCCAGCCAGGCCAAAGTTTCCTTGACATATTCGTTCAGGGGCGGAATATGGTCGGTCTCGTACAATTTCCACTGCTTCTGCTCGGCCTGAGTCCCTAGAAGGTCAAACATGGGCTTTTGTGATGTCTCCGGAATCGCAAGCGTGTCGTATTTGCCGTTCAGCATCAAGGTTGGAATTTTCACCCGGGTGATATAGTTGATCTCATTGGCCTCCGGCCGGGCAGCTCCTCCGAATCCTCCTCCCAAGAGAACGCTGGCTTTGAGCCGCTCCTCTACAGCCGGGATGATCGCACCGAGGTAGGCCCCCCAGCTCATCCCATAATAGGCGATCTTTTGGCTGTCGATATCCGGACGAGTCTCCAGATAGTCGATGCATCTTTTAAAGTCTTTGACTTCTTGAATGAGTACTTCCGTGTATTGATGAGAATTCATGTTGTAATCTATAATGGTCGCCAGGCTTTCATTCCCACGCTCAAAAGTCCCTTTATAAACGGGATAGAGGACCGCCCGGCCGTTTTTCACGATAAAAGAAAGGAAAATAGGAAATTCAAAATAGCTTTCTATGTCCTGGCTCGACCGTTGCCACTCAGAGCCGCCGCCAGGAAAATAGATGACTGTTTGAAATGGAGGCGAGGCGTTCTTAGGAAGAAAAAGATAGGCGATGACTCGCTCGCCGCCGTAAGCAGCATCGAAGCTGACCTTCTCCAGTATCCAGCCGCCGGGATTTTCCTGCTTGGACTCGACACGGGCCTTTAAATCCGTTTTGTCATAAGAAAATTGTTCCTTGTAGACTTGAAAAACAGAATCCGGCGCCGGGTTTTCTTTGTAGTAATCGATGGTTTCGCCAAGTTTAACGAAATCGAGGGCGCTAACCGGTATCTTGCCAGGATCAGGATAAAGCGCGCAGCGAAATCCGTTCTTAGCGGACCGGTCCATAGACGGGGCCTGGCTCAAATTACCGAACATATAGGTGTTATCTCCCCAAGCTCCACCCCTGATCAATCGTCCTTTGGGGGTTTCGTTCGAGCACCATTCTCTGACGTTCCCCGCCATGTCAAAGGCCCCGAAGGCCGTTATCCCCGGAAGACTCCCTACAGGAACCGGGCCTTTTCCCAGGAAATTGCTAAAGGGAGCGAAAATGGCAAAACCGCCGAGTTGAGGAAGCTGAATCATCGGGGTGTATTCGCCTCTTGCTATGCCCCAATGATATCCTGTCGCTAGGCTTTTTCCTGCAAATTCCGCATAGGCAACCGCCTCATACCAGCTTATTCCTGAAACAGGATAATCGCCCTGTCCCTCGGGATAATCACCGGCTTGCCAAGTCGAAGGGCCAGGCAATCCGGTCTGGTCTACGAATCCCTTGAGCGCTTCCTCCCAGGTTAGTTCTTTTCCGTCCTTGACGAACTTATGCTTCCAGTAATTTTTTTCCCGGTATCCGCCGCCGTTGATGAATTCCCTGTATTTCCTGTTCGTGACTTCATACTTGTCGATGTAGAAATCATCTAGCTTCCCGACAGGGGTTTCTGCACCCTGAACCCGCACCATCCCCGGCGGAATACTCTCTTTCTTGTCAAGGATTCTCACGAAATCATAGGGAATGACGATATCAGGTTTCGTAGCATCTCCATTCCAGGTGGAAGCTGCCCCCAGGACGGTTTCATAGCCTTCTTTTTCTATTTTCCATCTGAAAATCCCGATGGGCAATCGGATCTTCTCGATCTGCGAAACACCCAAATAGGTCCATTCGCTCTCGGGAGTATCGTACTCTTTCATGTAAATCTTTGCCCCGCGAGGCTCTGTCTTGATGTTGATCTTCAAGGAACATTTCGAGAAGAGCTCGGCAAGCTTGGCATCGCGCGGGATGATGGCTTCGGCTTTTTCCGCGAGCCTGTAGACGGGGACGAGATTCCGCCAAACATCATTTTCTTCGATCAGCTTCTCGACCTGCGGAAGAACAACTCCCCTAGCCCAGCGGACCTTGGCCTGGTGCTTAAAGAACCCGACAGAGAGAAGAACAATGGCAATAATGCCGAGAGCAGTGGGAAGAGCGATTTTTGGCTGACGAATCCGGCGCAAGAATGAGCGCAAATTGAACACGCCCGCCTCAGCAGCTCTTAGCATTTCCTGATATCTTCTAAGGTCATTGGACATCTCCGCAGCTGTCTGATAGCGGGATCCGGGATTTTTCTTTAAGGCACGGTCGACGACTCTCTGCAGTTCTGGAGCTAAATCGCGCTTTATTCCTTTGAGCGGCTTCGGCTCTTCGTGCACGACAGAATATAGAATCGATGTCTCCCGGTCTCCGCTAAACGGCAGCTGCCCGGAGAGCATCTCATACAAAACAACTCCCAGCGACCAAATGTCCGAGCGCCGGTCAACGGCCTCGCCTTTTGCTTGTTCCGGCGACATATAGGCCACTGTCCCCATGGTCTTGGCCTCTTTGGTGATCTGCGACTCTCCCCTGATCTTGGCCAACCCAAAATCCATGATTTTCGCCTGGCCCTTCTCCGTCACCATGATGTTCGCACTCTTGATGTCGCGGTGAATGATCCCCTTCTTGTGGGCTTCCTCCAAACCCTCAGCTACCTGAATGGCAATATCTATAGCATCTTCAGTGCTTAGAGGACCTTTGCTTATTCTATTTCTTAAACTCTGTCCCTCGACATAGGCCATGGCAATATATGCCTGGCCCTCAGACTCCTCCGCTTCATAGATGGTGCAGATATGGGGATGATCTAGGGCAGCCGCAGCCTGAGCCTCGCGGATGAACCGCTCCTTGGCTTCAGGATAGAGGCTAAGCTCAGGCGGAAGGAATTTCAGAGCGACCGTGCGCTTGAGCTTTGTATCTTCAGCCTTTAAGACCACTCCCATCCCGCCTCGGCCGATCTCGCCGCTGACTTTGTACTTCCCAGCAAAGAGACTGCCCTTATCCAGGACTTTGAACGGAGTCTCGAGCGTGATTGTCTTAGAGAAAGGCATTTCCTCTCCAAACTGTGTTCCGCATTCCTTGCAGAACTTGGAATCTGAAGCGTTGTCAAATTGACATTTGGGGCATTTCATGGCCCTTGTTCCCCTTTCCGTTACTTGCCAGAGAAATAACACAGATAGAGAAGTAAGTCAAATTCAAAGAGAGACCAGACCTCTCTCGGTATGCCAGCCATCATGCTAAAATTGATTGAAAAGCGATGAAATTACAGTGCCGGGATTAAAAAAAAAGGATTAAAAGCTAAACTGTGCCCAAATTGTGCCCAAAATTTGTCAGAAATATCGAAAAACATCTAAAAATATCAAAAAGAATCGAAAGGAAAAAGCCTTGTAATTCCTTTATTTACAAGCGAAATCCTTTATTTTCTGCGTTTTCGTTTCGAGCGTAGCCACCTACACACGGCAGAAACCACAGGTTCAAATCCTGTATCGCCCACCGTGCCCTTTTTCCGCCTGTATCTTAAGCTTCTAACTAAGATCCTGCTTTGTCTCCATCCCTGCTCCGGCTTGCCGTTGATGTTAATCATGGCTGATGGAGCTCAACGGTTTCATTCAGCAATCAAGAACCTATATCCGTGCCTACGCACGCCGACAGAATAAGCTTCTTCGGAATCTTGCCTCAGAAGACTAGGTCGTCTTCATCAATTATTAACTATTTCTTTATACTTCCTTAACACGAACGCGATAAAGTGGAGTGTGAACAAGAAGCAAATTTCCCACGTGACGGATCACCCGCAAACCCGGATCCTCAATATCGAACAAGCAAGAAATCTGTTGGCTGAAGCCTGGGCAGCGGCCGATCTACATGTCCACACACTTCATTCTTACGACGTTATCCCGACCAAGCAGGTCGATCCTTTAACGCTTTACCAGAAAGCGCAGCGGCTCGGCATGACCTATATCGCCTTTACCGATCACGACTCTATGGACGCTTATGACCAAATCGGCTGGACTCGAGAAGGCCTCGTCCCAGCCGTCGAAGTCAAGATTCTGGACCCCAAAAAAGTGGGGCATACCGTACATATCAATGTTTTTGCTCTCGACCGAGGCCAATTTTGCGAAATCCTGAAAATCGCCCGGATATCCCAGGACCTCGAGCGGTTGGTCGCCTATTTGAAGGACGAGCATCTCCGCTTCACTTTCAATCATCCGTTCTGGCACGAACCGGGAGAGAAGCTCAATCTTCAGGCCATCCTCGATATCGTCGACCTATTCCCAGTACTGGAATACAACATGGGACGGATCGCCCGGATTAACAGACATGCTCTTAGGCTTGCCCAGGCCACGGGCCGGGGCATCGTGGCGACCACGGATACCCACGTTGGCGATATCGGCCGTGCTTTTACCATCGCCCGGGGCGGCACCTTCAAGGAATTTTTTGATCAAATTCAAATAGGACAATCCTTCATTGTTCCGAGCGACCTTGACCTTTCTCGCTTTAAAGAGGAAACGACGATCCGCATCCGCCAACTCTTCGATAAAGCCGGCTGGCTATATCCCAAAAACTCGTTCGCCATTGACAGCGGGAGCTCAACCCTGGACAGAATCATCGCCTGGATGGCACAGGGGCACCCTGATACGCCGCGCTTCGCCAAAAAGATCCTCAAAATAATTCTGGAGGCTGCCTCCCGCTCGGGGATCCCCGGCTCTCTATATTCTCGGTCCCAGCGAAACCTGGCGGATCAGATTTCCGTACTCCTGGAGAGTACAGAGATCGCCACTTAACCCCATCTTTTTGTTTATGATGACGCTTATTTTTATTTCACGACCAAACAGAGATATAATAAGCAATGTTTTTACGTCGGGAGTGATTCATCGGAGAAAGGTATCATGGCGGACGTTAAGCCGTATAAAAGCGATGAGACACTTAGAGCGGCGCATAAGATATTAACAGCTCAAGGAAAAGACCTTAGGACCTTGCTTTACCGGGATATTTTTCTCAATGCGCTGAAGTGTCACAGGGATGAACTTGATATTTTGGACCTGAAGATTATTAACCGGGCCCTGGCCGAGTTCCGGCATGCCGCGTGCGTATTCAAACCGTACAGACTGTTCCGCAAGGTTTCCATCTTCGGCTCGGCTCGCGAGCCCAAGGGCAGCCCCTACTACGAGCTCGCGGTGAGATTCGCTCGTCATCTGGCTGAGAAGGGCTTTATGGTCATCACCGGAGCGGCGTCAGGCATTATGAAAGCCGGGATCGAAGGAGCCGGAATTCGGAACAGCTTTGGAGTAAATATCCTCCTGCCCTTTGAGAAAGGGCTGGCTAAAGTTATCCGAGACGACCCGAAAGTCGTCAGGTTTAAATACTTTTTCACACGCAAGATATTTTTCGTGATGGAAGCCGATGCGGTCACGCTATTCCCAGGCGGCTTTGGCACGCACGATGAAGGATTTGAGGTCTTAACCTTGCTTCAAACTGGAAAAGCACCGCCCATGCCAGTTATCCTTATGGAACTTCCCGGAGAGGATTACTGGGAAACTTGGGAGCAATTCATAAAGCGGCAGTTGCTGGCCCGGGGCTTCATATCTGCGGAGGACTTGAGTTTCTATAAAATTGCGCGGTCTCCTGAAGAAGCTATAGAATGGATCACATCTTATTACTCAACATATCACTCCTTGCGCCAGGTCAGAGACAAGCTTGTGATCAGGCTGAAAAAAGAACTCAAAGATGCTCATCTCAGAAGATTAAACTATATGTTTCAGGACATCATTAAATCGGGGAAAATTTTCAAAACACGGCCGCTTCCCGAAGAGAAGGACGAGACGAATCTCAGGTCTAAACCCAGGATTGCTTTCGCCTATAACAGGAAGAGCGCAGGGCGTCTTAATGAGTTGATCTTGATGATTAATGAACTTGGTCGCACGGATTAACACAGACGCGGCCGCGCCTACACTTTCCAAAGAAAAGCGCGGTGATTCTTATCAAGGATTGTGCTGAATATTGAGAACCAGTAAAACCACCATCGTGTGGAGCATCCAGGAGGCCCACATCGACCGGGCGTAATGCCGAACTAGGCCGAATCTGCACGTTTTTTCCACGAGTCTGTTGTTTCTTCCCACAAAACAGAAAACGAGAGAAGGGCCACGATTTTCATCTATTTTATCCTGCGCGACACTGTGGTGCGACGCAGACGATCTTTCCATCGAGCATCGGGCTCAGTTCAGCCGCGCATGCTTGAAAAAGACAGAACCCTCGCCCATTTCGCCCGTTTCAACGTCTGTCAAGGTGATGGTAATAAGGCTATATTCGGCCGCGGGCTTATTCTCAGGGAGGTCAGTCTGGATGACATATCCAATCATATCCTGGTTAGGGCCCGCAGCCTCTCGGATCTTGTTCACCCTCAAGACCTTCACGGCCTGTTCGTCGATCGTTATGGCAACGTCTTTGACATCCAACTCCGGGGCGATGTCGAGAAGAGGGAGTTTCCTCAGGTTGTCCATGCCGCCTGCTTCTGTGATCTTCTTAATGACCCGAGTCAGGCTCATCGGACGGAAATAGATTTGGTAGGAAGGATAGGCCCCTTGAGGCTGCCAAGCATTGATCGCGTAGACTTCGAGACGGTCAAATCGCGGATTGATCTCGAGGTCGCGCTCAACCGGGATGGCCCAGGCCCAGTATTCGAGATATCTGACCTTGTAATCCTTTACGGCCGAGAGGGCCATATAATTCCCTTTCTCTGCGTCCAGCAAATAGCGGCCGTCCTTGCCTGAAACCGCCTTGGCTACGGTCTCGAAACGCGAGTTCTTGAGTTCGACTGAAGCTCCTTCGATGGGCTGATTTTTGAAGTCCGTCACCCGCCCGGATATCTTGATGCGGCCTTCCGCGCTCTGACCGACGGCAAAGCCGGGCAAAGCGCTTACGACCACGACCAAGAGCCACTTAACGACCTCTTGATATCTTCGATTCACCGATTCCTCCTTTAAAACACGTTAATCACGATCAACGTGATGGCATCCTGCTGCGAGCCTTGTTGTGACAGCCAAATACCAAGCTTGGCTAGCAGGATATCTGAAACCACGGCCGCCGGCTCAGTGTGATGAGTGCGAAGGATTTGTTCGAGCCTGGAGTCGCCGAATTCTTCGCCGACGACAGTCCTTACATGCAGCTCGTCGCCCAAGCGCTTGGCCATCTCTTCAGCGAGCTGGTCCACGGGCGAAGGCCCAATCGCTGGCGCTTTTTTTTCAGGCGGCTTCTGGCCTTGGCCGCTGGCCATTGAAATAATAAACACACCTGCAGTCAAAATAAAGACAATTTTCCTAATCATGAAAAACTTCTTCAAGCACTATAATAATATGAATTCCGATTAAGGGCTCCATGGCAGGCGGTTGTCGCGGCAGATCTTTTGCGATACAGCCCGGGCGGTCAGAAGTCCAGAGGGAAGCCCGCCGCCTGGGCTGACCCATTGGCCCACCATGTAGAAGTCCTTCAGTCTAGGGAGAACGGACGGCAACGGCCGGATGCCCGTGGCCGGAGTCATCAGCCAGCCTTCCATGCTGCCCCGCCAGTTACCGGTATACCTAAAGACGGTTGCGGGAGTGGCCACATCTACGACCTCGATCCGACCTTTGGCCGCCGGAAACCGATTCTCGAAGACCGCGATGACGTCCCGGGCGATCCGGCTTTTCTCCTCTTCGTATCGGGAGCGGTTATGATCGCGGAGAGATCCCCAGTAGGCGTCGTTCGACGTCGTAAAGAACACGACGACGGCGGTTTTCCCAGGTGGGGCGAAGGTCGGGTCGAAATGGAAAATTCGAAGTGCCAGGGATGACCTCCGGGTTTGCGGGTCGATCTCGATCTCCCAGTCCAAAGCTATGTGCAGGAATCCCGGCTCGTTCTTAAGGTCAGCGGCGACGCCCAAGGAAACTTGGAGATACGATGGAAAGAGCCGATATGTCTCGTAGACCTTTTTAATTTTCTTGCTCATGTATTTTCCCTCGAGCATTTCGAAAATGGTGGCGTGGCCATCCGCGGCAGAAACGATGATATCTGCGGAAAGCTGCTCTCCGTTTTCGAGGAGGACACCTGCTGCCCTGCCGCTTTCGACAACGATTTTTGTGACTTTGGCCCCTAAGCGGATTTTCCCGCCGAGCGACGCAAAACGAGCTTCGATGAGGTCGATGAGTTTTCGCGACCCGCCGATGGGATAGCCGGCATTGCCGGACGCCATCCAGGCCAGGGAGAAAGCGATGGCGACGAATGACAACTCGTTGAGCCCGGCGCCAAAAAATTCCTTGAGCAAAGTATTTTTGAATTTTTTGGCAAAATCGCCCATGGTCAGCTTTGAATAGTTTCTCATCGCCGCCAGATAAGGGAGTGCACCGACATAAGAGTAAAGGCGGACAAAAAACGAATCGCCGCCCGGCATCCTGAAGCGAGATAGCTTTCGGATGAGACTGGTGAACTCCTTGATGGCTGCGGCGTCTTCAGCCGCTTTCTCGAGAAATTCCTGCTCCATCCGGTCCACATTCTTATAGATCACGAGACTGCCGCCGTCTTTCTCGATCACCTGGTAAATTTCGCCATCATAGAACTTGACTTTGTCGATGTCGAAGACCTCTTTCCAGGTTGCATTCAATTCGCCTCCGGGTTTAGAGCCGACGAGCCAATGAACACAGTTTTCGAAAGTATATCCCTTTCGCGTCCAGGCCGTGGCCAGCCCGCCTGTAGCAGTGTGCATCTCCAAGATTTCGGTATCGAAGCCGTTTTTCTGCAGATATACGCCGGCGCACAGCCCGGCGATTCCGCCGCCGATGATAAGCGCTTTTTTATTATTCATGGGGGTCTCCTTCGGGGCCATATCATAGGGTCGGACTGTTAATTTTTGATTAATTTTTGGTTAATTTTTAGCAAAGTTAGTAACAGTTCGTTCTCAAGATGTGCGTCCTATCCATGTCGCAGTCCTTGCTTAATAGTTTCAACACCATCCTAGATAATTCGTTGCGCTATACAGCCAACCAGTATTCTGCATTATAATATGCATCGAGGAGATTGTCGATCGATAAAACCTCAATGAAAAAAACTTGGCTTCAAAAATTAGAAGATAAAAAGACGCTTCCGAAAGTTTTAAGACTGGAAAAGCATTTTCCTTGCTATAACGCAGTACACAAAATGGGGGCAAATGCCGGCGAGCCTGTCGTTTTGGTTAATGCGTCTGAAATAATGCCTCTAATGGCCAAAATCCCCAAAGGAAAACTGATTACAATTCGGGAAATCTGCATGGAAATCGCCAAAAATTACAATGTCAAGGGATGCTGTTCTCTCACGACAGGGATTTTCATTATGTCAATCGCTAATGCGGTAGAGGAGGCAATTGCTAAAGGAGAGAAATCGGCTCTCGCTAAAATTCCCTATTGGAGAACGCTCAAAGCTGACGGATTTTTAAACGAAAAATATCCCGGCGGGTTTGAGGGGCATAAAAAACTATTGGAAAAAGAAGGTCATAAAATAGTTGCTAAACGCAAAAAATACCAAGTGGCTGATTTTGAAAAATATTTATTGAATTATTGAGAAGGGTCATGAAATTTTAGATAATATCTGAAGCCATTTTGAAAGCCCTCAAATCTAAACGAGGCTAAAAGATGAAAGCGCTTGTTCTATACAGAAGCTACCACGGCAATACAAAACAAGTTGCAGATGCCATGGCGAAAGAACTCGTCATACAAGGTGTCGAATCCGTTGTTCAAGATCTTCGTCTGAAGCTCCCAGACTTGAGTAGCTTCCACTTCATCCTGATTGGTTCCCCTACGAGAATGGCCAGAGTCAATCGCAAAGCTAAACGAGTGTTGAAGCAGATACGAGAAAAAGGGTTCTCGGAAAAACCTATAGCAGTATTTGATACGTATGGGCCTGTACCGACAGACCTCAAGGAATTGGAAAAGTCCAAGAAATCGCTTTACCCTGGGGCTGCCGGCATTCTACACATGGTGGCGAAAACCGAAAGCTTAAATGTACACTCAAAAGCTCTCCATTGTGAAGTAAAAGGAATGAAAGGTCCTCTGGGGGATAACGAACTGGAAAAAGCGGCCTCTTTTGCTAAAGAGTTTGTATCCACAATTGGAGAGAGGCCTCATATTTAATAATGAGGAGGGACGACCTGGATTTAATCTGGAAGCGGAAGAAGATAACTTACGAAAAATGAACCTGGATGAATCTATAACTCCTTCTCTCTCTGCCTCGCATTTGATAGTGAACATCCATAAAAAAGCGACTGGAAGACTCCATAATTTATTTATTTGTGGTTAAATCGGATCATCAACCACCTCAAACTGATGCTTATTGCTAACACGCCTCTTCCACGGCGCCCCAGCTCACAAGAAGCCATGATGCCCGCCGAGGCTAGCGGCGACCATTTTCCCTGCTTGTCTTCTCGCCCAAGGGGTATGCCTGCGCGATTGCAGGCGTTTTTGGAATCTTCTCCGTCTTTAGAAAATAGTCCCCAAAAACCGGGGCACTGCAACCACGCCGGGCTCTGACGCGACATCGGTTCAATACTCTGGTTATGGACTGGGCGTTTGATAGGATCGTCTCTTGGGTTGCTTGCCTGAAAACACCTTTTTTACTGAGACAATAAGCGCGATCACCAGGATAAAAAGAATCAACGGCAGCAGATCTTTGAATAGATTTCGGCTCTGGAAATTGTGAAACTGCAAAATGGGTGAGCTGGGTGCTGCGGAAGCCTTGACAATAATCTCATAGCTGGCTTGTTTTCCGATTTTCAAGATATCAGCTACCTGCGTAGCTATGAGGCTAAACGCAACCAGCGTCAACAGCGCCGCAACCAAGAAAATCATGATTTTTTCTCCAATTTTCATTGTTAATCTCCTTGTCAGATTGCTCTGTCGCCTGCATCCGATTTTCACAATCGAGGATGTCAGGAATACTGCGACTTCATCTTCTTTGTACCCTTGATAAGTTAATCCTTGATGAAGGTTTTATGAATTTCCAATTAATTCTGTCAGATCCAGTCTTATTTGACTGCAGTGCGTTGCGACGAAACGAAGACTTATCCTCATAGATGTGAATAAAATTGAGCCCCCCACTGGC
>Ga0315306_10001469_pt1 | contig 11260 bp, 21 predicted proteins | sample TDP1_MG_FD_203803 | JGI IMG/M metagenome (GOLD analysis project Ga0315306, IMG submission 203803) | Freshwater sediment microbial communities from Lake Towuti, South Sulawesi, Indonesia - TDP1 | ecosystem: Environmental > Aquatic > Freshwater > Lake > Sediment | place: Indonesia: South Sulawesi... | reverse complement strand
CTGACTGTTTGGTCTGAATCCGCCGTGAAACTCCTTGGTGGATCGATCGGAGAGTCTGAGTAGAATGGACGCTAGACGGGTTATAGTGCATCCGGTCATGTCAGAGGATTCAGTCAATCTCATCGAAGCTGAGAACAAGATAACATTCATCGTCAACCTCAGAGCCACAAGGAACGACGTGAAGAGAGCAGTCCAAGAACTATACGACGTTAGGGTCTCCAAAGTTCATGTCCTGATAACTAGCGGAGGCCAGAAGAAGGCATACGTCAAGCTCGCGCCAGAATCCAAGGCAGCTGACCTCGCCGTGAAGCTGGGACTCCTCTAGGTTTCGAGGCGTTAGGATATGGGAAAGAAGATATTAGTCCAAAGAAGGGGTAGAGGCACTCAAGTCTTTCGTGCTCCCACGCACAGAAGAGAGGCCCCAGCCCGATATCCTCCAATCTCCACAGGGGAACTAGCCGGAACTATGGAGGGAACAGTCTCAAAGATTGTTCATGACCCTGGTAGAGGAACTCCAGTCGCCTCACTCAAGTTCGAGAATGGTGAGCAGTTCTACGTCCCGGCTACTGAAGGTCTCAGTATCGATCAGAAAGTCATGCGAGGTGGAACAGCTGTCGCTGATGTAGGGAACATATTGCCGATCAGCAAGATATCTGAGGGGACTCTGGTATGCAATTTGGAACTCGATCCGGGTGACGGCGGAAAGTTAGCGAGATCTTCCGGGGCATATGCACTTGTTGTGGCTCATACGCCTCGAGGAACCGAGGTCAGGCTTCCCTCAGGTAAGTCGATCTATTTGAAGGGCGAATGCAGAGCGACGATCGGCGTCATTTCGGGAGGGGGAAGAACGGAAAAGCCGTTTCTTACGGCGGGGGCAAGGCAAGCATTGATGAGTGCAAGAGGAAGACGATGGCCTATAGTCAAGGGACAGAAGATGGTTGCCGCTTCTCACCCTTACGGAGGAGGCCGACATAAGCATGCTGGAAAACCCACCACGGTCTCAAGAACAACACCCCCGGGGAGAAAAGTCGGAATGATCGCTGCAAGACAGACTGGTAGAGCAGCAAAGCGCATGAGACAGGTCGCTCAAGTCCTCTAGCTCTCTTCGGTGAGAGACCGCCCGGCTACACAGTTCTACACTTGTAGCATGTAGCTAGTTGTCAATCCGGAATCAATTCAATACGTGATTGAAAAGGGAAAACAGTGGAGATGTTTGGTTTCACTCGAAGCCTTAAATAAAGCCGCCAACCCCTCAAAGGATGAGAAGTGTAGCAAGAAGTGCCAAAGCAATTCAAGTATCGTGGGTACGGTCTGGAGCAGCTACAAGCTATGTCTATGGACGAATTCATACGGCTGCTGCCGGCCAGACAGAGGAGATCACTTCAAAGAGGATTGAACCCCCAACAGAGGAAATTCCTGGAAGAACTGAGAGCAACAAAGAAGTCAGAACGCACTAGCGCCCTTCAAGTCAAGACCCACTGCCGTGACCTCGTGGTTCTACCGGAGATGGTTGGTGTTGCACTTAACCTTCACAACGGCAAGGAGTTTGCGCCTCTTGAAATAAAGGCTGAGATGATTGGGCACTATCTTGGGGAATTCGCGATAACAAACAAGAAAGTGACTCACGGTACGCCTGGTATCGGAGCGAGTCGCTCATCCATGTACGTACCATTGAAGTAGGATGGGACGTACTCTTCCTAGGCCAGTTTCTTTCTAGTTATCACGCCGACTGCGAAGGCACATACCAAGGCCAATCCAACTATAACCGCAATCGAGAAAATCGTCGATTGCAGACTCACGGCCACAGCTCTAGTAGTCATCTTGGCCGGAAGTATTTCCTGCGATTCAAGGCTTGGAGCCCCTGCCCAAGAGCTGAACAAGCTCACTACAATGCCCAAGGCCACTCCAAGCGTCGTATACGCGGCCTGCTTCATCACGGTGATCTCATTACTCCATGGGTCGATTGTCATTTATGGTATTATATTCTAGGGTTTAGAACGACGGAGGATATTCTAGAAGAAGCGTTCAGACCATATTCGTGCTGTCTCATACCAGCACACAGCTGCCCCGCTTAGGCCAAATATGATCGCTATGACGTTATGCACTGACCCTACGAATCCTTCTCGGTACAAGTAGAGCAGGAGTGAGGTTGAAAAGAACGCGGCATAGAACAGGTATCGTGGAAGAACCAGGGTTCCAAGTCTAGTGAAAAACCGTAGCACTCCTACCTTCACCTCTTTGAGCATTACATACTGCCCGTAACTGTCCTTCTCTATTAGGCCGAGTTCTCTTAGCTTGTCGAGGTGATGCAGCGCGGTGCTAGGGCTTGACATTCCAAGAGTTCTCTGAACTTCTCTTACACCAACTCCTTTCCCTTTCTTGAATAAGTACCAGTAGACTCTGAGTGTTGTGCCCCTGAGCTCTGACTCGGCCTTTCTTGAGTCCGTCTCCTTCTCGGACAACTTTCATCCGTACTCAAGGAATACGACACAGTATAAGAAATGTCTTAGCATCAGTTGCTGATCTTCGTGGGAAGTTTCCGGCAGAAACGGTTCTCACCTTTCAAGGAAATCTTCTGGCTTGTCGGTTTTCAGATAGCCCAACGTTTTTAAATTGCCCTAGTGCATGCTTCTGGGATAACGGTGGAAACCGCGTGCCAAATTGGAAGTACTCGGTCACCGGACTCGACCCGGACAAGACCGTGAAATGCGCAGGCCGTGAGCTTCGCATTTCGCCGAAGGCAGCAGTCGAGATATGCGGAACAATAAGGGGGATGAAGGTAGCGGAGGCTAAGGAGCTTCTAGAGCGAGTATGCGCAAAGAAGAAGGCCATTCCATACAAGCGCTACAAGAAGGAAGTTCCGCACAGGTCACTTGACGAACGTTGGCACGCGGGAAGATATCCGGTCAAAGCTGCTTCTAATGTTCTGAAGCTTCTGGAAGAGTTGGAGGCTAACGCTGAGTACAAGGGTTTGAATCTTGCCAAGGTTAGGATCATTCATGCAGCGTCGCATAGGGGAATGAAAATCAGAAACTACGTTCCAAGGGCCCATGGACGAAGCTCGCCCAGCTTCAATATCCTCACGCATCTCGAAATAGTGGGATACGAGGGCGAGTAGGATGTCTGTCCAGAGGTTTTTCATAAAGGACAGCACTCGGAAGGCAGAGCTTGATGAGTTTCTTGCAAAGGAACTGAACAGGGCCGGATACAGTAGAATGGAGCTGACGAAAACTCCTGTCGGCGCCAGAGTCGTCGTATATGCAGCGAAGCCAGGCATGGTCATCGGCAGAAGGGGGCAGAGCATCAGAGACCTCACCAAGATCTTGGAAGAGAAGTTTGGACTTGAGAACCCGCAGATATCGGTTGCAGCTATAGAAGTTCCTGAGCTAGACCCGAGGGTCGTGGCGTCTCAAGTCACCGCCGCCCTTCAACGAGGAATCCACTTCCGGAGAGCCGCCTACTGGGCTGTCCAGAGAGTCATGGAGGCTGGAGCCTTGGGAGTGGAGATTACGATAAGAGGAAAACTGACTAGTGAAAGATCGAGATGTGAGCACTACAGGCAAGGGTATCTGCCTCGATCAGGCGACGCAGCTTCGAAAAACATTCGGGGCGCAGTAGAATGGATTCAACTGAAACCTGGAATCCTAGGCATTCATGTGAAGATACTTCCTCCTGGAGTTACTTTCCCCGACAAGCCCTCAATCAGGCCTCCACCGGCTGTGGCCGAGACACCGGCACAGGTTGTCGCAATTCCTGAAGGTGAACCATCACCACCAGAGGAGGAGAAGAAGGAAGATGCCGATACTTAGAGTAAGAGAGATCAGACAAATGCCTGCCGAAGAGCGAAGGAAGAAGCTCGATGAGATAAGAACCGAGCTTGTCAGACTCAAGACGACGGTTGCCTCAGGAGGCACCATAGAGAACCCGGGCAGAATCAAGGAGTTGCGGAAGACCATGGCCAGAATATTGACCATCGAAAGAGAAACGATGACAGAGAAAGGTACATCAAAATGAGCCCAATCAATCCACACAACGTTCTCAGACATGAGGTTATTGGGCTTAAGGTCAGAATCGCTAAGGCACTGAATAGACAGCTTGCCGGGCTTACCGGAAAAGTGGTCAATGAGACAAGGAACACTCTAACGCTGTTTAACGGCACGAAGAGAAGGATCGTGCCCAAAGACTCAGCGATATTTCACTTCTACCTGCCGACGGGCGAGATCGTAGGAATCGATGGAAAGAGGCTTGTTGGCAGATCTGAGGATAGAGTCAGGATGCAGGTGAGGCGATGGTGATGCGCAACATAGGGGTAGAGGTCAAGCCTCCGCAGAAAAGCTGCGACGACACCGACTGTCCGTTCCATGGATCTCTCCCAGTCCGAGGGAAGATCCTCCAAGGAGTCGTGGCAAGCAGCAAGATGAGCAAGACCGTTGTTGTGAAGAGAGACACTTTGCATTACGTTCCGAAGTACATGAGATATGAGAAAAGAAGTAGCAGGATCAACGCACATAACCCTCCGTGCATAGACGCGAAAGAAGGAGATAAGGTCAGAGTGGCTGAGTGCCGCCCACTGAGCAAGACTGTGGCATTCGTGATAATAGAGAAGGAAGAATAGCGACTGGAGTGAAGGAGATATGCCTGCCCCAAAGTCCCGAGCAGTAAGCGCAAGAGGAATGATGGAGTACAGACCCTACGTCACAAGGGGATTACTTGCAGGTAGCCGCCTCGTCTGCGCGGACAATACAGGTGCTAAGGAACTCAAACTCATCAATGTCATGGGCTACAAGGGACGGCTCAGACGAGTGCCTGGCGCGTGCGTAGGAGAGATGGTAGCAGTTTCTGTCACAAGAGGATCCCCTGATCTTAGGAGGCAGATTCTCCCTGCTGTCGTAGTGAGGCAAAGAAAAGCGTTCCGAAGAGTTGATGGGGTAAGGCTCCAGTTTGAGGACAACGCAGCGGTCATTATGACGCCTGAGGGAGAATTGAAAGGAACGGAGATAAGAGGGCCAGTGGCAAGGGAGGCAGCTGAAAGATGGCCGCGAGTAGCCAATTTGGCCAGCATAATAATCTAGCGAAGGACGATGCGAAATTGCCCTCTGGAGAGAGATGAAGAGAAATGCAGCGAAAGACAATATCAGCAGCTCTTTCTTCTGAGCTTCGCGAAAGATACGGCCGCAGATCCTTTCCAGTTAGGAAGGGAGACACCGTGAAGGTGCTAAGAGGTGACTTTACCGGTATTGAAGGTAAGGTAAACGATCTGGATTGCGACCGAGGAAGATTATTCGTTGAAGGGCTCACTCGAGACAAGGTGTCAGGCACTTCTGCCTTGGTGACAGTTCACTCGTCAAAGGTTGCGATTACGAACCTGAACCTCTCAGACAAGTGGCGGACTGACAGCCTAGAGGCCACTAGACCTCGGCCAACTGCCGAAGAGACTGCTAAAAAAGAGGCGGTTGACTAAAGATGGGAAGAAAAGGCGGCTCAAGGCACCTGAAACGAATGCCTGCCCCAAGATTCTGGCGAATAGCGGCCAAGGAATTCCAGTGGGCGATCAAGCCGAGACCGGGGCCTCATCCCGTTGATCTATGTATCCCACTGGGGATCGTGCTCAGGGACCACCTTGGGCTAGCCAGGACAGCCCGTGAAGCGAAACTTATCGTGGCGCAGGGAAAGGTGAAAGTCGACGGACGCTTCGGGAAAGACGAGAAGTACCCTGTTGGACTCATGGACGTAATCGAGATCGCAGGTGCGAGAGGGGCGTTCCGAATGCTTCCAGTCGAAGGTAAAGGTCTGACTTTGGTTGAGACAACCAAAGAAGAGGCAGGATTCAAACTCTGCAGAATACGAGATAAGAGAACCATTGATCGTGGAAATCTGCAGATAAATCTGCACGATGGCAGAAACCTCCTGGTCAAATTGCAAAATCCAAGCAACCCTGTTGAAGATGTGTACTCAGCAGGTGCCTCACTGCAGATCGAGATTCCAAGTCAGAAGATTCTGAAGCATATGAAGATGGCCGAGGGAGCGTACGCGATCGTTACGGGAGGAAGAAACACTGGACGGCACGGGAAGATCTCGAGCATAGTCCCGGCATCAGCTACAAGACCAGCCATCGTGGAGATCAAGGATGATAAAGGAGAGACTTTCCGGACAAATGGTGGCCATGTGTTTGTAGTCGGTGAGGAAGGTCCCGCCATAAAGCTTGCAGGAGCTTGACAAGATGACTGCTAAGGTGGAGACCGAGGCCGATAAGCGAAACCCGATGGAGCAGATCAGAATAGAAAAGGTGACTGTCAACATAGCTGTCGGGAAGTCTGGAGACCCTCTGGAGAAGGCGAAGAAGGTACTCCAGCAATTGACGAACCAAACTCCTTGTCCGAGGAATGCAAGAAGAACTGTAAAGGATTGGGGAATCAGAAAGGGTGAGCCGATATCGTGCATCGTCACGCTTCGTGGGAAAGGGTCTGAGTCTTTCTTGAGGCGTGCCATGGAGGCCATAGGCAACAAACTTCCTGAATCCTGTTTCGATGATCGCGGCAATTTCGCATTCGGCATAAAGGAGCACATAGAGATCCCGGGCACCAAATACGTCCCGGAGATAGGGATATTCGGAATGGACGTAAACGTGACTCTTGAAAGGCCGGGATATAGAGTCAAGAGAAGAACAATAAGAACATCGAAAGTAGGAAAGGGGCACATCATTACAAGGGATGAAGCAGTCGGATTCGCTGCAAACAAGTTACAGGCAACAATCGTCAAGGAAGGCGCAGCTATTGGCGAAACTTAAGCCAAGTAAGCAAAGGAAGTTTGGCAAGGGAAGCAGACCTTGCAGACGATGTGGCCAACGGAACGCAGTCATAAGAAGCTACAACCTGCAACTCTGCAGGCAATGCTTCAGAGAACTCGCACCCAAACTTGGCTTTAGGAAGTACTCATGAGGTTGCTCAAATGACGCTGATGGATCCTTTGGCACATGCGCTTTCGACAATTGCAAACAATGAAGGAAGATACAAACACGAATGCGTCGTCGAGCCAGCATCCAAACTTCTGGGCCAAGTGTTACGCGTGATACAGAAGAACGGATACCTAGGAGAATTCGAGTTTGTGGACGACGGAAGATCTGGAAAATTCAAGATCCAGCTAATCGGAAGAATCAACAAGTGTGGCGTCGTCAAACCAAACTTCTCTGTCAGAGTGAAAGAGATCGAAATGTTCGAGAAGAGATACCTGCCGTCGAGGGATGTTGGCGTTCTCATATTGTCAACTCCGAAAGGAGTGATATCTCACAAGGAAGCGAGCGACCTGCGAACTGGTGGAAGACTTCTGGCATACGTCTACTAGCACGGTGAAACAATGACTGCCGAAGTTGCTGAGAGATTCGTCGAGATTCCTGCTGATGTCAAGATCGAAGTCAACAGACGGAAGGTTATTGCGACAGGACCTAAGGGATCGATCAATGAAGATCTTACCCACATGCCAGTAGAGTTTGAAACGAAGAATGGTAGAGTAGTAATCCGGTCATCGGGGTCCAAGAAACGGGACAAGGCGATGGTTGGGACAGCGGCAGCGCATATTGCAAACATGGTCAAAGGCGTCACTAAGGGATTTGCATACAGGTTGAAGATTGTTTACGCGCATTTCCCTGTCACTGTCAAAGTACTGGAGAAGGAAAGGAGAGTATCGATCGAGAACTTTGGCGGAGAAAAGACTCCCCGATTCGCATCGATGGTCGGAAACGCCGCAGTGAGAGTCTCAGGCGACGAAGTGATAGTTGAAGGAGCACGTCTGGATGAAGTCAGCCGAACAGCCAGCAATATCGAAGAAGCTACGAAAATCAAGGAGAAGGATCAGAGAGTCTTCTTGGACGGCATTTACATATTCCAGAAAGGGGAGGCAGTCAAGAAGTGAAGTCACGACGGGTCAGAGAGAGAAAGAAGCTCAAGGCGCGGATACCGAAGCTGTTCCGACAAGAATCTTGGCGGTACAAGCGGATCAAAGAGTCTTGGCGCAGGCCTCGGGGAGTCACGAATAGGACGAGGCGAAGAAGAGGAGGATGGCCCAAGAGGGTCTCGGTCGGTTACAAGACGCCTAGCGAGTGGCGCCATCTCCACCCGTCAGGATTGAGAGAAGTCAATGTTGATCGCGTGGCAGATCTGGAGAAGGTCGACGCCAAGGAATGTGTAGCAAGGATCAACCATACGGTTGGGGAAAGGAAGCGAGTCGCGATTATCAACAGGGCAAAAGAGCTGCAGATCAGGATTGTGAATCCGGGAGCGGAGGGAAAGGAGGAAGCCCCTGAGGTCGAAGAACGCATTATTGAGAAGCGGGAACCTGTTGGTGAACAGGCTCCGTCAGACGCCGCACAGGAACCGCCGAAAGAGGAGACCAAGCCATGACTCTGAGAAGCCAGAGGAGACTGGCCTCGAAAATACTGAAAGTTGGCGAGAACAGAGTCTGGATTGATCCGGATGAGGTTGAGAAGGTTGGTTCCGCCATAACTAGAGACGAGGTCAAAAGGCTCATTCATGAAGGAACGATCCGTGCATTGCCGGAAAGAGGCACGAGCAGAGGCAGGCAAAGAATATCCCATAGGAAGCATGTCCTCGGGAGGAGAAGAGGTCCTGGAGGAAGAAAGGGAACAAGAAAGTCAGAGGAGAGCTGGGTGGAGAGAATCAGATCGATTAGAAGGAGACTCAGGCATCTCCGAGACAGAAGAATGATTGAGAGATCAGTGTATCGAAAGCTGAATCACATGGCGAGCGGAGGTGCCTTCAGAAGCGCAAGTCATGTCGACGAGTACATCGAATCTCACCAGTTGGCCAGAAGGAGGTAACACGAATGGTTCGAGGACCCACGTACAGTATGCCTCATCGCAGAAGAAGGGAGCGTCGGACTGATTACGAGAAGAGATCAGCACTGGTGATATCCGGTCTTCCGAGAATGGTCGTTCGAGCATCTAGTAAGCATACTTCAGTCCAGTTCGTGGAAGCAAAGCCTGAGGGAGACCAAGTGCATGCGGCAGCCAAGTCAACCGAACTTGGGGAACTTGCTTGGAAATATGGAGGGGGAAATCTCCCAGCAGCCTATCTCACCGGTATGCTTGCGGGGCTAAGAGCGATCAAGAAGGGTCTTCACAAGGCTATACTTGACATTGGTCTTCGAAGAGTCAGCAAGGGGGCTAGGGTCTTCAGTGCTCTCAAGGGTGCTGTCGATGCTGGCGTGGAAATTCCGCACGACAAGGAAGTACTTCCATCTGACGCGAGAGTCAAAGGAGAGCACATAGCTTCTTACGCGAAGAAGCTGTCGACCGACCCAGAGAGGTATCGAGCACAGTTCTCAGGGTACCTTTCCAGGAGACTGAAGCCTGAGGATCTTCCTTCTGTATTCGAAAAGGCAAAGGAGAGGATTGCTAGTTTGGGGAAAGAGCCTCAAAAGGAGACTAGGAAGTAAATGGGTCTATCTGCACAACGAGCATCCAGCCAGATGCCGTGGACTCCAAGAACGAAGCTTGGGAGAATGGTGCAAGAAGGAAAGGTCATTTCGATTGATGAAGTCTTCACGCAAGGCTTGAAGATGATGGAGCATCAGGTGGTTGACGCGCTTCTTCCGAATCTCCAGCACGAGGTTTTGGAGATTGGCTTCGTACAGAAGCAGACAGATGCTGGAGAGAAGTCTCGCTTTAAGGCTGTGGTTGTTGTGGGAAATGGCGAGGGCTACGTGGGTGTGGGAGATGGAAAGGCGAAGCAAGTAAGAAACGCGATAGACAAGGCCACGGTGCAAGCAAAGCTGAACACGATTCCGGTACGTAGAGGATGTGGAAGTTGGGAATGCGCCTGCAACCATCCTCATTCCCTTCCGTTCAAGGTTAGGGGAAAATGTGGAAGCGTATCAGTGGAGGTGATTCCTGGGCCAAGGGGGCTGGGATTGGTTGCAGGGGAGATACCGAAAGTCGTCTTGAGACTGGCGGGTGTGAAGGACTGCTGGACGAGAAGCTTCGGATCAACATCTACGGCTTCCTCAACGGCCTACGCTGTATATGATGCGCTACGGTCAACATACCGCATCGTCACTCCAAGCGACTGGGTTAGGTAGAGCCATCTTGACAAAGAAGAAACGGCCGAGAGAGAGGAAGAAGCCTTCGGCAAGAGTCAGAAAGGAGGCTCCCTCAAAGATCTCAAAGAGTAGCTGTATCATCGCAGTCAGGCTTCGTGGAGAAGCTGGAGTCGCAACAGATGTGGAAGCAACGCTCAATATGCTGCATCTGCGCCGGAAGTACAATGCAGTCCTCATGTACAACAAACCTGATGTCCTAGGGATGCTCAAGAAAACGAAGGACTACATAACTTGGGGAGAAGCTGACAGAGAAGCGCTGAGCTTGTTGCTCAATGAGAGATCTAGGCCGCACGGCGCAGATGAGCTGACAGCGAAATACCTGAAGGAGAGACTTCAGATTCCCTCTATACAGAGGCTGGTCGAGATGATAGAACAAGCAGAAGTCCCGCTAGGAAAACTCTACGGCGCAGGGATTCCACCCGTATTTTGCCTTCACCCTCCAAAGGGTGGATTCAAGAAATCTTTGAAACGCCCCCTTACAGATGGTGGCGAGCTAGGCTACAGGGGAACGGAAATCACATCTCTCATCTCTCGAATGATCTGACAAGGCCATAGCGGGCCTGAATGCGCAGGATCGTTGGCGTTCAGGGAGTATGACGCTGTCCTGCGACTCCGATGTTTTCGGCCCAATGGTATGACAAAAAACCTGGTAGGTCCAAAGAGCTTCTAAACGCTTAAATTGACCGCGCCCGAACAATGACCAAAAGTTTCGCAAAGGTTGGAACCAAGCTTGCCCACTAGACGCAGAAGAGCTCGAAAGATGCGTGGCTCGAGGACTCATGGGTGGGGAGTTTCAGGCCAGCACAGAGACAGCGGAATGCGAGGCGGCCGAGGGCGAGCAGGTCAGCTTACGCATAAGCGGACGAAACTCGTAGCTGAGGGCCTTGAGACAGGCAAGCACGGTTTCGTGAGCCATTCAAAGAAGACTGTCCGAGCAATCAATCTGAGGGATCTTGCCGGTCTGATAGTGGAGCCTTCGGAAGCAAAATCGAAGGCCGAGTTGCCTGTTGTAGACCTGTCCAAGCTAGGCTACGGCAAGCTTCTTGGGCAAGGGAGTTTGAGTCGGCCGATACAAGTCAGGGTTGCAAGCGCATCGAAGTCCGCAGCGGAGAAGATCGAGGCAGCAGGAGGAAAGGTTCTCCGCCTC
>Ga0315306_10001467_pt1 | contig 11268 bp, 5 predicted proteins | sample TDP1_MG_FD_203803 | JGI IMG/M metagenome (GOLD analysis project Ga0315306, IMG submission 203803) | Freshwater sediment microbial communities from Lake Towuti, South Sulawesi, Indonesia - TDP1 | ecosystem: Environmental > Aquatic > Freshwater > Lake > Sediment | place: Indonesia: South Sulawesi... | reverse complement strand
TTAATGGCTTCTTCCAGCCTCTCCACAGGCTTGTTCCATTCAATCCCATATGGTATTACATTTTCACCTTCACCCGCACCAATTCCCAGAATCACCCTGCCTTTGGACAAATGATCTAGGGTCAAAAATGCTTGGGCAAGAACGGCTGGATGTCTCCTAAATGTCTCAGTAACGGCTGGCCCTAAAAGAATACGTTTAGTGCTCCAAGCTGCGACGGCTATAGTGCACAGAGCATCGAAGAAAACGTGTGGAGTATCCCGATATGCCGCAACCTCAACGATGTCAGGGGTCCATATGGATTCAGGTATCCAAGCCATCAAATGGTCTGCCCACCAGACAGAATCGTAGCCAAACTCCTCTATTCTCTTGACCGTGTTTATACCGTTCTCAAAGGGGGGAAGAAAAGTGCCTTCAGTGCCAATTTTTATTCCATCAATGTCCATTTTAATCACCAGACACATTCCTTTTTACGAAGCTTATTAAATATTTTTCTTTAGATTTCGCTGGCTACTTTGGGAACTTCCGGGTTTTCTCTCATTTTTACTGATATGCGCATGTAATCAGCCCAAGCTGAGAAGAAACCACGGTCATAATCCGCGTGAATCTTGTTCGTAGCTTGTTTCAAAAACTCCCGCCGATATTTTTTTAATTCATTCTCGTTGTTGAAGTCTATGCTTGGGAGAAAGGCGTACTGGTCGTCATTTGACTTCTGGGCCAAGAGTATGCCGTTGAGGGCTTGAAAATAGCCTCTATTCCATTCAGTCTCTTGTACTTTCAGTTTTATTCTCTCGAGTATTCGCTCTGCCTCGGCAAACTGCCTTTTTGTCACGAGCTGAAAGAATCTGGTCACAAAGACCCGTGAGATGGGCATTTTACCTTCGTCTCTGCTGGTCCTCTTCTGTTACATCTTCTATTCCGTTTCCAGTGATCTTGAAAACCCCTTCTCCTTCAGGTAGATAGGGACTTGAAACAAGGCGTGCGATTCTTATGGGTCCACGGGCAGATTTTCTAAGGTAGAGGCGTGTGTGGCTCGTGTGGGCAACTATGTGACCTCCAACAGGATGCACGGAGTCACCGAAGAAAACGTCTGGCTTAGCCATCACCTGGTTCGTTACAACAGCCACAGCGTTGAAGGCTCGAGCCAACCGAATAAGCTTATGAAGGTGCTTGTTGAGTTTTTGCTGCCTCTCAGCCAGCATCTCCCTACCGAGATATTCGCTTCTAAAGTGGGAGGTCAAGGAATCCACAATAATCAAGCGGATGCCGTTTTCTTTAACCACCTTATCCGCATTGTCAATGAGAAACATCTGATGATCTGATGTGTATGCCTCGGCAAAGATAATATTTCTAACAACCTCCTCTGGGTTCAACTCCAAATGCTGCGCCATTTGGACAATACGCTCGGTTCTGAAGGTATTCTCCGTATCAATGTAAAGGGCTGCGCCACCTAGTCCCCCTCTTTCAGGAGGTAGCTGCACGTTTACGCACAACTGATGGCACACTTGACTTTTACCGCTCCCATATTCTCCGTAGAATTCTGTGATGGTTTGGGTTTCAAGCCCTCCCCCCATCAGTTCATCTAGCAACTTACTTCCAGTTGTCAGGCGTAGGACGTTTTGGCGCATTTTTAGCAGTTCGTCTGCCCGGATGAAGGAGAGGGACATACATGATCGCGCTGCGCTGATAACTTCTAGCGCCTTTTTTTCACCTATGCCTGCTGGTTCCAGTTCTTTTGCTGTTGCCATGGCTAGAGACTCCACCGTGTGGAATCCCATTTCCCGTAGTTTTTGGGATGTCGCGGAACCGATACCCGGAAGGTCTTCTAGACACTCGTACTTCTTTTTTATTAGGGGAAGCTCTTCAGTCATTTTAGCGCCTCAATTCCAGATTTAAAAGGAAATTGGGTTAGTGCGTATTTAAGTTAGACGAAGGAGCAGATAAAATATTCTATGAGAGTGTAGACTGAAACTAATACGCTACACTGTGAAAGTCATACTATTTCCTAAAGACTTCTTGGCCATGAAGGTTACCTACATAGTCGAAGCCAACTTCTGACAGTTGACATGCCTCTCAGGTGTTTTGGCCACTTTTCTCTAGCTCGAACGCACTTGCCTCACTAAAAATCTTAAATCATAAATTGAAGATATCAATCTGCTCAACAAAACTGATGGAACCTAAATGAAATATCCTCCCTTCCATTGGAGCAAGGTCATCCTGTTGGCGAGTTTTCTCACGATTTTCGTATCTTTCAGCATTAGATCTGGATTTGGAATACTACTCCCAGAGATCATGGATGCACTGTCCCTGACGAAGACGCAGGCGGGATATATCGGCAGCGCTTACTTCGTCGCCTACATGGTTTTCGCCCCCCTACTGGGCATCCTTACAGACAAAATAGGGGGGAGAAAGGTGATCACTACCTTCTGCATTGTAATGGGGGCTGGAACAGTACTAATGGGCACGATCACCTCCTTTTGGACGGCTTGCCTGTTCCATTTCATCGTGGGAGCTGGGGCAGCAGCGTCATGGGCACCAGTCTCGGCATTACTCCAGAAATGGTTTGGTGCGAGGCAGAGAGGAATGGCGCTGGGAATTCTGACCGTAGGGGCTTCTCTGGGATCCGCTATCATGGGACTAATACTGCCACAGTTATTGTTCGGTTATGGATGGCGGTTTAGCTGGTACCTGTTGGGACTCTTGGCTCTTATCATGGTTCCTACCAACGGACTTCTACTAAGAAGCAAACCAGAGGATGTTGGTATTAAGGTTCAGGGTGAAGTTTCAAATCTAGGGACATCACTGGCTCAGACAAACTATAGGGAGGTGCTCAGAACCAGCAAATTCTGGCTTATAGGAACTTCTTACTTGGCCATGTCCTTCGCCACGTATATCGCTTATGTATTCTTAGTCACCTATGCAACGGAGGAACTCAAAATTGAATTTGCAGTAGCTAGTATGCTGGTCACCATTTCGGCCCTCTGTGGCATACCAGGTGCATTGATTTTCCCCGCTCTCTCCGATCGCCTAGGAAGGAGGAGGACTCTAGCTGTAAGCAACCTTATGTTGGCCTTTAGCCTCTCAGCCTTTGTACTGGTTAAATCCAATGTATTTCTGCTCACTTTGAGTGCGGTCGCCTTAGGAGTGTTCAGCGGAGGAATCTGGCCCATCTATGCAGCTTGCGCGGCGGACTATTTCTCCCCATCTGTCGCTGGAACCGTAATGGGGTTTTGGACTACCCTTTACGGCTTAGGATCAATAGTCTCTCCGCCGATTGCAGGGTACTTAGCCGATCTTTACGGCACGTTTTTCTGGTCTTTCATTTTGTCCTCACTGGTGGCGGTGATAGCTACCTTACTTATCCTTCGAGTAAAAGACCCAAGTCGCGCGCAAGCGAAAGTAAGATCGCCAGAGTCAACCTAAATGCGAAAAACTACTGCAATAACTTTTTAGGTTGTTTGAGAATAGGAGTAATCTACTGGTGATCATTTTCGCTTTAAGAACTGGATGCTCATCTTTATGACTACTGGTTTAGGGCCCACTTACTATGAGCGGGTTTCATTTGAGGAAATTGATGATTTTCTCTGCGATTGAAACCGCCACTGTCCTCTGAGCGCTTTCTGTTTGGGCTCCTATATGGGCAGTGCAGACAACGTTTGGCAATCGTATCAGAGATAAGTCTTTGGGTGGTTCAACTTCGTAAACGTCAAGTGCGGCTCCACATAACCTTCCAGATTTCAAAGCACCTAAGAGGGCTTTCTCGTCTACGATCGCTCCTCTTGCCGTATTTATGAGGAAGGCACCTTTTTTCATGAGCTGCATCTCCTGCACACCAATCATATGCCTGGTCTGCGGAGTCAAAGGAACGTGTATAGTGATTACGTCGCTTCGCTGAAGTAGCTCCTTAAGCGGAACGAATTCTGCTTCCAGTTCCTTTAGCAATTCTGGAGCAGGCGGCGTTCTCTTTGTAATAAGTATCTTCATTCCAAATGCCTTAGCGATTCTCGCAACTATTCCTCCAACGTTTCCCAAGCCTATTGTGCCAAGCGTTTTTTCCTTCAACTCCCATCCCATAAGCTCACTTTTAATCCACTTTCCTTCTTTCATGGAGCGATCTGCAAAAGGGATGCTACGTGCCAAAGATATGATCAACCCTATGGTTAATTCGGCCGCTGCATTGGCGGCTGCTTCTTGGGTGTTCAAAACCGCTATGCCCTTTCTTTCTGCAGTCTCTACGTCTATGTTGTCTAGCCCAACTCCTGCTCGACCTATCACTCTCAACTGCCTTCCAGCTTCGATTATTTCCTTTGTGATTTTTGTTCGACCTCGCACGATTAGAGCGTCATAGTTTTGGATAACCTTTTTTAGCTGTTCGTAGGAAATTGTGGGGTTTACATCCACCTCTAGACTGGCTTCTCTTAATTTTTCTATGCCCTCCTTATGAATTGGGTCGCAGACAAGGACTTTTGCTTTCGGCTTCATGGGAATCATCTTCTGTGAAACAACAGTTATTAATTTTCAGATAAGCGGTCGCTTAACCTTTCACTTTCTCAGCAGAAAGTTCATTTTAAGACGCAATACACTAAACTTGAATTGGTTACGGGGAAATCCCCATTTTTTCTATACGGTTCGCTACAAAGGAAGCATGTAGGCTGAAAATGTCTTCTAGAAGACATGTTCAGTAAGTCATAAATAGAGAGATGCCAGAAAATATGATGCTACGCTTCAGAAGAGCGCATGCGAATTGATAGAGAAGAAGGCGGAAAAATGAGGTTAAAGGCACTATTATTGATGACCTTAATCACGATGATGCTTCTGATGAACGCGGTTACTATAGCGTTTAATGATGCACCTTCGGCCGGAGAAACGAGATACGTGCAAGAATCAGATAACTATCAAACAATACAGTCAGCTAATAAAGATTATACATCGTATCCTGCAGGATTATATGGTAGCCCTCAGTCTGGCGACCCTGAGATACAAAGCGCCAGAACAGAAACACAAGGCCCAAACATTTTTAGTCTTGATTCCTTTGTCAAAGACCTAAGCTCTCATAAAGTGGACGAGTGGGGTAACCTTGCTTACGTTGATGAGGATTCAGCTGAGCTGGTGATAGGTGTAAATGAACAACCAGAGGACCACACGAAAGTCATTGACTTAATCGTTGAGAATGGAGGAAAACTCGTTAACACCGTTTCCATAAAAGACAAGGTTATCGCCTTAGTTGCCGACTTGCCCCTCTATGGGGTGTCTTCATTTGTGGCGCAGGTGCAAGCGAGCAATCTCGCGAGGTATGTAGAGCCCAACATGAAGTTTCAGACTCAATTAGTTCCAAACGATCCCGATTGGAGTTGGCAGTGGGGACCGCAAGTAATAGAGGCAGACTGGGCTTGGAACACAACCACTGGCAAGCCCTCAATTCTTGTGGCGGTTGTTGACACGGGCGTTGACTACGACCACCCAGACCTTGCTGCTAACTATGTCCCGCTGGGCTATGACTGGGTTAACAATGACCCCGACCCTATGGACGATAACGGTCACGGGACTCATTGCGCCGGCATCATAGCTGCTGTATTAAACAATGGAGAAGGCATTGCAGGTGTGGCGCAGGTTAAGATTATGGCTGAGAAGGGCTTAGATGCTTTGGGATCGGGAACAGAAGACGACCTTGCAAACGCCATCATCTACGCTGTAAATCTTGGAGCAGACATCCTCAGCAACAGTTGGGGTGGTTCGGATAGCGCGCTGATTCATGAAGCGGTGAAATACGCCTATGATAACGGCGTGTTGGTGGTCGCAGCCGCTGGAAATGCCGCTTCACGGACCAAGCTTTACCCGGCTGCTTATGACGAGGTTGTCGCAGTCACAGCCACAGATCGAGATGATGCTCCAGCATGGTTCACCAGCTTCGGAGATTGGGTTGAGGTTTCGGCGCCCGGCGTAGACATTTACTCTACAGTATGGGACGACGCCTATACTAACATGAGCGGTACCTCCATGTCAACACCCCATGTCTCGGGAACAGCCGCGCTCATATGGAGCCAGTTCCCCAACATGACACGAGACTGGGTGCGAGCACAGCTTAGATATACTGCAGACGACCTCGGTGACCCAGGCTTCGACGAATACTATGGATATGGAAGGATCAACGCGAGAAAGGCGGTTGAGTGGGCTCCGCCCGACCACGACCTCCTCATCTATAACTGGCAGAGACCAAAATTTGCCCAGCCTGGGGATTTAGTGAATTTCAATGTTACAGTATTGAATTTTGGAATAAATGATGAGAGCAACGTGACGGTGCATCTTCTGGTAGACGATAACATAACTGATTCAGAGTCCATAGGCTTTCTGGCAAATGGCACCTTGGATACAGTGAGTTTATTGTGGAACGCCACCTTTGAGGGAAGATACAACGTCACGGTTTGGGTGGAGCCAGTTCCAGACGAAATCAATATTGCAAACAATGCGATGTCTGTAAACATAAACGTTCAATTCATTAAAATAGCTTTGGTCAAGAACGTTGACCCATGGGGTTATCCAGCCAACGAAGAAGCGCTTGACCGATATGGCGTTCCCTATGCCGTGTTTGGCTCCAAAGATTTCGGTCTAATCAATATTACATCGTTTTCCAAGGTGATTATTGCATCGGATCAAGACCAAGGCTTCTACAATGCTATGGACACTTACAGGTGGTGGTTTGAGGACTACGTGAGCAAAGGAGGCATGTTGGAGATTCATGCTGCCGATTGGGGCTGGAACGGTGGCGGATGGGTAGGTAAACTGCCAGGAGGACTGGTATGGAACAGTTACTACGCACAATACGTCACTATTGTCGACCCTACTCATCCAGTTGTCAACATACCCAACCTAATTACTGATGCTGAACTCGACAATTGGAACTTTGCGGTGCACGGACACTTCATCTCCTACCCACCAAACTCTCACATTGTAATTAAAGAAGATTCCACTGGCTATCCTGCATATCTGGAGTTTGATTATGGCGCTGGAGTTATCGTAGCCTCCTCACAAACCCTCGAATGGGCATACATGCGGGGATACAGCCTAATACTGGAGAACAGTCTACTCTATAAGGTTGAGAAGTATTCACACGAACTCACCGTGCATCTTGAAGCGCCAGCCTTTCTTGAGCCAGGCAATTCCACATTGCTGAACGCAACGGTATACAACCTTGGATTAAACAATGAAACCAATGTAGAGCTTCAGCTTCTGATCGATGGAAGCATCGTTAACTCGTCTGTGATTCCAGAACTCGCAAACGGTTCGTCCTACACACTCAGTTACCTTTGGACCCCGCCTGCAGAAGCCACATACAACGTAACAGCCTATGCACCACCAATTCCGGAAGAACAATTCACATTTAACAACAAGATGACGCGGTTGGTAACTGTTACTTATCCATTGATTCGCCCGATTGAGGGGCAGTGGGCAAACTACACATTAAACTATTATGATGACGTGGGTCGAATAATAGGCACGGAATACTGGAACTTCACATATGACCATTACGTTGAGCCATACAAAATCTATATCACAATGTGGTACAAAGACAGCTGGGGATACATTGGCAGAAATTGGATGATTGTCAACATCATGAATAGATGGGTGGAAAGCGGCGTTTGGGCTGGTTGGTGGTATCCAGGATGGATAGAAACCAACATCACCCTTGGCTCCACGATAAATCTCCTAGATGGCAAGGCAATCATTAATGCTAGCAGAATCATTCCAGTGGGCATATATCCAATCGACTGCTGGGAAATACCCCTTTGGATGTATGGATATCAATACACCTTCTGGTACGACAAGGTGTCTGGATTATGGATTAGCATGGAATACATAGACCCCTATTATAACCAACGCCAGGAACTACTACTGGTCGACACAAACATTCCAATAGGCACCACATATGAACATGAATTAGCAGCAACTTTAGAGGCCCCATCTTTCCTTGAGCCAGATGACTCTTCACTGCTGAACGCAACAGCATACAACATTGGATTAAACACAGAAAACAATGTAAAGTTGTCACTTATTATCGATGGGACCGAGGTTAAAAGCAAAATCATTCCGACGTTATTCAATGGCATGTCCTACACAATCAGCTACCTATGGACGCCAACGGTGGAAGCTACGTACAACGTGACTGCTTATGTTCAGCCTGTCCCCGAAGAAATTGTCACTGTAAACAACGCTGCAACAAAAATGGTTCGTGTGAGAACAGTCAAAGGGTATGTTCTTTTCGATCAGACCCACTGGACCGACCCCATTTCCGGGTATAGCTTATGGGTAGGCAACCTCACCGACAGAGGTTACGTAGTCGACACCCTAACTGTCAGCCCAATCACACCTTCAGCGTTAGAAGGCTATGACGTGTTTGTTATTCCTCAAGCCCACGACTACTATTCCTCAAGCGAGCTCACAGCAATACAAGACTTCGTGCTTAATGGAGGCGGGCTCCTAGTCATAGGCGACGACTCACCTTACATCTACTCAGACCTCACACGCTTCGCTGGCATAACTTGGGATTGGGGAGGGTATTCGGGATACACCAGTGACATTACGCCCCACCCAGTGACGGAAGGAGTTAACACTGCCTACTTTGGTTTACCTATGAGCCGCATGTTTGTTAGTCTTCCCGCTCAAGACATCATCAGAGACGCGGGAAAAAACATCATGCTCGCAGTTTCAGAAATGGGAGCGGGAGCAGTGATAGGTATTGATGATGAAGACTCAGTCATTGATTGGTGCATTCGCTATGCCGATAATCTTCGACTCGCTAACAATATGATTGACTGGCTTAAGAGCAGACGTCCAATCGCCTCCTTCACCTATTCACCACTAGACCCATATGTAGGTGAAACAGTAACCTTCGACGCTTCAGCCTCATACGACCCAGACGGAACCATCTTTAGCTACTTATGGGACTTTGGTGACCATGCCATAGGCGATGGCGTTACAACAACCCATGTCTATGCCGCAGGTGGAACCTACACTGTAGCCCTTACCGCCATTGACAACGAAGGACTAAAGTCCACAGTCACAACCGAGATAACAGTTCTACGGACTACAATAGATGTTCAGGTGAAAGTAGGCTCAATCCACTTCAGGGGCGAAATAGCTGAATTTTACGTTTTGGTTTCCAGCCTAGGCAAACCAATTGACGCAAACATCAGCGCCATACTTTATTACAAAGGAAACCCCTACGAAAACCTGAGCACCTCAGTAGAGCACGTTAGCCTAGGACTATATAGGATACCTTACACAATCCCGTTGATCGCCTCCACAGGCACCTATGCACTGGTTGTCGAAGCGAGTTATCTCACACTCAGTGGGATTTCTCTTGAGAGCTTCCTTTTGAGTCCGACATTAACTGGTTGGAACGCTCTACTGGTCGCCATTGACGGAACTGTCGGAACAATAAAGACTGATTTAGGCTTAATCAAGGTGGAACTTAACGCCCTCAATACCACATTGGTCAGCGTCGAGGGAGGAATAGCTGTAATCGATTCTGCCATAGGTGTGATTCGAACAAATGTGGACACAATAAATGGAAACATCGTTGCAATAAACGGCACAATAGCAACAATTAACACTGTACTTGGTAGTATCACAACCGACATCAGCTCAATTAACGGCAAAATCAAAGCGATAAATGAAACACTTGCGACAATCCAAACCACGTTGGGCACGCTTGAGGTGAAACTTGACGCCATCAACGCTACGCTGGTGAGCATTGAAGGAAGAACAGCGACCATCAATTCCACCTTGGGGATGATTCGAACGGATGTGGATACAATAAATGCGAACATCACTACAATCAACGGCAGAATCGTAACGATTAATAGCGCACTTGGATCAATCCAAAAGGACATCAGCGCGATCAACGGCAGAATCATAACGATAAATGGAACATTAGCGACGATCCAAACTGACATAGGGATGATCCATGTTAACGTCAACAACATCAATGCGAAGCTCACTGCGCTCAACAACACGGTTGCAACAATTCAAACCGATATAGGTGAAATAACGGCAGATATAGCCAACATTCAGCTGAAAGTCACCGCAATTAACGGAACCATTGCCACAATCCAAACAACACTTGGCACGCTTGAGGGAAGAATAACATCAATCGAGGGAGACATGGCTACAATAGAAACGGACATAGGCACCGTGAAGGCGGACATCAGCTCAGTGAAAGAAGCCCAACAAGCGTTCGCAAATCCTCTATACGTTCTCGTGATACCGGTGCTAATAATCGCCATCGGAGCAATCCTCCTAGCATTCTTCATGCGCAGAAAATCCTAGCCAGAAACATCAGACTCCCCCCTTCTTTTTAAACAATCATGGCAGATTTTTTTCAGTCGAGCAAAATGTGATAAGGAACGGCTTTGGATACGTCTGCCAGAAGGACGACCTCTTACTCTTTAGAAAAACGCAAGTAAAACATCGCCCTAGAGGTTTTTACTTCCACAGAAAGGGGTTTACGGGGGCATCTCCACCTGAGGCGGTGAAAACTAATAGTAACTTTGACCGCGGTCGTAAAAGGTTATAAGAGTTAATTTTCAAACTCCTATGCACTTCATGGAGGAGAAATTTTGATAACAGAAAAGGTTGTTGAGAATGTTGCTGTCAAACTTTTGCACTTGGCAGTCATAGAGTTGCCGCAAGACGTGAAAGAGGCTCTCCAACGCGCGTATCACGAAGAAGAAAGTGAAGCGGGAAAAACCCAGTTAGAGGCTATACTCAAAAACGTGGAGTTGGCTGAAAAAATGCGTACCCCCATTTGCCAAGACACTGGCATGATCATTTTTTACGTGAAGGTGGGAGGCCGAGCAAGGGGCTTAGACAAAATCGGGGAAGCGCTCCGCAGTGCCACAAAAAGGGCTACTCACGATGTGCCTCTTCGCCCCAACGCTGTTGATCCCTTCTCTCAAAAGAACACTGGAGACAACACCGGAAGGTTCATTCCCTTCATACACTGGGAAATCGTACCCGGAGACAGTGTTGAAATTACGGTTATGCCGAAGGGAGGTGGATCTGAAAACGTTTGCGCCTTGGGCATGATTAGCCCCGGCGAGGGTGTTAAAGGGTTGAAGAAGTTTGTTGTGGACACCGTGATCAACGCTGGCTCCCAGCCTTGCCCCCCAAACATTTTGGGTGTTGCAGTCGGTGGAGGAGCGGACATTGCAATGAAATTGGCAAAGGAGGCTTTACTGAGACCTTTAGACCAGCCTAACCCCAATCCTGACC
>Ga0315306_10001465_pt1 | contig 11276 bp, 11 predicted proteins | sample TDP1_MG_FD_203803 | JGI IMG/M metagenome (GOLD analysis project Ga0315306, IMG submission 203803) | Freshwater sediment microbial communities from Lake Towuti, South Sulawesi, Indonesia - TDP1 | ecosystem: Environmental > Aquatic > Freshwater > Lake > Sediment | place: Indonesia: South Sulawesi... | reverse complement strand
GCCACACGGTTTATGCATTATGTTAAAACTGGTTCATTTCTAAGCCTCACCGATACAGTTGGAATTGACTCTGTGCGGAGAGTAATCGAGAAGGTTCGATATCCTGTCTCAAAGAGTGTGCTCTCAGAAAGGCTGGGATGGCGACTTGTGGAGTTGGAGAAGGGTAAGCAAATGCGGCTGGAAGAGTTGCTTAAACCATTAGCTTCTAAGTCTTATGTGAATGTGGAAGAAGTTTTGCAAGAGATGGAACAGACCCGTTAGGAACCAAAAAGCAACGTTCAGTGGAATGAAAAAGGTTAGTCTTCAAAGCGCCTAAAGGCTTCTTTTCTGTTATTCGTATCGCAGCGCCTTAACTGGGTCAAGTTTCGCTGCTTTGCGTGCGGGGTATAAACCGAAGAGGACGCATATTATGATTCCGAATAGCATTGCGCCAACTGCCCATGTTGGTGAAAATATGGGTGTTATCGTTGCGTGTTGTTGAGTTTCTGGCGTTTGAAACACAGTGCCTTGCTGCTGTCCCATGGTGAAGCGTGACACAATGTAGCTTAAGAGGTAGGAGAGTCCGTATCCAGTGGGCACGCCTATCAGACCGCCTAGCAGTCCTATCAGTGCGGTTTCAGCTAGGAACATGGTTAGTATGGTTGTGTTTTTTGCTCCTATGGCTTTCATTATGCCTATTTCACGTGTTCTTTCCATGACTGAGACTGTTGTTATGTTCATTATGCCTATTCCTGCAACTAGAAGCGAAATGGACGCTATGGATGTGAGGAAGAGTTGAATGAGATTTAATATGTAGTCAACTTGGCGAATGAAAGTCATAGGTGCAAGGATGCTTATTCGATACGGTGGAAACAACGCTTCAATATCCTTTGCGATTGCATCAGAATCATTAGGGTTTAAAACCTTGACAAATATCAAATCCGACTCGTAAGGAGGTCCATAAATTTCTCTAGCGGTGTCTAAAGGTATGAAAACCCAATAATCAAAGTTTGTCAGCCCAGGAGTGCCTCTTTTCTGCAATGTTCCAGCAACAGTGAAGTTTTGGGTTTCACGAACATATAGAGATTCCATGAAAGTCATTGTAACATTGTCACCTGCTGTGGCAAAGGGTGTTTCAGTCTCGTTTGGGTGATTAACTTTGTAGCCAATGACTATAGTGTTGTTTTTCCATTGGTCAGGCGACCCGTTAATGGTTTCGAATACAAATCTGTCTGGAAAAACTTGGACAAACTCGGTGAAGTTGACCGCTGTGGCGACAAAGGCGCGGACTTCATTGTCTCCTTTATGAAGCGTCACATTGCCTATCTGCATAACCTGCGTGGCAACTTCAACACCACTTATTTGTGATATGTTTCGTACGTTTTCATCTGTGAAGCGTTGTCTTGACAGCCCAGCGAAGAGGCTTCCGGGTATAACTGTTAAACTATCAAGTTCGAAGCCTTGTTCCATTCGCTGTTTCACTGTGACTCGGAATCCTTCTCCTAGTGAGGCTAAGGCTATTACGGCTGTTATGCCGATGACTACACCCAATGTTGTAAGCGAAGTTCTCAGTCTTCGTTGCTTCATGTTTGCCCATGCCATGGCTAGAATTTGCTTTCGCCTCATGAAAGCACGCTCCCACTAATCTTTTTCACACCTTGAATCACGCCGTCTTTGAGGTAAATCATGCGGTTGGCAGTTTCAGCCACGCTCTGGTCGTGAGTCACAACCACGAAGGTTTGTCCTTTTTCTTCGTTGAGGCGTTTCATTAAGCGAACTATTTCCCAGCCTGTTGTTGTGTCTAGGTTGCCAGTCGGCTCGTCTGCTAAGACGATTTTCGGGTCGTTGATTAAGGCTCTGGCTATGGCTACGCGTTGTTGTTCTCCTCCGCTGAGTTCGGTTGGACGATGGTTCATGCGGTCTTTGAGTCCGACGAGTTCAAGCATGTCTGTGGCTTTTTGGATGGATTCTTTCTCCGACATGTCAGCCAAAGTGAGGGGCAACTCAACGTTTCTCAAGGCTGTTAATCTGGGTAGTAGGTTGAAGAATTGGAAGACAAATCCAATTTTGTGGAGGCGCACTTCGGCGAGTTTTGCATCGTTTAGGGTTGAGAGGTTTATGCCGTCGATGTAGACGCTGCCTTTGTCAGGTCGGTCTAAACCGCCCAAAACATGGAGAAGAGTTGATTTTCCACTGCCAGAAGGACCGAAGATGGCAACAAACTCGCCTTGTTCAACTTCGAGCGTTATTCCACGAAGGGCAGAGACCAGAACCTTACCCAAACTGTAAGTTTTCTCTACGTCTTTAGCCTCGAGAATCACTAGCATGGTTAAACACTCTGGATTAGTTAGAGCAAACAACACTACAAAATAAAACTCTTATTTAAGCATTGAAGGGATTTTTCAGAAGAAATTTAAAACTCTCCCTGGGCTGATTTTTAGCGTATGCCAAAGGCTTGACATCCCACCGCCCGAGGAGAGAGAGAAGGGAGAAAAAACGTAAGAGGGTGGTGCGTCATTTGTCTCTCGCCTATGACATACGTCATGTAATAATATGACATTCGTCATGCTTAAATAGGTTTCTACACAATACAATTGCTTCTAACGGTGACCCACATGCTTATGCCCTGTGAAATCGCAGTAAAATCGGTTGTCCCGTCAATTCGAGCCTTTGTCGCTACAGAATTAACACAGTCATACAACATGAAACAAAACGACGTCGCAAAACTCTTAGGCATAACCCAAACAGCAGTCAGCAAATACACGAGTCATGTAAGAGGTGCAGCCCTAAAAATTGACCAAACAGAAGAAATTCAATCTATGATGAAAAAAATAGCCAATCAACTCGCCAACGGAGAAATCACGCGACAAGACTTAATCATCAAATTCTGCGAAGTCTGCAAAACCGTTAGAAAAACAGGAATAATGTGTAACCTATGCAAACGTTCAGACCCCACAATAAACGTGAAAACATGCCTAATCTGCAAATCTGGCGACATGCCCCATATTTAAAAAGTAAAACCCCATTTTAAGAAAAAGGATTCTTAAAGCCTCTGACCTGTTGATTAAGAAGCTCTTTTTTTACTAAAAACCGATAAAGAGCCTCGCGGTGAAATATAAAAGGTAGGCTAGGACTGAAAACATAGTAGCCTTTTTCCATGTGATTTTATGAGAAGCATGTACAGCAATGGCACCAAGCATTGCGAACCAAATCTCAACAAACAGATTTAAATACGTTCCAACGTAAAACACCAGCGTAGGACCCCATATCGCATTTATCTTCTCGTTAGCTAGAGTTGCTTCAGCTTGTGTGGGAGGCCATGAAACCATTTGAAAATTTATTTCTGGAAGAGTTAAAATCAACACTGCACTCACTACTGCACGTACTATGACAACGGAGAAAACGTAACCTATAATTGTGAAAAATGGACGCCAATGGATCCTTTCCCCGTCGAATATCTTGGAGATTAAAAACAAGGCACCAGCGTATATTAGCCAACTGAAGAAAAAGGCTAAGGTAGCTTGTATCGCACCTAAAAGAAGGTAGCCACTAACCAAGTTTGTGTTGAGGAGAATGGAATAAGTAAGGCCGACCGTCGTCAGATCGATTTTAGGATCGTTTGCATCGAAGACAACACCCAACCATGTGTCAGAATACGAAAAGAGTGTGTGATTTCCACCGTAAATAGTGGCGTTGCCGTGACCTGACCAGTCGCCCAAAATTGAAGACCTCCAGTCGTTTAGAGAGCTTGTGTTTCCCAATTCAACTTTTTCTGCGTTTGTTTCTAGAAGTGAAAGAGTTGGTTTAGATGCCAAATCTATAGTGGTTATGCGGTTAGCCAAATAAGTGTACGGTGAACGGATGAACCAGTTGATGGTAAAATCACCTAAGTTCCACTCCTCTGTTTGTGTCAGAAGTACAGAAAAATTGGGTCTTTCATCCGGATAAAATTTAGCCGTCAAAGTTAGATTTCCAACTTTCCTTGCAGATTGATTCAGGTCTACTGTTGCTTGATAAAATGTATCGTTAGCTATTGGTACAAGAGGATTCGCGGGAGTGAGCGTTTCTGTTGTGTTAACCCAGAAAACACTGTATTCTATCAATGGCGTTTTATCAATTAAGGTATAGCTCATAATATATGGCTCATTTAGCCCAAATTTGAAAGTATAGTTGCCGAACGTTGTCATATACACATAAGCATCCTGAGTAATGTGTAGTGTCGATGAGATTTGTTGTCTGTCTGAAATGCTCACGAACATTTTGGTTGCATAGGCATATTGCAAACCAATTGAAGTTACAATAATTAGTACTACGAGTAAAGCAAAGCCTTTAACAGTGGGGTTTTGAGCGATTTCCTTAAACGCTTTAAATGGAGACACTATGACCTCAAACGGATAAACCAGTGCCTTCAGTGCATGTTGTTCGGTTTTCTTTTCCTTTTCCTCTTTCTCTTCTTCTTTATTTGGGCTTGTTAACTTGTTCACATCCCTAGTTTAAGTCTTCTATAGGTTTCATAGTCAACATACTCAATTTTCTTGTTTTGAGCTTGATGATGAATGGTAAATCTCTGTCGACTCCTCTTTTCAACTATCTGGTCTGTGACAATCAACGAGTAGGCGTCGCTCCCTGCACCCGATCCGTAACTCACTATCAATATTCTGTCGTTGGGCTTAGCTATGTCTAAGACAGCCGCCAAACCAATGGGCGACGAACCAGAATAAGTGTTGCCAAACTTTGCCACCTGCAGACCCGGCATAAACTGGTCTTCTTTGAAGCCCAGCTCTGTCGCCACCTTAATTGGAAAACTCAAGTTGGGTTGATGCGAAACAAAATAACTCACGTCGCTCGGTTGAAGCCTAAGCTGATCCATAAGTTTTCTAGCAGCCTTTGAAATGTGTTTAAAGTATGCAGGCTCACCTGTGAACCTTCCACCGTGTCTCGGATAGGACTCCAGATCCCTTCTCCAAAAATCAGGCGTGTCAGACGTGCATGAGCACCAACCCTCGATTTCGGCGATAACGTCACTCATGCCAAATATAAAGGCGGAAGCGCCGTAACCCACGAAGAAGTCGAGTTCGCCTCCAAGCTCGTCTCTTGGCGCGGCTTGAGAATTGTCGGTGCCAATCACCATCGTATAATGTTTGCGAACACTCGGATAATAAACGAGTGCGGTAGCATCCTTGAACATGCATGTGGCTGCTTTGCACGCGAACTCTGTGTCAACGGCGTCAACTGTTTGAACGCCCTCTGCTTTGTCTTCTTCGCCTAGTTTTAAGACTTGAGCAACCTTTGAGGCTATGGGTTTGACGGCGTAGGGATTAGATTCTGAGCCTACGTAAACTTTGGCAACTAACAAGGGGTCAACACCGGAATGGATGAGTGCTATTTTTCCGGCTTCTACAGCGGCGGTGATAGAGTCTTCATCAACGAAGGGCACAGACCTTTCTATTGTTCCTTCTTTGATTCTGAATTTAGGGGTGTAGACTCCGTAGCCAACTATTCCCGGTGTTTCATATTCTTTTTTGGGTTGAACGATCTGGTGTTCTTGATGCGGGTAGTATTCGTCGGCGAGTGTGAACGTTAATGAAATTGTGGGAATTATGTCACTCTGTTCCACTGCGTAGCGTCTTCTGAATCGTGGGACAACTTCTCTTTCCTCAAAACTAGACACTTCAATTTCTCGGTCACCTAGAAGATGGTCAGTTAATCTGCCAGGCACTCGCACCTTTCCGTTATGGAACGAAACTATGCCGTAAACGTAGGTTCCGAGTTTTGTAAATTTGTTAGTTGGCTCTTTGACCAGCGTGCAGACTTCAAGTTCGCCTTTCTCGTAGAAGAAGTCTATGTCCTCCATTTTGCCGAAGCTCTTTCTTCCACAGGTTCCACAGTAGTCGCGGGGGCGGAAGTATTCTTTGCCGCAGATGCCGCATCTGCTGCCTTTGAGTCGGTCTCCGATGTAGGACACTCTTCTCTCTATGGGTTCGCTGCTCATTCAAGGTCGCCTCTCCGCAGTATATGCACATAGGCTTTGGTTCCGAAACCTTCGAGTTCCAAGACGCAACCAAACTTTAGGTCTCTGTCTGTTTTCACCTGTCTTTCTCCTGCTTCTCCCTTGAGTTGTGTGACTATTTCAAAGATTTGGGCTCCGCCAGTAGCGCCCAACGGGTTTCCGTCAGCTTTGAGTCCACCGTCTGTGTTGACGAATAGTTCTCTTCCGTTAACTCTGTAAAATCCTTGAAAATCTTTGCAGCTTTCGCCGATGTCTTGCCAAGCCTTGCCCTTTGTTGAAAAGCCTAAATCCTCCAGAGAAACCATTTCGAGAAGGGTTGATTGGTCGTAGAGTTCGGCGATTTGAATGTCACTTACCTGCACATCAGCCATTTTGAGGGCGCTTTTCATGGCGATTGAGCTTGCAATGAACCCGGTTCTCTCTTCACGTGCAGGAAATGTCACGTAGTCAGTTGCAGACGCTGAACCAGCCATGCAGATAGTTGTGTCGGAACGTTTTTTGGCGATGTCTGGGCTTGCCAAAATTATGACTGCAGCGCCGTCTGAAACTGGAGCGAAGTCGAATAGTCCAAGCGGCTTATGTGCTTTCTGACGTTCGTTTAAGACCTTGTCTAAGTTTATTTCTCTCTGATACTGCGCATAGTCGTTTTTCACAGCTTGCTTGTGATTTTTGACAGCTATCTGAGCCAAAGCAACGTTTAGTGTTTCCAATTGTTCATTTTTGACGCCGTGTTTTTTGATGTATTCTCTGAGCATGAGTTCATGATTGGCTTCAGGCGTGCATCCTGCATAGTAGCTCCAAGGGTCTTCGAGAAGCATGAGGTCGTCTCGGATTTTGTCCCAACGGTCAGTCATTTTTTCAACTCCGCCAACGAGAACCATGTCGTATCTGCCAGCTTGAATGGCGTTGCAGGCATTGAGGAGAGCCGAGCTGAACGAACGTGTCTTTTCCATGGGCACATGTAACTCTGTGAGTTCTGAGAGGAAGCCCTCTTCTATTCCGATTTTGTTTGTTAATTGAAGAAAGTAGTCGGCGATGTATGCGGCGTCTAGGTTTTTGCGTTCTATGCCAGCCGACTGTGCGGCTTTGAGCCAAGCCTCTTCGATGAGTTTTTCAGGTTCTTTCTCGTAGTGTTCGCCGAACTTGGTTCTGCCGACGCCGATTATGGCTGGGCACAGTTGCTGCATAAAATTGCGTCTTCTCCGTTTGTCTTGTCTAAACCTTCAGTATTTTCATGGACGGGTTTATTAAATGTTTAGGGTTTCCCGCTCATGTGTTGAGAATCAAACGTTAAATGGTGTCTCTGAGTTATTATTCAGTGTCAACTTCTTGAGGATGTGACTTATGGGCGAGGAAGAGAAAATCGCAAGTGTTTTAACAGGTAACACTCTTCGAGTTTATTGGTTTTTGTTGAGGTCTTCAGATGGCATTGTTGGGGCTAGAGAGACTCAACGAGCGCTCGGTTTTTCCAGTCCAGCCTTGGCTGTTTACCACCTAGACAAGTTGACTGAGTTGGGCTTAGTTGAGAAGACTGATGGTGAATACCGTTTGGTGAAAGCTGTGAATGTAGGCGTGCTAAAGCAGTTTGTACGGTTTGGAGCGTTCATGCTTCCCCGCTACCTACTTTACGCGACCATGTTTACGACTTTATTGGTTTTTTATTTAACGCAGTTTAGGCGAATCGACTTCTATAGTGTCTTCGCCCTAATCCTCGCATTGCTTGCCACCGGAGTTATGTGGTATGAAACGGTTAAGGCGTGGAGACAGAAACCGTAACTAAGAGTGGTTAAAAGAAAAAAATGGGGTTTAGTTTAGTCGCCTGATACCACTGTTGCTTCGGCTTTGAGCACGGGTCTAAGGTTTCCGCTGTTGCTGATGGCTATCCATTCTGCTGTCACGTCAATCAGCAATATCACTTCTTCGTCGTCTTCTATCTTAAAGTGTACAATGACATCAATATGCGCCGGAGGGTCTTTCCTTGGTGGGACCTTGACTACCTCCCAATCTTCGGCTCCTTCGTACTTTGCTTTGGCCTCTTCTATACTCATTCGAATCTTAGTGTAGTTTCCAGGGTCTATCTCCACTTTGGCTATGTCTCTAGTTACATTGACGAGTTCTAACAAATCCACAGAAACCTTTTCTTTGCCATTGACGAAGGGAGGAGCCAAGTCCACCCAAGCTTCTTGGTCATCCATTGCTTTGTGTATTGATAGGCTGGTGATGATTACATTAAGATGTTCTAGTTCAACAGGCGCATCCGTCAACTTAACAATCAATGTGCCCTTGTTGTAGACTATGCCGGGCAGTTTTAGGCTTGGGAAGCGCATGCCTCCAGCTACGATGCCTGCGATTATTAGGATAGCCACGAGAATGCCGACTGCTCCAAGGAATCCAGTGTGTCGAAGGTTTTCTGTCATTTTCTCGTTCTCACCTACCCCGAAACATTAGTAACCGTCTGATTTAATGCAACACTTTTGAACAGCACGGTTCAAAAACTTGAACAGCCATGGATTTTAACATCTGCAGATAGATGTTTTCCAGCTATCTATAGATTTTCTAATTCTTGATCATTTAAAATGTGGTTCAAAACCTTCACGCATGTCTTTTCGCCTTCAATCAGTTTTTTCACCGAAGTTATAATGATCTTACAAATTGTCCCCTCTTCAAGAAAAATTACAATTTCTTTTCTTGTTTTGCTTAGGATGGCTGACCCTACGATATCTTTTTTTGGCATTTTTCAGTCCAGCGAGGGGGCTAAATTATCTGTGAAAGCGTAATTTAAGTCAATATTTCCTTTGAATCTAATATCTCCTTTGGCTCACATATCCGAAGAAATTCTTTGCCTTTGTCTGTTAATTGAAAAATTTTGGTGGGAAGACCCCATTTTTTATCTATTTTTGATATTTCAACAAATCCTAGGTCAATGCATATTCGTAAATGCCTTTGAACGCTATGGTAATCTCTAAAGCCTTCATGCTCCTTCAATTCCTTATGCAGCCGCATCAAATTTTTTGGTTCCTTTCGCAACTTATTTAGCAAAATGCGAACCTTTAACATATTGTGTTTTCTGCTCATTTTGGATGCCTCGTTCTGTACAGGTTCCTAATCAGATTCTAATATGTACATAATAAATTATATCATTTATCTTCTATAATTAACTTCTAGTTGGTCCTAACATGCCTAGAAAAGGATGGAAGAACATAGCTCTGCCAGAAGAAATCGTGAAAATGATAGATAAAGCTGTCAGTGACAGTAAATTTGGGTTCAGATCAAGAACCGACCTTGTTTTGGAAGCCGTCAAAAATAAACTTAAGGAACTCGGATACTACCCGAAAGCTAAAACCAAATGAAGCCACAGATAGGGCAAGGTTTCCAAAAGCCGTATTGATAGAATTTTATATTTCAAGACTTTGAAAAGACTGCAAAAAAATGATGGCGAAACGATATATCAAAATTCGTAACATTATGGTTGACGACAAACATTTGTTCTAGAGTTTAACACCGTAGCCATTTATTTTGGAGTGAAAACCAAATATACGTTGACCATAAAGATAGGAACCATTGAATGAGAGAGATAATGAAAATGAGAAGACCAATTCTAAATCTCGCTGTACTTGGCATAATCTTAACATTGAGTTTCTCGTTCATAGCCGTTTTACCAGCCGCAAGCCGAGACGAAGACGAAGAAGAAATAGAGTCTCTGCTGAGAGACCTTCACAGCAAAGTAGAAGGGGAACACCCCTGCCTAGCAAACAAGGTTAATGCGGTTATTCATCAGATTGAAGCCGGAGCTTTCCATGGTGCACTGAACAAAATGGTCAACGACGTGAATAAAACAATCACTGCATGGGTGGAGAACCCCGCAGAACTCTACCCACTAGTGAATGAAATTGTTGACCTTATTAAAGGGATAACTCCGTCAACTCCTTATTTCACGATTTCCGCTTCCCCAGATGAATTGGAGATTGAGCAGGGCAAAAGTGACACATCAACCATAAAAGTGAAGTCGTTTCACGGTTTCAGTCAGCGAATTAACCTCTCAGCTGAATTGACTCCTACCACAGACAAAGTAACCCTTGCCCTTGATCCCACATGGGTTATTCCTACACCAAGCGGCAACACTTCTACACTCACTGTTGCAGTTGCTGCCGATGCTGAAGCACGCGAATACATCATAACCGTAACTGGCACAAACAGCACCCTTCCACGCAGTGAGAACATCACGTTGAAAGTCACACCGCTCAAAGACTTTTCCATAGAGGCTTCCCCAGCTTCGTTGACTATTCAACAGGGAGGCTCTGACATATCAGTTATAACCATAACTTCTTTGGAAGGATTCAGCCGACCCGTCGATTTGGCCATCACATCCCAGCCTATCCAAAACGTAAACACTACTCTTTATCCGTTGCAAGTTTTTCCCAAGCCAAACAACCCCGCCATTTCCATATTAACCATCGACGTGGCTTCAGCTGCAACCCCTGACTTCTACAACATAACTGTTAACGGAACGAGCGGTTCACTTCGGCACAGCGTAAAAATTGCTTTAGAGGTCACCGCTCCTCCAGTGCCCCCAACCTCTGACTTCGCAATCGCTGCATCCCCGACCTCGCTGATTATTCAACAAGGCGATTCTGATAAGTCAACTATAATCATAGTTTCACTGAACGGGTTTAACAAACCAGTCGATTTAGCGATAACGTCGGCTAAAATAACTGGTGTAGTCGCTTCTCTCGACCCGCTGCAAGTTACTCCGCCACCAAATTCCTTCGCTACTTCAATTCTAAAAGTAGATGTTGCAACAAATGCTTCACTTGGCTCCTACACCATTACTGTCACTGGGACGAGTGACTCTCTAACGAACAGCACAAACGTTTCATTAGTAGTCACAGCGCTTCCGCCTCCTCCACCGTCAGCCCCGGACTTTGAAATAACTGCAGTCCCGTCCGAATTGGAAATTGTGCAAGGAAGTTTTGCCACATCGACCATAATTATAACCTCGAAAAACGGTTTCAGTCAATTAGTCGATTTAGCTGTTACATCTGACCCCATAACTGGAGTAACCACCACTCTCAATCCGCTTCAAGTTACTCCTGCTGCGAATTCCTTTGCAATTTCTGTTTTAAGAGTGGATGTTGCAACAGATGCGCCGATTGGCTCCCACATCATCACGGTGACAGGGGAAAGCGACTCTATAACAAAAAGCCAAAACATTTCATTAGAGGTCACGGCTCCGACTCCTCCGCCTCCACCAATTCCACCGACTCCAAACTTTACCATCGTTGCTTCT
>Ga0315306_10001464_pt1 | contig 11280 bp, 12 predicted proteins | sample TDP1_MG_FD_203803 | JGI IMG/M metagenome (GOLD analysis project Ga0315306, IMG submission 203803) | Freshwater sediment microbial communities from Lake Towuti, South Sulawesi, Indonesia - TDP1 | ecosystem: Environmental > Aquatic > Freshwater > Lake > Sediment | place: Indonesia: South Sulawesi... | reverse complement strand
ATTGTTTCCTTTTTCGCTTTGGAAAAGTTTCTTTATTGGCGGCATTGCCATGAAGAAGAATGCCCAGTTCACACGTTTGTATACCTCAACTTAGTTGGAGACGGAATTCACAATTTCATTGACGGTATGATAATTGCAGCCACGTACATAGTTTCTTTTGCAAGCGGCAATTACCAATTGGGATTAGCTACAACCTTAGCAGTGATTTTTCATGAAATTCCTCAGGAAATAGGAGATTTCGGAGTCCTAATCTATGGGGGGCTTAGCAAAAAGAAAGCATTGACTTACAACTTCATTTCCGCTTTAACCGCCATTTTAGGGGCAGTAGTCACGTATTTCTTGGTTAATATTCAAAGTGTTGCAACTTTGCTTGTATCGTTTGCGGCTGGTGGCTTCATTTACGTTGCAGCAACAGATCTTATGCCTGAACTTCACAAAAAATCTCAAGCAGAGGCTTCTCTGATGCAGCTTATAGCCATTGTGTTAGGAATAGGGCTAATGGCCTACCTCAAGATTGCTATGGGCGCTTAGCAAGTTTCCGCTTTAGGACTGCGCCCCTCTTTAGCCTGCGTAAAATTGTTGAGGCTTCATAAGCATTTTTGGCTGAGGCTAATTTCTTAGCTTTGTCTAGCACAACCTTAAAGCCGCAATAAGGACAAGTTCTGGTTCTCTGTTCAGCCCTAGCTAACAAAAACCCGCCACACTTGACACACGCAACAATTAGGAAGGACATAAGGGCTTTGCCACCATCCGAAAACCTTTTCCGCACCCTACTAAATAACGCTTAATGCAAGAGGAGAATAAATGAGCAGCGAAGAAAAGGCGCAGACAAAAGCGAAATCTGATTTAGTAGAGTTAGCCATACGATATTTTAAGAAAGAAGGTTACAAAGTAGAGCGAGAAGCCACAAACCTTGAAGGCTTTAGCGGAATTTCAAGAAAATTTGATCTAATAGTTCAGAAGGGACGTGTAGCACAGGGAGTTTTTATAAGGGACTGGAAGAGAACCATAGGCATAAACGTCATAATAAGTCTTGATAAGGCTTCTGAGGATGTAGGCCTATCGAATCCCATATTGATAGGTGAAAAGTTCAGTGACCATGCAAGGTCCTATGCAAACAGAAGAAAAATCATGTTGTTAACGAAACGGCAAATAGCCCCACGACTAAGATAAATCCTATTAAATTTTTAGAAACTCATCTAGCAAGCCTTCGCTTTCTAACTTACCTAACCAGTCCACAACACCCACACGACATTTTTTATGACCGCCTAGAATGTCTAAAATTTCGGTAGTAGCCTCTTCCACACTTTTGCCGGTTATGTCCAACTCGCAGACCTTTCCTTTTCCATGAACGTTTAAAGCGTCAACCAAGCAAACATCCAAAATCTCAGAAGCCAAATTCTCCCATAACTTGCGACCGGAAAAACCACACTGCTCCATAAGTTTCCTCAGTTCAACAGGGTCTCGCCTCAAAACAAAAACGTGAGTTACAACTTTCTTTGGAACAACGCTAACAGCGTAATGGCCGTCAATAACTATGTCTTTTTTGTCGCAATTCTTAATTATTTCTTGGATTTTACATCGCATTCGAATCTCATCAACAATTATAGAGCCTCGCTCTTCGTCTTTACCAGAAATGAGATTTTCACGTATGGCTAAATCAGTTAAATTCAAATAAAGAGCATCAAGTTTAGAAGTTAGCAAGTGTGCAACCGAGGTTTTTCCAACACTGGGTGTTCCCGTCACTAAAATAACCCATCTAGACATGACTTGCATATGCCTCCTAATCCATAGATAAACATGCACCAAAATTCTTATTGCACACCTTTACGCATTAAATTTTGGGCTGGCGAGTTGGTGAGTGGCTTTCGAGCCTCGCTAAAAAGGCTTGAGGAAACTCCGCCCACACGTAGAATTGCAACGCTCGCAAGGCGTAAGGCAAAAAGCCTTGGCTCCGGAGCAGAAACGAAACGTCCATCCAGCAGGTGCCCATGATGCATGCTAAGTTGTTGAGAATGCTGGATGCGAAGCGGTGAAACGGCCGTCCTGCAAGTGGAAAGGGCAAACAAACGCTGATGAGGAATCTACCCAAGGCGCGGGTAGCCCGATTAGTCGAATGCCACACTAAAACAGAAGGCGGGTTACAACCAACACACCAGCCTATCATGAAAGACGCCAAGCAATGAATTGTTCTAAAATGTAGCATTATAAGGTTCTTATTGGGTTCAAGCTATGTGGGAGAACTATGGACCGCGTAAGAAAGGTGACATCGAGAAAAGATATGTTGATTGTCTTGGCTTTCTCGAGCATCATTTTGGTTACTGGAGTGGTTATACTTATCCAGAACTTCTTTAGTAGCTCTCCTATCTCCAGAAGCACAATTTCGGGAATCGTTTCCAATCCCCATGTTTGGGAAAACAAGGCTGTCAGAGTCGATGGAACCATTCACACACCAGCGCTTGGAGTAATTCTGCCGTTTAATTATTGGCTGTCTGACACAGAAAACCAAACAATACGCGTCGGTGTAAAATGGCATTCAGAGACAGATTTGTCTGGAAAGAACCTAACGATCGTTGGGGTCGTAAGAAAGGGCTACGCATGGGTTCATCCCGATTATCCCGGTTGGTGGGTCTACTTCATCGAAGCAAGTTCAATCTGCGAGACAGCATAAGAAGTCAAAGGTCGATGTACCCTTGCCACGACCAACAGGCACGCCGGCGGAAATTGTTTGGAGAGATATGTGCAACCTCCAAGTTCAATTGACAAGCTTGCTCTCAGCAAGCATTTCCAAAAAGAGAAAGAGGGGATTTGCGGGAGATGTCTCCACTCGTGCTGATGTTACAACCAACACGCCAGCCCCTATATCCGTAGATTCAGATTTTGTTTGTGACAGCTTTTATGTCGAAAATCATATAAAATAGGTCAATGCCATAGTAGTAGGACCTTAGCATGAGGGAAGATGCACTACATTACCTCTGTTGCCCGTTATGCCATAGCAATCTGACTCTTTCTCAGCAAAAAACCACAATTGAGGAAATCACTTCAGGGTTTTGTGTATGTCAAGGATGTGGTAAGCAGTATAAAATCGAGAATGGAATTCCAGATTTCTTACTGCCTGAATCGTTGAACGATCAAGATAGGAAATGGATGCACTCATACGATAGAATGGCTCTCAGTTATGACATAATCATGAGCTATCTTGCTCCCTTGTTCAGCTTCGGACTGGAACCATTTGAAAGATACAAATGGATGAAGCTACTACAAACAAGCAAGGAAGCCAAAGTTTTGGATGTTTCAACAGGAACGGGAAGAAACCTCCCTTTTATCCGCTGCATAATCGGTCCAAAGGGCAAACTTGTAGCTATGGATATTTCCAAGGGAATGATTACCTATGCGAAGACCAAGATAGATAGGAAAAAGTGGAAAAATGTTGAATTCCAAAGAGCGAATGCTTCCTATCTGCCATATAGGGAAAACTCGTTCGATGCAGTCATACATGTAGGTGGTGTTAACACCTTTGGAGACAAAAGAAGAGCTCTGAATGAAATGGTGCGGGTCGCGAAACATAATTCAAAGATAGTAATAGTTGACGAAGGACTTCCACCGAAAAAGCAAACAACTTTTTTTGGGAAATTTCTCATCAAGACAAATTCTCTATACAGAAGCAAACCGCCAATAGCGTTATTGCCGAAAAACGTGAAAAACTTAAGGGCATCATGGAGCATTATACACTCTGCTCTCGTTAACACATCATGGCCCTTCTACATCGTGGAATTCGAAAAAACTTAGCTGTCAAAAGTGTTTTGGCCCCCGAAGATCATGGTATAAATGTCCTGTTAAAAGATGCGGACTGACAAAGAAAAAAGATCAAGGTTTGCGGGAAATATCTCCACTGTAGCTGAGGTTACAACCAACACGCCAGCCCACATAGAAACCCACATACTTTCACTTTTTGTACATCCATTGTTGAGTTACATTGGTTGGAAGATTGTTTAAATTAAATGAAACTTATGTTTTCAGTTTTCCAGAACCTGACTATAGAAGAAAGTTCTATCTTTTTCTCGTATAGAAAAATGGGAAATTGTGGGTGATATTCTACTGTGTGAGAGCTCAAATCCCGCCCCGACCCGCTGCAAGCAAACTTCGAAGGTCACCGTTATAGTCAATTCTTTAAGGAACTGCGTGCAATTTGATGATAGAGGAGCGTAAATACCATGTATGATATTATTATCGTTGGTGGTGGACCAGCAGGTTTAGCAGCTGCCATTCATACTGCAGGTTTCGGCTTGCGTACACTAGTTTTAGAGGCAGACGAGAGAGCAGGTGGAATAGCAACAGGAGCTCGTGGAATAAGTAACTATCCTGGCTTTCGAAGGAAGATTTCGGGGCTAAGACTAATGGAGAAAATGGTGCTTCAAGCAGAGAAGAAAGGTGCCGAACTTCACACTTCAGAGGAGGTTATTAACCTTTCTCTAAATGGAAAAGATAAGGTTGTGGAGACCACACGGGGCGTGTATCAATGTAAGGCTTTGATTTTGGCAACTGGAGATGGAATGAAGGGGATAGGTATGAAGTGGGAGACTTGGTTAGGTGGCGGTGTTGCCTATTGCACAGAATGCGGTGCCCCTTTTTTCGAGGGAAAGGAAATAATCATCGTCGGCAATGTCAAGGACGCCATAGACGAAGCCTTGCATTTAACTAAGATAGCTAAGAAAGTAAGGTTAGTTAACCATGCCAATATTATTGACGTTAATGGCCAGATGAGGAAGCAGTTAGAAGAAAGACAAATTGGCTTAATACAGGATTTTATGGGAGAAGAGATTAAAGGCAAACCACCATTCAAACGGCTTGTGTTGCGCCACGTTAGCAGTTCTGCAACTAAAACATTGAGAGCAGATATGGTTCTTGTGGTTGCAGGCATCAAACCATTTGTTTCAGTTTTGAGGAAGGCTGGCATAAGAACTCACAGGCAAGGCTGCATTATTGTAGATGAGTTTGGAAGAACGAATGTCGATGGAGTTTTTGCAACTGGGGGGTGCGCTTCAACAGTTAAGGACATAATACCTGCATGTGTGGGTGATGGAGCAGCTGTGGCGACATGTGCACGTTTATATTTGGCATATGGATGCTAAACTTGCATTCAGAAGCTTAAACCTCTAATCCAGTTTCGTAGCAATACCAATGTGTCGCATTCAGACCAGAGTTTATCAACGAGAAATTGCATGTGGTTCAGCTGTTCTAAAAAATAGAATAATAAACCATAGAAACAACTGATCTATTGAGGCAATTAGAGAATTGAGCCAAAAAAGATTCTTACTAATCCTTATACTAGTAAGCTTAACCCTTTCCTTAACAGCAACTTTAGCATCATATTATTACCACTATAAAGACCCTCGCCCTATCCTTGACGTATCATTTGCGTACAGAGGTTGGCCAGTTTACTGGCTGGTCGAATCAGTCTCATATTGGAGCCCACCACCATATCGCATTACATTAGAGTTCAAGCCAGCAAACTTTATCATAGACTTCATCTTCTACACAATTGCTTTTCAACTTCCATCCATAATCTTAATCCTAGTAAAGAAACAAAAAGCAACAGCACTATAGATTTGACGCATGCAAAAGTAAGGTAATAAAGCATAGAATTTATACTCAGAATCTGACTTTAAAATATAGAGAATCCATACTTTGGATTCATACGTTTTAAATGCTACTCGCACTAAAAACGTTTCTAGCAAAGCCAAGTCGTCGAGGGGTATCTACTCAATGAGTAAGAAGCATTATTGTATAATCGAAGTGAAAATTCCTTTGGGCCCTGAAGGTTGGAAAATAGTAGTAAATGATAAAATGAGACAAACGTTAGAAAAACTAAAAGTTGCCGTGGAAGAGTTAGGAGGCAGGGTCTTCGTCAGATACTAAAGTAGCCAACATTACCAATGAAAATGTAATCATAAAATTTGTTTTGTCGCTTTTTTGTAGATCTCTAGGTCAGGTCCAGCAAATAAGACAAATGTTACGTTGTCAAGTTTGTCTTCTTTCTCTAGAAATTCCTTCACTGTTGCGATTGCTATGCGACTTGCCTTCTCGATTGGATACCCGTATGCGCCTGTGCTTATTGATGGAAACGCTATGGTTTTCAATCCTTTAGAAACCGCTAATTTTAATGAGTTGCGGTAAGCTTCTGCCAAAAGTTCTGGTTCGCCAAGGGTTCCACCATGCCAAACAGGTCCGACAGTGTGGATAACGTATCTAGCCTTCAAATTGCCTCCAGAAGTTATGACTGCTTTTCCTGTTGGAAGGCCGTCCCGCCATTCTGTAGCCCTTATGCGTTTGCATTCTTCAAGGATTTTTGGTCCACCTCTACGGTGGATTGCCCCGTCTACGCCTCCCCCTCCCATTAGGGTTGGATTCGCCGCGTTAACTATAGCATCAGTATCTATTTCTGTTATATCCCCTTGAACCAGACAAACCTTTGCTTTATCGACATAAAATTCTTCATAGTTAATTTTCATATCTTCTTCTACTCGCATCTTTCATCAAGAATCAACCATTTAAGCGTTTAATTCAAGCTAAAAAGTTCGCAACTTGGAGTAATGCTGAGATAATAAACCATGCGCCAAACCCTGCCAGGACTGCAAAGCAAAAGCCGAATATTACATTGTGCACTTTTTTGGTCCAGAAACGCTTCGACTTGAAAACCGTTATGGATACGAAGGTGTTCCAGAGAAGGTCACAAAGCCAATGTATGATGGCGAAAATTAAGAAGCCAGCAAATCCGAAGACCGTAGCATTTGCTATTAGGGCAAAGCCAATTGTTGCCCACCACAAGAGAAAATAGGGATTGGCGCCTGTTGTGAGGATTGCGGCGATAAGGGAGCTATGCCTAGACTCTTCGTATTTTTCGCTGGTTTTCCTATAAGCCTTAACCATTCGGAAACCCATGTATATCATGAGTATGCCGCCGATTAAACCGATAATTATTTGAGTTACAGTTGAAGCGAGGAGTTCAGCAGAACCGAAATAAATGAGAAACATGAGAGGGAACTCTACTACCCCATGCCCAAGAGAAATCAGAACGCCTGCAGTTTTATCTTTAAACCCTTTCGCAATGGTCACGGCAAACAAGGGACCTGGCATCATCACCCCTGAAAGTGATATGAAAATCACCGAAAGCAGAAAAAAGTAAAAATCTGTGATGACTTCCATGACCTTCACACGCCTGTGTCTCTCATTTGCTCACATCAGCATTAAAGAGAAAGAACCATTTCTTGAACTGCTTTCAGTCCTGCTCCATGACTAAAGTTGTATCCTAGGTTCCTCAATGTGGCTTCTATGGCTCCTATTGTAGCTATCATGTCGTTTTGGCTCACGTTTCCCATATGGCCAACCCTGAAGCCTTTTCCTTTTAAAGGCCCCAGAGTTGAAGCTACTACGATTCCCCGTTGTCTCATTTCATTTCGGAATGCAACATCCTCGATGTTCTCTGGATAGTAGGCGGCTGTAACGGTGTCGGCTGCACTTTCCCTGTCTGCTACGAGTTTTATATTCAGCGCATCCATCGCAGTTCTGAAGGCTTCGGCGAGAATATGGTGCCTTCTAAATCTCTGTTCTAATCCTTCGCTAAGAATTGCCTTCAACGCTTCAGAAAGGGCGTAGATCATGTTGACAGGAGGAGTTGCAAAATACTTTGATGGATCCCTCATAACGGGTAGCCAATTTCTGAGGTCGCCATACCAAAAGTTGACAGGACTTTTCCTCTCTTCCAAAAACTTCAAAACTTCATCGCTTATGGAAAGAAAAGCTAAACCTGGAGGGACACCTATACACTTTTGAGATCCAGATGCGCAGATATCTATGTTCCAGTCATCAACTCGAACTTCCATCCCGCCGAGTGAACAAACCGTGTCGACAATGTAGAATGCATCGCTGTATTTTCTAACAATTTCGCCTATTTCTTTAATAGGATTCATTACGCCTGTTGAAGTCTCCACATGGGTAACTGTAACAGCCTTATAATCTCCTTCTTTAAGAGCGTCTCTAACTTTGTCCGGCTTTATGGACTTACCCCATGGAACTTCCAGTACTTTAGGAACTGCTTCATGGGCTTTTGATATTTTAACGAAATACTCCCCAAAAAAACCAGCCACAGTGTTTAGAATTTTGTCTCCAGACTCTATTATGTTGGCAATGGCCATTTCTAAGGCTAGGGTCCCTGACCCAGCAATGACAAAAACTTCGTTATTTGTCATGAAAACCCTTTTCAAATCGTTTAGAGACTCTTTGAAGGTTTTAACAAAATCTGAATCTGTGTGTGATAGTGTTGGTTTGCTTAAAGAGCGCAGCACAGCTGGATCTACATTTGTTGGACCGGGAATCATGAGAAGCTTTCTTTCGTTCATATGGATGCACCATTTTATTGTTGAGTTCATTATACCTCTTTATCTTTTGCGTCTTAACCTTAGCGACCAGCAGAGCTATATTTCTGTCTATCTTTTTTAGTTAATGGGAAGTGTGTTTTTGTGTCTGCGAAGGTTCAAGGGTTCGGATTTTGGACGAAGCTAAAGAGCTTCCTATTCGGAGCGACCGTTTATAGTGCTATTAAAGATTTGGAGGAGAAGAGGGTGCTTACCGAGTATGGGTTAATGCTGGTGGTGTTGGGAGACATGCTTGGATACCCTGTCTCCTCTTATTACCGGTTTAAATTGCTTCCTTTCTGGTTGCCTAGGGTTGGGATTTGGAAGCATTACATGCTTAGAGAAAAGGATGTTACCGAGAAATTAGGGGAATAATAGGAATAACATTTTTATCTTGAACGCAACCCCTTATAATCACGGCGAAAATCATGGTTAAAAAAGAAAAAGGTGAAGAAAAAAAGGAAAGCGAAGTGAAAAAGGCAGCAAAGGGCTTGGTTTACGGTATGGCTATGCATGGTATGGTTAGCTACGCCTTAAAGACAAGGATGCATCTAGAGAATCTTTTTATGCTCATAACTATGGGTGATATGCTCGGTGTTCCAGTGCTGCCGCCATATTATTGCTTAAGGCTTTTGCCATATTGCGTGCCCCACATAAAAACATGGAAGAGAACGTTGTTAAGGGAACGTGATGTCACCGACTCAATCTTTGCCTGACGGAGGCTGCGCCATTTGTCAACAAGTTCGTCTATTGAAGAATATCTGAAAACTCATCCAAACGTGAAGTATATCCTCTTCGGTGGTAAAGGAGGTCTCGGGAAAACTACCTTATCAGCTGCAACTGCATTCTGGCTTGCGAAAAGTGGGAAAAAAGTAGTTGTATTTTCCACAGATCCTCAAGCAAGTCTCACGGACATTTTTGAGAGAAATATTTTCGGCAAGGGAGAAGTGAAGATTGTTACCAACCTCTTTGCACTAGAAATCGATGCGGACAAGAGGATAGCGGATTATCAGCAAGAGATCCGGAAGAAAGTTATGGAAATGTATGGAGAGGTGCCAAAGGAGGTAGATGATTACATAAAGTCTGCTGCGGCGGAACCCGCTATGGCTGAGTCAGCAACATTCGACGCCATGGTGGAGCTGATGACTGGGGGCACTTACGATTATTACATTTTCGACATGATGCCCCACGGACACGCCATTCGATTTCTAGGCATGTCGGAAATACTCGATGCATGGGTTAACAAGATAGTTGAGACCAGGAAAAAGGCTGCAGAATACGGTGATGTAGCCTCAGTTATGAGTGGAAAAGGTGGACTAGCCCAAGAAGACAAGATTTTGGAAGAGCTAGATTTCATAAAGTCAAGATTGGGTTTTGTTAGCAACATGATGAGAGACCGAGAACACACGGCCTTCTTCTATGTCCTCATACCCGAACTCATGCCCATACTTGACACTAGGAAGGCATTAGAAATGTTCAGGGCTTTTAATATACCTTTAAGCGGTATAATAATAAACCAAGTTTATCCTGTGGATTTATTAAAGCAGAAAAACGTCCCTTCCTTTCTGAAAAACAAAATATCAATGCAACAGAAACACATGAAAACCATCCAAACGGAGTTCGGTCCTTTAATTCGTGGAACCGTGCCAATGTTTGACCGGGAACCTAAAGGACTTGAGATGATTCCTGAAGTGGCTAAAACATTATTTAAAGAAGGGGCGCCGTGATGAGTCTAAATTTTGAAGAATTTATTTCTTCGAAACCTCAGTTGAAATACATGTTTTTTGGAGGAAAGGGCGGAGTAGGCAAAACCATAGTTGCGGCTGGTGCTGCCTACTATTTAGGGGAAAACTTAAAGAAAAGAACGCTGATTTCCTCCTCTAACCCTGTCCACAGTCTATCGAGCGCCTTTGGGCAGGATATATGGGGTAAAGGAATCCGAAAAATTGAAGGGACAACAAATCTTCACGCCGTTGAAATCGACATATCAGACACAGTCAAGAGATATAAAGAAGAAATACGCGACAAGATTCTCACCTTTTTAAAATATGCGGACATTCCATTAGATCCGGAGCCTTTTGTGGAAATCGCCACAACTAATCCCGCATTTGAAGAGTCAGCCATGTTTGACGACATGATCAACTTGATATTGAAAGGCGAATTTGACGCCTACATTTTCGACACTGCGCCCGTTGCTCACACATATCGCCTTTTAGGAATGTCAAAAGTTTACGATCTATGGTTGCATAAGATGGTCAAAAGTCGAGAGGAAGCCTTATCGCTCCGCGTCAAATTGTCGTTTCGGAAAGAAAAGATAATAGAAGAGATTAAGAAGGATCCCATGCTTGCTAGTCTCTTGAGCACTAGAGAGCAAACGGAGAAGGGACGCAAGCTGTTGACGGATAAGGAGAAGACTGCCTTTTTCTTCGTTACTTTGCCGCTTTCTCTTCCTATTGCGGTGATTGAGCGTTTCATCGGTTGGGTTCAAGCCTTCGAAATCCCTACGGGAGGAGTAATAGTGAATGGGGTTCTTCCTAAGGAGGAGTTTGACCTAAAAAACGCCACATCTTACATAGTTAACAAGATCCAAGAACAGGACCATTACCTAAAAATCATCCACAACAAGTTTCCTGAAATGGTTCGAGGCTATGTTCCCTTGTATGAAACTGAAGTTACTGGGTTAAGTATGATTGCCCGAGTGGCTGACGCTCTGGGTAAAAAATAAAAAGGGAAAATTAAGTTTTAGCAGTTTCTTCCTTTGGTTTTGCTCTTAATCTCTTGAAGGCTTTTGCTCCCTCGTAACACATGAAAAGCCCAAGTATTAACAAGAAAATATTCACGCAAACTGCAAATAATGTCCCTACCT
>Ga0315306_10001463_pt1 | contig 11284 bp, 8 predicted proteins | sample TDP1_MG_FD_203803 | JGI IMG/M metagenome (GOLD analysis project Ga0315306, IMG submission 203803) | Freshwater sediment microbial communities from Lake Towuti, South Sulawesi, Indonesia - TDP1 | ecosystem: Environmental > Aquatic > Freshwater > Lake > Sediment | place: Indonesia: South Sulawesi... | reverse complement strand
GGTGGGGAGAGATCTCTTCGAAATAGATGCGGGCAGCTACTCCTCTTCCGCCCATATACTTTCGAATCCATTCTTTCGAAACGGGGTGTGTCTTGACTTCTCTTTCGGTTAGGTTTACTCTAAGAACCTTTCCGACGTATCCTCCTATCGAATCCGTAGCATTACCCTCTTCAGGTCTTTTGCATTCTGTCAAAAAATGCTGATGTTATAGTCCAAATGCAGGTATGTGAGTTCTAGCTTTGGTTGCCTCTTGCCCTCTTGTATTCATGCCCTCCAAACTCGTATCTAATCGACGCCACAATTTTGCCTGAGAAGAGTTCTTCTAGCCTTGATGCCAACCTCATTTGCAACGCCAAATCTATACATGGAGTTGGTACGCCTAGCTCGTGAGCAGTTTCAACCGCCCATGTTCCCGTTTGCCCTCCTCCAATATAGTGAGCGAACTCCTTCAAATCCCGGTCCTTACTTAGAGCTCGGTGCGCTAGATCCAGTAACCAGGATCTGAGGACGCTGGCATTTCTCCAGGTGGAGGCTATTTCATCCAGCTCAAGTCTGTAGGGCGCTGAATGTAGCATTGCGAAACCTTCACCATAAGCTTCGAGGACCCCGTAGAGTATGCCGTTATGCACCATCTTAACAAAGTGCCCCGAGCCGCTTTCTCCGATATACTTGTATCCTCCCGGTGCAGCCAAGGCCTCAAATACCGGGATGCATTCCTCAAACGCTGATCTATCGCCACCAACCATTAAGCATAGGCCTTTTTCCGCGCCCTCTATGCCCCCGCTGGTTCCCACGTCAAGAAAGTATGTGCCTCTTTCCTTGAGCATGTTTGCGCGCTTTATTGAGTCTTTGAAAAATGAGTTCCCTCCGTCTATTATGATGTCACCAGAACTCAGCAAAGGCGACAAATCTTTTATGGCGTTTTCGACTGGATCTCCCGCGGGTATTTCCAGATAAGTTACTCTTGGAGGCGCGAGTCTAGGCGGTATGTCTCTGATAGATCTCACCGTAATGGCTCCCTTTGCTTCGACTTCTCTAAGAGCTTGGATATTTGTTGGCGTATATGCCACTACTTCGTGACCCCTTTTCAGTAGATTGAAAACCATGGGTTTACCTAGTCTTCCTAAACCTACGAACCCCAGTCGCATTTTGCTTCACATCTTGATGACACGCTGTTCTATCTATATAAAATGGTTTCTGTTCATTAGCCTCAGGAATTTGCAGATTCAACAGATCTACGCGCGAAAATATTATGCCAGGTTAACCCATTTCCTCTCTCTAGATGATACGTAGGCGGCTGCCAAAATTCTTTGAATTTCCACGCCGTCTTCGAAATCTGGCTTCGGTTTCCTATCATTTACTACACAATCTATAAAGTGGTGGAGTATCCCAACGTGAGCCCTTGTCCAACCTTTTGTCGATTTAGGCGGAGGCCACGATGCGGGTGGTGGAGCATCAACCGTAATTCTTCTGAACCCTTGAATTCTTTTGTCATCTTCCCGTGAGAACAGCTCTAGTGTATTGAAATCCATTAGATTGAACCGTAGAGCGCCTTTGCTGCCTTGTATTTCAAACCTCAACTCGTCTATCATTCCAGTTGCCAGTCTTGATGCTTCTATGACGCCGCTGGCTCCATTCTGAAACCTAAGCAATATACTTCCCGCGTCATCTACGTCTACGGTTTCAAACCCTCCCCGTGGCTTCGGCCTTTCTTTTATGAATGTATCCGTTACTGCCACAAGATCTGAAACAGACCCGACGAAATATCTCGCCAAATCGATTAGATGGGCCCCCAAATCCGTCAAAGCTCCTCCTCCCGAGTATATGTTCTTTAGCCGCCATTCGATCACTTCTTCTTCATTTGTGTTAATCCAGTGAGCACCTTTAGGATCCACCAATCGAGAGTGCCCATAGACTCCTCTAAAATGGAATATTCTCCCTAGAAACCCGTCGTCAATTAACTTCTTTGCAAGCATTAACGCTGGTATGAACCTGTAATTCAATACGATCATATTCTTTACGTCCTGTTTTTTCGCAGTCTTCATCATCTCTTCAGCTTGTTTCAAATCGCACGCCAAAGGTTTTTCACAGACTACATCTTTCCCATTTTCAATGGCGTCCATGATAGGTTCGCAATGTAGATAATTTGGCAAACAGTTATCGACCACATCTATTTGATCGCTTTTCGTAACTTCTTTCCAGTTCTTAGTCACCCATTTGTATCCTATTCTTTCAAGAGCGTAGCGTGCTCTTTCTTCCAAAAGTTCACACGCAGCAATCAAATCAATTTCTACTTGAGGGGAATCAAAGTATAGCGGAATGTTTTTGAGAGCATATGTATGGGTTCTTCCCATGAATCCAAATCCTAGCATTCCAATCGATACCTTATTTTTCAATTAGAGACGACACCTCCGGATCTCACTGTGTTTTAGCTCGTAATCTGATACCCAATATTCGATCGATTGATCAATCATTTTGCTTCCCACATTGATGACACAAAATTTCACGCCTATAATAGTTTCATCCGATTATATGTTTACTAACGCCAGAGAATGTCTCGGTTACATAGCTTTCTCAGTGAGTTCTACAAGATCGGCCACTCCAATTTTGCTGCCGACCTTCACCGTGGCATCAATCATGTTTGTTTTACAGAACGGACACGTTGTCACGATCGCGTTGACTCCAAGTTGCTCCGAGGGTTTGATTTTGAACTCTTCAGCGATTCTAACTGCCAAGTCTTTGAAGCCCGATTTTACACCTCCGCCAGCTCCACAGCATAACGAATTCTTTCCTGTAGGATACATCTCCTTGAACGTTATTCCAGGAATTGATTTCAAGACTTCCCGTGGGGCCTCGTAGACTTCTCCTCCTCTACCGAGGTGACATGGGTCGTGATAAGTAACAACTTCCTTTACCTCTTTGTTGAATTCCAAGCGCCCATCTCTTATTAGGGATAAGACATACTCTGAAGTGTGAAGTACGTTAACTGGTATTTTACCCACAATCTTCAGGTAGTCTAATTTTATTGTCTTATAACATCCGGCGCAAGACGTAATTATCGTCTCCGCATCTTCAAACGCTTTCAAATTATGCCGGGCCAACTCTAATGACTGTTTCTTATAACCTGTTCTCAGCAACGGTGATCCACAACACCATTCATCCGCCATCACTCTGAAGTCTGCGTTCGTACGCTCCAAAATCTTTGCAGTGGCCTTTGCAATTTCCTGTCTTCTATAAGAGGAAGTGCAACCAACAAAGTAAATCAGCTTTCCATCATTACGCAGTTCAATTCCGTTGGCCCATTTCAGACGGTCCGCTTTTGGTTCAAAATAGGGATTTTTATCCTTCTCCACGCTTTCTACGAATCTTCTATGTGCATCCAATCCGAACCCAGCATTCGCCAGGTCTTCTCGCATGGCTTCGTAGATGGACACGAGGTCTATTTCTGCTCCACAATGATCTTTACAGTTGCCGCATGTCATACAACTATACATTCGTTCCGCCAGCGCGGGGTTGGGTGTCATTCTTCCCTCCAGCATATGTCTAGCCTGCAGCATCCTACCCCTAGCATAATACGACTCGAATCCCATTAGTTCCCTAACGGGGCATATTAGATACGTGCCATCCCTGTCTCTAATCATCTCACGACAATAGCCACAACGCGTGCATTTGTACACGTCTTTCCTATACTTTTCTAGTTCCATATCGACGCCCCCCTAGAACGTAAACAGCCCAGGGTTCAGGATATTGTTCGGATCCAATGCTCTCTTCAGCGTCACCATCATATTGTATACAGGCGTTCTAAGCTTAGGAATCGTGTGTCGAGCCCATCCATACCCTAACCAGTAAGGACAAGCGCCATACGTGGTGATACATTTTTCAAACCATCCATCCCATACTTCCCAAGCTTTCTTTCGTACCCTCGGGTCGCTATCGTCAAAGAAGATGTATGGATAGTAGCCTAACGCCGGCCTCATTTCTGTAAAATATGCTCCAACTTCCAGTTTTATATTGTATTCATCTATTTTCATTTCTTCATAGAAATATTCATCTGCGGTCGCTTGCGCTTCAGGCAATTTCTTAAGTGGTATTCGATGACATATCATGCCCCACATCATTTCATATTTAACGGCGATTTTGTTCAGTCTCTCCCCCCATTCAGCCCACCAATCCTTGGTCTTTTTGATAGAATTCTCAACTTCCACGCCTTTTTCTTCCCTGGCATACTTGTCAGCCAATTCCTTTTTTCTCTCAACGATCACCTTGTCGTCTCCCTCAATTACGAATTTGAACGCTACAGGTTTATCCACATTGTAGGATTTCTTTACAGCTCTATTGCCGGGTATCACATTCAGTGTTTCAGGGATTTTGGATTTTATCATCTTAAGACCAAAGTTGATCCCGTCTTCCCACCTGTCAAAAAAGTAAGCGCCGAAAGCTGAATATTCAGGCAACGGTTCCAGTTTGAAGGTCGCTTCGGTGATAATCCCGTATACGCCCATTGAACCTAGGAATATTCCTGCCAAATCCCCTCCGTTGCATATTCTAGTGAATTTTCCGCCGTTTGGCAATGCGTCTGAGCCCGTGCGTATTGTATCTCCCATAGGTAAGACCACTTCTAACGTCACTACGTTGTCCGCAGCTGATCCGCCAACCGTAGCCCCTTGAGAAGCCATCGATGCGCTTGATATTGCGCCCCCTATCGTTCCTGAAAAGCCGCTCTCCGTAGAGAAAAAAGGAGGACGATACCCCTTTTTTGCCAATCCATGCAATAAAGCCCCCCACGTGATTCCAGCTTGAGCTGTTACCGTTAAATCCACATCTGATATGCCCAAGACCTTGTTTAGCCGCGTGAGGTCAAGGATTATCGAATCGCCCTGCAAAGCCGTCGCGCCTCCACCGGCGCAAGTTCCTGCCCCACGGGGAACAACTGGATATCTATGTCTGTTCGCTATTCTCAGAATTTGAGATATCTCATCTGTCGAGCCCGGCCTTACAACTATCCTAGGAATCCTAGCAGGTTCGGGACTCGAATCCATTGAGTATGAGACCAAATCAGCAGGCTCCTCCGTAACGTTGCTTGAACCTGAAACGTTTGCAAGTATATTATATAGCTCCGACCTTGTTTCTTGAATTAAATGCATCTGGGCTTTCACTCCTTTCAATGATGTTTTTGTGACGTTACAAACACTATTGAAAACATTTTAAAGTTTTCCTTCACTTTGAATAAGTTTGAAACCGGAATTGTCTCAGCTTAGATTGGCACGGTCGTGAGAAAAGATTTCATTGTAAAACATCCCGTATTCTACGGGATACTCTCTAAGGAGCATATCTGCTGCAATCCACAATCGCAAAATGCGATGTATTGAGGTAGCATGTTTACCGCACACTAAAAAAGCTATTTATGTATCGTAATTCTCATTTTTTATACAAGATATTTCAGGAAGAGGATGATGCTTATGAGAAGAATTAGAGTTGGAATAGCAGGTGGAGGATTTATCGCGCCATTCCATATTGAGGCGTTATCAAGGCTAGGAAATATTGAAGTCGTCGCGGTATGCGATCCTATCAAAAAAATAGTGCAAAATGTCTGTTCAAAATATGGAATAGGGAAGATGTTCGATGACTACGATAAGATGCTTAAGGATGAAGAAATAGAGGTAATCCATGTGTGCACGCCAAATTATTTACATTATGAAATGGTCAAGAAAGCCATGGAATACAGTAAGCATGTCATATGTGAAAAGCCACTTGCGATGAATTCGGTAGAAGCGAAAGATTTGGTTAACATGGCAAAACGCAAAGGAGTAATCAACGCTGTTTCCTACAATATGCGCTATTACCCGATGGTTCAACATGCAAAAGCTATGATTGAAGATGGAGAAATAGGAGAGATTTACCTAATACATGGAACATATTTGCAGGATTGGCTTTTTTTCGACACAGATTACAACTGGAGAGTTGAAGCTGCGCAAGGGGGTGAGTCAAGGGTTATAGCGGACATAGGTACACACTGGCTTGATATGGTTCAGTACGTTTCAGGGAAAAAAATAAGAAAAGTCATTGCCGATTTGACGACATTTATCCCAGTAAGGAAAAAGGCTTCGGAAGAAGAAGCATTGACTTTTGCCGTTAAGAGAGAGGTTAAGAAATATGAGGAAGTAAAGGTTGATACCGAGGATCATGGAACGGTTTTGCTGAGATTTGACGGAAATGCGAAAGGCGTGTTCATTGGATCTCAGGTTTGCGCGGGAAGAAAGAATTTCATCTCTTTTGAGATCAACGGTTCGAAACAAAGCTTGTATTGGTGCGGGGAGGAGCCAAACAGAATATGGATTGGGAGGAGGGATAGAGAAAACGGCGTGGCTCTAAAAGACTTCAATGTACTTAAGCCTAAAAGCGCCGTTTATGCGATGGCACCTGGAGGTTTAGGGGAGGGGTATCTGGATACATTTAAGAACTTGTTCAGCTCTGTCTACAGAGCCATAGTAAGCGGAAAGGGTAATAGTGATTTTCCGACCTTCGTCGACGGGTATGAAGAGATAGTATTGGTGGAGGCGATTCTGCGAAGCTTTAAGGAACAAAAGTGGATTGATGTATAAGCAGGATGCAGTCTTGCGAGTAGGGTTTGGTACCATTAATTTCGCTTTCAAAGTTGATGAATCTCGATCGATTGAATCGTGGAAGGTAAACTCCTCACGGGGAGTGACAAAGCTTAAATAAAACGTGACGCGAAACAGGCAAATACGGAAAATATGGTGACACATTTTGACCGAAGAAAAAGTTTCTAGAAGAAGCTATGTCAAGTATGTCGGCGGAATCGTCGTCGTTGCTGTTGTCGCAGCGGCAGGATACGGTATTTATCAAGCGAGTCAGCCTACAACTCCAAGTCCCACTCCTACACCAACGCCTACACCTACACCCACTCCGACACCAACTACTCCGGCGAAGAAACCCTATGAAGGAGTGACGCTAATATTCCTAAGCCACTCGAGTCCTTGGCACGCTAGATCACTGTACTTATGGAGGCCATCATTCAAAGACAGAACTGGAGCCCATGTAGCCGTAGTAGAGTGTTCTGTGGATGAAATCTACGAGAAATCAATGGCAGCGGCTGTGACCGGAAGCAAGGAATACGATCTATTCATGGGCTGCCAAACATGGTCATCGACCTTCGATCCATATGTTGTGGATATGGATACATTGTACAAACCTGATATAGAAAAAGAAGGGGCGAACCCCGACCCCGAGTGGAGCCTCTCTTGGGATGACATTCTACCCGTGGTAAGAGATGTGAACACAGTTTGGGGCGGCAAACACGATGCTTATCCCCAGAGCTTCGCTTGCCATCTCTATTACTATAGGAAAGACATTCTTACGAATGAAAAATATAGGGATGAATTCAAAGCGAAGTATAAATATGATCTGCCTGTACCAGCAACTACTTGGGAGGAGTACAACGATATCGCGGAGTTCTTCACTGGCTGGGACTGGGACCCATCCATACCAGGCAAGCCTATTAAATACGGAACTTCTGAGTTAGGCAAAAGAGGTCGATCATTCTGGTGGGACTTAGATAGGATGCTGCCATACAGCTTCCTACCAGGTGGACCCGACAAGTATAGAGGCGTCTTCTACTTTGATCCTGAAACAATGGAGCCATTGATAAATCAACCAGGACCCGTTGAAGGATTGACAAAATGGGCAGAGGCGTTCAAATTCGCTCCACCAGGCTCGCTTAGCTACGAATTTGTGGAGACTGGAAATGCATTACATCAAGGCGATTGTGTTCAAGAGCTTGAATGGCTAGAGATGGCTCAATGGGCCAACATGGCTACTGGCAAAAACATCAGAACGCAGATCAGGGGCAAACTTGGCTACGCTCAGCCACCAGGATCCAAGAAAGTATGGGATAGGGAGAATGGGAAATGGGCTGACTTTCCCGAAGTAAATTACAAACCCGTAAACGCTTGGGGTGGTTGGAACACCTTCATAATGAAAAATTCTAAGAATATACAGGCAGCTTATGACTTCTGCAAGTGGTTCCAATCTCCGCAACATAGCTTGATATCGGTAATATGCCCGGACATAGGACAAAGCGCATGGAGGATATCCCACTACACAAATCGGGATGCTTGGAAGTCGCCCGCGGTAGAAGGAAATAAAGATGCCAAGTACGGTGAGCCAGGCTATATAGGAGACGATATAACCCTTGATGGATTTCTGATGAAGCCAGAATACATAGATGCTGACGCCTATCTTGACGCTATGTGGACTGTTGGGAAGGCCGGTTTTGTGGGTTTGAGGATACCTGGCGCTCCTGAGTATGAGGACGCACTAGAGATAGCGGGTCAAAAAGCAATATCTGGAGAGATGAAACCAAAGGACGCATTAGACGAATGCTACGATGCATGGAACAAGATAACAGATAGACTGGGCAAAGAAAAACAGTTGAAGAGTTACCGCATATATCTCGGGTTAGAAAAAGTCTAACTCGTTTAAACACCTCCTTTTTTCCTTAGAGCAAAGAGCAGTTTGATTGATCAATGTCCAAGAGAATTCGCAGACGCTCAGATACTCTCATTTTTCTGGGGCCATGCATAGCAATATTTCTATTTTATTCTATTATTCCTCTTGTTTATTCTGTTGTCCTCAGTTTCTTCTCTTGGGAATGGGCGGCCGGGGCAGAATTGAAATTCTTCGGGGTTGGAAACTACCTTAGGGCAGCCTCAGATACGAGAACTGCTGGTGATTTGCTTCATACCGTAATTATGTGCATCGGAATTATCAGTGCAGAGCTTCTTTTGGGGTTAGGGGTGGCTTTATTGTTGAATACGGGATTACGAGGGTCAAGGTATTTCAGAGTCGCTTATCTTCTTCCAATCTTGATAGCCCCAGTCGCTGTAGCCTTCAATTTCTCCGTAATTCTGCACGAGGATCGCGGCCCGATAAATTATCTGCTGAACGTAGCAGGTTTACAGCCGGTTCCTTGGATGTCGAAGGATCCATTTGCTACGTTAGCAGTTATGTTGATCGTTATTTGGCAATGGACTCCCTTTATGGCATTGTTGATTTTAGCAGGGCTCCAGACTCTTCCAGTAGAAGTTCTTGAGATGGCTGAAATAGATGGTGCGTCTGGCTGGAAACTCCTTAGGAATATTCTACTGCCTATGTTGAGACCGGTGATAGTTGTAGCAGTTCTTTTTAGATTAATTGAACTCTTCAAAATGTTTGATGTGCCATTTGTACTTACACGAGGAGGACCTGGGACTTCAACGGAGCTCATCGTACAATATATCTACCTTCAAGCCTTCAAGTTTTTCAGTATGGGGTACGCAGCGGCGTTGTCAAATATCCTGATTGTAATCGTTACGATTGTTGGTTTGCAATTTGTTAGATATGTGATTCGAGAGGTAAGAATATAAAATGCCATATTCTCCTATGAAGAAAGTCATCGTATACGTTCTATTAGTGATCTTTGCGATCTGGACACTCTTTCCATTCTACTGGATGGCGAGTACATCCTTAAAGTTGGAAGATGAGTACTGGTCTATACCTCCGACCTGGATCCCTATGAATCCAAATTGGAGAAACTATGAACTGTTCACAACGACGTTAGGTATAGTAAGCTCTTTTCTAAATAGCTTGATAATAGGTTCTTGCTCGACCATTATAACAATTGTTGTAGGTTCTTTAGCTGGTTATTATCTTGCAAGAATGCAATTTCGAGGAAAAAACAATTTCGCGTTTTGGATATTATCTCAAAGAATGCTTCCGATCATATCCATTGCGGTACCGATATACATCCTATATAGGAATCTTGGCTTACTCGATACATATATTGGAATGATAGGGGTTTATACATTAATGAATCTACCTTTTGCCGTATGGGTATTGAGAAGTTTTTTCGTCGAGATCCCTGCAGATATGGAAGAAGCAGCGATGATCGATGGTACGTCTAGGTTCGGCGCATTATTCAGGATCGTATTTCCAATTTCTGTTCCCGGAATCATCGCCACAACGATTCTGTGTTTCATTTTCTCATGGAATGAGTTTCTATTTGCTCTTGTGCTTACTAGTTTGGATGCAAGAACTTTACCCCTAGAGATAGCTGCGATGAGGAGCACAGAATCATGGAGGTTTGGACAGATTTGCGCTATCTGCGTAATCGCGATAATTCCTATATTACTTTTCAGTTTATTCGTACAGAAATATATCGTCAGGGGTTTAACCCTCGGCGGAGTCAAAGGATAAGTGAATCCTCCCAGTAAAAACGAATCATTTATTGTCGATTGCTCCTATGTCCACTTCGTTTGATAAGTTGTAGTACCTACCCACTCTATGATTCAGCGCTGTGCCTTGTCTCTTTGACAATCTTTTTTGATTCCAGCCAACGATCTAAGCCAAGTGTTTTTCTTCCTCTAAATTCTAGAGGTCGCAGAGGCTTAAGAGGATCCAATCGACTATTAAGGCGCGCCAAAAATTGTTTACATCTTACCCGAGAAGTGTGAGGAGTGGGGTTACATAATAGCCTTTTCAGTTCGTTTGTCGAAAATATGTATTCTTGCCATGCCCAATTTCAAACATACCTGATCACCTTTTTTCAATTCGAGGCCCGCCTTAGTCGTCGCCTTCCAGAAGGTTTACTTGCAAGCCGCACGCCCATCAAGTTTTACTCCAATTAGAAATAAATACTACATCACATCCATAATCTGAAAACGTATTTAAATGGTGGATGGAGAGATGCAAGAGATTAAGATCGGTTTTGTCGGCTCTGGAGGAGCGGCTCAGCTCCATGCGAGAAATCTTAAAATGTTCCCAGAAGTTGAAATTTCAGCCTTTTGTGACGTAAATGAAAAGATCGCGCAATCTTCAGCAAAAGAATTTGGAGGAAACGCATATGAAAAACATGATGAAATGATCAAGAAAGAAAAGTTGGATGCTGTTTATATCTGTACGCCACCAATGATTCGTATCGAACCAATAAAGATGGCGAGTGAAAAGGCACTACACATATTCTTGGAAAAGCCGTTAGCTACAACACTCGAAGAGGGCAAAAACATAGTTCGAGCTGTTAAGAAAGCTGGAGTTAACTTTCAAATAGGTTATCAAAGCAGGTTTCAGCCTGCAGTAAAAAGAGCAAGAGAAATAATTGCAGATGGCTCCATGGGCTCAATCACGACATTCTACGGGGAATATTGGGCAGATTTGCCTGCAGCCCCATGGTGGTCTCATAGAGCAGAAGGGGGAGGACAGGTTACCGAGCAAGCAACACATATCTTTG
>Ga0315306_10001459_pt1 | contig 11310 bp, 11 predicted proteins | sample TDP1_MG_FD_203803 | JGI IMG/M metagenome (GOLD analysis project Ga0315306, IMG submission 203803) | Freshwater sediment microbial communities from Lake Towuti, South Sulawesi, Indonesia - TDP1 | ecosystem: Environmental > Aquatic > Freshwater > Lake > Sediment | place: Indonesia: South Sulawesi... | reverse complement strand
CGGAGGCGTCTCCGAGGAATGTTCCGTGTTCACGTGGTTTCAGGGGCGCCTCATGGATGTAGTCAGCGCCAAGCCCACATACCTGCTTATAATAATTCCTTCGTTTCTTCGAGTGCAAAAAATCCCCAGACGCTGTGGGAAGGCCGATTTTCCGCGCTCTATTCAGTGCAAAAAATCGAGGGGCAATGATTTCTTGCTTTTGATTTAGTGCAGAAAATCCAAGGTGCGACGATTTTTCGCGTTTCAAAATTGAACGAATTATTATAAGTGACGTCTTGTGGTCGTGCCCCTCGAACCACATGAAAACAAAAAAGACAAGCGTTTTTCTGCGGAGGACCTGGAGCTAGAGCGGAGGAGCCGGTCCCCTGGCTTTAGGCGTCACCCCGCCGTTAGCTTGAGACGAGCTTCAAGGGATCGATTGGCGCGGTTATGTTGGTCGCGGGCGGGGGAGCTAAGGCACTGGGGGGTTCCGCCAAGATGGGTAAAGAGAAGCTCCACGGGATCTGCTGGTGGGCTGTCGAAGAGCTTGGTGGCCGCCGTTTTTTCCACCGCCGTCTTAGCCTTGGCGCTCGGTCAATCAGCAGGAGTCGGTCGGAGGTTCAAGCGGAATGAGCAACAAGGAGGGCTTGAAGGTCATCTTCGGCTCCATAGATGATATGCTAGGTAAGTGTGGAGGAGGATGTGTTGCCGTCGGCAGACAGGTAAACGGATAAGTTCCTTTGAAGAACAAAGTTAATATTGAGTCGAGGAGCGGCTGGCCCAGGTCGTTGTCACCTTGATACCGGTGGATGAGAACGCGATCATCTCCGCCGTCGAGAAGGTCAGCAAGAGCGTGGTCAACGTGAGTACTGTTCGCCTTGTAAACACGGGGTTCTTCCTCACGGTCCCCGTCAAGGGCGTGGGCTCTGGATTCATAATTGATCGAAGTGGGTACATAATAACCAACAACCACGTTGTAGAAGGCACTTCCAAGGTTGAGGTTACCCTCTCGAACGGAAAGATGGTGCCAGGCAGGGTGCTTGGAACGGACTCGAGCACAGACATCGCGGTAATCAAGGTCGACACAGAGGAACTTGCGCCGGCGGAGCTGGGGGACGCAGACAAGCTCAAGGTCGGCCAGGTCGTTCTGGCGATCGGGAACCCGTTTGGCCTGGCGGGAGGCCCGACCGTTACGTCGGGAGTTGTGAGCGCTCTGAACAGGACCATACAATCCGAAAAGGGCATTCTCGAAGAGTTGATCCAGACAGACGCCGCGGTGAATCCGGGCAACAGCGGGGGCCCACTGGTCGACACCCAGGGAAGAGTTGTCGCCATCACAACCGCCATAATCCCCTTCGCACATGGCATCGGGTTTGCCATACCCATCAACACCGCGAAACAGGTAGCCCAGGACCTCATCACGTATGGAAAAGTCGTCCGACCGTGGCTTGGGATAATGGGCATGGACATAACCAAGGAAATGGCATCCTACTACGGGCTACCCGTGGAGAGCGGCGTGCTAGTCTCAAGGGTTGTGGCGCGCAGCCCGGCAGAGTACTCCGGCATGGTCCAGGGGGACATAGTAGTGGAGGTCGACGGGGATCCCATCAAGAATATGAAAGAACTGCGGAAGAAGATACTTGAGAAGAGGCCTGGGGGAAGGCTTCGTATTACAATCCTTCGAGAATCCCGCAAATACACCTTGGAGGCCACGCTGGAAAGCAGTGCTGGCTAGACTAACAGACAATGAGAGAATTGCAGTCTAACAGTTGTGCAAGTCTGAGTGCTGGAGCAAGATCTGAGAGCAGAAACCCGGAAAAACGGAATTCTACAGTAGGCGGACAATGACCACGTGATGTTTTTGTCGAACTTCTGGGCCTCAGCATTTCTTGAGTTTTCTCGCGAAGAAACGTATTTAAATCCATTCGGAGATCAGAGGCATGTCGTGCAGCGACATTTGGTGGAAGCAGGGGTCCATCTCCTTGGACAGCCGGAGAACACTCTGGCCGCGATAGTTGAAGCGATCAAGAAAGTGGGTCCACGCAACTGCTCCGAGATCGCAAGATTGACCGGCATTCCCACGGAGACGGTGCGCTACAAGATAAAAAACCAGCTCGCCGAGAAAGGTGTTGTCATCTCCGCGGTCCTGAACTCCAACGAGATCGGGATACCTGCGCACTTGCTTAATCTCAACTTCACGAATGACTTTCGTTCCGCGGCTCCTAGCCTGTTGGAGATACTGTCAAAGATAGGATACATAACATACTATACCCGTGTTCTCCCGCAGGGGACGTATCTGGCCAAGCTGCAGATACCCCCGAAGTTTCGGGAGGAGTACGACAAGTTCCTTCGCTCACTCGTCAATATCGAGATCCTTAAGTCCTATGAGGTCAAACCCCTCGCGTGGGAGAGGTACCTATCGCTTAAACCCGAGTACTATGATTTCTACAACAAGAGCTGGGTTGTGGACTGGAAAACGGTGTCCGCTTCAAAGGCATTTCTACAGCAGGCGGACACTGCGGTCAAGGAGCAACCTGAAATCGATAAGCCCGACGTGTTCATATTGAAGGAGCTGCAGCTTGACTGCACAAGGTCCATAACCGACATCGCCACGAAGCTGCAGATGAACCCTAAGACCCTCAGATACCACTTTGCTCAACATGTTCAAGACAAACGGCTGATTCAAGACTACTCGGTTAGATGGACAGGAAACTCAAGCCTAACTGAGAGGCGCTGGATTATGGGTGTCTTCTTGAGGGTCAAAGACCCGACTGCAGAGGAGCTTTGGAAAGCTCAAGCCGCCTTCGGCAAACTTCCCTTCACGTGGTTCGACGCCGTCGCTGAGGATCGAAGCCTCTACCTCGCTGAGATCGCACTGCCCTCGACCTACTATCTAGACACAATGAACTACCTGTACAGTGAATGCATCGCTTTCGGAGACAAGCTTGAGCACCAGCTCGCTGACTACGCCTGTTCCTCATCTTTCACGATACCGTACGAGATGTTTGACGAAACGAGGGGCTGGATTTTCGACAACAGGATCGCGCTTGAAAAGCTCTGCACCCTGGTGTCTAGCGCCCAGACAGCCGTCCAACCGGAATAGCCTCGGCGCTCCAGCAAGGTCTCCATTCCTGGGGCATTAGCCTCCCGCCTAACGTACCGACCGATCTGCTAAGAGAGCGGTGTCCACTGGGGAAACGGATATCCTCCAGGAACGTGTAAGTATCTGATGAGATGAGCCTGGAGAAGACAGTAGAAGGCTGCCCAGAAACCATCTTGCTGTACTGGACAGACTGCTATGCGAGGACCTTCAACACATCCCTATCTAAGGTCATCGCTGGTCGGGGCAGGGACATGTACGTGGTTGTGGACAGGACGGCTTTTCATCCCAAGGGCGGAGGACAACCTTCCGACCGCGGCACGCTCTTTGGAAGCGCCTGGAGGTTCGAGGTAAAGAAAGCCATGCTCTTCAATCGCAGGGTTATTCACTGGGGCAGGCTCACCGACGGTGAGATCATCAAGGGACCGGTTTCCGGGGAGATAGACTGGGACTGGCGCTACTTGATGATGAAGAGGCACACCGGGGGACACCTTCTTGATCACTGCCTCGCCAAGACAACGGGGAAACGGGTCGAGACGACCGAGTCTTGGCTCGGTGATCCATGCTACGTGGGATACGGCGGAAATGCACCTCTCGCAGAACAGATGAGACACGCCGAGAAACTCGCCAACGACGTGATTTCGCGCGGAGGCGATGTCGTCCTAGAGGAGATACCGTACGAAGAGCTGCTTCTCCGAGCCCCCGACGCCCCCAACATATACCGCCTCCCCCCGCTGACCTCCGTGAGGACAGTCACCATAGAAGGATGCTCTCCTATCCCTTGCGGCGGCACGCATGTCAAGGATATCGCGGAGATCCGTCGGTTGAGTGTCAAGGAGGTTGTCCAAAGAGAAACCAGTTTCGACGTCTACTATGATATCGGCTAGACAGTGGGGCAAAGACTCCCTCGCTCTACCTGAGAAGGTTCGAGAGCTGTTCGTTCGATCGATTGCGTCAAACTGGGGTAGAAACACCCGTAAATGATTCACTAGCTTGGAATCATCCTGGTGAGGATGGCCAAAATTTCCGATAATTATGAGGTCGAAGTGAAATCTCGGGTAGAAGAAAAGCGATTCTCGTATCTCATCGTCTTCAACTTAGACGAAACTATAGGAGCAAAGATCGATCGATTGAATTAGAGACGAAGAACTCTCATCTATTGACAGTGCATAGGCGATCTAGGTTTGTTGAGGGCGTTGTGGTGGGCCGGGAGAGATTTTCTGCGGCGTCACGCCGCTTTCGAACTCTACCGACCGCGTCCCTAGCGGTTCTCGACCCCCGCCGTGTCAAGGCGGTATCACTACCAGGCTAGACCACCGGCCCACACAAGGCATTCCATCGGACTGGACGCCGTGAGATATACTTTGCCCTACGTTTGACGACGCAGTGGATTGATTAGTAGCAGGTTCACTGCTCGGCTTCTTGCGTTTCGAGTCACTGTGTTTCGATTGTGGTTAGATGTGTTCCGAGCGTTGTATAGCGCTGCATCCCCGTACCGCGATCACTCTCAGTGTGGAAGTTGCATGTGTTTGGGCCGGAAAACCTCGTTGTGAGGTACGGTTTTTGACTGTGACGCGCCGGGCGCTGGTTGAGATTTCGTTCTAACACTGATAGATCGATCGGTTGATTGCTAGACCTCAAACGATTGACCTGCTTTGGGCGCCACGGCTTCGAGTGACAACTCCTGCTGCGCCCACCTCGCCATGTCAAGACAGCTCTCTTCCTCGCCGTGAACGACGAAGACCTTTGTTCCCGCATCAAAACGTTTCAGAAATTCGTGCAGATCCTTGCGGCCGGAGTGGGAAGAGAACTTGAACTGCTTCACAAGGGCGTTTACCTTTCTGTCCTTGCCCTCCAATATGTATCGATTCTCGCTCAGGAGCAATTCTCCCGGGGTGCCGGGGATCTGAAAGCTCACCAAAAAGACAGCGTCCCGGCTGTTGCCGGCGACCCGCTCCATATAGTATGCAGCAGGCCCTCCGCTCAACATGCCTGCCGGTGAAACTATCACACCAGGGTTCTCTAACAGCCTTCTCCTCTTCTTCCTGCTCACTATCGGTTCGGTCCTGTTCGCCGCTCGGGAGAGGAGAGAGGGATCCTTGATGAAGTCTTTGTTGTCCAGATAGATATTGAGGATCTTTACAGCCATGCCATCAAGCGCCACGGGGTGCTTGAAGTTGTGGGCGGCGAAGATGCACAGAACCTCCTGGGCTCTTGCAACGGAGAAGGCTGGAACCAGCACTCTGCCTCCGTCTAGGACAACTTCTTCAACCTCTCGAATGAATTCTTCCTCCAACCCTTTCCTTTGCGGGTGGTCTTCTCTTCCGTATGTCGCCTCTATGACGACAGCGTCTACGTCGGTTGGAGGTTGATCCGCGGGATTCAGCAACCTGGATTCTACCGTCGAGAAGTCTCCTGTGTAGAGTAATCTCTTGTCTCCGTTCACAAGAATCATGCCACTGCCTGGGATGTGCCCCGCATCAAGGAACTCGATTCCCAGGTGGTCTTCTTCCAAGGCTCCCCTGTATGCTACTTCTTCTCTCTCCCTGAACATGTTGTAGACCTCGAGAAACTCGAAGGGAAGTAGATAGCCTGAAAGCTTGATGAAGTCCTCTAGTAGTATCTGGGAGATGCTAAAACTGAGGCTGGTGGACATCACCCTGGCTTTTTCGTACAGGAAAAAGAGAGGTATGGCCCCTGAATGGTCGAGGTGCGCATGTGAAAGCAGCGTTAGGTCGATGTCCTTCGCGGGAACGTAGGCGGGGAAGGAGGGCTCTGCACCCGGCTTGACGCCGTAGTCCAGCAGGAGCCTCTTGTCGCTGGTTTCAGCCAGGATCGCCGACCTTCCCACCTCTCTCGTTGCTCCAAGAAAAGTGAGTTTCAAACTTCGTTCACCTCACTCCCTGATTCCAGAGGCTCATGGTGACTTTCGGTTTTCCTTCCTTCTCACGTCCGGCTGGCCAGCGCCGAGGGAAGCCGCCCGGATAGAAACTTTGACACCCCGGGACCTCTTTCCGATGGCTGAGGCACAGGCTTCTGCGAGCGCCCTCCACGATTCGTCGCCCGAGTGCAGAAATATAACCCTTGAGTATGTTTTGTGGGTGGCTACGTAGCCTGCAACAACCTCCATGACGCTCTCAATGTAGGCTGTGGTGTCCAGAGCTGATAGAGCCTGTGACAAGGGAAACACTCCAACAAGCTCTCCCGGGAGAAGAGCGAAGGGAGGGCCGTAGTAGCAAAGGTGTGTGGAACCCTTTTCGATCAGAGCTCCGACTGGGAAGCTGGATTTGATCTTCTGAGCTTCCGCCTCTCGCCAGATACTGGGAAGCAGCAAGAGAACACTTCTGCCTCTGGGGGGTGAGTAGTTCTCCCTCAGCCTTCTCAAATAGGTCCTGACCTCGGGTCTGTTCAGGCTGACGCTGTCGAAGAGAAAGACCCCTCTGCGTTTTGATACGGGTGTGTTCTTATCAAACATCTCCATGCAACGAGCATTCTGCAAAGATCTAGCGAACCCGCGGAATAGCGAGGGGTGTGACCGTGCTCTCAACTCAACCAGTTCCCACAGCCTGCCTTCAAAGATCGCTTGCTTGATTCTCCGAATCTCCTCAAAACACACATGAAGATTGTGCTGAGCTAGCATTCTTTCTCTGGTTTGCGGGGTCAAGCCCCTCAGTTCGTTCGGGGAAAGTCGAGAACAGACCCGGCAGGAACAGGGGAAATCCCGCATATCCCCCAGTTTGATCGTTCCACTTGCAGTCATGTATCTGTCGTTCTTGGCATAGAGACTGTAGGCAGCTGAATCGAACATATCACATCCCAAGGCAACCGCCAATGAGAACATCATGGGGTGACCAGCCCCGAAGAGGTGAAGGGGTCTTTCGAGGGGTAGGTTCATCTTGGCAGCACAGATCATGTCGACTAGAGGGGGAAACAGATATCGCTCCATAAGAACCGTGGGACTGCCCAACGCGTGTGCATCAAAGCCCATCTTTGACGACTCTCGAGCGCAATACTCTACCAAGTCGATGTGAGAACCTCCCTGAACGGGACCTACCCAAAGTGTTCTGGAATGTCTTACTACCCCCAGTGTCTTTCTACAGTTGACTAGAGTTTTCTCAACGGTTTCGGCAGCCTGTTCTCTGCCCACGTCACCCGTTGGAACGTCAAGGACCACGGCTATGTCGCTTCCAATGTCTTCTTGGAAGCGAGCGATCTCCTCTACGTCGGTATGAACTTGTCCGTACTGAAGCAGTTGATATGCTCCGGAGTCGGTCATTATGACGCCGTCGAAGTCCAGACGCAGATGGAGATCTCGTGAGGTCGACTTCGGTAGGTCGCGTTTGAGCAGTAGGTAGGCGTTTGTCATGACAGCTTCGCATTTCAGCTGTTCTTTCATCTCCCTCGGCTTGACTATTTGCCTACTCGGGCTGATAACCGGAAGGAAGAGAGGCGTCTCCACAGAGCCACGATGGGTATGCAGGAGCCCTATTCGCCCCATCAAGTCCTTGTGGACAACCTCGAACAATGACGCCGCCCAGTGACGCCTTACCGACGAAATATAAAGCATCATCGATCGTCGATCCAGAGATGGGTGGGGTGATCGATCGGCGCGATGTGGCTTGCCATGGAATCGACGAATAGAGCCGTTGTGGCTTCGATCGATCAGGTTATCCTGCACGCCTAGACCAAGTGAAACCTCAGAAGGGATTTCGCACTAGCCCGCATTTTCCCGCCCGCCCTTGAAAGTTTATTAGCTGTCTGAGCAACCCAGTCGGTTTGAGCGGCATGCTGGAAACCGATGTTGTATACTATAATGTGGTAGACGGAGAAGAAACCAGGGATGCTGTCTTGGTTCAAGGTCTGCCGGGGGTGGGGCTCGTGGCCAAGGCAGCCGTAGCCTATCTCCTAGACAAGGTCGAGAACGTGAGAGTCTGCCGCTTGATGTCTCCTGACTTCCAGAACATCGCTTTCATTCGAGACGGATTGATCGTCTACAGTTTCGCAGACTTGTTCTTAACCAAAACGCAGAGGCCACTTCTTCTGCTCTACGGCAACGCCCAGCCCTCCACAAGCTTTGGGCAACACGAGTTCTGCGACAAGCTGATGGAGGTCTGCGTGAATATCGGCTGCAGCTTCGTCTTGACCTTGGGAGGGTACGGTAGGCAAGAAACAACAGAGGAGAGAAAACTGTACTGTTCGTCGACACGAGAGCAAGTTCTCAAGAAATATCTGCCAAAGATAAACGGATCCGTGTTCTCTGGACAAATCATCGGTGTGGCGGGCATACTGCTCACCGAAGCGGAGAGAAGAAACATAGACAACCTATCGGTGCTGGCTGAGACCTTCGGTGCGGCACCGGACTTCGAGGGCGCCAGAAGAGCGGTTGAGGCGGTGGTCAAGTTGGCTGATCTGGACATTCCGGTCGGAACGCCGGAAGAGATTTCTCGATCCTACTCCGACATAGTCTCGAGACATGACTTATCCTATAGCCCGTAGCTGCGTTGCCTCTCCTACGTCTTCTTTGCTTCTTCACTCACAAATTCCTCATAGATCTTCTGGACCTTCTCGGCAGCGGGTCCAGCTCCTTCAACTACTCCGTCGGCGGTGACCCGAATCCGATCCATTACCACGATTGCGTTGGCTTCCTTGACGTACTTGACCATGTTCGGGAAGAGTCTATTTATTCTTTCAGCAAGCTTTTCTAGATCCAGACCCTTCTCGAGCACATCGATCATCGAAACGACTGCCCCGGAGATGAAGAGCTTCGAGTGAATGATGCCTTCCTTGTCCCGTGCTTCCGAGAGCCACAACCCATAGTCAGCAGGGCTATAGGCGGTAAGCTTCCCTTCAAACGATTGCCCCGAACTCGTCGACACTCTTACCAGTTTGTCGAGCATCACAGCGAATTCCTCCGCGAACCTCCTAGACGCGGCGGCCGACAAAGCGCATTCACCCTAGCCTTCCGCAACACGGGATGGGCCATATATAGGCATGCACTTTCACCTGCCTCTCTCATCCCCACCCTATCCACTTCAGGGGTCAATTCATCTCCTTGACGTGATGCGCTTCCCGGCCCCTCTTAAATAGCCGATGCCAAGTTTCGCAGCGCCATGGGCACCGACAGAACGGCCTCATGCAGAATCTCAGCGGACAAGATGACGGCCTGCCGTCGATTTCCGCATTCCTTCGACACGGCGTTTCGTTGGGGGAACCAGTCACCAAGGCTTTGGGTGCCCGATGGAAGGGGGAAGATCGACAACCCCCTAGTCTACACTGGGCTGGGTTCTTTCATATCGAAGGCTAGAACCGAGCCCCGCGGAGCCACTGTGTGCACGCCGGTCGATAGACTCCTCAAGATCCAAAACATATACGTCAGCGCTTCGGAGAAACTGAATCGATCAAAGAGGACGGTCGACGCCGCTTGTGATGTCCTCGGACTCGGACGCCACGTCCGGAACGAAGCTGTCATTGCGTGCAAGCGAATGCTGCGCCTTCAGACAGCTGCGGACATGATGCTACCCGACCTCGTAGGCGTCTCCCTATTCCTAGCATGTCGAAGTGAATATGGTGCCAGGCCGATCACACTGCGGCAGATAGCTACGGCCATGAAGAAACTCGGTCACAAGTCATCGTACCGCTCGATGTCAAGGGCATTCAGGATGCTCCAGAAAGGGCTTCGTTTTCGGCTAGAGGTGCGCAGAAGCGAAGACTACGTGCCATTTGTAGTCGAAAAGGTTCTTCAGAGTGGGAAGATTAGGAAAAGAAACCTCGCCAGGATCGATCAAGCCCAGTACAGACTTCTCCTCCTGAGATGCGCGGTCTCGGTGCTCAAAGGCATGGACCGCTTCGTCAGAGGTGGGAGGAGCCCCTATGCGTTGGCGGCTTCCTCAGTCTATGTGGCTAGCAAGATAATCCAAAGCGAACACGGCCTCAAACTCGTCTTCACACAGACGTCAATCTCCCAGGCCGCTGGTGTCGACGAGTTCACGATACGGGAACAGGTTGGTTACATACGGAAGAGTTGTTGTGTTGTCGGCAAAGATGGGTCGATCTCTCTCCGGAATGCGTCGAGAAGTGAATTCTCGCCGGAGTTGACATCTCGGATGGGAGAACGGCAGAGTCAAGAGACACGCAACTACGATGGCGTTCCAGATGAACGCCTTTCTCTCACTGACCTCGATCCGATCTTAGCGATCCGACGTCACAGCGCATGACCAAGCTTGTCGAGCCGACGGTGAGTATGACTTCAGAATTCTCGCTGAAGGTCGACGAGTTGCTTCCCCACCGAGCCAGAAGTTTTTGCCTGTCTAGAGAGAGTATGGAGACTGTACACTCATTGGAGGTCGGGCACAGCGAAGCAATCCGTTCAAGCACTTGGGGCGGGTCGTCTGAAAGGTCGATGCTTCTCCTAAGGTCGTTGGAGTACCCCCTCATGTAGGAGATGATTAGGACCCTTCTGGCGATTTCCCTGGAATTCCGGGCAGAAACTGAAAAGAGCAACTCCCGGGAAGTGAGTGTTCTGGGCAGCAATGTGACACATATCAACGCTGCAAGCATTGCCGCCGCTGCAGCGTCGTACAGCGTGATCAAGGCCTCAAGGTCGCCTCCTCATTCCAAGGACCGGAAGACAGTATTCGGTGTCATCGATCGCAAGGGCCCTTTGGTGTACTCCCATGTATTTTTCTCTGCTTGTGGCTGGGTAGCTGATGCCGGAAACAGGATCTACGTACTCTTCTTGCCTAAGTAGAGCCCTGAACTTGGATAGATTGTCAAAATGACGCATTAGGCTGTTGCTGTTTTTCAGGGCCTCGAGGGCCTGAAAGTTGATGACAGTCATGGCAGCGAAGGTGACAGACATCAAGAAGAGAGACATCGATGTGGTGACCAGATCAGCTCTCCGACCTCCACGCTCAAACTGCCGAGACAACTACGGAACCACCTTTCGTGGCTATCAGGTATGTGCACCCAGAGAGCAACTCAACCTTCCCAGCCGCAAGACTGATCTGTGTCTGGTAGACATAGCGCTCTCCTGCTTCAACGATGAGCGAACTTCCCTCGATCTGGATGGTGTAGCCGTGTCCAGCCAATTGGTTCGGCAAAGCAAATCGAAGACTGACGCCTTTCTCATACGCATTCCTTAGGTCGCAGATGAGCGAGAGAGCGATTGCGTCGGCTTGGCAAGCGCGGGCAACCTGCTCCAGGCCGGATTGGATTCTGACGGATCCCGCTAG
>Ga0315306_10001457_pt1 | contig 11315 bp, 8 predicted proteins | sample TDP1_MG_FD_203803 | JGI IMG/M metagenome (GOLD analysis project Ga0315306, IMG submission 203803) | Freshwater sediment microbial communities from Lake Towuti, South Sulawesi, Indonesia - TDP1 | ecosystem: Environmental > Aquatic > Freshwater > Lake > Sediment | place: Indonesia: South Sulawesi... | reverse complement strand
TTGGAGGTGGAAGCACTATAGATGTTGCGAAGAAGGTTGCCATGGACTTAGATCTGCCCAAAATTATGATTCCGACAACCGCGGGCACTGGAAGTGAAGTCACGCATGAATCTGTTCTTAAAGTTGAAGGGAAAAAAAGAGCCTTTGTAGATAAGAGGTTAACTGCGGAAGTAGCGATTGTTGATCCAAGCTTGATGATGACGATGCCTAAGAAATTGATAGCGAGTTCGGGCATTGACGCACTGGCGCATGCTGTTGAATCGTGTGAATGTAAAAAAGGCAATGAGTTGACAAGAGCTCTTGCGCATGGGGCTTACTCGCTGATAAGAGATAATATAAGGAAAGCGACCTCTTATGATAAAGATGCTATTTCCAGTATGGCGCTTGCTAGTTTAATGGCGGGTATGGCTTTTGGGAATTCAGGTACTACTCTATGCCACGCTCTCACCTACCCATTGTCTAATAAAGGAATCCCACACGGGGAAGCGGTCGCGATCATGCTGCCTCTCGCATTGGAATTCAACAACTTCGACAAGGAGGTTATCTCAGAAATAAGGGGAATAATAAGGGATGTCGGCTTGCCAGCAAGGTTTGAGGGAGATGTTCATGAAATGGCAGCTGTTGTGATGAGGGATAAGAGGCACTTGGCTAACAATCCTAGAAAAGTCACTTTTGAAGATGTGGTTGCTATCTATAGGAAAGCAGTTGGGAGGTTTAGAAACGAAAGCGTTGATACTTAATTCCGGGAGAGGTGAAAGGCTTTTTCCTTTGACGAAGTATAAGCCTAAGTCGTTGATAAAAATAGGGAACAACACTCTCTTGGGACATCAACTGAACAGTTTGATCGAACACAACATCAGGGACATAATAATAACAACAGGTCCTTTTGAAAAAAAACTAAGAAAATATGTGGAAAAGGAATACTGCGATGTCAATGTTTCTTACGTGAAGAACCCGAAATATCGCACGACAAATTACATCTATTCTATGTGGTTAGCAAGAAGTTTAGTTGACGATGACGTAATCCTTCTTCACGGCGATTTATTGTTTGAGAGGAAACTGTTGGAGAGATTAGTTGATGAAAAATATGTAAACTGCGTTTTGGTGAACAGAAAAATCAAACCTCCCGAAAAGGATTTCAAAGCAGTAATCGAGAACAACAGGGTGATCAAAATCGGTGTGGAGTTCTCTGGGAGAAATGCTTTTTTCTCTGCCCCATTCTATAAGTTTTCAAAATCAGACTTCTTATACTGGCTGAATGAAATAGAAAGAGTTGTCAAGAAAGGAGACACAGGAATTTATGCCGAAAGTGTTTTTAATGAAATCTCCGATAGGGTCGTACTTCGTCCAGTATATTTTGCTGAAGAAATCTGTTTGGAAATAGATACTAAAGAAGATTTAGAATTGGCAAGAAGCCTATTCAGAAATAATGTGAAGTAGAAGGGTTCGGAGTGGGGAAATCAATAGAGGAACTGAGGAGAATATGCCAAAAAGAGGACGTTCTACTTTCGAATCGTCTGGCGAGAAAGGTATCGATATACTTCACCAAACTACTACTTTACACAAATATTACTGCTAATCAAGTTACATTTCTGGCTACTGTCATAGCCATATTCGCTGGAATTTGTTTCATAATGGGGCACTATTGGTATGTCTTAGCTGCTTTTTTGGTGGTTCTGTCCGGAGTGTTCGATTGCGTTGATGGAGAAATAGCGCGGTACAGAGGGACTTCAAGTATCACCGGAGAATACGCAGATAGTATACGTTATTATTTCCAAAATCCCTATTACTTTGCTTGCATAAGCTTCGGCATTTACAATCTATATCGTGATGTAACAGTTTTTGTTTTTGGATTTTTGGCGATTATATCTTTGTGTGTCATCAGTGTGGTTAGCGGCTATGAGTATGATGTGGTTATCAAAGAACGCATGCGCTCAAAGATTAAGATAAATGAAAAAAAACTTGAAGCCGGGATAAAGGAAAATGACCGACATTCATCTTTTTCTATAGTTGACAGTGTTTACAGGATAACCCATAGTCGTTTAACTAATATTATAGGAACTGATCCTTTATTTGCAATTGCAGCGTTGATAGACGCTTTTGCGCCACCTATAAGTGTAGGGCACTTTACGTTTGGTTTGTTATATATAATTCTAATTCTATACAGCGTATGCGCACCTTTTCATTGGGTGAGTTCTATTTTAGTCAAAATAAAGCAGAAATCACCCGACAAATTATATCACTCGATTTTCTCAGATTGATCGCGAATGTGAGATGAGAAAAAGGATGATCGTAAAGTACGAAACCGGACTCGCTGAGGCTGAATAATCTGCTGTCCAACCAACATTTAACTTGCAATCAATGAATTCAATCCCTTTCCTCTTAGGTTCTATTAACACGCTAATATGGAATTTTGGGATGTTTTGACGATTTTGAGTTCAGACTTGCTAACTTTTCTTTCCTATTCATTCTTCTCATTATCATTTTTCTAAGTGAGATAGCGCGAATATTGTAAGTTCTACCAATAAGGTCGAACGCTCGTTTCACCAATCTCTCCTCTCTACGGCACTATGAAAGTTTTGTAGACCCTTACGTTTCGCCCTCTAAAAACAACTTGCAACCAGGGGTTTCTATCGAAAATGCGCACGTACTCCGGCTGTTCCCATTTACGATACACGTTGCGATACTCGTCTACGCCCCCGGCATCATAATCACGGTAGAACGGGTTAGAGCTAATGTAAACATATTTAATCTGATATTTTGTAATAAGGTGTTTCATCAGGGCGTAGTTCAACGGATCTTCTAGTATCTGACGACATTCAATGGACCGATTCGTATAGAGGGTTAAGCGCGCGCGGGCGGGGCGCCACGCGCGTGACTCTAACCAGTAAACGTACACCGCATTTTGCGGGCGGAACGCCTGTAAGCCAAAGCCTTCAAATGACCTATCGGTTAATACCAAGTCCTCTGGCGCAGTGTTCTTCACGATCCATTCTAGGGCTTCAAAGTCAGCCCCAACCGGAGAAGCCCACATGTATGCTGAAGGAACAAACGAAAGGTGCACACTAAGTATAGAAGCGGCCAGCAGACAAAGGAACGCCGCTTTTAATTTCGATCGATTAATCAGGTTTAACATAGTTCTTTGGCGAGAACTTTTTCGTCCTTCTCCTATACGTATAAGGAAAAAATGTACCCCTACGGAGAAAGATACGTACGACAAAGCCGTCAAAGGAATTATGATACGGTCGGGAGTAATAATCCACAAATAATTGACGAAAAAAGATTCTCTTAAGGCCAACATGCTGGGAACAAACAAACTAAGATAAGCCAGAACCAATGAATGGTGCTTCTTCTTCAGTAAAAACGCTAAAATCATAAGAGAGGACGCCAGAATAATGATCCCGTTTTCGTTCGAAAAAAAATAATGTAGCTCTAAGTAATAACCTGGTGGGTACATACCAAAGGGAAACAAAATGTCTATCACTAACGGGTACAAAGTAGAGAAAACGTTCACTAAAGCAAACCCCATGAAGATAATAAAGCACAGATATACCAAATTACGTGGCGACAATAAATCTCGAACGTGCCTCTTCCAAAAGATTCCCTTTAACAAGGAAAACAAAAATCTGAATAGAGGATAAATGATGACGAAAAAAGCGTATGGATAATAGCTCAAAATTACAGAGACCGCTGAAATGGCATATAACCTAAGCCATGGTTGAGAGAAAAACTTCAACTCAGAAGAATGGGGAAAGGGATCTAAACAAACTGCGATACCAAAAGTACTGATCAACAACAGGTTTCCTAAGTGACAAGCGTAAGTACCGTTAATGATGTTTGAAATCAGCAAGTCATGGCTTGGGTCAAAGATGAACTGCATGCCAGGAATTATGTAAGCCATCAGAAAGGAAATCGTGGCAACAATTGGCGACTTGGTTTTGATATACGTCACGCTGTACAGCAGCGATGGCATAAGCATACTGATGAATGCGGCAAATAGGGGATATGCTTGGGCAGGGTAGGTCCCGGTCAGCAGAGAAACCACAGAACTCAGCAGGTGCAGCCCTCGAGGATAATACCAAAAAATGTATGGGAAGTCCAATATAGGAAGATGAGTGGTGGGAATCCGTTTGTTGTATAAGATTAAAGAAGTGGTCATTGAGTGTGAAAATGGGTCTGCGATGGGAATAACTATCATATCGTGCGCAACTCTTAGAAAGTAGAATAGAGAAAAAAGGAATAAAGCGAGAGGCAAAGCATAATCTAGTCTAACGAGATTATGTCGCAGTTGGGAAAACTTGATCTGCTCAAAATCTAGTTTCCCTCGTTTCTTAAGGTACAAAATAAGTGATGAAGATAGGCAAGTTAGGAACAGCATCATAAGAACATGCTGATCGATTAGAACCCATGCTACGATGTGAAGGGTTATAATTGTGCCAGACATACCCACGATGAGATAAAATGGTAACCGCACAAAGAAATTGCTGGAGAGAAATCGGTCCACTCCAGTGATACGGATTAGCAAGTAACCAATGGTGAAAAAGAAGGCAAAAAGCACTACAACATTTTCAAAAAGTGACAGAAAGCTTCTTTCCCCAGAAGTTGAATTGAAAGCGTATCCATCATACGACTGCGTGCAACGTACCGTCAATTCGGGAGTTAATCCGGGGATTTTATATTTGTAGGTGCTGTCTTCAGTGTCCACAGCAACTAACTTCACAACGTAATTCCCCTCATGAAGCGTTACCCAGTGTGGCCCTGCTTTGCCGGACGCATAACTAGTATATTCGGTTAGTCTCAGGTCAACATAGTTTTCGTTGGTTACGGTGCGAACGTAGGAGTCATTGATGTAGACTTCCACCTTGAAGTTTTCGAGAGGGATGGTGTTATTGCGCCAGTAGACATTGAAGTTGCATCTGAAATACTGGTTCGGCAAAACCTCGGTGACGTTAAGGTAGGCATTTTTGATGTCAAGCAAGCCCTCAGAAAAAACAATGTAATCACAATATCCATACCCATATTCGTTTGAAGCATCTTGATAGTAATCATCGATTTTAAGGAATACTTTTTCAATAACTCCGTTTTCGTATTGGGATAGGTCTGCATACAGAGTCGTCCATTCGGTGTAGTTCACTCTGCCGATGCTCTTCAGGTCCCAAGTTTCACTGTTAGGTTTGAGTATGTGAAAGTACAGATCGATGTTAGTTTTGCCGTAAGATTTGACCTTAGCGATAACGCGGTATCCTGTCTCGTTTAGATTTATGTGCACATCCTTGTCGATAGTATAGTGCTCATAGCCAATGTCTGAAAACAAATATTGTAAGGTAACTATGTCGCCACCAGAGTAGTTTCCGATTCCTCCTCCGTCCCACCAATGCTCCCAATCTGTTCCAAAGGTATCAATCTCCCAAAAATAAGGATTATATGATTCTTCGTAGGATGGCCTAACCCAAACAGTCAGAACTAAAAATACCGACAAAAACACTGTATATAGATAACATTGCTTCAAAGGAAATCCTACGACTAATCTAACCAAGCTTGCTTTCGATGAAATCAGTTACGCAATCAGCTATATACTCTCTTCTTGGTTCATCAATCGCTTGGTGGTTTCCCCAGAAGAATGAATTGTGCATTGCGATTTTTGCATTCTTGAGGTTCCCTACTTTGCGATACTTAACCAAACCTGTCAACATGACTGGCTGTTCCGCCATATTGCCAGCCATCAGAGGCCTTGTAGCTATTCCCTTTTCCGCAAGATAGGCTGTTAGTTCGCTTCTGCTGAAGGGTGCGCTTGGTCTGATGGTGATGGGATAACCGAAGTAGACGTGCTTGCACTCCTCTCTTTCTTCTGGCAATATCAGATACTCTGAATACTCGTCAAGTCTATTATTCCAGTATCTTGCGTTTTCTCTTCTTATCCTAATGAAGACGTCAAGCTTCCTTATCTGATGAATTCCAAAGGCGCCTTGTACGTCTGTCGGCCTTATGTTGAAGCCAAGATTCACGAACAAGTATCTGGAATCTATATGAGGATACATCTTGATGATCTCATCTTTGGCTTTCAGATCAGAAATCCATCCATTTGACCTCAACACTTTGCTTACCTCGAAATATTCATCGTTGTCTGTAACCAGTATCCCGCCCTCCATGGTTGTGATGTGGTGGGAGGGATAGAAGCTAAAGGTTGCCATATCACCATAAGAGCCAGCCTTTTTTCCGGAGCACTCTGCTCCATGTGCCTCGCACGTATCTTCGACAACGAATAGATCGTGTTCTTCGGATATCTCCATTATTCTCTTCATGTCACATGGATGTCCCAACAGATGAACTGGCATTATGCCCCTTGTTTTTTTCGTAATGGCCTTTTCTATTTCTGTTGTGCTGATATTATAGGTCCCGAGATCGGAGTCTACCAAAACTGGTGTTGCGCCCACGTTTATTATAGGAAACACTGTTGTCGCCCATGTCATGGCGGGAGTTATGACTTCGTCTCCGAACTTCATCTTTGACTTCAGAGCTGGATTTGTGAGAACGGACATGGCCAACAGATTGGCCGAAGAACCCGAGTTTACCATGACAGCATACTTGACACCGATGTATTCAGCGAATAGCCTTTCAAAAGCTGATGTTTTCTTTCCCATAACTACCCATCTGGATAGCATGGTATCTATGGCGTCTGAGACTTCTTCCCAACCATAAGGAGGCACAGCTAACGGTATCTCGGTTTGCCCAGGTATGAATTCCATAGTACCCTCTTCTGATGACGAAAAGTATCTCTTGACTAGGCTCCTGATTTCCTCAACGATTCGTCTCTGCGACCGATCCTGCTCGTTGCCGACCATTCAATTCCTCTCCTGCACGCACGATGCCGTTTTATTCTGTTCGCGTTTGCTTATTTAATGTCTTTTTAAAGACTGATTCTAGTAGTATACCTATCGACTTTGGAGAAAGGTATTTCTCTGTTACCATCCTGGCGTTTCTGCCAATTGAATCTCGTAATGAGTTGTCTTTGAGCAAAGAGACTATTGCATCAATCATTTCCTCGAGAGTATCAACCGCTATTAGACCGCCTTCCTCGACTGCAAAACCTAAGCCGGTAGCTCCATCTTTAGTAGTAACCACCGCCTTTCCAGATGCCAAGTACTCAACTATTCGCGTGCATATTCCCTTGCATACTGAAAACCATTGTATTGGTAAGACAGCCATATCCGCAATATTTATGTACCGTGCCAGGTCCTCTTGTGAAATCCATCCCGTGAAGATTATGTCTTGAATGTTGGAAACGTTGCTTTCGAAATCCCCAGCAACAAGCGCTTTGGTTGGCAAACCTCTTTTGTTTAACTCTCTTACTATCTGGATGAGTTTCTCTAAAGCTCTGAAATTCTCGGGGTACGGAGTTCCATGGAAAAAAACCAAGTAATCTTTCAGAGGGAGACCGAGATTGCCCCGATTTTTAGCGGATGTATGAGGTGAAAATTGATGGATATCCACACAACTAGGGACAACGTAGCACCTTTCCACGCTCTGCCCATAAATTTTGGATGCATATTCCTTGTACTCAGGCACAGGAACGGTGACGGCGTCAGCAAAGTCAAACACCATCTTTTCTATCATTCTCCCAATTATCGACTCGATATAATCGCCACGCAACCACGCTTCAGGGAATAAAGAGGTCTGTAGATCACACACGATAGGTACTCTGATAAATTTGCGAAAAACTATTCCCGTCAAGGACGGCAGATAGTTGGAGCAATACAGTATGTCTATAGAATGCGTACTTATCAGCTTCATTATCTTTGCATAAAATGGAAAAATCTTACCTTTTAGGACAAAGCCTAGATACACTTTCCTACGTTGGCGATAAAATTTGAGCGGGTAAACTCCCTTTTCAAAGCGTATTATGCGACATTTATCGTAAAACTCTTCTAATGGAGCATCCGGCGATTCCCGCAGAGTCAACACATAAACATTGTGACCCCTACGTTCCAAGGCTCGGGCAAGGTTTAACGTTCTAGAAGCCGTTCCGTCTAGAGAGCCTGGAGTTGGAAACAAGGGTTCTGAAACAAAAAGTATGTTCAACTCTGAATATACCCCTTGAAGAGATGCTATACTAACAGATCTAATCCAATTCCTTCGTTTTCTTCTAAATGTCTTCTGTACATGTCGATTGCTTGAATAGAAAACATTGTGCACCAAGAGTTCAAGTGATCTAGCCGTTTTCCATCTAGGTCAGAACCGAAATAAAACCCTCCCTCTTGAAGGGGACCGGTGTGCTGAAACTGCAACAGTCGGTTCTTTAGGTTTTCAATTTTGTGGAGGTATTTTTCATCAAGCTTGTTCATAGTGCGCAATAAGAGGGAAAGGCGAAGAACTTGAGCCAACACATCACTCCTCTCATGCTGAACAAAATTTCCATCAACAAGAGCACAAGGGATTCCACCATTTTTCAATTGATTGTTCAGAGCCCATTCTGTTGCTCTCGTAGCGCTGTCAACGAATTCTTTTATTCCGAGTTTGGTTCCTGCATAGAGGAGCCCTTCTGCAGAGTAGCAGTGTGGGTGAAGGTGTGTATCCCCATTTGAATCAATCTTGAACCTTCCGTTGGTTTCCTGGAACTCTAGGGATTGTTCGCATATTCTTTCAGCACTTTCCTTGAGTCTCTTATCCTTAGTTATCTCAAACAGATTCAGAAGCCCAAGCGATAGTTTTGCGTGATAGCTGCCGGGCTGTGTTGACCATTTTTTCGAAGAATCCATGATTTTTCCAGTTTTCGTGTCATAGACGGCAAGAAACAAGCCGTTTTTCTGCTGAGCGACTTCAACCAAGAAATCCCCAATTCTTGCAGAGGCTTCTAGATATTTATTTTGGTTTGAAAATTTAAACAAATTTGTTAATCCGAAAAGAATCATTCCATTGTCGAAGGCGCAGGTTACTCCGCTTTCAAATGAGTGCGGGTCGTATGTTTTGGAGTAAAAGTATTTGATTTTGACCGCTCCGCATTCATAGAGCGCATTTCTTAACACCCAGTTTCCTGCTTCTTTCGCTCTCTCAAGAAACATCGAGTTTCCAGTCATCTTGTAAAGGTAAAGAAGCGTTGTGATTCCGTATCCAGTTATCTCAGAAAAAATTGACGGATACTCTCTGGAGTTCATGTCGTACCAAGAGTTGAAACCTCCTCCTCTCTTCATATCGGGATTCGAATTCTGAATCCCTGAGTTCGTTATCCACTTTATTGCTGACTTCAGAGCTTCCGCCGACAATACGATCCCAGACCACCTAGACATTTCTTCATATGTTTTCTCTTTCCCATTTTATGTTTTTCCTCAACCCTTCTTCAAGTGAAACTTGAGGTTCCCAGCCGAAAAGTTTCTTCGCCTTACGATAATCGCAACAAAGCTTATCCACCTCAGCGAGCCTTTCCTTAAGGTACACTGGCTCCAAACGGGCTCCCGCTATCTCAATGATTTTGTAAGCCAAATCTTTAATAGTAATAGTCTTTCCGGTGCCAAAATTGACTACCTCCCCCACTGCTTTTTTGTCGGTTCCCATGCAAAGAAAAGCACGCACCGTGTCACTGACATACATTAAGTCTCTGCTTTGTTCCCCGCTTCCATAGATGGTCGGAGGCTTCCCTTGCAGAACCAGATTAATGAACCTTGGAATCACGTCGTAAGTATGACGTGGTCCGTACGTGTTAAATGGTCTTATGATTGCTATGGGCAAACCGTATGTTTTCCAATAAGAATAGGCGTAACGATCGGCTGCTGCTTTTGATGCTGCGTAGGGAGATGTCGGGTTTAGGGGATGATTCTCGTCAATTGAGTGGGCTTGAGCAGTTCCATATACCTCCGACGACGAAGTTACAACTAAGCGTTCAAGATCTAGTTTCCTTGTTGCCTCCAAGACGTTCAATGTACCACCGAGGTTGACCTGCATGACTTCCACAGGATGGTCAAAAGAAAAGTTTACATAAGCTAGGGCAGCTAAATGAAAGATAATTTCGGGATCATTTTCTTTGATAAAGCGAACCGCATCCGAACTACCGATATCTCCGGCTATTACCTTGACTTTATGTTCTAGATGAGGAATATTTTTCAAGCGATATCCTGCAGTTCCACTTACAGAACGAACAAAAACAGTAACATTCGCTCCTTCATTAACTAGTTTCTCCGTAAGATGAGAACCAACGAAACCGTCTGCCCCTGTGACCAAGACCCGTTTTCCCTTGTATGAACGACGAAACATTGGTTTAGCCAACGCCCCAGAATTGGCAAAGAATTTTTATAATTGACAGAGAAGTTTTATTAATGGCTTTCGACTTCGGCTATCAGCAAGCAAGTAATCCTTCTAGATTTCATGGGCAACCAAGTTCTGTTAGCAACGTGAATCTTTGTCCTTAATCTTAGGGCTGTTCTTATCTTTAACTTCATGCGTTAAACCTCGGCAATTAACCACCAGAGGTTCCAAGATTTATACTGCTTAACTTTGTGTACTCTGTATCTTAACTCCTTAAGAAGGCGCATACATTTGGTAAAACTGTCTTTGCCGTGTATCTCAAGTAGTATCCTTGGATGAAAACTCGTAAGTGAGCCCTTAGCCCCTAATAGAACTTCGTGCTCAGCTCCTTCAACATCAATCTTTATTAGACCTATCTTATCCGCATTGATAACTTTCTTCTTAAATAAATCGTCTAAAGCGAAACACTGAACTGACACATATTGGAGACTTTCTTTTTTTGTTGAAGATCCTGTCGCCCTTATGTCGTCAGAAGGATAGAGTTTAACCTGTTTCTCTTCGCTTCCCAAGGCGTAAGGAAAGCATGTAACGTTGGATAAGGTCTGTGTTCTGGTCTTTAGCTTCCTGTAAGCCTCGGGATTCGGCTCAAAGGCAAAGACCTGTCCAGCTCTTCTCGCCATTCTAGTCGTATAAAAGCCAACATTGGCGCCTACGTCTATGAAGGCTTCATCCTTTCTAATAGTGAGATATGGTATGTACCACGCTTCTGTGAAAAAGTAATCTCTTGCTAGAAAATCATTAAGAATTTTGTACGCAATTCCGAGGACAAACTGCTGAACCCTATAGAAATATTCTATCTTGGACCAGATTTTTAGCCGAAGCAAATCGCCTATCGCGACTAAGGCTGTATTACGCAAGCTTATCCCCACCCCCTTAACCTCTCACCACATTGACGATATGCGATAGTTAGGCTGTCAATTCCTTTTGCATCTAGGTTCTTTCATTGGTTTGTACATGTTCCCCGTGATTTTTTGAATTAGGTGGCTTGCGAAGCGTGCATTAGCACATCGTAATAGTCC
>Ga0315306_10001455_pt1 | contig 11319 bp, 12 predicted proteins | sample TDP1_MG_FD_203803 | JGI IMG/M metagenome (GOLD analysis project Ga0315306, IMG submission 203803) | Freshwater sediment microbial communities from Lake Towuti, South Sulawesi, Indonesia - TDP1 | ecosystem: Environmental > Aquatic > Freshwater > Lake > Sediment | place: Indonesia: South Sulawesi... | reverse complement strand
CGTACGATGCTTATGAACCACCTTAAACCCAACCTTCTTATACAATTCAATTGCCCTTGTCGGATTCGAATCATCAACCCCCAAATCTGCCTCAGTCATTCCCCTCGACTCCAAATCCTCCAAGCCATACAGAATCAAAGATGTACCTACTCCTTTTCGCCTCCAAGACTTCAAGACCCCGATAACGTTTACCCAACCACGCTTTATACCCCGATATTCAACAAACTTGCTATCAATACCAACACCGACAAAGCCAACTAATTCGTTGTCAACGTATCCGAAATAGTATTCTGCAATGTCACACCATGGGCTTTCTATGACCCAATGTCTGGTTTCTTCCATTGTTTCTGGTCTGTGGTCAAAATGCTCTTTGAATGTCTCGTTTACTATCCAGTTTAGCTGCTTAATATTGTCCATGTTTTTCTCCATAAGCCTAATCTCTAATCCCTTATATTCGCCGATATTTGACGGAATTTTGTCCAACTTTATTCTCATGACGCTGTTGACTCTTATCAATGAGAAGCCCATAGATTCGAAAAGCTTGCACGCAGGTTTGTCTCTTTTAACCCATTCTGGTTCTGCAGTTTCCATTCCTCTTTCCTTGAGACTTTGAACCGCTTTATTCACTAACTCTCTTCCTATACCCCTTCTCCTAAACTCTGGAATAACACCCAAGTCATGGATGAAACCCTTCTTCTCTTCTCGTTTCTTGTCAACAAAAGCGTTAACAATTCCCACAGGCTTTCCATACATTTCTGCAAAGAACATTCCTTGTGGGTCAAAATTTGGGTTTTTTTCACGAATCTCCATATCTCTCATAATTTTTGGTCTAAAGTCCTCATCCTCATAATCTTGGAAGGCAGCATTCCAAATCTTAAGCCACAGTTCCTCATCTTTCCCTTTAACGAATCTCCTAATCTTTAACCCTTCAATCATCACAGTCAACTCATAGCATAGTGCCTTCTCACCTACATTGAACGGTGCATTTAAGAATTTCTTTCCACAAGACACTAAACGTGAAGACCATTCTATTCGTATGCTACGGAAACATCTGCAGAAGCCCAATGGCAGAAGGCTTCCTAAAGAAAATGTTAAAAGAAAAATTTGGTGAACCCCTAAAGATTCAGGTTTTGTCAGCTGGACTAAATGCTTATGGATGGCCTGTAACCAGAGAGGCTGCAGAAGCAATGGAAAGAGAGGAGATTGACATTTCTGGTTTCAGATCGAAGCGTTTGAGCCAAGAACTTGTCGACAAAGCTGATTTAATCTTGACAATGGAGGAGAATCACAAGGATACTCTTATTTCCCTTCTACCGAAACATGCACATAAAATATTTACGCTGAAAGAGTTTGCTGGAGAAGCAGAAGACCTAAATATTCATGACCCTTACGGCTGCGGACTCGAAGCGTACGAAGCATGTGCAAAAGAAATAAAACAAACTCTAACGAAAGCCCTAGACAAAATAGTAAGTTACATTTTTGAAGAAAATGAAAACGAAGGCAAAAAATAATTTCAAATTACTCAACTAGAACCAGAGCTAAGATAATGCCCACTCCGAGAATGAAAGCAATCAGCTGTAACAAAGACCTTGAAGGTTCTGTTTCTTTATGAAGTTCTGGAACAAGATCCGAACCTGCAATGTAAATAAACTCGCCTGCCGCAAAAGACAGCAAAAATATCTTGAAGTCCTCAATGTTCTCAAAAGAGATTATAACACCCAGGGCAAGGATCAACAGAGAACCAAAAACCGCCGTTATAGCTGTCAGAAAATTGAAAACCAAAGCTCTCCGTCTGCTGAAACCTCCATGTAAAAGCACTCCATAGTCGCCAATTTCTTGCGGTATTTCATGAAATATAATCGCCAGAGTTGTGGCAATGCCCCCTGGGAGACTTGCAAGGTAGCTTCCTGCCAACACAATGCCGTCAATGAAGTTGTGAACACCGTCGCCGAAAAGGTTCATGTAAGTAAAAGGATGAGGATGCTCTTCAGATGTGGGTATGTGACAGTGCCTCCACTGAATCAACTTCTCCAAGACAAACGAGGCAATTATTCCTGACAGAATAAATATTGGCACTTTCAGTTCCAAACTGCTTCCTATGGCTTCTGGAATAAGATGAATAAAAGCGTCAGCGAAAAGTCCTCCAGCAGAGAAACTAACAAGATAAAGCAGTAGGCTTCTTAGCTTTTGCTCCTTTATCGGAAACGTAAGTAAGCCAATTAGGGAAATTAGACTAACTGCCAACACGCTGATTAGAGAGTAAACCCAAGTCCATGTATCTGCCATATATACCACATAAGCAAGAATAGAGATAAAAAAGGTTCTATAGTGTATGCTCCAAACAATCGAGAAAAATCACTTCTAACAAACTAAGCCAGTTTTCCGCTCATTATTCTTTCGTAGGGGTCGCAAGCTTTTTTCGGGAATGCCGTTTTCTTCCCATTTTTCAACAAGACGCGGTGCCTATCTCTCGTGAAACAGCCTATTACGCTTGCTTCAATGTCTTGTTTGTGAAGTTCTGTTTCAATCTTATTTTTTGCTTCGATGTCTACAGCGGCTATTATGGTGCCAGTAGAAGACATAGACAACACTTCCCTATCGAAAAGACTGAAATGCTCTTGAAGCATACGCACCTCTCCCGGAATCAGAAATTTTTCTAAGTTAATTTCAAAACCGACCTTGGATGTTTCAGCCATCTCGTTCAGGGCTGCTGTCAAACCCCCTTCAGTAGCGTCGTGCAGGGCGTGAACTCCGCCTATTTCAGCAAGCAGTAGCGCTTCTTTTACACAACTTTGTAAACATACAAGATGGGCTAATTCTTGGGTTCGTTGAACCCCAAACAGTCTTTTAGCTAGACTTGTATGCATCAATGCAAAGTTGACAACAGTCTCTAAACCGATAGATTTGATACAGAGTACATAATCTCCGGGTTTTGCGCCGCTGGGCATAATAAGCATGTCTTTATCAACGGTTCCGTAAGCCGTGCAAACTCCCACAAGCGTTGACAAGCCATCATATGTTCCCGTATGCCCAGTTACTATGGCTATTCCAAGTTCATCAGCAGCACTGCAAGTCTGCTTCATGATCTTATAGAAGACGTTGGGCTTGCTCGATGGTGGACCTAAAAGGTTAATTGTGCAAAATTGTGGTTTCGCGCCGAACAGAGCCACATCAGAGGCCGCATAGTGAATTAGCAACCATCCGAACCATTTTTCTGGCACGCCAACGCATGGGTCAGTTGAAGCAACAAGGTATTTGTCATCTATCTGATGGACGCCTGAATCAAAACCTGGCAAAGGTGGAACGATAACTCTGGAATCTGCTTTGATGCATTTTAATAGTTTCTTGAGTTTCTCGGTGGCAAGTTTTCCCATCTAACATGACCTTGCTATTTTCTCAGCAGTTCAATGCCTTTTCCGGTTATCTTGAAAGGAATCCATTCTAGGGGGTGTTCGCATCCTCCCATCTTTACTATGCGTAATTCTCTTTGGCATTTTTCTTCGTTGAATCGAAAAAAGAAAATGTTATGTGCTGTGTTTAGGTCTAAATCTGTGGCTCTCTGGGTTGTAACATCTCTTTGTGTGGCAGTAGTCATAATATCTATGTTGACAATGTTGTCGAAGTGGTACCAGTTAATAGTCCAGTTTTCAACTAGCTCCATGTACTTTAAGTCATAAAGAGAAAATAGTTGTTCACTGAAATCTCCGGCAGCAAACCTTGTTACATGCTTTTCGGAAAGCAACCTATCGATTCTTTTCATTTCCTCAAAATCGTCTAGACTAAAGTATATCACTTTTGGATGTCTTGGATAAGGCTCAAAATGCGGAAAAGCCTGTATAGCAATGAATTTGCCTCTCTTTATGTAGGGTTCTATGTCCCAGCTAAACGACTTGAAGTAGGCTTCCAAACGTGGAAAAGGCTTATCCATCACATCAAACGCAACAGTTTCCCCGTTTTGGAGTCCTTGCCAAAGAAACTGCATAGCAAAAACCGTTTTACCGCAACCATGTGGTCCATAAAGAATGTTGCGTGAATCATGTTCGATTCCGCCGCCTATTAATCGGTCAAACCCCTTGATTCCAGTCTTAAGTTTAACCATACAGACTCCCTAATCTAGAGAGCGTATTCCAATGTTCTAGTTTTCACAAGTATAAACATCAGTATGCCGCTGATTATGAATTCTGGAAGTAAGAAGCTACCATTGTAGACCGCTGAATAAGCAATAGGGTTCCAACCCTCAGGAACTGTGTAAGCCCAGAAAACTATCCCGGCAATAAAGTGTAATAGAAACTTGATGAAAATACTGATGCCTACGCCGACTACTGCAAGTGTCGCGGATTTCTTGTGAAATAGTCCTGCCAAGCCGAGTATTCCGAAAGCTATTGGGTATTCAAGGACAACTTGCACAGGGTTTGTGATAGGCGAGTACGGAAGAAGCATAACATCAATAGGGAGTGCTGCTAACCCGAAGATGGCGCCAGCGACAAGTCCAACATATAACCCTCTTCTAAGAGCTAACCACATCACTGGAACCATGCTGCCCAGAGTTATTGAACCACCATACGGAAGCGAGTAAGGACGCAGAGCATAAAGGGCAGCTGAAAGAGCGGCAAAAACTGCAATTTCTGCAAGAACTTTAGTTTCGAATCTCTTTTTGCTTTCACTCATGTTCTTTTCCCTCCGCCAGTATTGTCTGGATCAGGTTCGATGGGTCGACAGCCACATGCTGTCCTCTCAGCTGAGTATGCTCAGCTCCCCGCGGTAGAATACAAGATATCAAGTATATAACATTTCACTCTTCCAATTTAATTATCCTGAATGCTTGGTTTTGCTTCAGGTTTGAAAAGTCTTTTTTCATGCGCTGGTCTCTGCTTGAATTTGCCTCTAAAACTCTTTACAGACAGTTTTTGTCTCTCTATATTTTTCAGTCTTGCCTGTACTTTGGCTATCTTAGTTATAGAGGGTTTTTTGATTGTTCGTAGCTTTGCCATCTGAGCCAATTTTATTGCCCATTGGGCTGTGTCTTCTTTGCGTTTTCTTCGCTTTTTTGTCGCCTCTACCTTAAAGCCTGTTGTCCTTGTGAAAGTTACGTTTCTATCTTTCAAGTTGACGTTTTCGACTTTCCAGCCTGCGTTTGTCCATGCTTTTGCGTGAGCGCTACTTGTGCTTGTCCACCAGTCTTCGTTGCGTATGGCTCCGAGAGGAAGATTGTCAGATATTACTCCTTCAATTTGGGCGAAACTTAACGTGGCTTGATTAGTAAAGGATGCTCGTCGCATCAGATAGTTTCTAAGTAATTCGAATTTGTTTGCTGGCGTCTTTGAGGTGACAAGTTTTCTTGCGCAGTTTAGACATATTATGTTGCCATCTTGCAGAAATGTTACGGCATCTCGTCCAGTGAGGATGCAGTTTTTGCAGTATAGTTGTCCGCATTTGTAACATTGCTTCAAGGAGTAGTAAGGCATTGTTCTGCCGCATAGTTTACATTCTTCTCTCATAGCAGTCATGTATAGCTGTGTAGGTTTTAGATGAGTTTTATGGTTGCAGAGAAGTTTATATATGACGTATGTCATAATTCTCTCTCTTCACGCCATAACACGGTTATAACATCAATCGAGGAAAACGCATTGCCAGAAGAAAAGAAGAATATTTCGTGGGAATACGACAGTTGTCGAGGCAGATCTAACGATAGCTCTGCTCCAGGAAAACGAGCCTGCCATCTAACTTGTAACACTTGCATTCAGCCTGAGAACTGGCACTACTGTAACGACTGCGAACTTGGCCACTGTAGACTAGCAATCGAACGCATCAAAAACTCGAATGGAAATCGAGGAGAATTCTTCAAAGGGCAACTTACCGGCGAAGAGACATTGTACCATGTCCTAAACTTTGTAAACAGTCAGCAACAAATGATAAACAGAGTTGGCGAGCAAAGATACGTGGAAGAGCTAAATCGAGAAAAGACAAAACAGTAAATCTTTCTTGCAACAAACCGCTATATTCGCTTTTGAGGAGGTGAACAAAGAATATGGTTAAGAAGAAGAAACTTGCGATGGTGATTGAAAGCGGCACCTTAGACAGACTTTACTGTGCCTTTATTCTGGCTTCAACAGCAGTAGCTATGGACATGGAAGCACATTTGTACTTCACTTTCTTTGGCTTGAACATGCTGCGGAAAGGGGCAATGGAGAAAGCTGGGCTATCTGCCACCTACAAGCATTTGGAAGAAGACCTAAAAAAGAAACTTGCAGCGATGAAATATCCCTCACCATATGAGATGCTTAAGAGGTTAAAGGCTTCAGGCTTGTTGAAGCTTTATGCTTGCAGTCCGACGATGGAGATGTTTGGAATCAAAAAAGAAGACCTGATACCAGAAGTAGACAAAATCGCTGGTGCTGCTACATTCTTGGAAGTGGCTTCCAAAGCAGACGTAACACTATTTATCTAAGACGACAGTAAGACATGCATGTATACTTAACACTGAAAACTAGAAACTGCACTAGGAGGAGGTGATAAGGCTGATTTAAAATAAATAACATTACCTTCGCTGTCTCAGATTTGAAGGAAACTATCCATTTCTACGAGAACGTTCTCGGTCTCAAGAAAACTGGGGAATGGAGCACCTATGTAATTTTCGATGTCGGGGGAATGGAACTAGCTTTCGAGCCCGGTGGCAAGAAAGGACGTAAAAAGGATGCTCCAGGCGTTTTCATGCTCGTCGACGATGTTGACGAGGCTTATCGAAAACTGAAAGCAAGGGGTGTAAAGTTCGCTACGGAACCAAAAGATCAGCACTGGGGTGGGAGAACAGCGGCTTTTCTAGATCCAGATGAGAACATGTTCATTCTAGTACATTTCAAAAAGTAACGCTTCAAGAAGATTCGAGATTGCTACAAGCTATATGTATGTTATTAATTCCCTACGTTAACCAAATTGCAGATATATTTGAAGCCCCCAATTGAATCAGATATGTGAGGTATCATCGTGAAAGCTGGATTAAAGATTAGAGCACTCACGGAAGACGATTTGGATGCTGTGGTTGATATTGATAGGAAAGTCCTTGGAAAAGTGCGACGTGAATATTGGAGAAGGAAAATCGGATTTGCTGACATTTATCCGAGACCTGCCTTGGTTGCAGAAATAAACGGAAACGTTGTGGGCTTCATACTTGGTTATGTGAGTGGATGGGAATTTGGAGTGCCGGACACTGTTGGATGGATTGACACAATAGGTGTTGATCCAGACTACCAAAACCAAGGCATTGGGAAAATCCTATTTAGAAAGCTGATTGAAAACTTCAGGCGAACTGGAAGAGAGGAACAGCCAGAAGCCAAGAAAACGGCAATAGAAGGCGTTAATGTTGTCTATACGCTTGTAAGATGGGACGACTGGAACCTGCTCAGATTCTTTCATAAAATGGGGTTCAAAAAAGGCGACATGATCAACTTGGAACTGAAAATACGCAAGTCTTGGTAAGTGAGTCGAAATATTTTTCTTCTTCATCGTCACTTGTCGCTGAGATTGTTGGGAAGAAAGTGAGGACTTGTTCTCTATCTCTCTTGCATTTTTCGGGGTTTTTGGCGCCGGGAATGGGATTTGAACCCATGCGGACCCGTAGGTCCACAGGCTTTCTTACAGCGCGTATAGGAGGCTCAAGGCCTGCGCAATAACGACTCTGCCATCCCGGCTGTGGGATTATGTAGTTTTGGTTTGTCTTAAAATCTTTGTTTATTGTAAATAGTTGGGTTGTGTGAAGTTTGAATTAGAATTAGAGTAGTTCGATGCTTACGTATACTTCTTCGGGTACGCGGATTCTCATGATTCTTCGCATGGCGCGTTCTTCTGCGTCTATGTCTATTAGTCTTTTGTGTATGCGCATTTCCCATTTGTCCCATGTGGCTGTTCCTTCTCCGCATGGTGTTTTCCTTACTGGTACTTTGAGGCGTTTTGTTGGCAAGGGTATGGGTCCTGTTATTTTTACTCCTGTTTTTTCGGCGATGGTTTTGAGTTCTGTGCATACTTCTTCGAGTTTTTGGAAGTCTGTGCTTGTGAGTCTGATTCTTGCTTTTCTTGCCATGCGTTGTTGTTTCTCCGTGGTTGCGTTGCTAATCCTTTTAGGCTATCTTTTAAATACTTTTCCTTTTAATGTCCCTGTGTAGTTTATTGGTTGATGGCAGTGAAAATTAGGGTCTAGCAAGTTTTCTATAGCCCCCCTTATATATAGGTGGAGTTCAGACAGTTGTTGTTTTTGTCTGAATATGGTTTTGTAAGTTTGTCAATTTGTGTGGTAGAGTATTTACTAATAGAAGGTTTTTGAAAATTTATCCGAAAATGATATTTTGCTGATTAAGCTACTATAGGATTAGGAGAAGGGGGTTGTTTAGAAGAGTAGTTTCTGGAATAATTCTGACAATTCTCGTTGTAAGTATGTTAACTTCCGCATTCAATATTATGCAAGTCAAGGCAAGTGGAACAATTTACATTAGGGCTGATGGTTCGGTTTATCCTTCAACAGCACCAATTCAACGAGACGGAGACATCTACACTTTTACGGATAACATTAATGCTTCCCTTGTGGTGGAGAGGGATAATATTGTGGTTGACGGTGCTGGCTACGTTCTGAAGGGTGGTGGAAGTGGCATAGGCATAGACCTTTCCGGCAGAAGCAACGTAACCGTTAAGAGTGTGAAGATAATGGCATTTCAATACGGCATCTATTTGGCTCTCTCCTTTAACAATAAGCTACTGGGCAACAATATAACTGAGAACAAAGATTACGCTATCTGGTCTACTGATGCCAACGAGTCTTCTAACAATACTATTGTAGGCAATAGCATAACAAATAATGGAGGTGGCATCATAACTTCTTTCTGGGCGAGCTACAACAATATATCCAATAATTCAATAATAGCAAATAACGAGAGTGGCATTGATCTTCGATGGCGCTCTTCACATAACACCTTATGTGGCAACAACATCACGGGGAACGGGTTCGGCATTTGGGTTGGTGAATCTTCTTCAAATAATACACTTGGAAATAACAGTTTATCTAATAACAAGTACAACTTTGGTGTTACCACAAGTGTTAAGATTGAATTCTTTATGAACGATATTGATGTTTCAAATACTGTTGATGGCAAGACAATCTACTACTGGATTAATAAGAGTGATATGACTGTTCCTCTTGACGCTGGCTACGTGGCTCTCATAAACTGCACCAACATAACAGCCAAAAGCCTAAACCTCACAAACAACGGTGAAGGCTTGCTAGCAGCCTTCACGCAGAACGCCACAATAACCCAAAACAACATAGCAAACAACCAAGATGGCATCCTGTTCTCCGGTACTTCAAACATAAACATATCCTACAACAACATAACAAACAACATGGATGCCATTGAAGGAGGGGGTCAAAACGCAAGTATATCCCACAACAACATAAGAAACGGTATCATGTATCTTCATCTATCAGGCAGCAACGTATCCTACAACAACATAACAGATGGCACTATTGAACTTAGTACCTCTTCAAACAACAACATATCGCACAACAACATAGTGTCAGACTTGGGCATTAAACTCTCTTATTCGTCAAGCTACAACATTATAGCCTACAACAACATAACAAACGGCTTTGAAGGCCTCTCGCTCATTTATTCCTCAAACTACAATAATATATCCAATAACAACATTGCAAACAACCGTTACGGCATCGCTCTCCATTTCGACAGTTCAAATAACCGCTTTTTCCACAACAACTTCATAAACAACACGTATCCAGTTGACCTATTCAACGCTGGCACAAACATTTGGGATAAAGGCTATCCGTACGGTGGAAATTACTGGAGCACGTATGCTGGCGTAGACTTGCTTAGTGGACCTTTCCCTCAAAGCCAGACTGGAAGTGATGGAATAGGTGACACACCATATATACTCGGTTCTGGCAACGGAGACCTCTACCCTCTTATGAATCCATGGACAAAACCAACCATCCAAGACACAACAGTCACAAAAGCAGGAAAACCATACACAATCCAAATAGCCTCAAACGTTACAATTGCTGACCTTAAAGCATCGGGAGGCTCAATCAAACTCACCGTAAAAGACGAAACAGCGGCAAACGGCTACATAAGAATAATCCAGCCCATATCCCTAAATTCAACAAGCATCAAAGTCTTCTCAAACACCATAAGAATAGATTTTCCATCATCTGATCCGCCCCGCTCAATCTCAAACAACAGCACCCACTACTTCATCTATCTGGAATTTACCCTAAGCACACACAACATAACTGTACTTCTAACAAAAATGGGCGACATCGGCGGAGGCTTAACCCCACAATTCTTCAACTTCGACGGAAAAGTAGACGGAAAAGACCTAGCCTTATTCTTGCAATGCTTCAAAGGAACAGCTCCACCAGAGGCTATGTACTTAGCAGATCTAGGCGGCGGAGTACCACCGCAATTCTTTAAATACGATGGCGCGGTTGACGGCAAAGACTTGGCATTATTCCTAATGTGCTATAAAAGCTTGGGTCCAGACCCTTAACGGCTAGGCTAGCATCGTTTGAGTTAGCTTTATGTGTCTTATCTGAAACTATGGGTTACAATAACTATCGGAGTCACGCAACGACATTGAAGCACCCACAAATCTCCGCTGTCATACCTACATTCATGGAAGAAAACTACATAGGAAAACTCCTATCCAAACTAGCAAAAACACAGCCACAAATAGAAATCATAATAGTCGACAGCAAAAGCCACGACAAAACCACCCAAATCGCAAAACACTACATAAACAAAATCTACGAAATTACTGAAAGAGGAATAGCAAAAGCAAAAAACTACGGAGCCAAAAAAGCCAAAGCAAACATACTAGTCTTCATAGACGCAGACATAATACCTACCGCAAATTTCGCAATAAAACTTCTACAAACATTCAACAACACACAAGTTGTCGGAGCCACATGCAACGTAATACTTCTACAAGCAAAATTCACCGAAATCGCCTTCTCCAAATTCTACAACCAATTACTTCAAATCGTCAGCAAGTTCAAGCCACATTCGCAGGGGAAATTCTTTGCAGTCAGACGAGACGCATTCTTCAAGGTCAACGGATTCAACGAAAACCTACCATGCCTAGAAGACCAAGACCTAGCCTTCCGCCTATCGAAACACGGCAAAATCGCCTACGTAAAAGACCTAATAGTATACGAGTCTCCTAGACGATTCCGCAAACAAGGACTGCCAAAAGTCGTAACAAAATGGTTCTTAGACTACTTATCCTACATACTAAGAGGAAAAACCATCTCAAAAGCCT
>Ga0315306_10001451_pt1 | contig 11334 bp, 1 predicted proteins | sample TDP1_MG_FD_203803 | JGI IMG/M metagenome (GOLD analysis project Ga0315306, IMG submission 203803) | Freshwater sediment microbial communities from Lake Towuti, South Sulawesi, Indonesia - TDP1 | ecosystem: Environmental > Aquatic > Freshwater > Lake > Sediment | place: Indonesia: South Sulawesi... | reverse complement strand
CGGATCAGAACCCGTTTGGGCGCGGATACCTCCGGGCCCGCCACCGATTTTGAGGGTTCAAAATTACTCAAAGATAGGAATTATGCATTTGAGAAAAAGGTAGATTTAAATATCAATAATATTAAACAAAAATAGGAGGTTCAAAAAAATGGGAGGCTGGAAGTGAGGACCAATAATAATGTAATTGACCGTTTTACATGCGTTTTCTCTGTTTTGATTGTAGTATCCCTAGTGATGTCGATCTTGGTGCTTCCATCCTTTAGCTCGGTTGGTCCAGCGTCCACGGAGACAGGTCAAACAATCATCGTTCAAGGAGAAAACGCTTACAACAGAAATCAAACTGAGGATTCACTTCAAAGTAAGTACCAACCCAACAACCCTTATTCTATAGCCGCCACGGAAAAATCTGGTTCAACTAAGATAGAACAACAGCTGAGTAAGCTAAGCGAGAATATTCAACGTCAGCTCGAGCAAAAAGGGGAAGACGAAATAATTAGAGTAATCGTGAGGTTGGAACCAGCGGATCTTAGGGATGTCCCGAAAACCATGGTGGTTGACAGACTGAAGGAGCATGCAAATAGGACTCAGGAACAAGTGATAGAATTTCTACAGATGCGGGGCGCGAGGGTATTAAATAAATTTTGGTTGGCAAATGCGATACTCGCCGAAGTGAAGGTTAGCACCATTCGTGACCTCGCCTCCCTCTCGTCCGTTGAAAAAATCCATGAGGATTTCCAAGTTATGACTATGGAGAACGACGCTAACCGCTCGTTAACCAGCCTCGCGCCCCCCTTGGGAGTTCGCGAGGACTTTCAGGTTAAGGTCCCTGAAGTTAGCGGGGACATCGTCGGCATCAGCTCATCAAACGGCGCAACTTGGGGCCTAAATCGCGTAAGGGCGCCTGACACTTGGGCGCTCGGCATCAATGGTTCAGGCACTCGAGTGGCTGTGCTCGATACGGGCGTTGAGATAACCCATCCGGACCTGGCCGGAAAGATGTGGACGGATAACCCAGCGGATCCGACATATCCTGGGGGCTGGATAGAATTCGACTCAAATGGTAATATCGTCATCGGTTCGACGCCTCATGACACAGATGGGCACGGGACCCATACCTCAGGCACAGTGGTTGGTGACAACGCCAGCGGCACGGCAATAGGCGTTGCCCCGGGCGCTTGGCTTATGCATGCCCTAATCTTGCCCTATGGGGGCGGGACCTTTGCCCAACTCGTTGCTGGGATGCAGTGGGCGATAGCTCCGACAGATCAGTACGGCAATCCAGCTGGCCAACGGGCTGATGTCGCGAGCATGTCTTGGGGGGACTACGGCTATTGGGACGACTTCATAGAACCTATCACAAATATGAAAGCAGCTGGCGTGGTGCCGGTTGCCTCTATAGGCAATGCCGGGGAGGGGACTTCTGGCAGCCCTGGCAACGTGTATGAGGCCTTTGGGATAGGTGCGATGGATGCTTATGATGCCGTTCCATGGTGGAGCAGCGGAGAGGTCGTTTATAAAACGGACTGGGTCAACCCGCCAGCGGAATGGCCGAGCTCTTACATAAAGCCGGACTTCAGCGCCCCAGGCGTAAGCGTTTACTCCTCAGTTCCTTGGGGATATGAATACTGGAGCGGCACTTCGATGGCTGCGCCCCATGTCGCTGGCACAATTGCGCTCATGCTGGATGCCAACCCCACCCTTACTGTCGACGATATCTATGATACTTTAAAATCCACTTCGGATGACTTGGGGTCTCCTAGCCAGGATACAAGGTATGGATGGGGAGTCATAGATGCATTCGATGCTGTGGTTACGGTGCAGTATAACTCGGGTATTAAGGGTTATGTGATAGATGCCTCAACATCGAATGGGATAGCTGGAGCCAAGGTGGTTGTTCAGGAAACGGGCCAGATAAGATACACGTCCGAAAACGGATATTATAGGATATTTTTATCTCCCGATAATTACACGCTGACCGTGAGCGCATTTGGATACTATGACAACACCGTCGTCGCAAGCGTCATCGAGAACCAATGGACAACCCTGAACATCACACTTGCTCCCTTACCCAGGGGGTTCATAGCTGGTGAAGTCACTGACAATGCCTTCAACCCGATCAAGAATGCAACTATAGCTCTAATTGGAACTCCCCTGAGCACAAGGACGGACGATGAGGGCAGCTACGTTCTTGAGGCCCCCATCGGCACGTATGATGTCAAGGCTTCGGCTAGGGGTTTCAAGTCAGCCTTTGCATATGATGTCGAGGTTCTTGAAAATTGGACGACCGTAGAGAACTTTCAGCTTGAGCCTATGATAGGCGTACTCTTCGATCAAACCCATGGAACAGACTGGATTACATATTACAGCATTTGGGTTGAAACCCTCGCCCTAAGAGGTTATACGGTCGAAAATCATCCTTCGGGCCCCATCACACCCGAAGTATTGGAAGGATACGATGTATTCGTTATTCCTCAGGCCCATTATGACTACACCCCGGATGAGCTGTCCGCGATAGAGAACTTTGTGTTGGGCGGCGGTGGCCTGCTTGTAATAGGCGACGACTACCCGTGGATTTACACGAGCTTGACCAGCTTCGCAGGCATAACTTGGGCATACGGAGGATACAGTGGGTATACTAGCAATATAACGCCCCATCCGGTGACGGATAAAGTAACCACAGCATATTTTGGTGGCCCAGTTTCCCAAATGTACGTAGCATCTCCAGCGAAAGATCTCATTAGGGATAGCTATGGATACATCATGCTCGCGGTTTCAGAGGTCGGACCTGGAAAAGTCTTGGGCATAGCCGACGAAGACTCAATCAATAATTGGAACATTGGATACGCCAACAACCTCCGACTCGCCAACAACATGATAGACTGGTTTACCACGCGGTATGAGCACGATATAGCCGTTTCTTTGGTTGCCCCAGAGTTCTTAGAACCTGGCGGTTCTACCCTTCTCGAAGCAACCGTCTACAACCGAGGGCTAGAAAACGAAAATAATGTAGAGCTGCGATTATTGATAAACTACACCATGGTCGATTCCGTCATAATTTCGGAATTGCCTATCGGTTCATCATATACGCTCAGCTACCTGTGGACGCCGACCGTGGAGGGAACCTACGACGTGACAGCTTATGCTCCCCCGGTACCAGACGAAAAATATACAAGAAACAATGTTGTAACCAAAACCGTCGAAGTACGTCCCGTAAAAGGATACGTACTCTTCGATCAAACTCATGGAACAGACAGCATCACATCCTACAGCATTTGGGTTGAAACCCTCGCCCTAAGAGGTTATGTGGTCGAAAATCATCCTTCGGGCCCCATCACGCCCGAAGTATTGGAAGGATACAATGTATTCGTTATTCCTCAGGCCCATTATGACTACACCCCGGATGAGCTGTCCGCGATAGAGAACTTTGTGTTGGGCGGCGGCGGCCTGCTTGTAATAGGCGACGACTACCCGTGGATTTACACGAGTTTGACCAGCTTCGCCGGCATAACTTGGGATTACGGAGGATACGGTGGGTATACTAGCAACATCACGCCCCATCCGGTGACGGATAAGGTAACCACAGCATATTTTGGTGCCCCAGTTTCCCAAATGTACGTTGCATCTCCAGCGGAAGGCATCATCAGGGATAGCTATGGATACACTATACTGCTCGGGGTTTCAGATGTCTGGCCCGGAAAGGTCATTGGCATAGCCGACGAGGACTCAATCAATAATTGGAACATTGGATACGCCAACAACCTCCGACTCGCCAACAACATGATAGACTGGCTTACCACGCGGTACGAGCATGATCTCAGTGTTTCTTTAGTTGCCCCAAGATTTTTGAAACCGGGTGATTCCACTCTTCTCGAAGCAATCGTCTACAACATAGGGTTAGAAAATGAAAATAATGTGGAGCTGCAATTGCTAATCGACAACACCATAGTCGATTTCGTCACAATTACAGAACTGCCCGCGGGAACCTCGTATACGCTCAGCTACCTGTGGACACCGGCCGTAGAGGGGACTTACGAAGTGAAGGCTTATGCCCCACCAGTGCCGGGCGAAGAATATACGGGAAACAATCAAAAAAGTAAACTCGTAGAAGTCTCCGAAATGGTGCTAGCTGTCGTTTTGGATTCGTTTGGTGCCGACTACATTAGTTCATTTTGGGATTATCTTAACGCAAATTGGGCAAATTACGGCGACATGCGCATTGTTATAGATTACACGTCTCTTAATAAGGAGGACATAACGCTAGCAGATATCGAGGCAACTCAAGCTGATGTTTTAATAATTTCTGATGCTTGGGCTTACTATTACGGGTGGGAATTCACCGACTCTGAGATAGACGCTATAAAAACCTACGTGCTTAGCGGACATGGGATAATAGCTACATCGGGCACATTCGACACTTGGACTGCTCCAAATAACCAAAAACTCGCTGAATTATTCGGAATGGACCCAGTCGTTTGGTACAATTGGGGATACGATGGAGAGGAAAAAGATACGAACGGCATCTTCGACCTACTTACCCCTCGCCACGACGAATTATGGCGCGATGTACCAGATCCATATCTAGCTGGTTATCAACCTACTCTAAATCCCACTCCCAGTTCGGATTGGACATCTCAGGGCGTTACGAGCGGTTGGATAGAAGCCCTTTCAAGAGATCACTATGCAGCTGTGATAACAAACGAACTCAGTAATGCTGTCTACTTTACCTGTATGCCGGAATATTTTGGAAGCTACGTTGAAAGCACCAGACAATTATTTTACAATTCGATTGTGTGGGCAGGGATCATAAAACCTGTCTCTGTTTCCATCTTGCCCAGCTATCAGAAAGGGTTACCTAGGACGACGCTTGAGTATACCGTGACGGTAATAAACAGAGGTAAACTCGAGGATACCTATGATCTCGCGGTAAACGACGATTTAGGTTGGGCCTTAACGCTCTCTGAAAATCGGCTCGAGAACGTGCTGCCTGGCGAGAACAGGAGGGTTACCCTCAGCGTCACCATACCCAAGAACGCGACACCCTGCACCAAAGATAACATAACCGTCACTGCTACTTCCCAAGAGAACGCCCAAATAAGCGACAATGGAATTTGCATAGCTCACGCCGTTGAATTCATGACCATAATTCAAGGGAAGGGCACAGCTTACAATATTGATATCACCTGGCCCCCGCCGTGGGTTTGGTACTATACCGGGGATAACCCGCCGATCCTAGCCGCAGGTGTGGTGGGCGATGGTGCGATCGTCGCCGGAGGCACTGTCTGTACTTGCAGGAATGGACTTTGGAACGTGGGCGAATGGGACGTCTTCCTTGACAAGGCGTTCCAGTGGATGGTTCCCGGCGCGACAAAAGTGCTTTGGTACGAGGGATATGGTGTTTACTACAGTACTACCAGGTGCTCGGATCTCGTCACGGCCCTTACAAATAAGGGATATACGATCACAGGCGACAGCACCCAACCTATCACCTCTAGCTTGTTGGCACCCTATGATATCCTAGTCATACCTATGCTCCAGCTCGGCGCGCCTGGAACAGGCGGTGACCCAACCCTCCTGCCGGATGCCGATGTAGCAGCCATCAAGAGCTTCGTAGAGGGAGGCAAGGGCCTGCTCATCATGGAGGGAAGCGACTATGGAGGCTTCAATTACAACAAAGTTCAAAACAAGATTCTTCGGGCGCTCGGTTTCGGCCTCATCTTCCAAAACGATGAAGTGTTTGATGACACGAACTATTGGGGAAACGGTCCTTGGTGGCCCATTGCTGATGTCGATACCACCACTAGTATTGGTAGTGCTTATGAGAGCGAGACGGGAATGAATGAAATTGGCCTATGCAGCATATGTTCGCTTGCACCTCCTCCGCCGGCAAGGTTCGCCCCGCCTCATTTAGATTATGGCTTAGATACAGACAACGACAACCTCTACGAATACCTCGTAGTTGAGGTGAATGTGTCGGTCGATAATGCAGGATGGTACGGAGTATACGGTGGCCTTTACGACAGCGATTGGAATTGGATCGCTGACGCATGGGCTGATAATTATCTCGATGTTGGTATCCAGACGCTTGAACTCCGCTTCGATGGCAAAAGGATAAACTACTCCGGGAGGGATGGCCCATACCGAGCGTACTTGTCGCTCTATGATTACCGGTGGCTCGATGGCGACGAGTACTGGACCGCTGTTTATACGCACGACCAGTTCCAGCCGCCCGCAATTTTCACCGGTGACCACCTAAAAATAGGCGTTACTGAATTCGGCGAGCTCGGCGAGGAGGGAGTAGGTTTTCAATATCCAATAGGCGATAGTTATGAATCTCTGGCAGTGGGCTGGTGGGGGGACGGATATCTAATTGCTTACGATGGTGAAATTTATACCCATTATCCAAGCGGGCCAAATGTTGGAACATTGACATTAGTATCTGAGACCACGATCACCAATACACCCGATATCGCCGAGCACGAAGTCGTTGTGATGACTGGAGATGGGAAACTAAAGTTGACTTTCCTTTTCCACTTCCAAAAGCACACAAAATTTATCATAGTGAAGGCGACGATCACGAACATCAGTGATGAAATCCTCAATGACGTGTATTACAAAAGAGTTACAGATTGGGACGTATGGTCACCTCTTGGTTGGTGGGATGCTATGAATTGGTGGGGTTGGGATGGGAACTATGACCTAGGTGTCGCATTCATAACTCCGGCTGAAACTGGCGCCGAATACGCATACATGGGCACGGCGGGTTATCCATCACCTACCGGCTACGACCTTTATGCCTGGGACGACCTTGATATCAGGGGCTTTGGGTGGTGGAGGGATACTACCCCCATTACCTCCCCCGCTTGGGAGGATGGTTGCCTCGCCCTCCACTGGTCGCTCGGAAGTTTATCGCCGGGCGGTTCTAAGGACGTATATTCTATTTACGCGACAGGGGACACGTTATCCGAGCTAAGGGGAAATGTAGACGATGCGCTCGTTAAAATCACCCCGGACATTTGGGTTGAGCCGACAAGCCTCGATGTGACATTACCCCCCGATACGTCTGAAAATTACACGCTCACGATTGGAAATAATGGGAATACAGCATTGACGTATGACATAAGAGATGCCGAAACAACAACCGAAGCCGTGGAAGAAAAAATAAGTACTCAAAAAGTAACTCTTCCTGTTGAAGGCCCGTTCTCCAAGTCAAAAGATATTGTCAGATATACCGTGAACGTGTCGGATATTGAACCAACTGGGGATTGGAAACTCTTGCTCACAGATCCAGATGAATCAGATATTTGGATGGACATTAAGGAGATGTATGCAAAAGACGATGGATCAAATGTATATTTCAAAGTTGTTTTCTACGAGGCATGGCCAGGCGATCCGCATGGATACATAGATACAGCGATCTTTCTGGATACAGACCAGAACCAAGGTACGGGATTGAGCAATGCGCAGGGCTGGTACGAGATGAACGACATAGGCGCAGATTATGCGGCAGTTGTTGGACGTGAGGGTGATTCCGTGTGGAAATGGGATGGAGGATGGATTATTCCTTGGGCTCCGTTTACGTATTTAGATCTAAATCCTTACACAAATGTCTTTGAAGTGGGCATCAGCCTTGACGATATCGGTAATCCGAATGCAATCGATCTCATAGTAGCTAACATAGACATAGCGTCCGGATGGAAATGGGACTATGCACCTGTTGAAGGAGATGGACATGTAACTTACAATATCAGCGACTGTCCGTGGTTGGACGAGAATCCAAAATCCGGCACGGTGGAGCCGGGGAATTCTGATGAGATAACCGTATCAATAGACACAACAGGTCTTGCTCCAGGAGATTACAGCGCAAACATAATCATAAAAAACAACGATCCGGATGAAGATCCGAAAGTTGTGCCGGTACATTTGACAGTGAGGGAATGGGATGCTTCCATCACAGCAACCTTCTCTGGAGGTAGCGATGATGCGATCTTTGGGGTCAGAGCCGACGCGTCCTCAGGCTTTGATAGCAAGTACGATATTCCCGAGCCGCCCGCGCCTCCGGAGCCACCTTATGTGCGGGCATACTTCTACTATCCCGAGCAGACCCCAGACGAGCTTCACCACAGCTGCTTGGCGCCGGAGAACTTTATGGAGTGGCCCCTCAGGATCGAGTACGCCGACGATATCAAGAACATCACTCTTACCTGGAGCGTGGAGAATATCCCTCCAGCGTACTCCGTCCTCCTCTACCGGGGAAGAAACCTCGTAGCGGACATGAGGGCTGAGGACAACTATACCTTCGAGGCGGCGAGCGGGAATTATGACTTCCGCGTGATCGTGGGGAAGCTCTTGCCCTTCACCCTCGAACTCACCCAGGGCTGGAACATGATCTCCTTCCCCATCCTAACGGAGAACATGAGCCCGGACTCGATCTTTGAAGGCTACTACGTCCTTTACCGATGGGATGCTGAGAACAAGCGCTACGTGCTGCACGCTGATAGCGGGGACTTCATCGAGCCCGACCCGAATGTCGAGGTGGGCGTCGGATACTGGGTTTACGTGCTCGAGGACGAGGACGTGGACCTGCTGGGTTTCCCAGTAGAGCGGCTAAACCTTAGCCTCCGCCAGGGGTGGAACCTCATAGGACCTCCATACGGCGGTTCGAGCATTGCCGACCCCGCGGATGATCCCGATGACTCGGTCATACCTTGGGCTTTCACATGGAATGCGGTCGAGAAAAGATATGACATGACGCAACTTCTCGAGGCTGGGAGAGGATACTGGGTGTATGCGTTCCAAGGTTGCGAGCTAACGCTTATAAGAGGGAAATAATGTTAAAAGAAGAGGAGGCTGTAAGTGAAGACCGAGAAGTTTAGAAGTTTAATGCCCATTTTGCTTGTAATTGCTTTAGTGACATTAATGTTATTCGTCTCCACGCTAGTTTTCGCAACCTCCGCCACTGCTCCTTCTAGCCCAATCAAGGTTCAGCCTGGTAAGGTTTTCCTCATGAGGGGCACTATAACATTTGACCAAGCGGATACAGGGTACTTCATATGGGGGCCTATTTACTGGTACCACTACGGCGATCCTACGGAGAACTTCAGCTTGGAGAACACCCCATCCGTATACTGGACGGACGGCACACCAGTGGAAAACATTACCATAGATAACTACGGCATCCCCAATGGATGGCAGGTCTATATAGCCGATGATGGCTCAGGCATAGCGCGTAACGGGACATTCTACGTAGACATATGGCTCCGAGCTGCAAGCGGTGACGGAACCCCCCACCACCCGGACAACCAAAACATCTACTTCGCGATGAATAGAATAACCCTGTGGGAGCCTGACCAATTTACAGTATCCGCGGGCCCGATAGTTGTACAGGTGCTCGGCGGGGGCGTGATAGTCACTGTCGATCCAAAATATCAGAGCGGCCTGCCGGGAGCAACGCTCAGCTACACCGTAACCGTAACCAATACTGGCAACGTCTCCGACACTTATGACCTGACCGTCAGCGACAATACTGGCTGGAGTCCAATTGTCTCACCGACCTCGCTTACCATTGCCGCAGGCGCCTCGGGCACGGCGACGCTCAGCGTCACCATACCGACGGAAGCGAAAGGCTGCACTGAGGACAGCATCCTCGTCACTGCAACCTCGCGGACCGATAATACTGTGAAGGATGACGACAGCTGCGTAGCCCATGCGGCTATCGTTCGGGGCGTCGATGTTTTGATTTCACCGGGCTATCAAAGCGGCTTAAATGGGGCGACGCTGGACTATACCGTCACCGTTTCCAACACGGGGGCGATCGATGATAACTACAACCTAACGGTCAGCGATAGCACGGGCTGGGGGCCAACGGTTTCACCTACCTCACTTACAGTGCCAGCTGGCGAGGACAGGACTTCGACGCTCAGCGTCACCATACCCGAGAACGCGACGCCCTGTACTGAGGATAACATAACCGTTACCGCGACCTCCACTGAGGATTCTGAGATAAGCGACTCTGCCAGTTGCATAGCACACGCGCTGTATCCGGGTATCTTCGTGCGGGGCAAGGAAACGGCCTATAGTTACAACAACAACCCGCCTGCCCCCATAAAGACGTATGTTGAAGGCGATTGCCCACCTATGATGATGGCTCAGGAAATAGGCAGTGGCAGGGTGGTCGCCTCGGGCGTCGTCACCGAGTGTCGTATGACTCCAGCCAGCGATAATTTCGTCGCCCTCACGGATGAGATTTTTAAGTGGCTGGCACCCGGGAAAAATGTGCTCTGGTTCAATGGATATGGCGTCTTCTGCACTTCATCGTTGTGCGATAACCTGATAAAAAAGCTCGGAGCTAGGGGCTACACGATCACCGGAAGTGCCACCACCGACACAATCACCCCAGGGCTGCTGACGCCTTATGATATCCTCGTATTGCCGGAGTTACAGCTCGGTTATGGTGAAGAAGGCGGTGATCCGAACCTGCTACCGGATGCTGATGTTCAGGCCGTCAAGAGCTTCGTCGAGGGGGGGAAGGGCCTACTTATCATGAGTGGGAGCGACTTCTTCGGCCCATCTGGCCATAAGGGTAACTTTTTCAGAGTCATGAACAAGTTTTTAATAAACCTCGGCTTTGGTTCAGGAGGTAAATTATTTGGCTTCCAATCTGACTCCGTATACGATGACGTTAACAATGCGAGGGCAGACACGGATGTTCCCACTCCGGGGGGAGACGCCTATAGGCCCATCGTCGACGTTGATACCAGTCACCCAATAGGTGCAGCTTATGAAGCTGCTACAGGAAGGACTACGGTCCGCGCATACGGTGGTTGCTCCTTAGTCGCAATAGGTCCCGGTATGGCGATCTATACCATACCGAGTTACCAAGTTGGCATGCCTGGTGACACGCTTACATATAGAGTCAGAATATTCAACACAGGTAATCCTATCCCCGGCGCCGAGAATGTGGATTTGACGATCGATCTAACCGTTAGCGATGACTCAGGTTGGGGCCCGACCCTCGACAATTATGTAATCTGGGTGCCCGAAGGGGAGAACCGGACGGTCATACTGAGGGTTACCATACCCTTCGGCACCTGCCTCTGCACCGAGGATGAGATAATTGTGACCGCGACCGCTAGGGAATACCCTGTTAGCGAAGATTATACCTGCATAGCGCATGCCGGTAAACGACTCGAGGTGACACAAGACTCGTACGTTAACAGCGGGACTCGTGAGAATAATAACTATGGCGGCGAGAACCATCTATCCATCGGCCGTTATATGGAGGAGAATCAATGGGCGTACCTCATGTTCGAAAATCTTGCGGAGATCCCATCCGAC
>Ga0315306_10001449_pt1 | contig 11343 bp, 4 predicted proteins | sample TDP1_MG_FD_203803 | JGI IMG/M metagenome (GOLD analysis project Ga0315306, IMG submission 203803) | Freshwater sediment microbial communities from Lake Towuti, South Sulawesi, Indonesia - TDP1 | ecosystem: Environmental > Aquatic > Freshwater > Lake > Sediment | place: Indonesia: South Sulawesi... | reverse complement strand
CTGCCTTGTAAGCGACTTTTGAAAGGTCAAGGTTGGGGCGGGTTGTTTCAAGTTTGGTGACGCAAATCCAGAGGTTGTTGTCTATGTAGGGGAATTCCATGCCTGGAACCACGAATTTGGCTTCGTAAGCTATCCAAACCTGGTCTGTGGGTGTAACTATTACCGAGGGGTTGCGTTCGTAATAGAGCCAGTAGGTGTCGGTTGGGTTATAGTTCGCGTCACTTGTAACTCTCACTTGCGAGGACCATGTTACGCCGTCTTGGCTTGTCCTGTAGAAGAGTCTACCTTCGTGCCAGAACATGCGGGTCTTATCTATGGTTGGGTCAAGATCTGTGTAAACCATGACGTAAGTTCCATCGGACAATTGCACTACAGGAGCAGAGTTTAATCTCCATCCTTCCCAAGAGTTGGAAGGTTCAGGACAGTAATTGTTAGGCAATGTTAACCCAACTTGTCTCGGCGAGTAGCTTGGGTACGAGGCGGAGCTTGTTATAATATGGATTGTTTCGAAGCTGTTGTCTCCAATGTTTTCGTATATGTTTATACCTAAGGTATGTCCCACGATGATTTCAGTCTTGTTGTCGTTGTCTTGGTCGTCAAGAGCTAACGAGAGTACTTGGAAGAAACTTCCATAATATGTATGGGCAGCAGGAGCAAACCAAACTAGCTGATATTTATTGTCGGTACCGTCATTTTCATAAACACCGACAAAACCGTAAATCCGAGGCGGAGCCGCTAAAGGAGTGTGCGCCCATCCTCCGATGATTATCTCGCCACGGCCGTCCCTATCGGTGTCACCTGTAACCAAAGCAAGCAAGGAACCAAATGGGATTGGGGGCAGTATAACCGCATAACTGCTCTTCAATATTACACTGTCTTTCTTTTCAAAAACAGTGAAATTCGTTGGAGTTGCAACAACAATTTCTTTCGCTGCGTCATTGTCCAAGTCGTTTCCTAAGTCCATGGCGGTTATGGGTCCAGAATTTTTTGGCAATTCTATAACCTCTGAAGGCGCAAACTGGTTCTTGCCTATGTTTTCGAAGATGTAAATTATCGGGTATGTCTGGTTGTTTGTTGATGCAATAAGCTCAAGCTTTCCATCGCTATCATAATCTCCTACAATAACGTCGGTGACATGGTCCCAAAATGTTTGATTATGCTTAAGGTCGGGCGAGCGCCATGCTCTGCGGTAAGTGTTGCGGTAAACATGGTCAAAAACGTAAATGTTATTGTCAAAGGAGCCCACAATCACTTCTTTTATTCCGTCGCCGTCTGTGTCTGCCAAATCAATAGCCATTGTCCACTTGGCAAGCACGTTGCCTGTATCCCATACGGAAGAAGCCTCAAGAGTTGTGGCATTAACTTCTATAAAAGCAACTTTTGGATATGTCCCGACAACCATAAAACGTCGGAGACCCCAGAATGCAGAGGCTAATGAAATAGCCCAAATATTGTTGCCCATAGAGAAGCGTTTGCGGTATTCCGTGGTTCCTGGCTGATACAATGGTATAGGCCTATAACTATCCCAAGTCTGCACATAGAAAAGCCCGCTACGCGAAAACACTTTAAGCGTGCCAGTACTTGTACCTATTATTATTTTGTTTGTGTAATCCGTGTTTGTAGTGTTTAAGCCGGGTATAAAACCTATAGAAACTGAAACTGCATCTGAGACAGGTCGATGGAGGTAAATTCCACCTATGGCGTCTATGTAAATCTCCGTGGTCGTTTCAAATTTTATATAACGGAACCATTCCCAGCCAAGCGCATTTAAAGTTGAATCTAAATCGATGCCTATTATAAACCAGGTTATGTTGATAATTTTATACTGATAAGTGTTCTTTACAATTGCTAAGCCTTCGCTGACTTGACTAAAGTTCAATCCATCTTGTGAAACATATATCCGAAGATTATCAAAAGTCACGTTTTTAGGCACTATTTCGAAACCAAGCAGCAACACATCTGAAACATTAGTGCCTCCGCCTGTCAACTCTTCATCTTTACCAAAATCCAGCGCAACTCGTGCAATACCACCCCGAGCGGCAGTGGAATTCAGTAATGCTACGTTGTAGAATGGATTCCACATATCCCAGTCGAAAGGACCAGCCATGGCAGTTGCGTTGGCTCCCAAATATCTATAAGGTTCTGGAATACTTCCACGGGGAGCATATGGTCCTATGCCTTGTCCAGGCTCAAACACACCATCCGTTACATTGTTCCCCCAAATCTTTAAATCCACATAAATATCAATCGGGAATGGAGGGTCTCTCTCCCAAGATTCTACAGCCCGCATCAGTTTACTCATCACGTAGTCCCCAAGGAGTGGAGCATACTCTAAGACAAAGGCGCCGTGGCCGCTGCTTATAGCAACAATTTCTCCGTATTCATCTTCATCGACTTGAGTGTCTACTGCAATCATTTGAATTGGACCTAAAATTTTGTTTGTGCTATTCCAGACTTCGCTATAAGCGTTATCAACGTGTGGATAGACTGGTTCTGGACTCGTATCTGCAACATTCTCGAAAATGTAAACTTTGTTATCTGACGCTCCAACAATAACTTCTTTAAAGCCATCCGCATCAGTGTCCCCTGTATCAACTGAATTCACTAAACCCTTTATTGCTTCGCCGCTTTCCCAAACTCTAACATAGTAGTGGCGATGATTAGAGGCGCCTGGCATTCCGTAACGTTCAGAATATTCGTAAATGTAGATTTTCTGGCTCCAAGCTCCAGCTATTATTTCGTATAAGCCGTCGCTGTCCAAATCGTCTATTACGATGGAGGAAACCCTTTTACCTATTTCGCCTACGCCACTGTTCCAGACAAGCTGAAACTCGTAGTAAAGCGAATCCGCGGAGCTTCTTGACTTTTGTTCGAAAACATAGATTTGCCCGTCAGCGCATCCTGCAACAATATCAATGTAAGAGTCTCTGTCTGTGTCGCCGAAAGCCAACGAAAGAACGTCGCTCTTGAAGATGCCATCGCCAATGTCCCAAACATGCGTAAGCCCTGCCTCACCAGGGATTGATGGGTTCCAGCGGTAAATGTGAATCTCATTGTCGTATAAGTAGCCAGCGCCGACAGCGACGATGGTTCCGTAGACTGCTACAGAGTGCACTGAGCCTTGAATGCGGTTGGGCTCCCATATTAACTCGTACGCTCCATTTACATCTTCACCTGTGCCAGCTCCTTGATACTGAACAGTTTGTTGTTCTAAAAGTTGTTGTAGGTCAACGCCATGCTGTTGTAGCAATTCAGCGTCTGAAAGTGGGAAAGAAAGCTCAGCATCCTCTTGATTAGCAGCCTCCGAACTAGCACTATAATCATCTGGTTTCTGGACTAGCAAATTTTCAGTTAAGTTTCTAGCTGAGCTGTTGGACGCAACCAACAAAAGCAAGATCAGACAGGTTGAAAACAAAACTTTTTGAATGTTTTTCATTTCATTTTCCTCCCGTATTTGGTGGTTCTGGTGGAAGAGGCGAAGGAGGAGGCTCGATTGGAGGTGGAGTTTCTGAAGGTTTCTTTTTTTCACGGGTTCTGAAACGAACAGCTATAATTGCTACTCCAACTCCGACTGCCAAGCCTACTGCGAAGAAGATTGCTGTGTAAATATTGAAGAGAGGAATTCTGCTTTTGGCCATGACTTCGTCTGGTGATGTCCAGGTCAGCGGGTCGGTGCCCCACTTAACTTCATCACCGTCGGAAAAGCCGTCGCCATCCGTGTCGCTGTTTATTGGGTCTGTATGGTAAGTGTGTACTTCGTCTCCGTCTGTTAAGTTGTCTAGGTCAGAATCTGGGTTGTCGAATCCTCCGATGATTAGGTAAGCTGGATAGCCTGTTAGCGATGTGATGTTGATTCCGCTGTGCGTTGTAGTCGTGACTGTAACGGCTCGGTTTGTAGTATAGTTGTAGAATTCAGCTCCGTCGTTAAGTCCGTCGCTGTCATAGTCGAATTCAGCTCCATCCTTGACTCCGTCGCCGTCGGTGTCGGGATTTAATGGATTTGTCCCGTGAAGTAGTTCAGCACGGTCTGGCAGCTGGTCGCCGTCTGTGTCGCTTTTTGTTGCGTTTGTGCGCACGCCTGTTGGAAGCGGAGATAAACCAACTATTTCAACATTGTCAGCTAAGTCGTCGCCGTCTGTGTCATTGTTAGCTGGGCTAGTAAAATAGGTATTCACTTCTTTAAAATCATTCAAAGTGTCGCCGTCTGTGTCTGTTGCGTTTGGATTGGAATGATAGGTTAATACTTCGGCGCCGTCCAATAAGCCATCATCGTCGGTGTCACTGTCAACTGGAATACAGCCGTATGGGTATTGGATGACTTGAGCTGTGTAAGGATATAATAATGTGCTGATGGTTGCTATTCTGAGCTCTGTCCCGTCAAGAAGCCCATCATTGTCCGTGTCATTGTTTAACGGATTCAATAAAATAGGTGAAAAACCTGGCGAACCCCTAGCCAAATAAAGCTCCTGGGCATCTGTCAAACCATCGTAATCCGTGTCGCCAGAAAGTGGGTCTGTGCCATAAGTGAATATTTCCTCGTAGTCTCCGCAAGGTAGCGTCATCTGTCCAGTTTCATTCAAGGCCGTTATTGAATCGCCATCGCTGTCCCAGCTAAGTGGATTCGTGTAATAGATGTTTACTTCGTCCCAGTCTGAAATTTCGTCACCATCAGTATCTGGCCTAAGCGGGTCTGTTCTTAGAACAAAGATTTCCATATCGTCGAACAATCCGTCGCCGTCAGAATCTGGATTCACTGGGTCCGTGCCATAGATGTGGGCTTCATATCCGTCTATTATCGTGTCGTTGTCAGAGTCGCGGACAAATGGGTCGCTGTAGAACTTGAAAAGTTCTTCACCGTCTAGAAGCAAGTCACCATCTGTGTCATTAGAGGCTGGATCAGTGAAGTAGCGGTTTACTTCGTCGCCGTCGCAGACTTGGTCGCCATCACAGTCAGGGTTAAGTGGATTAATGCCTCTCTTAACTTCTTCTCCATCTGAAAGCTTGTCATTGTCTGTGTCAGGATTGTTTGGGTCAGTGTGGTAGGAGTCTTGACTAAGAGTGCCTTCTTCTCCATCCTTTAAGCCGTCGCTGTCTGTGTCGCCGTTTGTTGGGTCGGTGGGTGGTGTTAAACTTAACTCGCGTCCATCGCTGTTCAAGAAAATGGCGCCGCCAGTATCGTTGTCGGTGTCTGGGTTGCACGGATTTGTGTGCACCACCTTAGAATAAGACTCGCCAGTGGTAACATTAACAAAGTTGAACAGTTGCCCTCGACTCTCTATTCCATCATTCCAATCAAGATAGAAAAGCTTCCTCTCAGTCCAAGTGCCGTCTGCCAACTGCTCATAAGAATCATCATCAGTATCATAATCCAAAGGATGTGTATAACCAAAATTGAACAAGCTTGGGTCGCTGCCGTTAAGCGCTTTGTCGCCATAATAAGCTCCACGTCTAAAGCCTTCTCGTCCATCTAACAAGCCGTCGCCGTCTGTATCGGGATTTAATGGGTCTGTGTGATTATAAACTGTGGTAGCGCCTATCTTCACCGACGTGACTGTCGGAGTAATCCTCGTTCCCGTAAAGTTGTATGTAGTGTTGATTTCGTAATAGTCCGAAAGCCCATCTTTGTCTGTATCAAAAAGCAGCGGCGCCGTCTTGTAAATCATAACTTCGTCATAGTCGGAGAGTTTATCCCAGTCTGTGTCTTTTCGCAGCGGGTCAGTTAAGTAATTATTAACTTCACTACCGTCGTTTAATCCGTCGCCGTCGCTGTCTGGATTGTCTGGCTTTGTTTTTGAAACGTCCAGCTCAAACTTGTCGCTTAATCCGTCGCCGTCCGTGTCTGGTAAATTAATGTTCAATCCGATGCGCGTTTCAAAATCGTCCGACAAACCGTCCACGTCTGTATCCAATCCCATTGCGTTCTGCTTATATTCGTTGGAATCTTTGCCGCCTGCAATACGTGTTCCCCCCTCGCCTAAGGGCCACCATTCCCATTTGCCGACGTCAAAATCAAATAGCCAAAGGTCAATATTCACTTTAAACCACAAGTGAAGTATTAGAAAGATTTCTAGAGGCGTGTCTGCTAATAAGTCTTGAACAAATCTCCAAGTCACCTCTAATCCACCTTTTATTGCAACTATTAGAATTTTCAAGTCTGCAGCCATTCCTAGGGTGATGTCAAGCGTAAACTTTGAGATAGCGCTTTTGCCTGCTGCTGCCACAGTCTTCACTATTTCCATGGTTATTCTGAAGAATATGTCGATGTAGAAGTGGCCGAGGCCTATGTATTCCGCTGCTTTAGCGAGAACGCTACCGCCAACACCACCCGTGAAGAAGTCAAAAATTGTGAAACGCTTCCTAAGTTCTAGCATAAACTTGAAAGCCCACTCTCTGATGTTGAAAAACTCTACAGACTTGAAAGTTGCCTTAACTTTTAAAAGCTCCATCACAAGCTTGGCGCTGCCGCTAAACACAATATCCATGCCCAACATTTCGAAAAGCTTCTTAACCAAGCCGTTTTTCTCTGTTCCAAATGATTTGATGCCAAGCTCAACTGAGAACGTTGGAATAATATTGATAATTGATAAAATTGAGTCCCATGTGAATTCCTTTTCGCCAAACAATGTTCCGTTAATAAACTCAGTGAAAGCCTTGTTGTCTATACTGAAACCTGGCGAAATTGCGATTTTAAGGAAGAACTTGAAAAGGTTAAAGTCGCCGAAGCCTACTGGAAGGCCGTCAATCTCATATTTTAGATGTAATGCGCCAGTTATCAAATCGTTGATCTTCTTCAATAGATCGTTGACATACTTGTCACATTGCAGCATTATCTCTTTTAAAAGCCCTCCAAGTTTCGCCCGAGCCCATTCATCGGCAGATGCAGCGATAAACAAACCCTGAAGTGTAACGGTTCCGCCTAGAACGATCCACGGCAGATTGTTCTTAAACCAATTCATAACGGTTTTATTGAGCCAGCTGGTAAAGTTTCCAAGATAATTTTTGACTTCGCCCAAAAAGGATGTTGAAACTCCAAGCCACGGAGGCAAGCCCCAGTCGCCCAGCTTGTTAAAGAAGAACTCTAGAAGGGCGTCCACTATTTTGCCGACAGGACCGTCAACACCTGATTTTATAGTTAGGTTTATAAAAGGTACGTAACCTGAGCCTTGACCGATGCCACTATCGCCAGAGCCGCCTCCCATTGACACCCTTTGAAGGGAATATGTTGAAGAGGCTTTCCTTTGACTCGGAGAACCCATGAACAGAATGGGTTTTTCATCGGCTGGAGTTGAAGATGTAGGATGAACCTGAGTTAAGGTTGCTTCCTTCATCAAATGCTCTGTGGAAATGTTGCCTGCCGGCAACTCTCCGAGGGTATTCACTGGTTCAATGACTCTTGCCACAAGGTCGTTAAAATCTTCACTAAAATAGACTAAAGCGCACTTTCGTAGATATTCGCCAGCCTTCAGCATTTCTTCGGTGCGGTAAACTTTGGCATTTTCAAGAATATCGGCAATAGTCCACAGATGGTAGAAATAGCTCAGTTTAACATCTATGATTGGGCTTGGTTCTATGTAAAAGCCTTCGAAAGGTTCTAGATAAGCCTTAAGGACGTTTGCGTCGCCTGAAGCAATAATGTGTGCGGCGGGGCCAAAGATTGTTTCGCCTCTCTGACTGTTAATAAGAAATGCAAATTGTTCCCATGAAATTTTATCGTACCCTATTCTCAGTCCATCTAACTCGCCACGAAAAACGTAGGCTTTTATGAAAAACTCTTCCATAACTCGCGTGTTTAACTCTTTTAAAGAGTTAACCTCAACTCTTTCTGTGTGCAAATAAAATCTCTTGACAACCCTATAGAGGTTTCCCGCTAACAAAGAACAAGAGGGATCGATGGTGTCCGAAAAAATTGCAATTTTACCACGCTTCTGTTGAAATTGGAGGACTAGAGCGTTCACTGTGGGCATAAAGTCACGGGCTAAAAACATGGTCACCACAAAAGCGACCAGAAATATCTTAAGGAGTTTCTTTGGCTTGAAATTTGGCGCCTCCCAGAGAATGTCTTATTGATTTCGAGTTCTTGATTTATAAAATTTTTCGATTTTTAAAGTGGTGAAGCTCCTGAGACAACTTATTCATAGGGTTCATTTGGCTCATCTAGCAAACCACCATCATAGATTTGATATATTCAGCTCACAAACTAATCCTTGATTTTGTCATTCAGTTCAGAATGTACACAGACACGCATGTGACTTTAAATATCTTTTACTTATTAACAACCTTAAATATTTCTAATCGTAAGTAATATTGAGTGGTAATCGTTGTCCATAAGGAGCAAAGTGTTACATTTCTCTGGGAAAGTGTTGACTGCGTTAGCGGTTACTCTACTTTTAGTGTTTCTTTCGGTATTTCCTCACTTCGGCTACATCGGAAACGCCAGTATAAGTCGAACAAGTGTTAGATACTACGGATTATATGCCACGGTCAATTACACCTATAATATAGTCTATAATCCTTTGACTTTTCCTTTTACTTGGCTCCGTGGAGCTGGAATCTCTTCAGGTGATTCTTCAATGATGGTATGGCCAGAGGGTACCCTGTATTCAAAATTGCGGTGGCCGGGTTGGAGGGAGATGGAGGCAGACGCTTTAACAAATATGGCTTATTTGGAGATTATTCCCAATTTTGTCATGCTCCTTGTGATATTCACTGCCATAGAATTTGCAAAGATGCGATTGTTGTACATCTGGTTTATTACAGGTATGATTGGCTTCATTTCGGGTGGTTTCATTGGAACTATTGTTGGTCTTCCTATTGGCCTTTTCATTACTGTCTTTTTTATGGCTAAGCTGGATAAAAAAGTGCTAGCGAAAATTTGAGATTAACCACGTTGTTTTTGATTTGCTTAATGAATACTCTTCTGTTTCATCCGCTTGGCGTTTGAGATGCTAGAAGACTTTAACCATTAGTGGACCGGGGGGGATTTGAACCCCCGACCTCCTGAGTGCAAGTCAGGCGTTCATACCAACTGAACTACCGGCCCATTTTGCTTTTCTGAATTGCTTTCACATTCTGCTAATATTTAGGTTTCGTTTTGAGATGAACTCGCATATCACTTAAAGGCTTACTCTCAGCATGAAACCATTGGGTAGTATCTTTATCATAAAACTTCAAAACATTCTATAAAAACCACAAGTTCCTAATATAAAAATACATTTTATTCTTATCACTCATAATACGCAACCCATAAACGATTCGAATTAGCATGTGCCAGAAAGGGAATCTTTCAATGAAAGAAGCCAATGTAAAGACCTCAAACATTTCACTTTTCAGAACCGTTTTCTTCAACCTAAGCGTTTTTCAATTTCTAACATTTCTTCGAAGAGGCGTATTCTACACTTTCATGATAAATTACCTCTTCATGCTCATGCAAGCAGTAACGTCAACAGCCACACTTGGAACACTCAACATGATGGCTTCTGCCTTAGGACAAAACTTGCTATGGGGAAGAATAAGCGACCGTTACAGACTGAGGACTAAACTAATAGTGACTGGCGAAACAATCGCAGGATTCGCCTACATACTTGTATTTATCATCCACAAATCCCTGATTGAGGCTGGAAACTATTTCCACGCAGGTTTAGCAATAATTTCCGGTTTATCAATTCTAGAGTTCTTTTGGTCAATGTCAGATGTCGGATGGGCAGCGCTGCTAACCGATGTGACAACTCCTGAAACACGTGGAAGAATCGTAGGCATGTTAAACTTTATTGCTTCTTTAGGCAGAATGGTCGGCATACTATTCGCGGGATTCCTCTACGCTGACGGAGAAGGCTTCAAGAACGGAACCATCTTTTATACGGTAACTATTCTTCTATTCATTGGCGCGACGATTATGGCTTTTACGTCATGGCACATTAAGGCGAAGGGTGCCGTGCAAAAACAGTCAACTATAGAAAAAGGGGAACGTGAAGATAGACTTGTTCGCGAAAATGAAAAGGTATACAAGTGGTTTCTAGCATCCCTCATAATAATAGTTTTAGGTGCAGCCGCAGTTAGTCAAATATTTCTCCTTTTCATAGATCTTCCAGAAGGATTAAACGCGAGCGATTCTGAAATGAGCCTTATACTAACCGCTTGGACCATAGGCGGCATGCTCCCTAGCATAGTGTTAGGAAGACTAGCAGATAAAATTGGAAGAAACAAGGTAATGTTCTTAGGATTAAGTCTGGCAACAATCACGCCTCTGCTTTATGGTGCGGCTCTAAATGTTCCTTTGATGGCTTTGATTTATGGATTAAACGGCGTGTCATTCTGGACTGTTCAAACTGTGGGCTTTGCCATTGCAGGAGACATAATTCCAGAGCATAAAAGAGGACGTTTGCTCAGCAGATATAACGCTGTGATGGCTCTAGGCTGGGGACCAGCGGGAATTCTGGTTGGTGGACCACTTTCAGATATTCAAGTTAAAATCCTAAAACTGCCCACTTATACAGCATACTTGAACACCTTCTTCTCATCATCAATAATAGTGATGTTGGGAACAATACTTTTTGCCGCAAAAGTCGCAAAATTGAGGCTCAAAAACACCGTTTAAGTTTTAAACCAATCCCTACAAAAACAGCAAATGGGGATAGCAATGCCAGAATTTAAAACTGTTAAAATTCAAGTTCCAAAAGACGGTAACGTAATTTTGGGCATGGCACATTTCATCAAAACCATTGAAGACCTCTACGAGGCTTTGGTTAACGCTGTTCCAAACATAAAATTTGGGATAGGTTTCTGCGAAAGTTCTGGACCATGCTTAGTAAGGCATGAGGGAAATGATGACGAGTTGAGGCGGTTAGCTGCTGAAAAAGCCTTTGAAATTGCATGTGGACATATCTTCATAATTTTCTTAAAAAACGCCTATCCAATAAATGTTTTAGAAAAAATCAAAAGCGTGCCAGAAGTTTGCACAATTTATGCTGCTACCGCAAATCCCTTAGAAGTTATCGTTATAGAAACTGAGCAGGGCAGAGGAATCATGGGTGTAGTTGATGGATTAAAAAGTAAAGGCATAGAAAAGGAAGATGACGTTAAAGCAAGAAAAGAGTTTCTGCGGAAAATAGGCTATAAGCTTGGTTAAGAACATCATGTCAGTTATTGGAATTGAAAATCAGGGCGAAATAAATAAAAATTAGCAGTGCAGGATGGATGACCTTGGGTGTTTGGCTGCTCCGGAAGTTTATTGACTCATGAATGTTATAACAATTGACTTTAGTTTTTATGTTTCACCTGCGCGCCATTAATTCTTGCTGTAGTTCAAAAGGAATTTTTTCTTTCATTCTTTCAGTAGCGTAGGCA
>Ga0315306_10001448_pt1 | contig 11349 bp, 9 predicted proteins | sample TDP1_MG_FD_203803 | JGI IMG/M metagenome (GOLD analysis project Ga0315306, IMG submission 203803) | Freshwater sediment microbial communities from Lake Towuti, South Sulawesi, Indonesia - TDP1 | ecosystem: Environmental > Aquatic > Freshwater > Lake > Sediment | place: Indonesia: South Sulawesi... | reverse complement strand
CCCTTAGCTATTCTCCCGCGCCATCCTGAATCAGACAGATCTGGTCCTATAAGAATGCGGGACCGCCTTTCCCCGAAGGCTTCCACTAAACCATGAAATTGGGGTTCTAACCCCACACCAAGAATATAGTCCACCATTTCGCTGCGGGCTAGCTGATCTAAGGTTCGCACCTTTTCGCTCTCCACTTGGAGGTGGTAACCCCGGTGGCCGGAAAAGAACACACGGATTTCATTCAAAGAAAGGCCGAAGTCTTTGGTTAAGAAATCCATAAGTTTTATGGTTTCCGCCTTGGCAGTGGTTAAGCAGACCTCACAGGGCCAAGTTTTCTCATCAAATTTCTGTCCTCCACAGGCAGGACACTTGGCTGGAGGTATGCCCCTTCCCGCGGCGCCACAGTTACCGCAAAGCCAAGTGTCATGAACCTTATTGCATGGAGTTGGGATGTGATCCGCGTCTATATCGAAAATTAAATCCGCTCCCAACCAGCCCTTTTCATCCATTTCTGCCTCCGGGCGCTCATAATAAGCGGCGGAATAGTAAACGTCGGAGGGAGTTACCCTTTGCGTGAAGGAGCTGAAATCCTCCATGGTTCTAAAACTCTTATGCCGAAGCATAATTCTCTCCCTGAAAAGGAGAAAGCCGAACTCCCGCTGTTCAATGAAGGGAGGAGGCTCAATCTCCGAGGCGCATTCCCGATAATATTCGGCGAACTTGTCCTGAACGAAACGGTGTGAAGGAGTAGACATCTCAATCCAAACATATTTTCGTTAACAAATTATTTCAATCTTCCTCTATAAATTTCCAGAAAAGTGTGCGTTAAGAAAACGCTCCTACTCATATAGAGGCACTAGATACGTCCGCTTACTCCACGCCCCCATTTGTAATTACAATTTTAATTTATATTATTTATTTATAATTTAATATGATAATAGTTACTATAAAATTATCAGAAATCACGATTATTTATCATTATTATTTATTGTGACCATTCATCTTTATAAGCATTATGATGCTATGTCTATATTTTAACCGTTTATATTCTATCTAAAAACTTAATAAGTATAAAAATGATTTACTTATCCTAACCCCTCACCCGTTTTTCCAGACCGGTTCTACGGCAAAGTCTAAATTCTTTATCGGAGCTTTTCCCCGCAGTTGCCACAGTATGTGGCTCCAGGCTGGACTCTGGTTCCGCATTGGGGGCAGAAGTCTTGGGTTTGGGATGCCATTGGTGGTGCAGGCAGCGGAGCGGGAGGAACGTATCTTCTAGAGGGAGCCTCTTGGTTTATGGCGCCTCCGACGGCACCGCCTATGCAGGAGATTAGAGCGAAGGGAATGGATATGAGAATCAGTAGGATTCCAACGGTCCCACCCACCAATCCGCCCAGAAAATGCCTATAGAAGACGGCGCTCAGAAAAACTACAAGGAGGATGGAGGCTATGATGCTTCCTAGGAGACCGCCTATGAACCCCGCTATTATTCCGTCCTCGAGGCTCTTTGCGACTAGGCCGCCTATTAGGCCACCGAGGAAGAGGGCGGCAAGAAATCCGATGACGGGAATCCAGCCCAGTAGAAAAGTGAGACCCATAATGGAAACGAAACAGACAAGAGCGCCTTCTAGTTTACCCAACTTCACCGCCTTCAAATAATTTAGGGATCTCTGCATTTAATCTTTATGAACATAACCTCTCCACCAAGGAATAGTGAAAACGCGCTAATTCGGACCCATTAAGCTCCTTCAAATTCTTCGGACCCACGATGCTAACTTTAGATAATTTCTGCTAATGGAAGATTTTGGATGGATGGTTTATGCTAAGCCTAGGCAGGAGAAGAGGCCCTTCCAGTTCACGTGTTTGGAGACGAGTCTCTTGGCCTCGTTTATGCGTTTTTTGTCGCCGATTCTGATTTTTCCCGTGACATCTTTGACTTTTCCCACGGTGGTGTATGTATCGTAGGGGACGAGGATGACGGGAACTCCCTTCTCTTCAGCCCTGGCCAGCACCCTCACGTCAGGGTAAAGGTTCCCCGTTAAAATAAGGGCGGAGGTGTCTGTCTCAAGGGCTGCTAGGGCAAGGTCCGGCCTGTCTCCGCCTGTGATCACCGCCTTTCTGGGAGCCCTTCGGAAATAGTGTATGGCGCTGTCTTGGGTCATGGCCCCCACTAGGTAATGCTCAATAAGATTGGTCATGTTCTTCTCTCCGCATAAAACTTCTCCACCTAAGGTCTCGGTGAGCTCCTTAACCGTGGGGGCAGTTAAGGGGATTGACTCAGGGATGAGCCCCCAGACGCGGATTCCCTGTTTTTCCAGCGTTGGAATCATCACATCTTTAATCCTTTTATCAATGGGTTTTTGGGCCCGATTAAAGACGACGCCTTCGCATTTCGTTCCTCCCTTAGAGACGCAAAAATGTTCAAATAGGATTTCGTCCACGGCCATGTCCCGGTAGGTTGTGGACACTAGGAGGAGGGCTGAGTTAAGTTGTTTTGCCAGCTCCGCGGCTGAGAGGCCTATGAAGGCACCCAGGCAGGGCTCATGAAGGGCCTCTATGATCGTTAAGTCTTTATCCTTAGATACCTGCTGGTATGCCTGATAAATTCTGCCCAAGAGGGTGGCTGTATCCCCCATGGAATACTGATCCAAATATTGGTACTCCAGTAAGACCGGGGTTATCAAATCTGTTGACACCTCAAGGTTTAACATTTGTTTCATGAGGATGGAGTCCTCATCTAGAGGCTTTCCTTCCATGGAGGTGGTGTGCCATCCCAGAGGCTTGAAATATCCTACATCTAATCCTTCATCCTTGAAATTAAGGGCTAAGCCAAGACAAAGCGCGGTTTTTCCAGTGGATTGTCGTGTAGCCGAAGCCACGTATAGGCTGGGCATTTTCTTCATGTTTTACTCACCCCATGTTACTGTTATCTTTACATCCAGTGCTAATGACCCGTTATTACGTTCATAAACGAAGAGCGGGTTTATATCAATTTCACTAATCTCTCTAAAGTCCATGGAGAGTTGAGAAATTCTCAAAATCACATCGATAATGGAGTTGATGTCCGCGGGGGGCTCACCTCGGACGCCCCTTAAGAGGGCGTAGGACTTGGTCTCAGTGATCATCTCGGAGGCGGCCTGCGCGGAGATAGGTGCTAATCGGAAGGAGACGTCCCTTAATATGTTAACGTAGACTCCGCCCAGCCCAAACATTATGAGGGGGCCGAATTGGATGTCTCGGTTCATGCCTACGATTATTTCCCTGCCTGCGGGCATCATCTTCTGGATTTCGGCCCCAAAGATTCGGGCTTCGGGCATGAACAAACTTGCGTTCCTCATGATCTCGGTGAAGGCGATTTCCACTTCTCTATCTGAATTTAGGTTTAGTTTAACTCCGCCAATGTCTGTTTTGTGGAGAATTTGGGGGGAAACCACCTTCATGGCCACGGGGTAGCCTATCCCTTCTGCAGCACTTACTGCCTGTCTCACGTTTTGGGCAAGTTCACTGGGAGGAACGGGAATTCCGTAGGCTTGAACTACCCTCCGTGCCTCCACACTGAGGAGGCTGACCCGCCGCTCCCGTCTAGCCCTTTCAAGGATCCTCTGAACTGTCTCGCGGCCCACATTAAAGGAGGGAAAACTTTCCGCCATTCTAGGGGTAAGATATTCTCCGTAGTGAATCATTCCCGCTAAGGTTGAGACCGCCTTTTCAGGCTGCTCGTAAACAGGAATTTCGGCCTCCATAAGAACTCTAACGGCTTCTTCAATCCTTTCGCCGCCCATAAAGACGGCTAAAAGGGGCTTTTTGTGAAAATTGGACTTGAGGGCTATGAGCTGTTTAGCGGTCTCTAGGGGTTGAGTCATGGCCTGTGGAGTTAATATGACGATTAGGGACTCCACAGCATCGTCTGAAAGGAGAGTTTTCACGGCAAATTCGTATCGATCGGCTAGGGCGTCACCCAAAACGTCAACAGGGTTAGTCCAAGAGGCTTCCTCTGGAAGGTTTTTGCGGAGAAGTTCAATGGTTTGGGTGGAGGGCCAAGCCATATTAAGACCTTGCTGGGAGCAGGCGTCAGCCGCTACGATGCTGGGACCGCCAGCGTTGGTGATTATGGCCACATTTCGCCCCTGGGGTATGGGCTGATATGAGAAGGCGATACCTAAGTTGAAGAGTTCTTCAATGGAATTAGCTCTCAGTACCCCGCATCTCCTGAAGGCGGCGTCATAGGCGATTCGGCTGCCAGCGATGGAGCCTGTGTGGGAGGCAGCTGCCCTGGCTCCCGCATCAGACACTCCTGATTTAAGGATAACCACGGGCTTTTTATGGGAGACTGCGGGTGCAACTTTTAAAAACTTTTCCCCTTCCTTTACTCCTTCAATGTAGATTAAAATGACCTTAGTGTTAGGGTCTTCTGCCAATAGTTTTATGAAGTCGGTTTCGTCCATGTCTGCCATGTTTCCTAGGCTTATGAGGTGACTGAAGCCGATGTGTTCCCTGGCTGCCCAGTCCAAGACTGCGGTGCAGAGGGCGCCGCTCTGGGAGGCGAAGGCGATGCCGCCCTTAAGGGGCATTTGGGCGGCAAAGGAGGCGTTAATGGGCGTGAAGGTGTTTATTAGTCCCAGGCAGTTGGGTCCAACGAGGCGCATGTTGTACCGCTTACAGAGGTTTAGGAGTTCCCGTTCCCGCTCAAAGCCTTCTGATCCCACCTCCTTAAATCCTGCGGAGATGACTATGAGTCCCTTCATGCCCTTTTCTCCTGCCTCCTCCGCCACCTTGGAGACGATTTCGGCGGGAACGGCTATAACTCCTAAATCCACATTTTCCTCCACCCTCAAAACGGTGGGATAGCATTTCAAACCTAAGATTTCGTCTGCCTTGGGGTTTATGGGGAAAATCTTGCCCGGATATTTGCAGTCCAATAGGTTTTTTACTATTTCGTGGCCCACGGCGCCCTCGCGGCGAGAAGCCCCGATAACTGCCACAGAACTGGGGGAGAAAAGAACCTTAGACATGTCCACTGGGGCTTCGTCTGCGTCCTTTTGGGCCATCTGTACGCATCCCCGTCGCTCTTAGTGTAACATCTGTCTCCACTCGTAAATCTGTCTCCCTTCCCTAAATATTTTCTCGCTGAACGAAGATTGTTGTTATTCCCAAGTTGTAGTTCCCCCGTAAGGCGCGGGCCTGTAAACGATGCGGTCTCTGATTGCTGCGGAGGGGTGAGTGGGAGGTCACCCGTCGCGTGCCACCTAACGTTTTCGCCCAATCGATTTCTGCGTGTCCCTCAACCCTTGGAAGGATGAACCCAGTCTTCCTTCAATCTGTGTTGGATAAGGGCATAACCCTCCAATCAAAATCATCCATAATGCTTTTTTCCTCTGGTTATGCTTAAGATTAGGGCTTTTTTGGTTCCGTTGAAGGCAGCACATCTAAGTGTTTACATGTTGTAGTGGAAAAGAAAAGGAGGTTAGGGTGGGATGCTGCCCTATGATATTTGGAAGTTTACTACCACGAAGCTGTTGGCTTTGAGGGTTACGGATTGTTGTAGGCCGTAGTCTGGTAGTTTTATCGTGAAGGTTGCTGCTTTTCTAGTTTTTACTTCAACCCGTGGGTATGGGAAAAGGATTAACCATGTAAGTTTCTCTTTTCTGCGTTGTTGTTAGAGCATGGAATTGCTTAGCTGTTCGCTTTTGTATATAAACGTTCGTCATCAGCGAACAAAGAAACTTTCGGCGCGCGCTACATGGATGGGAACTGAGCCTTGGTTCACGAACGGGTATGGGGTCGTTATCGTAAGAGTAAGCGTGGTTCCAGTGGAACTAGGAGGTTTGATATAGAAGACGTTGTAGTAGAAGAATTGGCCGGGGTTGCTCGCTGCCAACTTGTGGGTGCTGGGGCTGGCGGGGTCCGGCGTGAAGATGAGGCGGAACTGTTGACCGCTCCTGCCCGTCTTGTTGGTTGGCTTGAGGAAAATCGCCACTGGTCAACATAAGCTTATGGAGAGAATCTTTCGAACATCACGCTACGGTTCTTTGCACGGCAAGTTTATTTTTAATGTTTATACATTTTGTTATAGGGTGCGTCTGATGGTTAAGAGTGAAAAGGAGTTGTCCGTTATGGGTCGACTTTTAACATTGCTGGGCAGAATAGAAGACAAGGGGCTTCAAAGGGAAATTGAGGCATATGGCAATTGCATAAAACGCGCACATACGGGTAAACGCTATTTGATTGTATTTTTGGTGAGCGTGTATAGCGAAGTTGTCGCCATGATGAGACTGGAACTATACCAAGAGGCGGTAAGAATGTGAGTCCAGTGGGATCGCTTGAGAACTTGACGATCACGCCTTCCACTGGATTGCTATCGTACATTAGATGAACCGTCAGATCTGCCGCAGTGTTTACTTGCATATTGATGCATGCATTGAGAAAACCGCCTTTATCCCCTTATCCCCTTATGCTTCTCCTTTTGTTTTCATTTCTCCTTCCAATAACCTCATAATTCGCTGATACTCCTTAAGAAACTCACCGCCCTTTTTTGTCAACTTAAAGAATTCAGTGCCTCCAATGCTTTCCTTTTCTAAAAAGCCTATGCGGACCAGAAGGGCAAGGTATCCTTGAAGCTGACTGTAGCTCAAATTGGACTTATACATAATGCGCGTTTTCCCAATGGGAGAATCGGCACGACACATAGAAAGAATGGCAGATATGATCTCTAAACGGCCCCTGCGAGCAAACCTTATCGATTGACCCTCCACCACACAATCCTTTATAAATCAAAATAACTCACCCTTTATAACACTTATGATCCACATATACTTCGTTCATAGAGCAAACCTCCATATTGGCTGGGGAAAAGAGCGATAAGATTTATATTTCAGTAAGACATCTGCTCTGAAAACAGCGCGGGTGGTTGCCATGAGCGAAGAAGAAAAGTATGTGACGGTTAGAATCCCCAAGTTGTTCGACGACCTGATAAACAAGTACATAGAGGCCCATAAGGAAGAGATGATGCTCCTCGACCAGAGAACCAGCAGGGCAGGCGTCGTCAAAAGGGCCCTGTACGAATTCTTTAAGAAGGAAGGGATCATACAGTCTCCTAAGGCTCCGGAAGACACCTTTGCAGTCCACATAACAGAAGTCTTCAGAACCCTAAACTCCGTTCTTGAGAAAAGCGGAGTGGACTGCCCAGAAAGCCCCCAAGAAAAAGAGAGAAAGATCAGAGAATACGTCTACGATCAGGCAGAGAAATGGGGGAAGAAACTGACCCCACAATACGTGGACGAGCTGGTTAAGAAGGTAATGGAACCCCACTCAAAAACAAATTAAGGCCTATAGGGTGTGGAAAATTGTGGGGGGCTCATCAGTATTTTTATCTTCTCGAAACCCCTTAAAAATTCCCTCCCCTTATCTGTGATCCAGTAAAGCCCACTCTCCCTTTCAAAGGAGAGAAAACCCCCTTTAACCAGGTACCCTATGTAGCCCTCAATCTGGTAGAAGCTCAAATTGGCCCCATACATCATCTGCGTCTTTTTTGCCCCCCGCGCAGCCCTTTCCAAAATGGCCGCCATGATCTCGATGCGGCTCCTGTTCCTGCGAGGGTTACCGGAATACATTCTCTAATCCTTCCTCCACACGCCCAATTTACATGTATATTGAATCTGTATATAAAATATAGAGAAGTTATATATAAATTTTTTCCTTACAAATCGTACAAGTCATAAATCAGAGGTCGATAACGTCAAGTGACCATTATAGAACATACAAATAAATGATATATAAAAAAATCCATGACAAAATATATTAATATCCTATCGCAATAAGCGATACCTGTGACGGCCATCGAAATACTGAGGGCAGTTAAGCAAATGCCACGTCTAACCCCCATCATGATAGCCAAAATGTTAAACAAGCCGCCAAGCGTCATCAGGAATACAATGGTAGTCCTCTTTGAATTGGGGCTAGTGGAGTCGCCTGCCCGAGGCCTATATCAAATATCGCCCCTGGGCGAGTATGTCTTAGAAAAGCTAGCATAAAAATTGACCTCAGAAAGCTGAACCTTTCTTCTCGTCCTCTCCACAATCCTACTTTTCGCCAACAGCCTGAAGATCGCGGGCAGCCTTAATGGAGCCAATCGTAAGGTCAAGACCAAGCCTATAGCCCATTATAGGATCACCTGAGAACTTTAGACTTTTAAAAGACTTAAAAAATATTGAAATATTAAAAACTTAAAGGCTAAAGTTAATACTATAGGGGAAAAGAAGAATCTATCATGGTTTTAATCCATGAGGCTGGAGAGATAAACCTTTGAGTGAGAGGCTCCAAAAGGCTGTCACCCTCACCCTAACGGCAGGATACCAACTGGACAAAGAAGCCTTCGACTTCCTACAAACCATGGCCCAAACGAGGGACCCAGTCAAACTCATGGAAGAAACCATCGGAAGAGCAGAAAAACTCCTCGAAAAACCCATCTTCATCAACCGAAACCTCCTAGAGGGAACAGCGGGACAAATCTTCCCTGAAAGAGAAGAAGAGGTGGCACCGCCTTCACCCGTCACTGAGGCAAGGAAGACTTTCAGACCCTACGCTAAGGGCATAGACGCGGAAATAAAGGTGATCGAAGATCCGACAGACAAGATGTGCGGAACAGGATCCGTAGAGGAATATCTGGAGTATTTTCGAGACCGTTTTAGGAAACTCCAAAGAATTCTTAGGCAAAGAATGGACACCAGGGACGCGTCATCCATCCCCGAGGCCCTTAAGGCACCCCCCAACTCCAAAGTCAAAGTCATCGGCATGATAACAGAAAAACGAGAACATCAGCAGAAACTCTTCTTCAGAATAGAGGACTTGGAAGCCGAAGCCACGGTCCTCGTGGCTCCAGGAAGAGACCAAGGTACCCTTGAAAAGGCGCGACAACTAATGCTGGACCAAGTTGTCTGCGTTAGCGCCATTAAGGGAAGGAACGACCTCCTCATCGCAGAAGAATTCCTTTGGCCCGATGTGCCCCAGAGAAAACCAGAGAAGGCCTCAAGGCCCGTTTACGCGGTCCTCACATCTGACCTACACGTGGGAAGCAAGCTGGCCATGAAGGACGCCCTAAGCCGCTTTGCCCTCTGGCTAAACGGAAAGTACGGAGACGAAAACCTGAGAAAGATTGCAAGCCACATAAAGTACGTGGTTATAACCGGCGACCTAGTGGACGGCATAGGGGTCTACCCAAATCAGGTGAAGGAGCTGGCCATGAGGGACGTACACAAGCAGTACAGGGCTGTGGCAAAGTTTATTGAGCAAATTCGGGACTACATAGAAGTAATAGTTACACCTGGAAATCACGACGCGTCCCGAAAGGCTTTACCCCAGCCCGCCCTACCCAGAGATTACGCAGAACCCCTATACGAGGCAAGGAAGATAATCTCCCTGGGAAACCCCTCCACGGTACAACTTCACGGTGTGGAGCTCCTTCTATACCATGGACGAAGCTTAGATGACATAATAGCCACCGCCCCAAACATGAGTTTTAACGCGCCAGAAAAGGCCATGAGACTGTTGTTACAAAGCAGACACCTAGCACCCGTTTATGGAGGCAGAACATCCATAGCCCCGGAAAAGAGGGATTTCATGGTTATAGAAAATCCCCCAGATATCTTCCACGCGGGTCACATCCATGTTTTAGGCTATGAAACTTATAGGGGAACCCTCATAGTAAATTCAGGGGCTTGGCAGAGGCAAACGGAGTACCAGAGGAAACTTAGGCTGAATCCCACTCCAGGCATCGCGCCAATAATAAACCTTCAAACTTTAGACGTTACGACCATTAACTTCGCAACGGCATAGAAAAAGTTTTTAGTATTTTAGGGGAGAGGGAATACTAGACAAAAATATCATGTCAATCATACCTACTGACGCGTGAGACCGTGGGCTATAAGCCTGGCCACTCTAATGGGTTCAGGAACCCTACTGCAAATAGTAAATGCACGAATCAAACCATTTGCCCAATTTAAGTCGGCGCCAATAACCTCCACGTATAGGGGAGGCTCAGAGGGCATGGAAACAACTTCATATATGGGACCAATTTTCTCAAATATACTCCAACGAATCTGCCAATCCTCAAAATGTCTAAACAGGGCGCCCTTTACAGCTATGTTGTCTGGACGCGTCCTTGAGACTACGACCACAGGTTTACCATATTCTTCAAAAATTAACGCAGGATCGATTAGGTTAAAGCCCGCGAAGGAGACGCCTGCCAGCATTATAGCATCAAAGGAAAAGCCCCTAAGTATGCCGATCAATTTTTCCGACGCGTCTAGGCCATCAACTATTACTGCGGTCGCCCGGAAATCTTCAATTCGCATGCCCTGCAGCAAAACGCAAACCAGAAGAGCCTTTTGAATGCTACCGTTTAAGGGTGCTCTGGAGAAGCCTCCGTCCTCAACTCCGACTATCCGAAATTGCCGCCAAACATTTTGGGACATAATCAATCAGGCGTCCAATCCTATCATCACCAAAGAAAACCTCCCTAATAAGGCTACGCGGAATCCCTAAGCGAATCTTCTTAGTACGACCGTATCTGCCTAGACTTACAACCCGCGTGTTTAATAGGCCGATTACATCCAACTCGTCAATCAGACCACTTACTCTCCGCTGCGTTAGGGGCGTAAGCCCCGAATAGTCACAGAGTTCCCGATAAATCTCATAGATATCCCCCGTAATTGCACAGCCAACCTTTGCTTTACCTAACAAATAGACGCTACATAAAACAAACTTTGAATGGGGAGTAAGATTCTTCAGGGCTTCCGCAATTCGATCATGTTCAATCCTTTTCTCAGCCGCCCGTACATGATCCTCCAAAATAACCTCAGCGCCTCCGCGCTCGGCCAACTCACCCGCAACACGAAGCAGGTCTAAGGCCCTTCGGGCGTCACCGTGCTCTGCAGCCGCCAGCGCAGCACATAAACTCACAGCTCCTTCGGATAAAACACTATCGTAGAAGGCCAGCTTGGCGCGATCTAGGAGAATATCCTGAAGCTCCGATGCGTCGTAGGGTCTAAAAACAATCTCCTCCTCACTTAAGGAACTTAAAACCCTAGGTTCAAGGAACTCCTTAAATCGAAGATCGTTCGAAATTCCCACAACGGATGTCCTGCCGTAACTTAAAGTTTCATTTATCCTCGTTAACTCATAAAGCAGCATATCACCGCGTTCCTTTATCAACGCGTCAATTTCGTCAAGAACCGCGATAAAGAGGAGCCTCCGAGCCTCCATAGTAGCTTTGAAACGGTCAAAAACTTCCCCCACAGCCAAGCCGGTGAAGGGAATATCCACCCTTAACGTGTTACACAAACTGGATAGTACGCGGTACTC
>Ga0315306_10001447_pt1 | contig 11351 bp, 11 predicted proteins | sample TDP1_MG_FD_203803 | JGI IMG/M metagenome (GOLD analysis project Ga0315306, IMG submission 203803) | Freshwater sediment microbial communities from Lake Towuti, South Sulawesi, Indonesia - TDP1 | ecosystem: Environmental > Aquatic > Freshwater > Lake > Sediment | place: Indonesia: South Sulawesi... | reverse complement strand
ATTAGTCACGCTGGGTGTTACTTGTTTTGTCCGGAATAGCCTCGGACAGGAAAAGTTCATCGATGTCCGCCAAGAGATGGCCAACAAGCTCACAGCGGTAAAGACCGCAGCGGTCAAAAATGACTGGACCTCAGCTCTGGAGAGCTTTGCCGGGGCGAAAGAAATCTGGAGAAGCGAAGTCAAGCCGATGATCACTGAAGGCGTAAAGACAAATGAGCAATTCCAAGAATATTTCAAGCGCCTGGCTGAGATTGAAGAAAACTTGAATAGCCTGGCTCAAATCCTCGAAGGTAAAAATACAGAAGGCGTGGAAACAAAAGCGAATGCCGTCATCTGGAGCATAAGCCATCATCCCCGCGGATTCGACCTGCCCAAGCCGAGATATTCAGTCTGGGATTGGGTCTTTGCCTTGGGCATCGGTCTTGGATTTTGCATCTTTGCCATTGTCTTCGGCTTATACCTCAGAAAGTCCTATTATCGCCGCTACAAGAAAATTAAAATCATGAATTAAAAGGTGAGACCATGAACGCTGATTTTTTCATCATTGTCATCTATCTGGCGCTCATGTTTGGAGCCGGGATATTCTTCAGCCGGAACATCAAGAATACGGCTGACTATTTTCTGGCTGCGCGCTCAGCCCCCTGGTTCTGGATCATGGGCGCGGTCTGGGCAACGAACATCGGCTTCCTTCACGGCTATCTGGCTCATGGCGGGGCGGCCTACGAATGGGGGCTCATCCAGGCCAACTTTGAATGGTTCCAGGGACCTTTTGGCTACGTTCTCACCGGAATCTTCTTTATCGCCTTTTACTGGAGGGCAGGCATTTATACTGTCCCTCATTTTCTGGAAAAAAGATACGGCACAGGAATTCGAACAATCTACTCTCTTGCCTGGCTCATTATTTTTCTGGTCACCATCGCCGCCGAATTGTATCTGGGTGGTATGTTCCTCAAGAATCTCCTCCATATTCCTTTCTGGCCGACTGTTTTTGTCCTGACCGGAGTTGTCGGCACATATACGTTATTGGGCGGGCTTGGGGCGGCAATCATGATGGAGTTTGTCCAGTTTGTGATCATGATGCTCGGCACCATGCCTTTGCTTTTCATCCTCTTGCATCTTGTGGGAGGCTTTGGAGGGATCAAGGATATTTTAATCAGCCAGTGGGGCGTCAGCGCTCAATACTTCACGGTCTTGCCTGATATTCACCACCCTTACGGCCCTGGTCCCTGGATTATCCTCGGGCAATGCATGGTGGTCACCATCGGCTGGTGCGCCGGCCATCAGTCGATGGTCCAGAGAAACCTGGGCGCCCGCTCGCTCTACGACTCAAAGCTCGGCTACGTTGTCGCCGCCATACCAAAAACTCTGGGCGCGTTTCTTTATGTCGTGCCCATGATCGCTGCGCCGATAATCTTCGCTCGCTACGGAATATTCGTTGAAAAGGCCGATGCCGCCTATGGAAAACTCATTCTGAACTTGCTGCCCACAGGGATGTTGGGTCTCTTCATCGCCGGCTTGCTTTCTGCCGGCCTTTCCAGCATCGATGCTGTGCTCAACTCCTCCTCGACCATGCTCATCAAGGATATCTATGAAAAGTTCCTGGCCAAAGGCAAGAGCGACCATCATTACTTTATCGCCGGCCGGATTGCCACCTTTGCCGTGATCGTCGCTTCTCTGCTTCTTGTTCCTGTCGTTCTGAAAGTTCCTCTCATCATGTGGCTGGAGCAGACGCTGCTGGCCATGGCCTTAGGGCCTTTCATGGGTGTCCTGGTCCTAGCTATCTTCTGGCGCAGGGCAAACACGCCAGGAAGCCTGGTCGGCTTCATAACCGGCGCTGTCTTTGCCGTCACCCTGCAGCAGGGCTTCGGAGTCAAAGTCTTCTTTCAAATCAGCTGGTGGTCTTTTGTCGTCACCTTATTGGTAACCATTTTTGTCAGCCTCCTGACAAAGCCGCCGAAAAAGGAAAAGGTTGAAGGAATCACCTGGGAAAGCGATTTTGAATCGATGGTCGGTGTGATTGCCGAGGAGCGTGCTGAGACAAAAGCGATGAGAGTGACTGAGATAGCGCCGAGAAAAATTACGCGCCCGCCTTGGTATCTGAATCTAAAGTACTGGGCAACTGCTATTTTACTTGTCCAGGTGCTTCTTCTCTTCTTTTTCGGCTAAATATCCTGGAGGAATTAGGAGGAAAATATCATGGAAGAAAAAAAAGGTGCTGACCCAAAGCTTATCGTCGCCGTCCAGATGCTTTCTATAGGCGTCATCCTCCTCATTCTGGGGCTCATCGTTTTTTTTCTGAGCCCGATTCGGACCATGGCTCCTTACTTTCGTATCAGCTCGCTCGCCAGCAACGGAAGCATCATCCTCGTCGGCCTTGGCTTTGCCATCGGAGGCTTCATCCGCTTGAAAAGATTGAAAAAGATATGAACATCTTGACCTTTGCTCCACTTTGCTCAGACCCTGATGAGGCCGTAAGAAAGTTCTGCTCAAAAACCCTTAAGATTCCCTATGCGGCTGAGCTCCTCTATCTTCCTTATGTTCTCTTCAGATACAAAATTGAGCTGACCTCTTTCTTCGGCCGAAAAAAAACTGAAGAGAGCCTGTTCCTCGTTGACCTTCTTCAGGGCACGCCGATGAACATTCGCAAGACAACACGATTCGAGCTCAAGGGCGAATTGCAGAGAGAATTCGAGGCTTTTGGAGACTTATTCCATCCCTCGAAAAAAGAAAAAACGAGTGCAGTCGTCCAGAGAAAAGAGGTCAAGGAAGACCATCTTCTGCCGAGAATCCTCGAGGAGGAGGAAGCCATAAAAAAAGGCAAGCACCTCCTGATGTATGACCTGATGAGAATAAGCGGAAGCCTGAGATACAGGAGGATGGACATCATGCCTTTTCCCGAAACAAAAATTCTTTATTATCCTTACTGGATAATCTATTATAGGAACAAAAAGAAAATGGAGTTTGCCGTCTATGACGGAATGAGCGGAGAGAAGGAAAGAGGACAGCTCGTCGAATCGATAAAGCTTGGCTTGGTTAAAAAGCAAAAAAATATAAACCTCGGTGAAGTGGAGGCTCGATGAAAAAGGAAAAGAGAAAATTCAGCCTGGGCCTCGATTTCGGAACGAACTCGGTGAGAGCCCTGCTGGTGGATGTTGGAAACGGCCAGGAGGTCTCGACTGCCATCTATGATTACGAATCCGGCCAGGAAGGCATCATCCTCGACCGCTCCAATCCAAACCTGGCAAGGCAGAATCCTGTAGAGTATACCAAAGGAATATCAATTGTCACAAAAAGGATTCTTCTCAGGGCAAAAAAAGTTTATAAAAGATTTGACCCAAGCCAGGTCATAGGCATCGGCATCGACACCACAGGCTCCACTCCTCTTCCGGTCGATGAGCAGGGCACGCCTTTGAGCATGCATAAAGAATTTAAAAACAATCCCAATGCTTATGCCTGGCTGTGGAAAGACCATACCGGACATGCTGAAGCAGCCGAGATCACAGAGCTGGCGACAAAGGAGCACCCGGAGTATCTGGCCAAGTGCGGCGGGATTTATTCTTCGGAATGGTTTTTCAGCAAAATTCTCCACTGCCTGCGAGCCGACCCCAAGGTGTTTGATGCGGCCGCGAGCTGGGTCGAATGCTGCGATTACATCCCCGCGCTCCTAACTAACACAACTAAGCCCAAGCTTATCAAGCGCAGCCGATGCGCTGCTGGTCATAAGGCGATGTTCAACAATACCTGGGGAGGACTCCCGGCCGAAGATTTTCTGGCCAAGCTCCATCCCAAGCTTGGCGCTCTTCGTGCCAGGCTCTACAAAAAAACTTATACAGCAGACATAGCTGCAGGCGAGCTCTCTTCGGAGTGGGCGCGCAAACTGAGCCTGCTTCCTGGTATTCCCGTGGCCGTAGGAGCCTTTGACGCTCACCTGGGAGCTGTTGGCTCAGGAGTCTCTCCTCGAAAACTGGTCAAGATCATCGGAACGAGCACCTGCGATATCTGCGTCTGGCCGAACGACCAGCCGCTGGCCGACATCCCTGGCGTCTGCGGCATCGTTGACGGCTCTGTGCTTCCTGGATATTTTGGGATCGAAGCCGGGCAATCGGCTGTGGGAGATATCTTCAACTGGTTTGTCAATTACCTTCAGCCCGGAGGAGCGAGGATTGGCTCGCACCAAGCCCTGACAAAAAAGGCGGCAAGATTGAAGCCGGCCCAGTCCGGGCTTCTCGCCCTTGACTGGAATAACGGCAACAGGACTGTGCTTGTCGACCAGAGGTTGACCGGGCTTCTTCTGGGCCAGACACTGCAGACAAAGCCAGAAGAGATTTACCGAGCACTCGTCGAAGCCACAGCCTTCGGAGCTCTGACCATCATCAACAGGCTTGAAGAGTATGGAGTCAAAATCACAGAGATCATCAACTGTGGCGGCATTGCTGAGAAAAATCTTCTGGTCATGCAGCTCTATGCTGATGTCATCGGCAAGGAAATGAAGATTGCCCGCTCCGCTCAAACCTGCGCCCTTGGCGCGGCCATTGCTGGTGCTGTTGTGGCCGGAAAAGAGAACGGCGGCCACGAGAGCTTCACTGCTGCCCAGTCAGCCATGTGCGGCCTAAAGAAGAAAACCTTCAAGCCAAATGCTGAGAACCATAAGATTTATCAGGAGCTTTTCCCCCTGTACCGGCAGCTCCACAATGCCTTTGGAACAAGGGAATGGCAGGGGAGGCTGTATAATGTCATGAAAGACCTACTTTCGCTGCGCGATAAGCAGCTTGAAGGAAGCTGATGCTCGAAGATTTAAAAGAAAAAGTTTGGCAGGCCAACTTGGATTTGGTCAAATATAACCTCGTCACCCTGACTTTCGGCAATGTCAGCGGCTTTGACCGGAAAATGGGTCTGATGGCCATCAAGCCCAGCGGAATATCTTACGAGGAATTAAAGCCAAAGGATATAGTTATCGTTGACCTGAAGGGCAAAGTTATCGAGGGGAAACTCAAGCCTTCCTCAGACACGCCAACTCATTTGAAGCTTTACAGAGCTTTCAAGGAAATTGGCGGAGTGAGCCATGCTCATAGCGAATATGCAACGGCCTTTGCCCAGGCTGCAAGGGAAATCCCCTGCTTGGGAACAACCCATGCCGACTGCTTTTATGGTTCGATTCCAGTCACTCGCTATCTAAGACAAAAGGAAGTCAGAGAGGATTATGAAGGCAACACCGGAAAAGTGATCATCGAAAGATTTGCCGCTTCAAATCCCTTAGAAATGCCTGCAGTTCTGGTTGCCGGGCACGGCCCTTTCTGCTGGGGCAGGTCGCCTTTAGAAGCGGTGGAGAACAATCTGATTCTTGAAAGAGTGTCAAAAATAGCCTTGGCAACTCTTCTGGCCAATCCTGAAAAGAAGCCTTTGCCTGATTACATTTTAAGAAAGCATTATCAAAGAAAACATGGTCCAGATGCCTATTATGGGCAAAAAAGGAGTAAGAAATGAACAATATTCCAAGAATTCATCTGGGACTGGTGGCTGTCAGCCGCGACTGCTTCCCTGTAGAGCTCTCTAAGAAAAGAAGGGATAAGGTCATTGAAGAATGCCAAAAGAAAAGAATCCCGATCACCAAGATTGAGGCTGTTGTTGAGAATGAAAAGGATGCGCTCAAAGCTCTGGATGAGCTCAGCCACAAAAAGATAAATGCCCTGGTTATCTACTTAGGAAACTTCGGGCCAGAGGGTCCGACCACGCTGCTTGCCCAAAAATTCAAAGGCCCGGTGATGTTCGCGGCTGCTTCGGAAGAATCAGCGGACAATCTGATCCAGGGAAGGGGCGATGCCTATTGCGGAATGCTCAACACATCCTACAACTCAGGTTTGAGGCATCTCAGGCCTTATATTCCAGGATACCCGGTTGGAATCCCGAGCGAAGTGTCACAGATGATTGGCGAATTTTTCCCTGTGGCCAGGATCCTGCGCGGAATCAAAAAGCTCAAGATCTTTTCCTTTGGGCCGCGGCCCCAGGATTTCCTTGCCTGCAACGCACCCATCAAGCCTCTCTACGACATCGGTGTCGAGGTCATGGAAAATTCAGAGCTCGACCTCTACGATATATTCCTGCGGGCGAAGAATGACCAGAAGGCTAAAGCCATTGCCAGAGATATGTCCAGAGAGCTGGGAAAAGGAAATGCTTATCCTGACCTTCTGGAAAAGCTTGCCCAGTATGAGCTGGCTTTAACCAAGTTCATGGAGCAGAACCTGGGAGCCTCAGAATTCGGGATTTTTGCCAACAAGTGCTGGCCGGCTTTCGAACATTATTTCGGCTTTGTCCCCTGCTATGTCAACTCCCGCCTCGCCTCGCGCGGCATCCCAGTCTCCTGCGAGGTCGATATCTACGGCGCCCTGAGCGAATACATCGCCAGCTGCGCCACCGAGCTTCCGGCCACACTGCTCGACATCAACAACACTGTCCCTTACGATATGTATAAAAAATCTAAAAAAATCATCGGAGGCTATGAGCCCCGCGACCTCTTCATGGGCTTTCACTGCGGAAACACGCCCTCCTCCTGCCTGATTCGCGGCGAGCTCAAATACCAGCTGATCATGAACCGACTCCTGGAGGGAGGAAAAAAGCCGGAAATAACAAGAGGAACCCTGGAAGGAAGAATCAAGCCAGGGGAGATAACCATCTTCCGCCTGCAGTCCACAGCCGATACAACTCTCCGCTCCTATGCCGCTGAAGGAGAGGTGCTCAACATCGACCCCAGGTCATTCGGGGGCATCGGTGTCCTGGCCATCAAAGCAATGGGCCGCTTCTACCGCCATGTCCTCATCGAGAAGAGATTCCCCCACCATACGGCGGTTGCCTTTAAACACGCCGGCAAATCACTTTTTTCTGCGATGAAGATGCTTGGAGTTGAGGACGTCTCCTTCAATCAGCCAGAAGGGATGCTCTACAAAAGCGAAAATCCCTTTCATTGATTTTTATTCCGATTTTTTTTTGAATTTAAGCCAATCCAGATCAAAAAGATTGCCCTCCTCACCGTAAAACTGCAACCAGACCGCATGCACGCCAACGATTGGATTTATTCCAAAAGTGAACGTGCGCCATGTCTTCTTGCCCTTACCTGGCTCGATTTCGAATGAGCCGAGCTGCTGATGCCAGGGTTTATCAACTGAAATAATTATTTTTCCGCCTTTTGCTCCTGAAGCGACGCGGACCGCCACTTCAGCAGCGCCATTTTTAAAATCGACATACTTGAAGCCAGCCATATCGCCGTTGCGAATCTCTCCAAGCTCTTCTTGAACAGCGGAGAAACTTCGGAGGCGAAGATGGCCGTTCAGGATGCAGGCTCGCTCCGCTTCAATAACCGAGTAAGCATCGAGGGGGTCGCCCGCTCCCTGCGATGTCATCTCCACTTCCGGAATCGAACCATCGGCTTTAAACTGAATCGGTTCGACACACGCTTTGCGCATGGTTTTACAGCCATGGCTAGAGCGGTGATAGAAGACATACCATTTGCCCTTGAACTCGACAATCGAGCCGTGATTATTCCAATTGCCGGGATTACAATGATTATTATCGATGATCACCCCACGATAGGTGTAGGGGCCGAATGGTTTGTTGCTTGTGGCATAGCCGATGCAGGTTGGAATATCGCCGCGGCTCAGGTCAGCAAAAATCAGGTAATAAATACCGTCTCTTTTGGACAAAAAAGCGCCTTCATGGAAATAATGCTCGTTTTCGGTTAAAACATGGTCTTTCAATGTCGCCAAATCAAGTTCCTTCATATTGGATTTTAATTTTGCCATTTTCAACGAGAACTGCCCCCAGAGGTAATAGGCCTGGCCATCGTCATCAATAAAAACGCAAGGATCGATCTGGTTGTGACCACCTAAATCAATAGGCTGGCCGTTCAAGAAGGGACCTATCGGGCTGGGTGAAACTGCTACACCCTCAGCCGTTTCGCGGCTTGGCTGGCAATAATACAGATAATAGGTCCCATTCTTGTAGGCACAATCTGGCGCATAAAGGAGATGATTGTTATAAGCGATGGCATCGCTGGCGCCGCGGGACATCAGGACATTCTTAATAATCGTCCACTTTTTTAGGTCCTCCGTGACCAGAACATGATGCCGGTGAGAACAATAATAATTACAACTTTCGTCCAAAGAACCATAGACATATAACTTCCTATCGTGCCACACGCGGGCGGTAGGGTCAGCGATAAACGTTCCGGCTGGAACGATCGGATTCTGGGAGAAAAGGATTTTATTAGCCAATAGCCCAACAAAAAACAGAAGTAATGGTTTCTTGAGGAAGCGACTTCTTTTTGCTGAATAAATGAAATTGGCTATGGTCTGCAAGATTTTAGCGCATCTATCATTGGCAAAAATTTCGATTCTGCTGCGCTGGCAGAATGGACATTCATGCGCCACTCTTACCTCCTACCATCGTCATGGAATATAAAAAATAATGAGCGTGGCTGTCAACCTGGGCAAAAAATGGCGGAAGATGAATTGTTTCAACCGCCATGTCCTCATCGAGAAGAGATTCCCCCACCATACGGCGGTTGCCTTCAAGCATGCTGGAAAACAGCTTTTCTTTGCAATGAGGATGTTAGGAATTGAGGGTTTTTCTTTCAACCAGCCGGAAAGGATGCTCTAAACAAGCAAAAATCCCTTCGATTAGAAGCTAAAGGCAAAACCAATCTCGATTCTGGAGCAAGGGATTATTACATCCTTTGCCAGGGTTTTGGGATATAGACGCAGCGACCATAGCGGATTTAGCCTTCGGAATTCGCTCTTCGAGGGAACCCGACGAAGTCGGGCGGCGAGGATGTCTGAGCGTAGCGAGTTCCGCAGCCGCCGAGAAGAGCGAATGGAGAATGGCGTTAAAAATCCGCTTGGGAGCGCGGCTATTTCCCAAAACCCCTTAGCGATTGACTTGCCCTTGGGGAGTGATAAAATAGTTATACAGTATCATCTTGAAATTCTAGCTGAATGAATCAAATGCGCATCATTCTCTTTACCGGAAAAGGCGGAGTCGGCAAGACCACTCTGGCCGCAGCCACGGCTCTGCTTTCAGCCAAGAAAGGATACAAGACCCTGGCCATCTCCACCGATGCTGCCCATTCTCTATCTGATTCCTTTGAAGCTCAGCTCTCCAACCAGCCCAAGAGGATTGCTCCCAATCTTTACGGACAGGAGATCAACTCCCTGGAGGAAATCGAGAAAAAATGGGGGGAGATCAAGACCTATCTGACCGAGCTCTTCGCCTCGCAGGGAGTCGATACCATAGAGGCCGGTGAGATGAGCATCTTCCCTGGCATGGAGGAGCTCTTCAGCCTGATGGAAATCCGGAGTTACAGCCAAAAATCAGAGTTCGAGGTGATCATTGTCGACTGCGCTCCGACTGGCGACACGCTTCGCCTGTTGAGCGCACCAGAGATAACAAACTGGTATCTCAAACACATCTTCCCCATCCAGAGAACAGCAGCCAAGGCCATCAGGCCTGTGGCCAGCCGTATCCTTCCTTTCCCCTTTCCCGAGGATAGAATCTTTGAAGCCCTGAAAAGGCTCACGACTCAACTGGCAGAGATGAAAGAAATCCTCGAAGATAGCCGAAAGACAACCGTCCGCCTGGTGATCAACCCAGAAAAGATGGTGGTCAAAGAAGCTCAAAGAGCGTTTACTTTTTTCAATCTCTTTGGCTACACGGTTGACCTAATCATCGTCAACCGCGTCATCCCGCCCGAGGTTCAGGACATTTACTTTAAGAAATGGAAGACCATCCAGGCCTCTTATCAACAGCTGATCAGCGAATGCTTTTCTCCTCTTCCTATCCTCACCTTAGAGCTTTTTTCTCAAGAGATCGTGGGCATGGCGCTGCTCGATGAGGTGGCAAAGAGAGTCTACGGCAAAAAAGACCCGGCTCAGATATTCTTCAGTCAAAAGCCGATGGCCATCGAAAAGGTTGACGGCGGTTTTGACCTCTTGCTGAGGCTGCCTTTTGTGGAAAAGAAAGATTTAGGCCTTTTTCAGAAGGGTGAAGAGCTCTTCGTCAGGGTTGGAAATTATAAAAGGAATATTCTTCTTCCTCAAACGCTCCTCGGATACTCCATAAAGGGAGCAAAGTTTGAAGAAGAAAAACTGAAAATAAGTTTCCGCCATTAAAAAGGGACAGTCCCCTTATTCCCTTAAAGGAGGTGAAGAGATGAACCGAGAAAAAACGAGAGAGATAAGAATCAGCATTCCTGAAGAGCTCTTTTCGCTTGTCATCCCTGAAAAAACTTTTAACCACTTCCTCAAAGCGAAAAAGGAAATCCTCCTCGCCCTGCGATCGATGATAGACTACAGAATTGAAGCCCTGGAAAAAAGAGAGAGCGCGAAGCCAGAAAAAGGGAAAAAAATCAAGGTCGAGTGAAAGAAGACTCAATTGACTTGAATTTTCTTTAATAATAGGGTAATTTTTCTCTTTCATCAAAGACTATGAAAGCCGAGACGCAAAGCCAGACTCACAACCCGGTACGTTTACTGCCAAAAAAATTGATATCCTTCACTCTCAATTCTCTGAATCAGTTCGTCGCTCTTTTCGTCAACCTCAAGATCAAGCCCAACCTTTTGACTATCCTCGGTCTCCTTTCAGGGTTGGGAGCAGGCCTTCTCTTTGCCTTCAGACAGCCATTCCTGGCTGGAATGGCAATCATCATCTGCGGATTCTTCGATATCATCGACGGAAAAGTTGCAGCGAATATAAACCAGAAGAGCCTCTTCGGAGCCATATTCGACTCAACCCTGGACAGATACTCTGAATTCTTCATCTACCTGGGGCTTGCCTTCCATTTCAGAAATCACTGGGCGCTCTGGATCACCTTCTGGACTTTTATGGGCTCGACCATGGTCAGCTACACCAGAGCAAGAGCCGAGGGATTGGGCATAGACTGCCGGGTTGGAATCATGCAGAGAGCTGAAAGAATGGTCCTTCTCTCTAGTGGGTCTATTATTGGTCCTCTCTTCCGAATCTTCAATCCCGTCATGATTGCTGTTCTGATCGCCATTGCTGTCATCTCCAACATCACAGCCATCCAAAGAACTTTTCACGTGAGAAAGATCGAGAAAGAAAAACATTCCGGAAAGGAGCCGTGAGAGAATGGGAAAAATAAGAGTGGCGATAATCGGCATAGGCAATTGTGCTTCTTCCCTGGTTCAAGGGATTGAATACTACAAAAATGCCAAGGAGAAGGACTTTATCCCAGGGGTGATGCATGTCAACCTTGGCGGTTACCATATTCGCGACATCGAACTTGTAGCGGCTTTCGATATCGATAAAAACAAAGTTGGAAAAGACTTAAGCGAGGCCATCTTTAC
>Ga0315306_10001446_pt1 | contig 11354 bp, 10 predicted proteins | sample TDP1_MG_FD_203803 | JGI IMG/M metagenome (GOLD analysis project Ga0315306, IMG submission 203803) | Freshwater sediment microbial communities from Lake Towuti, South Sulawesi, Indonesia - TDP1 | ecosystem: Environmental > Aquatic > Freshwater > Lake > Sediment | place: Indonesia: South Sulawesi... | reverse complement strand
TCTATAGGCTTGTGGCGAAGGACATGGGAGAACTGGCAAGGAGTCCGGGAACCTAGCTCCCAGAACTCTGTTCTTTCAGAATGTTCATCATCTCTTTTTTGAGTCGGTAGCGGTAAGGCATGTCGCTTGTTGCCCTCTCCACATAGCCACTGGCAAAAAGCTTCTTCATCAGACGCGCCGTGTGCTCCCTCGTCAGTCCGATGCGCTCTCTGATCTGCGGTGCCGTCTTCTCGCCCTCAGCGGCCAAGAGCTCTACAATCCTCAACTCGGTGAGTGTCAGCGAGGCGAGAGCCTTCTCCCTTCTTATCGGAACGGCTGACTCTCCCGGCTCCCCAGCGAATGAGGTCTCAAGTCTAGCCGATTCGAGCCTGCCGATTCTCTCCACGGTATCGGCCCCCTGCGAGACCAGGGTGTCCAGTCTGGCTCCTAGAGCTTCATGGCTACCAAGGAGGTGCTCGTCCGTCTTGGATAGGTCCGCCAACCGGGCTCTAATGCTTCCGACCTCGGACTTGAGGTCGTCTATAGCTCGGAGGCTCTCGGTCCAGGCCCTCTGATCTTTGTCCTCGAGGTTTTTGACCCTCTGGCCTTGGTCCTTGAGGTCGCTGTTGATACTTAGAATGACATCATCTAGCACTCTCTTCGCTTCTAGGTATTGTCTGGATCCCTGTCTAAGCTTTTTGTAAGACAGGAACACGATGCCAGACGCGAGGACAGAGAGCAGAACATAGACCACCAACAGAAACTCGGTCATGAGCAACCCCCATCGTGATATCACAGGTCACGCATCACACGTCATGATATCGATATCACAGATCTGTTATAAGGCTTTCCCTTGGCTTAAAGGCACGGTCTGGCTCTTTCCGGGAATGGGCTTCGTTTCTATGATTCGGCCGTCCTTTGCTCGCGGCGGTTCACGGAGCTTCGTTGGGTGCGTGACGGGGCATATTGTGATATGTGATGTCACGTCCTGGTCGACAGTGCTTTGGCGCTAGACAGCCCCTTCAGTCCCCTTTCTATCTCCTTCTGGAGCATGTTCAGGATCCTCAGGTGTTCATTACTGGTTCTCTTGGCTCTCCACACCCCCTTGTAGGCCTCGGTGTAATTGCGTATCTTGTCAGCGATTTCGACATAGGGCTCAAGGCGAGGGCTATCGAAAACCCCTAGGTATCCCAGCAATATCAGGGTGTAGATCGACCTAATCGTGTTCCTTCGCGCTTGGGCCAGTGTACGGTTAAAGGCGCCCCGGCTTACACCGGACTTCATAAGTCTAAGTTTGGCCTTCCTGTCGTATATGACAGGCTTTCCGCTTATTTTTTCCGCCAGAATATCTATCAGAAACGTTTCTAATTGTATTTTTGTCAGATGGCTACTTTTCAGCAGTGTTATCACAATTGGGTCCATGAACAGGCTGGTCAGCCATGCCTGCACATCGGATTTAGGGGTAGCATCATTCAATTCAACCGACACCTAATCTGGATACAGCTTTATATACGAGGACCGGAAGGGTCGGGGTCGCCGTTTGCATACTATTATGAGGCGATACGAGTAAAACCTTTTCGGTGCGGTGGAACAAGCGACTTTTTGGCTTTATTTGGGTTGATGTCCAAGAATCTCGTATATCTCGTTTTGGGAATCCTCAGACGAGGACGATGGCGCTTCTATTCTGTGCTCAGGCGTGTCGGCCTGAGCTTACGGTCAGCTCCTCCTGGGCTACGACTGGCCTCAGAGATAGGGCGTGCGGGAGGGCTTCCGGTCTGAAGTCTCGTGATGTTACATGTGATGTCTCTCGTAGCACAGGTCGTGAGGCGGATGTGATTTCGAGGAATCACACTCTTCGGATCGACTGGGAGTCGAGGTCATCCTGCAAAACCTTAAGAGCAGTATGTTGTCATAGATAACGGGTTGGTCAGAAATGGGTAGGAGACGTAGAAAGGTAGTCCGAATCCCGAAGAAGAAGCTGCCAAAGGTGTTCCTCTGTCCCAAGTGTGGGAAGGAAACGCTGAGGGTCGAGATGGTCGTGAAGGAGGGGAAGGCGATTTTGAGGTGTAGCAGCTGCGCTCTGATCCAGGAGACTCAGACCAAGCCGTCCTTCCAGGAGATTGACATCTACTGCAGTTTTATTGACAACTTCTACGCCAAAGTATAGAGCAACTGAGAGGGGGCCCTAATGGCTGGGAGAGTTGAGAAGTACCTGCTCGAGAAAGTCACCGAGGTTGGAGCAGTACATGTTACGCTCATCGATCCAGAGGAGGAGACCCCCAGGTCTGCCTCTTTCCTAGCTTCTGAAAGTGAGGCGAGCCAGTCTTCGGCAATCATGGTCGGTGGTTCTACGGTCGTGTCATCAGGCCACCTCGACGCCGTCATCAAGGCAATCAAGAAGCGCGTGGAGGTACCTGTCATACTATTCCCGAACAACATAACTGGCGTCAGCAAATACGCCGACGCCATATGGTTCATGTCTCTACTCAATTCAGCCGACCCCTACTTCATATCAGGGGCACAAGTACTGGCTGCTCCCCTCGTTAAGAAGCTCGGCCTAGAAGCCATCCCCCTGGGATACCTGATCGTGGGAGAGGGCGGTGCCGCCGGCGTCATCGGAAGGGCTTCTCCTATACCTTACAATAAACCTGAGCTGGCAGTTGCTCATGCCTTGGCGGCTCAGTACATGGGCATGCGGTTTGTGTACCTAGAAGCCGGCTCAGGCGCTGGCAGGCCGGTACCGACCCATATGGTTCAGATGGTAAAACAGATGACCGATGTAATGCTAGTAGTGGGAGGCGGGATAAGAGCCGGTTCCCAGGCAAAGGAGATCGCGAGCGCGGGATGCGACATAATTGTTACCGGCACCGCACTAGAAGAGAGCGCAAAAGGCTCAGTGAGAGATAAGATCCGCGAGATGGTGGAAGGTATAAAAGAAGGTGTGAGCACTAGATACAGGCACTAGACTGGGGATCGGTCATGACCACGTTTGAGCATTACTTCTCGTCGCTGAAAAGGGCTCTCGGACGGGATGATCTTTATAGTATCTGGCCAGACTTCGAGCCTGAATACGACGAACGAGAGTACGCTTGGACGAATCTTAGAGGCTTGGGGGAAACGTTGCTCCTCAACTGCGGCCAATGCGACGGACCGTCCGACATGAGACACACCCAATGCAAGGCTTGTGCTGACAAAAGAAAGGAGATAGCTAAGAAAACCTACCAGAAAACTGTCGGCCGCCCCATTGAAAAATGGCCAACTATAATTCTGTGCCGGATTCATACAGAGTAGGACTCGCGTCTCAAGGGAGAAGCGTTTGATACAAAGTGCAAGCAGAGAGTACCAAGAGTATTTTGCCAACTTAGAGAAGTCCTTGGAGACGATTCATGACATCTCGAAAGAGGCGAGAAGGAAGGGCCTAGATCCAAAGCCTTTTCCGGAGATTGAGGTCGCTGACGACTTAGCAGGGCTTGTTGAAGGGTTTCTGGGTCTCTCGAGGCTTGCTGATCGGATACGGGAACTCTCTGACAAGATGTCCCGGGAGAATGCTGCCTTCAAGATAGCCGAAGAGATTGTTTATGGGCGGTTCGGCCGCCTCAGCGAAGAGGAAGCCGCAGGTCAAGCCATCAGAACTGCTCTAGCCATCCTCACAGAAGGGGTCACAGCAGCAGTCTACTCTGAAGGCATCGCGAGAGTATCAATCAAATCAAACCTCGACGGGTCCAGGTATCTGGCAATATACTTCGCGGGCCCGATAAGGTCGGCAGGGGGCACTGAGACGGCGTTGACGCCGGTGGTCGCGGATTTCGTGCGCCGCCTTTTGGGTCTGGATCGTTACAAGCCGACTGAGGAGGAGGTGGGGAGGTTCATCGAGGAACTGAGGCTTTATGAACGTGAGGTCGGTCGGTTCCAGTACCGAGTCTCGGATGAGGAGCTGAGGAGAGCCCTTCAGTACCTGCCGGTTGAGATAACTGGAACGCCGTCCGATCGGATCGAGGTCTCGTCCTTCCGTAACTTGCCCCGCATCGAGACAAACTATCTACGTGGCGGCGCTCTCCGCGTTGTAAACGATGGGATCGTGGGGCGTTCGGCCAAAGTACTAGCTGTGGTTGAGGGTCTCGGGATCCAAGGATGGGAGTGGCTCAAGGATATCCGGGAGACGGTCAGGAAGAAGAAGTCAGGTTTCATGGAGGATGTGCCCGCTGGCCGCCCGATCCTTTGTTTTCCCTCTAGAAGAGGCGGCTTCAGGCTTCGTTATGGAAGAGCCAGAAACACCGGCTTGTCGGCAGTCGCCGTTCATCCTCTGACAATGGAGACCCTGCAGAACTTCCTCGCCGGGGGGACGCAGCTGAAGATAGAGACGCCGGGCAAATCGGGAGTCGTCCTCGCAGTAGACACGGTGGAGACGCCGATCGTGCGGCTAAAGGACGGTTCGGTCGTCCGAGTCTCCCACCATAACATCGACCTCGTAAAGAACGAGATCGACAAGATCCTCTTCCTCGGTGACCTCCTAGTCAGTTTCGGCGACTTCCTGTACAACAGCAAGAACCTCCTGCCATCAGGCTATACCGAGGAATGGTGGTGTGAGGAGACGCGCGACGCCGTCGCACGAGGCTTCAACGGAAGCATAGATGAAGCCGCCGCAGGAGCCTCGGTTCCAGCCGCTTCCCTAGAGGGCTACCTGCGTGATCCTTTCACGAACAAACCCTCGGCCAAAGAAGCATTCAGGCTGAGCCAAAATCTGAGGATTCCGCTTCATCCGCTTTACACCTACTTCTGGTCCAGCATTTCCTCGCAGGAGCTTAAGATACTTCATTCGTGGCTCCTTTTCTCGCAGGTCAAGGCGGAGAATGGAAATGTAACAGAGGTCAGGGGACCGATGGAGGGAACTGTGAAGGGTTTGTTGGAGAGAATCTGCATTCCCCACAGAGTATCCGAGGAATGGGTCGTTATTGAGGGGGATGAGGCACATGCCTTCGCTTTCACCCTCGGTTTCCAAGACTCCAAGAGGGAAATACTGGAAGATAGAGCCGTTCTTGAGAACCTGACCCGACTTAGTGCGATCGGAATCAGAGATAAGGCTCCGTCCTTTATTGGGGCACGAGTTGGACGCCCGGAAAAAGCGAGCAGACGGGAGATGGAACCTGTTGTGCATGTGCTTTTCCCAGTCGGTTTGAATGGTGGACCTCAAAGGGATTTGATGAAGGCTTATGAAAAAGGTGTGGTTCAAGTTGAAGTGGTCAAGTGGTCATGTCCAAAATGCGGGGCAACACTATTCAACCCGCTTTGCCCAGAATGCAGATCTGAGGCAATCCTGAAGCTGACATGCCCTAGGTGTGGGAGAAGCCTAGAGAGGAACGTGTGCCCGCTCTGCAAGGTCGAGGCGAAAGGTTTCCAGAACCAGTCAGTTCCTTTGAGAGATCTAGTTGACAGAGCCCGGGAAAGGATTGGGTTCAATCCTAAGCAGATTAGAGGCGTGAAGGGCTTGACAAACAAAACGAAAACGCCAGAGCCCATCGATAAGGGGGTTCTGAGGGCTAAATATGACCTTTCAATCTACAAAGATGGGACAATACGCTTCGACGCGACCAACGCGCCACTAACCCATTTCAAGCCTTCAGAGGTTCACGTCCCGCTAAAGAGGCTCCAAGAGCTAGGATACCACTGCGATCACATGGGGAACCCGCTCGTCAACTCCGAACAGGTATGCGAGCTTAAGCTTCAGGACATAATCATACCGTGGAGAAGCGCAAGATACCTAGTCCAAGTAGCCGGTTTCGTGGACGATCTTCTCGAGAAGACCTATGGGCTTGCTCATTTCTACAACATCAGCCAGCCAGAAGACTTGGTCGGCCACCTTGTTATTGGTTTGGCACCTCACACCTGTGCAGGCATCCTTGGAAGGATAGTCGGCTTCACTAGGTTAAGAGTCTGTTTTGCACATCCGCTTTGGCATTCAGCCAAACGTAGAGATTGCGACGGAGACGAGGACAGCATTATGTTAGCCCTCGACGCCTTCTTGAACTTCTCGAGGGAGTACCTGCCAGATCAGATCGGCGGAACCATGGACGCGCCGCTGTTCATCATCCATGCGATCAACCCGGAGGAGGTTCAGAGGCAGGCTCACGAGTTGGACGTCGCCTGCAAGTATCCGCTGACCTTCTATGAGAGCACTCTGAGAAGGGCTGATTCTAGGGAAGTTGTCGGCCTAGTTGATATGGTTAAGCATAGACTTGGGTCAGAAGCGCAACTTCAAGGCTTCGGGTTCACTGTTCCGACTTCGGACATCAATGCCTGCAACAGCGAGAGTGTCTACAAGACTCTGAGGCGGATGACGGATAAACTCAAGGCTCAGTTAAGGCTGGCTGAACAAATCGTGGCAGTGGATGCTCGGCGCGTTGCAGAGATAGTGTTGACTACGCATTTCCTCCGCGACATCTCGGGAAACCTCCGCGCCTTCACAACACAGAGTTTCAGATGTAAGAGATGCAACAAACGCTTCAGAAGGGTCCCGCTGAGAGGCAGATGTGTGGAATGCGGCAGTGAACTGACCTTAACCGTCTACCGGGGCGGTATTGAGAAATACTTGGAAGAGGCGCGCCGCCTTGTTGAAACATACGGGATATCCAAGTATTACTCTCAACGTTTGTCGCTGATCGAAGAGGAGATTGCCTCTCTCTTTGAGAGCGGCGAAGCTACGAAACAGACAGCTCTGTCTAGGTACTTGAGTTCCTGACGAAAAGCCTTTTAGCGTTTTCCGCATAGTCCTAAGTGGGCATGTTTAGAGCTTCCTATCACCCTAGAGCTTTCCTGATACACAGAAGAAATGTAGCACGAGGGTTGGCCACAAGGACAAAGATCATCTCCTCCCTTGAGAAAGAAGATCTGACCGCAAAAGGATTGGGTCAAGTGACCGGCGCAAGTTACTCAGCTCTGCTGTATCACCTCCACTTGATGGAGGATGAGCACCTAGTCACTAGGCAAGATGGGAAACCATACATCTGGAAACTAACTGGTGTAGGCCAGAAAAGGCTGATCGAGATTTGAAGGGTTTCGGCGGCTCATGAATGGGCTCAGAGGTAAGCGAATCAACAACCTCCCAACTATCCCCAATTTGAAGGCAAATCTAGACGGGCCGCCACCTATGGAAGTGTAGCCCAACTTGACGGCGCGTAAGATGCCGCCCACATTGCGGCTTTCTGTATACACAATAGTATAGGCGTCTCCGACTGTTTTGGCAAAATGAGAGTCGCTGCCTGCAGTTACTGGCACCCTCAGCCTTTTTGCCAACTCAAGGTTCTTTCTCAGGAAATGCTGTGGCAGAGGAGTTATGGCTGAGATGGCTTCCAACCCGTCAATCTGGAGGTTCTTTAGGGTGCCCTCCTTAGCCCTTCCAAACAGGGGCACGGTTGGGTGTGGCAGTATAGCTAGGCCTTGCTGGGCGTGGATTCTCTGCAGGGTCTCGGTCATTGGAAGGTCTTCTGGTATAGTTTTTCGTATTCCTAGAGCCAAAATTTCTCCTTGGGCTGTCTTTATCTCTTCACCGGGTATGATGATAAGTGTGCCCTTCTTCTTGAGGGCTTCATACGCTCCTTCTAGGGTTTGGTGATCCGTTATAGCCAAACCGTCGAGGCCTCTGCTTTGCGCCACCGCCAAGACTTCGTCAACTGAGGCGCTAGAGTCCGAATACCGTGTGTGTACGTGCATGTCAATCTTCAGCATCAACGGCGACTTGAACCCTCAACTCTGCCGGTTTCATAGGGTTGATGAAAATGAAGAGTTAAAAACTTTATGTGCATGCTTCGCGAAATGAACAGATTCCAGAGGCGAGATGTGACTAAAGCCTAGAGCCTCTCCTTGGCATCCGCATTCGCGTAGGTCTCAACAATTTCCCCGAAGTACAATGTGTGGAAATCGCCGCGTGGATAGCAGGTCATGATAACATCTTTAGGCAGGTCCTCTGGTACAACTTGAGTCTTATAGGCGACCCTGCACTCGTAATGTATGACGCACTCAGCGATTACAGGTGATCTGACTTTCTTGCCAGGTAGTAGCCTTAAGCCTTTCTCCTTGAACTTGTCATGATCTCTACCGGACACGGTGCCACAGTAATCCACGATCTCCTCCATCCCTCTTCCGGGCACATTGACGGTGTAATCACCAGTATCCTCTATGAGCCTGTAGGTGTACCTTGAAGGCCTAATGGCTACCATGAAGAAGGGCTTCCCCCATAAGCGTCCAGGCAGGCCCCATCCAATCGCCATGACGTTGGCTTCCTCCACGTCCCCCGAGACTAGTAAAAGACCGCATTGGCCAAGGCGGTCAACTGTCTCATCAAGGTACCGCGTCGGAGGAATCCTGACCTTTCTAGTCATGTTTCCCCAACTCTCAAATCCAAAAAATGCCTCGCCATCTAGCAGGTAGCGCTAACCTTCTTCTCGTAGGGCTGTTGCGAGAATGGGGGCAACAGAGACTTTTGCATGTTCGTTCACTACGCTGTCAGTTCCCACAATCTCTTCCACAGTTGATTCCTTCAGGATTTTCAACGCATCTCCGAGAAGCAACGCATGCGAGACTCCGATGAACACTCTTCTGGCTCCCTGTTCTTTGAGCATCATTGTGGCGTTCGCCGAGGTTTTGCCTGTGCTTATGATGTCGTCGATTATGATGGCGTCTCTTCTCTTCACGTCTAGCTGTTTCGTGTAAGTCGTAATCTCGCCTGTGTAGTTGTCCCTGCTCTTTCTCAGAAAGTCATAGTCAGCGTTGATCGTCTTAGCAGCGTATCTTGCCCGTTTTATGGCTATCTCTTCATCATCAGGCGATATTACGAGAGGATCCTTGAGGCCCTTTGCAGCAACGTATTTCGCAAGTTCTCCTGAAGCCGTAAGATTGTGAGCCGGAATCTTGTACATCTTCAGTACCTTTTCGTTGTGTATGTCTACCGTGTAGAGGGCCTCAGCGCCCAACCTTTCCAGTGTCTCGGCGATCATGCCGGAGCTTAGGCATTCACCGTCGAGGTATCGTTCGTCTTGGCGGCTGTAGGCCAGATATGGGATGAAGACCTTCACTGATTTGGCTCTGAAGGCTGTTGCTGTATGGAGCATGAGGAAAAGCTCCATCACGCGGCTGTCCTGAGGCGGATAAAGGCTCTGGACGATCAGCAGGTCTTCGCCGGAGATTCTTTCTTCGAACTTAAAGTAGAATTCACCGTCTGGGAAACGCTTCGTTCTGACCGACACCAATGGAAGGTTCAAAGACTGGCTGACCCTTCGCGCCAATTCCAGAGAACCGGAGCCTCCAACAATCTTCAAGACAGTGTCCTCCGAAACGGAATGAGATTTGAGGAAAGCTAAAGATAAAACCTTCTGTTACTGATCTTGAATATGGCTCAGTGCATGGGAGCCTTTGGCGTTTTGGGGGGGCAGCCTTGAGCAGTAAGGTGTATGCTTTAGGTTATGGTCGCTCGAAGGATGCAAAAGAATTTGTTAAAATTTTTGAAGGGGCTCAAGGTAGATGTGCTCGTAGACGTGAGGCGGTTTCCCCGAAGCAAGAATTCTCCATACGCTATGGAAAACCTTAGAGCTGAATTGTCGAGAAACGGAATCAGGTACGAGTCGTTAGCCGAGTCTCTAGGTGGCTTCCGAAGGGGAGGATACGAGAAATACATGGAGACATCTGAATACAAGGGCGGGATAAGAAAGCTACGTGAAATATCCAAGGGCAATAATATCGCAATCATGTGTTTGGAGCCGAAGTCAAAGCACTGCCACAGAAAATCTATCATGCAAACCCTTGCCGACCTGGGAGCCGAAGTGATCCCCCTAGAATAGGAAGCGCCTTCACTCCTTGCCCGCTATTTCATACCATATGGTCTTGTATTCCTGTCCTATGTTGAATGTCCTGTAATCTCCATCGACGGATACCGGTACCTCTTCCGCTCGTTCACCGGTGTTGTCCAGCGCCCAAACCTCAAGGGCCTCAGAAGCCTTTATCTTCACTCTCGCTTGTATGCCCTCAACCAGTGTTGGGGCGCCACCCCAGATGGTTCCACATGTGATGCCGCCACGGTACTGCTCAATCTCCGTTAAGTCCGCTGAGCCTACGGCTATGACCCTTCCCCCATCATAAGCGCTCACAGTCATGCCCGTGTTGGTTGCGTATCCCACTGCCACGAGCAACAGCCTGCCCCAATTGGTGAAGCCTTCGCCCTCAATCACGCTCAGCGTTATTGCCCCCCAATCATCCAGCAATGTCTCACCGAGCTCAATTGACACAATTCCAAAATCGTAACTTTTTCTGCCGCTGAACCCGACAATCGCAACGGTTTTTGAAGCATTGATGAGCAGCACGCCACGGTCCCGGTCAGAAGCGTTCCAAACTATCTCTCCAGTGTCCGACTGGTAGAGCGGACCGAGCGTGATAGTGGCATTTGGACCTAAGCCTTGACTCGGCTCTGGGCTACACTCAACAATCAGGGCTGTTCTATGCATGAGCGGCGCAGCTGGGCTCATTCCGAGGAACCTCGCATTAGGCAAGTTCCAAGCAGTCGCCCTGCCGGTCGCTATGAGGCCCATCTCCCTTTGCCTGTCCAGCCTTGCAGTCACCAGCATTACGGCGGGTTTGAGGTCTCCTCTTGTGAAGATTAGGTAGGCGGGTATTATGGTCGCCATCTTGTTAGGGTGCTGATCTATGTCGAAGTAGCTCCTTATGCGCCTAGAGTCCCAATTGTCTCGGCTGCCATAGTCGAAAAGGAAGATTCCATCCCAGTCTTGAAGCGCAGCGTAGGTTGCAAGGGTCACGACCGTCTCAGCGTCATACATGTTGGGCGCCGGGTGATTGTATTCGGTCACTATGTGCGGCTTTCCGTAAACCCTCTTCAATGCCAACCACCCTAGAGTGCTGTCATCAAGATGGTTGACCATAGGTTCATTCATGACATACCAGTTGTCAGGGTCCCAAGGGGTTCCCGGGAATGATGGATGTTGCCAGTAAGCATGGGTATCTACGACGTCCAGTCTGGACATGATATTGGGTGTGCTGCAACCGACTATTGTGCCGACAACGAGAGCCTTTACTCCAAGATCTTCCTTAAGGTAATCGTACATATTCACGAAGTATTCTTCTTCCAGATCCCAGAGGAATTCAACCCAGTCCCTTCGGGCAGCGACCGTTCTCCCTCCAAACTCGCCTAATGTGAAGATTTGGACTGTGGAGTCTTGGAGGCTCTCGCCTTCCCTCAGCCCGTACCCCTTGGAAGGCTTCATGGAGAAGGACGAGAATTGATAGGTGGCTGTTGCGGCTCCGAGGTTTGAGATGTCGAGCCTAGCATTGTCCTCGGATGCTGAGGCCACTAGGGCTATCTTGTATTCCTTCCA
>Ga0315306_10001444_pt1 | contig 11357 bp, 16 predicted proteins | sample TDP1_MG_FD_203803 | JGI IMG/M metagenome (GOLD analysis project Ga0315306, IMG submission 203803) | Freshwater sediment microbial communities from Lake Towuti, South Sulawesi, Indonesia - TDP1 | ecosystem: Environmental > Aquatic > Freshwater > Lake > Sediment | place: Indonesia: South Sulawesi... | reverse complement strand
AGGGTGTCCCCTCTTGCCCCTTGACCGACTACAGCTTTCCCAGCCTACACGCCGCTCTCGGCGGCACATTCCTAGTCTACCCCATCCGGCTTCCGCGCGGACACATGGTTGTCTGGAGGATCGCCACCGTACTGCTAGCCTTATCAGTGGCGCTTCTAGGGCCGTATACGGGTATCCACTGGGCAAGCGACGTGGTCGGTGGATTCCTGCTCAGCACGGTTCTTACGTTTGGCACAAGGCGGCTTCACACAGGACGCCCTCAAGCATCATCTCCCTCAACTTGAGAAGAGAGGTTGCAGTCAGAGCCTCTCCGCGCTGCCTTTCGGCTCAATCAGGGCCATCCCCACGCTCCCTTGGTGCTGTTAAACGCACGGTAAAGCATGGTGAAAGACGCTATCAACGCACGCCATCCCGCCGTGGTTGCGGGGCTCGTCTCCCAACGCGAGCACTTGCTGTTTGAGCCTTTTCCGGCAAACGTTTATAATCGCCCTCGGTTCTCTCGGTGCAGAGGTGGCCGTTCGGAGAAGTCTAGACAGCCGATCATCTCGTCTTCTCACAGCGAAGGCTGGTCTTGACACGACCCTTGGATGCGTGGAAAACCTATGGCTAGAAGGCTTCGAAAAGCGCGAAAGCTGAGAGGTTCGAGGACTTGTGGATGGGGGAAGGTTGGCCAGCATCGGAAGTCCGGCAGCAGAGGCGGCTTCGGCAAAGCTGGCAGACACAAACACAAGTGGACCTGGGTCCTCCGGTATCAGCCCGATTACTGGGGGAAGAAGGGCTTCGTCTCTCGTTATGAGAGACGCGGAGAATCCATCAACGTCGGAGAACTCGATTCACTGGCCGAAGCGATGAAACGTCAAGGCAAGCTGACCGAGGAAGAGGGCAGGCCGGTCCTAGACCTCTCAGCCGCAGGCTTCGATAAGCTTCTTGGCGGCGGAAACGTGTCAAGACCCTTGAGGGTTCTAGCCTCGAAGGCATCGGAGATGGCCGTCGTAAAGGTTAAGGAGGCGGGCGGCGAGGTAGTGGTCCCTCAGAAGTCCTCTGCGGCTGGTTGAGATGGCCGGGCGCTTCCTCACTCTCTTCGACCCGCTTTCACGCGCCACACTGGAGGTTAAGCCTCCCACGAGGAGAGTGGGCTTCAACGAGAAGCTTCTATGGACCTTCGGCGTCTTAGTTATTTACCTCGTCATGAGCGAGGTGCCGCTCTTCGGCCTGCCCCAGATGGGTATCCAAGACCCTCTGGGAGCCATGCGGATCATCTTTGCGTCGCACCGTGGCACGTTGATGGAGCTGGGCATAGGCCCAATAGTCACCGCGGGTCTGATCCTCCAGCTTCTTGTCGGCGCAAACATGATCGAGTGTGACATGTCAAACCCAGATGACCGAGGCCTGTTCACCACTGCCAGCAAGTTCTTCTCCGTGGTTATGACGGTGTTCCAAGCGGGCATGTACTGGTTCGCCGGGGCGTGGGGCAGCATCAGCCTAGAAATCGGTGCTCTGATCTTCGTTCAGCTAATAGCAGCAGGCCTCCTCTTGATGCTGATGGATGAGATGCTCCAGAAAGGTTGGGGTCTCGGAAGTGGCATTAGCCTCTTCATCGCCACCGGCGTTGCCCAGACGATCCTGTGGCTTAGCTTCTCGCCTCTGCCAGGCCTCGCACCGGATAAGCTCCTGCTAGGTGCTATCCCAGCGGCGGTCCAAGGAGTCCTACAGGGCCTACCGTTCTCCCACGTAATCGACAGGGAAGGAGGGTTCCCCGGCCTTCTAGGTTTCTTCTCAACCATCCTGATCTTTCTGATCGTCATCTACCTAGAAGGCGTCAGGCTTGAGCTGCCCATCACGTATGCAAGGTACAGAGGCTTCAGGGGAAGGTTTCCGGTCAAGCTACTCTACGTGTCGAATATCCCCGTGATCTTCGCGTCAACGCTCCTGGCGAACATCTACTTCGGGGCCCAGATCATCTGGTCCCGCTTTAACCCCGGCAACACGGACATGTGGCTCAACCTCCTAGGCCAGTTCAACGCTACCACGAATCAGCCGATAGGAGGCTTCGCCTACTACGCGACGGCTCCAAGGTCATTTGACCGCGTGCTCTTGGACCCGTCTCACGCGCTCGGATACCTAGGCTTGCTGGTCGCCCTGTGCGCTGCGTTCTCATTAACGTGGATGGCTGTAGGCGGCATGGGGCCTCGAGACGTAGCGAAGCAGCTGATCGACTCTGGCGTTCAGATCCCAGGGTTTAGGCGGACCCCCAGGACGATCGAGGATGTGCTGAAGAAGTACATCCCTACGGTGACGCTTCTAGGCGGCATCATAGTTGGGCTAGTCGCGGGGTTGGCAGACTTCTTCAACGTCTTCGGAAGCGGCATGGGCATTCTCCTCTCAGTCGGCATCCTTTACCAGTACTATCAGCTGATCATGCGGGAGCGGGTCTCGGAGATGTACCCAGCGCTCAGACGGTTCCTAGGTGAGTAGACTGAACATCTCTTGCGCGACGATAGACAGCCAAGCGGAGAGCCCTGCGTCGGCGGAACTCCGGGGAGCTGCCCCATGACCCCATTGGACTGGCTCGCAGGGTTCTGGAGCTTCCTTGTCGCTCTCCTCGTACCATACACGTTAGACCTACGAGTGGCCTCAGTATTCGTGGTGGTCATCGCCACGCTCTTCAACCTGACCACATTGGGCCTGAACAAGCTGCTCATCAACGTCGAGCAGCAGCGGGAGTACATGCAGTTGATGACGGAGTACCGGTCGCTTTTGAAGGAGGCTAGACTCAGTGGAGATAAGAAGCTTCAAGCAAAGCTTAGGAAGCGGGAGGCCGCGATACGCACCTTAGGAGGCAAGACTGCAAAGCAGCAGCTTAAGATGATGGTCATCTCCCTAGGCCTCTTCGGGTTCTTCTTCACCCTCATCGGAAACGCCTTCGGGACGAGGCCAGCGGCGCTGCTTCCCATCAGCCTAAACCCAACGGCCCAATACATGGAGCTTCCCATGTTCTACTGGTACCTTATATGCTCCATAGCCATCAGCCGTCCCCTCTACCGAATCATCGGGCTTCCCGTCGGCCTCAGCCTCCCAGGTACCGAAGCCACCCCTTCACCGAAAGGGTAGCTGGCTTGCTGACGGGACGCGGATAGCGAGGCGCCCGGCAAGCTTCTTTCCCTACATCCGTAGCTGAGGTTTACCTAGGCCTCTCGTCTCAGGCCTGTACACTCGCGGGAAGGGATTTATCTAGTCAGGTCGGTTCTACAACGCGTAGATTGGGGAGAACCTTATGGTGAAGCTTGGCGCAGTGATCGCGGTCTCTGGGCTCCACGGCTCAGGACGCTCGACGCACGCTAGGATGCTTGCGAAGGCGTTTAACCTGCGTTACGTCTCTGCGGGGCAACTCTTCAGAGAGTTTGCCTCTGAGAAGGGCGTGGCGGTTCACGAGCTGGGCGAGTCATTGGAGACAAACCGAGCGATCGACGAGTTCATCGATCGGAGGACGAGGGAGGAAGCTTCCAGAGGCGGCGTGGTGCTCGACGGCGACCTCTCCGCTTGGATAGCGGGTTCAATGGCCGATGTGAGGATCTTCCTGACGGCTCCTGAGGAGGAGAGGCTTAGGCGTCTCTCAAGACGCGACCGGAGACCTCTCAGCGCCATGCGAGAAGAGACGCTTCGGCGGGAAGCCATCGACAGGGAACGGTTTCGAAAGTTCTACGGCATCTCCTTCGAGGATATCTCGATCTACGACGTGATCCTCAATACGGGCAGACTGCCTAAAGAGTCCGTCTTCAAAGTCTTAAAAGCCCTCGTCGAGGAGTATCTCGAAGCTGCGAAGCGGAGAAGCAGGGAAGACAGGTCGGAGAGCAAACAAGAGGAGGTCTGACCGATGATAGAGGTGGGAAGGATCTGCGTCAAGACGGTTGGAAGAGAGGCGGGCTCGAGATGCGTCGTCGTGGACATTCTCGACGAGAGCTTTGCTCTTGTGACGGGGCCGAAGTCTCTCACAGGTGTACGGAGGCGCCGCGCCAACATCAAACATCTAGAAGCGACGGAGTTGAAGGTTGACATCAAGAGAGGCTGCTCAGACGAGAAGGCGGTGGAAGCAGTCGAGAAGGCTGGCCTAGCCACCGCTCTGAAAGGGGCTGCCTAGCTACGCGGGAGGCTGAGAACCGGCTTGGCCCTTAGGCCACCTTGGGAGATCAAGCGTGAGGTCGTGCAGAAGGCCGTCGACGAGACGGATGCCGCGTATGGCTGTGAGCCTGAAAAGCGAAACCTTGAGCAAAGGATCGAGTATGGCTTCTTGAACGTGGATAAGCAGGCGGGGCCTACGAGTCACGATGTCACGGCGACCGTTAGGCGCCTCATGGGCGCCAAGAGGGCCGGTCACAGCGGCACCCTAGAGGAGCTCTGCTCCAGGGACATCCGGGTGTGACCGGGGTTCTACCCGTGGCGTTGAACGACGCGACTAAGGTCCTTAAGGTACTGCTTGAAGGCGGCAAAGAGTACGTCTGCGTTATGCAGCTGCACGGACCTGCGGAGCCGAGCATGGTCGAGAGCGTGCTCGCCGAGTTCCAAGGAGAGATCTATCAGCGCCCACCTCTAAGGGCGTCTGTCAAGAGAACGCTGCGAACTAGGACGGTCTACTACATCAACCTTCTCGAGGCTGAAGGCAGGCTTGTGCTCTTCAAGGCCGGGTGTCAAGCCGGCACTTACGTGCGAAAGTTGTGCTTCGACATTGGACAGGTTCTTGGAACCGGGGGCCACATGAAGGAGCTGCGAAGAACGCGTGTCGGCCCGTTCACGGAGGATGTCGCGTTGGCCAGTCTTGAAGAACTCGCCCAAGCCCATGACCAGTTTAAGGAAGGCGACGCAAGCCGCCTAGTCCGTCTGCTTCAACCTGTTGAGGACGCCTTGGCACTCGTCCCTAAGATGACCGTGAGGGACTCGGCTGTCGACGCCATCTGTCACGGCGCAGACCTGGCGATCCCGGGCATCTTCAGCCTTGAAAAGGAGATCACGCCCGAGAGCACCGTGGCTGTCTTCACTTTGAAAGGAGAGGCCGTCTCCCTAGGCCGAGCCCTCATGTCTACGGAGGACATACTCGAAAAGGAAAAGGGCATAGCTGCGAAGACAGAGCGCGTCGTCATGAAGCCCGGCACATATCCTAAGAAATGGAGAGGCTAACGCATTCGCCTGACTTCCGGGGAAGAAAGGGTTCGGCTCTGGCTGTTTCCTAGCTTCGAGGGCGGCGCGAGGCATCAGATCAACACCGTCAGCCTAGCGCTGATTGTGGGCTGCAACTCTAGTGGTCTCGGACACTGCCTGCAGCATAAGGGGTTCCCGGCGCGTAGGCCGAGGCCCTCGAAGGCCGACCCTATTCAGGCCAGAGCTGGCAGCCGTCGTGTCATACGGAATAAGCTCGGCCCCTCATCACTATTGTTGGCAGCGCCTGTTTCCGTGCTCACCGTCTCATATCGAACTTGACCACGTTCTTCCGAATCCATCTTCCAACGTTGCATGCACACCAGTGATCTGTGTAGTAAGGTCCTCGGCCGTCTGTGAGTACTCCGGGGCCCGGATTCTTAGCAGGTCGTTGACCCTTTCACCACCTCTGGAGAATCGATAAGACCACATCTGCATAAGGCACCTAAGGCGGCTCTGGTCTGATAGATAGGAAGCAGATCGAGACACCGTTTCCGTCCTGTCTTCCATCGGTATTCTGGATGACGGACCCGCTCGAACTCAACCTCCTCATGAAGACGCCCGGTATAGAGCATCCTGTACAGGTCTATGGGTGGAGCTTCAGTGAATATCTTCATGTCAAGAGGGCGTTGTTGCGCCAGTAACCAGTCGCACGGTTCGCGAACTTCTTTCCTCTGCGGAGACACGCCACAGTCGAGTAGGTCGTGAACTGCCTGAACGGTTGCAACGATAATGCCTTCCCAGGAGCCATCACGCGTTTGCTTTTGAGCAAGGGCATCGACGAGGTGTTCCGCGAGTTCAACGTCATCCTCACGCGGCTGCCCCAACGCCTCCCGTCTTGTCTTCACGCCGAGCGGTGTTTCCAAGGAGTTGATCAATGGTATGGGGTCGTATCGCAGCTCCGCTCGCAGCGACTTGAACATCCCGTGTCGAGAGTACGCGAGAGCCACCTGACAAGCGCTCTCGGCAGGATAGTCGGCTTGAAATCCACCGTCCTCCCTCTGGCGACGCACTGCTAGTGGAATGCTTTTTGCGAGGATGGCGCGGACAGAGGGGAAGCGAGATCTAGATGCCAGCTCGAGTAGATACCACTGCCCTCCCATCCGGTGGAGGTCGCCATTCTCCTTCTGATAGCCTGCGACGAACGACCAGTAAACCCGTGCCACCTTCCCACGCCGGTAGCGTGGGTGATACGAGATGGCGGACATTACAAGATCCGCGCAACTCATCTCTTCTTCCCCTCGGTCTCAAAGGCCCAACTGCAGTCTTGTGGTTTTCTCCTTAAGGAGGCTGCCAGCGAACGCGAAGGGCACCTGACGAAAGGGGGCGGACCCGCTTAAGCTTCACCGAAAGCAATGGCGCCGGGAGTGGGATTCCAGCTTCAGTTTACTGGCAAATCTCGAACCGGAAAGAACCGAGTTCGAAGCTGGTGGTGTTCGCACCTGATAAGTGCGGGTACCGTCCTAGATCGTCGCTTATCCCCACCATGATGGCCGAGGCTACAGGTAGGAAGTGGGGCCGGGCGGAATTCATGCCCAAATGGGTTTGGAAGCACAGCTACGGTCGGCTCCTACACATTCCGTCGATCTGAGAGCGCATTTATGGCGAGCACGCTCCTTTTCACGGCTAGCTCCAGAATCCTGATCGCTGAGCTTCGACATCATGAACCTGCGCGCATCGGCGGACCCATAACCTTCGCTCGATGCCTGCCCTAAGCCTTCACCAAGAGGCGCCAGAGCAGGGCGGGTCCAAAGGTGTGGAAGAGGAGCACGAAGGTCGAGAGCCCCGCGATGACACCCGGTCGCTCATCCTAAGACCTTCCTCCCTAGTAGCGGGGACCCTTTGAATGACCCCTCGAGTGAGGTCTCGGCCTCGGAAGCAAGCCTTGCTCGTTGCCTCCGTATTCATGGGCTTCAAGCAGGGGCTGAAAGGCTGGGTGAAGCCTACTGTTGGCCTCCTTAACGAAGAGAAACTCTCAGGAGGAGCGAACAGAGTTGTGCAGCTCTATTAGTGACTCAAAGTCGTCTTTAACGAGCTTTGTCCAACCGCGTTCAAAGTGAAATGAGGCGTTATCACTGATCACTCTTATCTCGCAGGAGTGGCAGTCCTTGGCATTCTTACCACGACAATCGGACTCCTTCTCGGGAATATAGCCACATTTGATTTGACATAAACCATCTACGTATCCCTGCATCGCGAGGTAGAGTCTCTGTGGGTCAAACCGTGGGGGCAATCTGTCCGAGATCATCTCGATGCCTTCTCGTCTCATCTCCTGCATTGCTGCTTCAGTGAAGCTTTTGGAGATGAGGACTCCTTTATCAACGCCGTCATGTTTCATGGTCTCACTCATCTCCCTAACAACGTATAGACCTGCAATGCCAGATTCCGATTTTGGCTGTGTTACGATGCGCAACAAGATCCTGCCACCTGACTTGGCATGTGAAGCAACGTAGTCTATTCCTTCGTCCCACCTTTTTCTTTCCTCATTTCCGTAACCTCCCACCGCCATGACCAGCTGTGCCTTCTCAGTAAGCCGTTCTCCTTTCACCCAAACACTCATCTCACTTATACACCTCGACGCTGTTCTCTGTCCCTTACCTAGTATAAGCTCCATGGTGAGTTATAAACCCGTGAGATCTACCTGAGATCAGGTATCTGACTGACCGAATCGGGATTGGACGTAGTGGCTGCGGTGAAGGATCATGGCTTGCGCTTCTGCTAGGCCGCGCCCGCTTCTCCAACGTTTCTTGGGAGCTGCTTTCTTGGAGTCGTTACGTGCGATAGCTCAGATGTCTGCGAAGACGGGGAGGAAGAGGACTGTCAGGTATGAGGTGGTTGAGATGATGAATTCGCTTGGCAGATGCCATATCGAGGTGCTAGAGAGGAGCACTGCGAGCAGCATGATTGCAGGGAGGTCGTATGGATCAGGTTTGAGAAGGTTTTCAGCTCCCCGGGGCAATCTCGCCTAATCTTCCGCACTATGCCCCTCACGTGGCCGAGGGCCTCTCTCACTCTCGCCCAGGCCGAGTAGATGAACTGGAGGCAGACACCGGATTCCGTCATGCAGGCCTGGTCTCACGGTAACGCCGTCGAACCATAGCTGTCGAAGTAGGTGACCTTAACCATTAGGGCACCGCAAAAGAAACGATAGCTTCATATGAGGGGGGTGGCCTAGGGGGCTGAGTTATCTCTAGAGGGATGGGCGAGCTAAGACCGGTCGTTCCGCTTTTGTCTCGTTTCTATCCTAGGTCCTAACTCGAAAGGAAAACAAAGCGAGGTGAGGAAGAGAATGGGATTCTACCAGACAGGTTACGGAAGACCAGCGCCTGTTGAGAACGGGAAAGAGTACGACGTCACCATCACTGAGACGAGTCGTCGAGGGGATGGCGTGGCGAAGATACAGGGCTTCGTCATCTCCGTGCCCGGCACGAAGAGAGGCGACCAGGTCAAGGTCAGGATAACCAACGTTCGCGACAGGTTCGCGTCAGCCGAGGTCGTCTAGGCCTGGCATACGGCCGCTTTTTGCGGCACTCCTTTCTTTCTGCCCACCCATGTTCTGGAGGACCCGGTAGTGATGTAGAGTCCTCGACGGTACGGGATAATCTAGAGGTCCATATTCATTCCAGCTTTCTTGTTTAAGCGCTATTCCCTTGTTGACGGGTTTCTGGCGCATCGTCAGGTTGACCAGCTCCCGCCATTACCATTCCCCACGCTTCTTGCGGGTCTCGTTTATCACGGTCGCGGTCATGATCTCGGTTAGAACGTTTGCGTCCGCGTCATGAAGCGTTTGTGGAAGAGGTTTATGTTTCCTCTGGCTACGCTCAGTGCGTAATTTTGATCTCTTTAGCCCTGATGGTGATCGTCGTGCTGGTGGGCCTATTCGCTGTTCCTGTCTCCCTTCAGGATAGCCCGCTTGTACGAGGCCCATGTTGTCGGGCCACACGATCCGAGGTTCAAGGGGACGGGAGCCTGCATCCTAATCCTTACAGGTAGGAAGCCTGCGGAAGGAATAAGTCTTTGTGCGTGACTGAAAAGGCGAGAGGGGAGCCTGAGCGCGAGGCAACTTATGTGATTCCTAGTCGGGGGGAGTGAGATAGGAAAGAAGGTAAGATGGGACGGGAGGAAGAAGGGGAGAGGACGTCAAAGGAGAGGAGAGAGAAGATGAGCCCTGAGGATGCCGCGCCAGAAGGAGTTATGCTACACTTGATTGGAGTCTGGGAGATAGGATGTAGGTGCACTAATAGCCCAGACGGCAGGTATGAGTTTTACTGCAGCCCGCCCGCTTGCTCCGTCCAACTGAGCCACGGGTTCTCTCCAGTGTCAGATCTAGTGTTTTTGACAGTGCCCCACTTTTCGTCCATGATTACGATGGCGGCTCTTGGACATGTCTTCTCAACCTCTTTCCTTTCCTAATCATGTTAGGAGTTTGTCTAGGATCGCGGCCTGTAACCGCTGCCTCGGTAACGTGTCTGTTCTTCGAACCGCTTATCTGAAAGGTTGTTACCGGTCTTCACCTCGGAGATCGGGGCTTCGGCGGGACCAAAGCTGCCATACCTACCGATGTTCAGCCGCATAGACCCTCTGAACAAGGAGACATAGCCGTTCTTGATGGTTATCGTATCCCCCTCCTTGACCTTCCCAATGTTGTCGTCCCATAGGGTTAGGTATATGCATCCGGTTTCATCTCCGACGAGGGCGTCAGCGACACTACGCCCCGACATCGTCCCCCTAACAGCGCTCTTCGAAACAACCTTCACCAACACGTTTACATCTCTCGAATTGGGCCCTAACTTCTCCACCTTGACGCTTTCAGCGCTTCCACGCCGCTCTCTGAACGCCATACTTCAAACGCATCTCTCTTACGGAGTAGGCGGAGCCCCTATTAACGGTTGTGTTCGGTCAAGCACTGTCTTGGTCCGCCGTTATCGAGGCCGCCACACGAGACACGGTTCGAGGATTTCTACCCCGAAAGATAGGTAAGAGCGTTGACACCGGGTGAGATAATGCCAATCCTCGACCATAAGGCTTTCCCCACTTCTGGCAAGGTCTTCACAATACTCTAGAGATTGATTTCGAGATTTATACTAGTCGCTATGGGCGCTTTACAGCCCTTACCCTAGGCCAGCCGACTTACTATTAGTCTCCCTTTTTAAAGACGTGTGTGATATCGTAGTCAAGTCTGTTCAACGCCCTCAAGATCAACTCCTGCTGAAAAATCAACGCCTTATTTTGTTCTATGAGAATGGCAGCCCAATCAAGGGACTTTTCCCTCGACGCTAAGTTCGACAGGATCTGATCTATTTGATTCCTCAGTTCTTCATCCGTTGACTTGAGTAAAGACATGTCTTCACCTCGAGCCTCTGGCCTCCTATAGCGGAGGGGCCTCATAAACCTTGCTGAAGCCTAACAGAAAGAAGCGAAATAAGAGTTGGGCGGTGGCCCGTGAGTTTATGCTGACGAGCCCGCAATTACAATGGAGAGAAAGAACGTTCTAAGGCGTGACGGTACGTTGGCGGCAACCGTTAGCGTAGTAATCACGACATGGGATTGTCCTACATTCAGTCCGGCTTCACGATCACGATCAGTCTGTGCTCGCGGGCCTCTACCATCTATCACAAGCGGCTCACTTCCTTGAGTGCGAACTCCTTTACGGTCCGTCACGTTTGCCTGTCACGTAGCCTAGCTGCAGGTCATTCATCGCAGAAGTCGGCGACCGCGGAAGAGCGGTGTTTTCTTCTTGGTCACAACCGTTGAATTCGCTCTTGCATCACTAGAGGACGCAGGGGTGTCAGTCTCCTCTGCCAGATTGGAGAGAACAGAAACGAGTTGGAATCGAAGAGTTGAACCGTCAACTCAGACTCCACGAGCGACTGGGCACGATCATCAAAGAGAGGCGGGTATGGCTGTCAGGACGAAGCGCGCCGTTATGAAGCCCGGGACATACCCCGAAAAACGGGGTAGCTAGCATCGTTACCCCGAGCGTATAGTCGGCCATCTCACGGGTTCGACGGTTTGCGCTGGAGTGAGGATTCGAACCCACGCGGGCGACTACGCCGAAGGCACCGAGTCCGACCCCGGCGGCCCACGCCTTAGGGCCTCTCTCCGAGGAAGAATATCTCGTTCTTGAAGCTTGAGAAACAAGCCCTTTCAAAGTCCTTCAAGAGCCT
>Ga0315306_10001443_pt1 | contig 11357 bp, 9 predicted proteins | sample TDP1_MG_FD_203803 | JGI IMG/M metagenome (GOLD analysis project Ga0315306, IMG submission 203803) | Freshwater sediment microbial communities from Lake Towuti, South Sulawesi, Indonesia - TDP1 | ecosystem: Environmental > Aquatic > Freshwater > Lake > Sediment | place: Indonesia: South Sulawesi... | reverse complement strand
CTTTGCGTGGCTGGAAGGGGGTAAGCCTATGGAATATCGCTACCGTCGCCCAAACAGGCGCAAGTGCTACTGGCTTTGCCGAGACTGCCTCAAAGGACACAGCCACTGCTCAACCAAATGTCCTGATTACCTATCTGTAGCCAAAGCCGAAAGAAAACGAAAGGTGGAACTATGCCGTTAAAAGACCTATCTGGCAAGACTGCCCGCGACCTTGACCGGGAGGACTTTGAGAAGCTCTTTTGCCAGCGGTGCTGGGAGTATCAGGACTGCCCGAGAGACGATAAGAGGATACTCGGTTGTAAGGCTTTCGTGGACACGGGACTGTGGGACGCCTTTTACCGAAAAAGGCAAGGATGTTGAGGATGACAATTGAATAGCTCAAAAGAGGGGCTTCGCCCCTCTTAGCAAAGGGGGTCGGAAGCCCAGGACTACCGACCCCTCTTTTTGTCAAATTCAGAGAAGGGAGGTGATTAAAGATGGAGGAGCTTCACTGTCTCAACTGCAATGAGGAGCTGCCCGAAAACAATTTCTGTCAGCGCAACTGCCTTATCCTGACAGATGAGCGGGGGCAGAGCTCGCAAGTGCTGGGGGCGTGGTGCGACGAGGCGTGTATGGGGGAGTGGCTGGTCAAGAATGCCCTTGACGCCATGATGAAGCGGATGATGAAGCCGTCAGCTAACTAATTAGACCGGGCAGGTCTCGAACGTGTAACTGCGCCAGAAACAAGAAGGAAAGGGGGTGAAACTATGCCTATCAGGTGGAGTGCCGTCAAGGTGAGTCAGGCTATGGATGAGGTAGAGGCTCAAATCTCGCTAGCCGACCAATTCTTTGCCGAAGCTCGGAAGAAGGCTAACGAGGCTCGTAAAATCCCTAACCTGCCTCAATATATTGACCATCGCCTTATCGGTCTCATATCCGAGATTGAGCGGATAGACCGCATCAAGGACAGGATTACGTCTGTCCGCAAGGATATCCCCGATGGAGCAATAGAGGCAGAGCGGGAAAGCCAGAAGTATGGCAGTCAGCAGTTAATAATCTAGTCGGATTGGCTTATCTAAGCGAATCCGAGAGGGTAACTGTACCCAAAAACAAGGCGGAAAGGAGGTGAGACACATGACATATAGACTGATGCTCTTTGTTGCATTCATCGGGCTGGGATTATACTTCTTTGGATACACCCGAACCTCGGTCGTTATGCAGGTCGCCGGGGGTATCGTCACTGGCTTAATGTTTGCCGTCTATATGCTCAGGAAGCTAGCAAGGAGGTAAACAGCCAATATAGCGATAACTGGCAGGCTTAAAAGGGCAACTATGTCTAAAATCTACAAAGAAAGGGGGACGGGGGTTCAAATCCCCTCGCCCCCCTTTTTTCTGCCCACCAAGGGGGAGAGAGGGGAGGGAGAACACATTCACTACCACAAAAACCCGCCTAGATTTTGACTACAGAGCGTTTCTCGCCTTAAAAAGGCTGCCGCCCCCATAAGAAAGCTCCAGCGCGTGTAGCCTCCTTCCTACGCCTTCACTGAACAAACCAAGCTATCGTTCAACGCGCAGGTATTTACCCCTCAGCCCATAATGAGGTGTATCGCCATGTAGAACTCCGAGTTGGTTACGAGCTGGGATTCAGAACACGTCCTACAAAGAGGAGTGCTCCGGTCTTAATATCGCGAATCAGGAAAATGAAAGGGCGGTCAATATTAACGGTCACTGGCTCCTCCGGTACAGCAGTTAAGCCAACAATTACCGCGGTGGCAGCAGCCGCTTCTGTTCCAGCCTCATCTAACGAGACAAACGCCTTATGAACGACCTCTGTGATTAATAGTTCTCGGTTACCGGTCATGCCAGAGAAATCAGCGTCCGGCGAAAAAGCGACGGGCATGCCCATCTCTGATAGGGTGTCTTTAAGAGCAAAGCTAGATTCGAATTCAAACTTCGGCATCGTAAGACCTACTTGTCTGTATTCCAGTTGACCAAGAATACCATTTAGCTTTTGTAAGTCCAACGAACCCTCGAAAGTATCAAATTGACCGGTTTGAGGAAGCAGTATCACCATTGATAGCTCGTTACCATCATAGGGTAGTTCAACCGCCTGATAGTTATCACCTTGGGCATAGCCAAGTGACTCGGTCTGTCTCATCATAGACACAACGGTTTCGTCTCCGTTGAGTAGATAAAAAGTGCCATCACTGGTTGCCTCCTCGTTAAACGGAAATGCCCATGCCGCATTAAAATAGATGGCGTTAGTTAAGACAAGACGGGTCAGTTCGTTTATCAGTCCCTGTGGAATCAGGTCTTCAATTTTACCCTCAGTCTGTTCGCTTACCCAATCGTTAATGGTAATACGGGACTCCTCAGGGGCTTTAATAAAATCGAGTATCCTGAGTCCGGAACCGTAATTTTCGGCAAGCACATCAAGGAAATCGGTAAGGAATTTGTAATCCTTCTGGCCCCAGATGGCATTAACAACATTGAGCCTGAAACCTTCGCTATCTTTACCCTCCGCGCCTTCACCGCGTTTAGCAAGTTCAATATCAAGGCTATTAAAAGCCGGATGTAACCGATCCTGTGGAAGACCGAAATGCAGAGCATCAGCCATCTGCTCTTCTGTTTCCCCGCTAGCACCCGCATAGGTCATGGCCAGAGCCACCGATATGCTGTGGGGAGAGTAGAATAGATTGCCGTCCCTTGTCCTCAATTGCTGATAAAGGTCAAAAGCGAAAGCGCTATTATCGCTAACCAGTTTATCGAGGTCGCCTTCGGCCACGCTGGGCGAAGTAACTCTGGGTTTATCAGATTGTAGTACGCTGGCCGCTGCCGGGCTTGTTGCCAGCTGGGCACAGGCGGTCAACCCAATCACCAGGATTGCCACTGAAGCAAAGACTATTATCTTCTTCATCTCAAGTACCTCCCCCATTAGGGTTACTCACTAACATTATAACGAAAAACTTGAACTCTGGTTAGTAGTGTACGTGACCAGATGAAATGCTAATGTTTGATTAGTTTGAACAACTCGCCCTATTGTTAGATGCTCATGGCAGGCCTCACCTACAAAAAGGACGATTGCTCCTTGAGTCATTCACTAGATAAGAGTTTGAATGCGGCTTTTGCTTTCGACTAATAGGTTTAGGCTACCCACTGAATAAATATCTGATATGTACGTCATTTCTCTTGTTGTTAGACTAGCCGGGGAGCAAATAGAAAATAACTGCTCGGCGACAGCTTTAACAGGGTGACCAAGCTGGGTCGTAGTCCAAAGCGGGGGTTATTAGTGAGGCGGGTCTGGTTGGAGCCATCGGCATTCATCACGTATATTTCGTCGTTCCCTTTTATCCTCCTGAAAGCGTTGAACTCCCCCGCTTGCTTTAGACAGCCGAATCACTCTTTTAATTTGACCATGGTATATCCGGCTTTGGCAATAATTTTGGGGATGCCTCTCACCAAGGCACTGTCCTTTTCCCTCTCAGCTTCGGGAAGCTCATCCCAAGGCACAAGGTCTTTATGTAGCTTCCTCTTTTTATCGGTCGACTCCGCGTGTCGCCAGCCCTCATTGAGCTTTTGTTGCATCCAGCGTTCGTGTTCCATTTTTGCTAATTTCTCAACCTCATCATCCGGGAGTTCGTTTGGGTTCTCATTACCACGCCTCGGAATAATCGCATATCCAACACTCGCCAGCTTGTTCTGAATATCCCGAGCATTACCGCGATTCTGTTCCTTCTCATTCTCAGGTAGGTCACTATATGGTTTCAGCGAGCTATGTTCCTTCACATTCTCTCGTGTTACCGGTCCATATTTGTAGCCTTTTATCCTCAAGTCTTCGCAGAATACTTCATGCACCGCTTCCGCAAGCTTTTCGAGAAGGTAGCTGTTAAGCTCCATCTGGTGCATTATAGAAGAAAAATCGCGACCGTCTACATGCAGATTAAGCTGTGTTTCAGACGGTAAACAGGAACGCTCAAAGCTCGTTTTGCCTGCCAGTTGACTCATAGCTACAATTGCTTCCATTGACCGGGCCCCGTGTCTATATTCTTTAGTCAATAAAAAGGCGCGCAGTACTCCCTGGTCGATGCCTACGATTCTCTTGTTTCCTTCATTGTGTAAGAGCTGGGGTGCAAAACGTTCAAAGATTGAGCGTAAGATAATTGCTCGCCGGATAATATAATAAGCGTCTTTCGCCTGCCCCTGAGTGTTCTCACCTTCCCGTAGGTTGGGACCGAGGATATTGAGAAAGCCCTTGAGCCGGCTGACAAAATCCGGCAATTTTGCCGCCCGGCGTTCCTTGTCATCAAGACTGGCACCAAAGGCCTCCATGCTGTGGCTCATGCCGCCAGCAAAGACAAAAATGCTGCGACCAATGGGATGAATTATCTGCCCTTCTTGAAATTCACCGTCGTGCATTGGAGCCAGGAAATAACGCAGCCAGCCCAGCGGCTGATGCTGCAAATGTGTATCAAATTCGTCCCAGAAAACAAGAGGAATTTTGCCGGATAATGCCTTGTCACGCACTTGATGGAAAGCATCAAACAAATCCTCAGACCCAGCAAGCTGCGATAGATTAAAGTTCAGCGCCTCAATTTCCCCTGGCAGTACCGAATTTGCGACTTCTTTTACTGCAAAAGACTTGCCAGAGCCCGGCGGACCAAACACAGCAATGGAAAGGGGTGTCTGCCGGTAACGCTGGCAATAGTCGCGAATCAGGCTGCTGATGCTGTGCAGGCTCTCAATCTCCCTGCGGTCTACTGTTTTCAGCTTTCCAAACTGCCCCATCGGCACTTCCGTTAGGGCGTATTCCAGACCTTCGCGCACAATTTGCTCGGCAATTTTCTCAAGTGACTCTGGATATTTGTCCTCGAGGATTGTCCAGAAATGGGCTGTCTCTGCGGGAACGGTGCCGACCGCTGGCGTCGGTAGCGCCTGTGCTGGATTCCTGACTAAAGCTGTTGCCAGATACTTGCCATCCTCTGCCAATACCTCAGCTATTCTTGATGCTGGAAAAGCGAGGCGGATTTGCCCTAGGTCACTACCGGCATGACCATAGCCCTCCACATGGAGAAAGCGCATGGCGCGAATGCCAGACTGAACACCCCGTGACATATCTGGCTGCGTGGTATTCAACATCAGCTCTCGGGCAATGCCTGCGGTGAGGCAAGAGTTGTACCCGATCATGTATCCCTTGTGGTAGCGCCCCCATTCGCCTTCCATCGCACTTGGGTCAAAGAACAGCATTGCGTCTGGTACGGATTTCGAATTTCGTGACAGAAGAATCGTGCCCGCAGTGCCAAAAGCGACGATAACATATGCACACTGTGCCAGTGCGCTCACATGGGGATTGTATAAAAGCTCCCAGACTAAGTCCTGCGAGGTCCGCTCCCACGAGACCTGGCGGCTGATTTGCACCTGAGTGGCTCGGAAATCGTTGGCTGTCATGACCACTATAAGTCGCTCGGCGTGATTTCTCAGCAAATGCTCCCACAGTTTGCCTTGAGCAACAGGTTTAGCCATCTTGACCAGAATCCAGGATCTGGTGGTACTACTGGCCAATACCTGAGGCCAGTACTCTGGATGCTCGCGAAACCCCAGGTTGGCATCATCAAGGAGGACGAGGTCTGGGGCTACAGGGTCATCAACAACCTTCTTCCACTTGTCTGATGAAGCCACCTTAGTATATGCTGGATGCACTCCTAAGAATTCCTGAACGCGCCACACCTTGTCTGAGCTTGGGGCACGCTCATCCAGTTTGAATGGCGCCCACATAGCATAGGAATGGTGGAAACGGTTATCGCTGGGGGTCAAGCGGCTTCTGGGTGCCGCGGTTTGTCGGACTTCAAAGTTGACCTGGCTGGTCTGCCTCAGGTTGCTGGCAACGGCAGTAATGAGGTCAGCCAGCATTGCCGCACCGCCACGCTGGCAAAAGGTAGCCGTGACTTCATCTGCAGTCCATGCCTGCACCATGCCCTCCGTCTGCCGCACCCGGGCAATATTCCAGTCGATGGTCACATCCCCGGTCACTACAACAATTTTTGTAACCTTGTTCTTATTCATTAGCTCACCTCCCCCTCACTTGCATTTTAATGCATGGCATCTTTTGGTTCCATTTTGCTTGCCATTATGCTCTCAGCAATAGTAGTGGTCAGGCTCCTAGTTGCTCAAGCCGCTGTTTCGCATATTGAATCTCCAACGAGTTCTGTGCTAGCTGTGCTAGCTCAAGGGCCTTCTCAAAGTCGGCTCTTGCTAAGTCATCTTCCCCCATTTGCCGATAGACGTCGCCCCGGCCGCGGTAGTGCGCAGCATTATTTGGCTCTAGCTCGATGGCTTTGTTGAAAACCTCTAGCGCCATGTCATACTCCCGTTTCTCCAGGTAAGTATAGCCCCGTTCATGGTAAAGCCCAGCATCATTTGGCTCTAGCTCGATGGCTTTATTTAAATCGGCTAGCGCCAGGTCATATTCCCCCATGGACCGGTAGGTATGGCCCCGTTCCATGTAGTGATAAGCATTATTTGGCTCTAGCTCGATGGCTTTATTGCAATCGGCTAATGCCAGGTCATATTCTCCTTTACGACTGTAGACATCAGCCCGTTGGTCGTAGCGCCACGCTGCATTCGGCTCTAGCTCAATGGCTTTAGTAAAGTCAGCTATTGCCAGGTCATATGCCTCAACAGCTCTGGCATTGCCCCCAGCAATGTTCTCGTAAAGCATCCCTATTTGGCGGTAGGCATTACCCCGATTGGCGTAGGCATTAGCGTCACTGGGGTTTTGCTTGACGGCATTATCCAAATCCTTTAGCACCAGGTCATATAGCGCCTGCTCTGCCTGTTGAGTCCATAGCAGGTTCTGAGATAGCACAATACAATGGGCAAAGTCAATAATTGCCAGGTCATCTTCCCCCATATCCCGGGAGACCTGGCCCCGGTATAGGTAGAGACGCCCTGTATTGGGGTCTAGCTCGATGGCTTTATTGAAATCGGCTAGCGCCAGGTCATTTTCCCCCGTTGACTGGTAGACAAAGCCCCGTATGCTGTAGGGGTCAGCGTAATTGGGGTCTATCTCAATAGCCCTGGTCAAATCAGCAATCGCCTGTTCATAGTCACCTTGGCTGGAGTAGGCTTTGCCCCGGTCAGAGTAGGCCTTGGCGTAACCGGGGTCTACCTTAATAGCCGGTTCTAACGCAAGGGCACTGATCAAATCGGCAATCGCCTGTTTATAGTCGCCCTGGTTAGCGTAGGCAAGCCCACGTTCAGAGTAGGCCTTGACGTAACCGGGGTCTATCTCAAGAGCCCTGGTAAAATCATCAATCGCCTGTTCATAGTCACCTTGGTTATAGTAGGCAAGCCCACGGTCAGAGTAGGCCTTGGCGTAACCGGGGGCTACCTCAATAGTGGGGTCTATCACGATGGCCTTGGTCAAATCAGCAATCGCCTGGTCATAGTCACCTTGGCTATAATAGGCGAGCCCCCGGTCATGGTAAGCCACAGCGTAATTGGCGTCCTTTTCAATGGCTTTATCAAACTCTAAGATAGCCTGGTCATACTGACCTTCCCCTAGGAGGGCAACGCCAAGTTCATAGTGCTGCTCCGCTGTCTCCCGTAGTACGAAGACAAACACGAAGATGAGCGCCACCGATACCGCCGCCACCCCAGCCCAGAGCCGCCGCCGCTTCAGTAAGGGTTCCCCCATCTTTACCGGCTTGGCAGGCCTCTCTACAAAGACAGGCGCCCTCTCTTCAGCTTCTTTAGCCTTCCTGGCTTCCTCAGCCTCCCTCTTTGCCTTCTCCTTAGCTTCTCTAGCCTCTCTCTTTTCTCTTTCCTTAGCGGCTAGCTCAGCTTCCTTCCTCGCCCTCTCTTCAGCCTCTCTAGTCCTTCTAGCCTCCTCAGCCTCTCTCTTTGCTCTCTCTTTAACTGCCTTCTCGGCTTCTTTAGCCCTTTTAGCTTCCTCAGCCTCTCTCCTCGCCTTCTCTTCAGCTTCTGCTATCTCTGTGACCGCCTCAGGCACACGCCTCCGAGCCAAAATCAGTTGCACTGTGTCAACGAGTCGTTGCAAGTGCTTCTTCAGGGGTCCGGTCTGGGCGTCCAACCAATGGTGACTGCTTACGAAATAGTCCATAGCTTTAGAGGGGACAACATCGTCAATCCGAAGCGGGATGATGGGAATACCATTACTGGCAGCTCTTCCCACCTCTCTGATTACTTGCGGTGAGGTATTTGAGCTGGCTGACAACACGAGGACAAGGACGTGGCTGGTATCAAGGGCATCAACGATTGTCTCAGCCCATTCCGTGCCGGGCAAAACGTCCCGTGGAGCAATCCAGCACTTTATGTGTTTTGATTCCAGTGCAGCACATACTGCCTCGGCGACAGTTTTGTCATGCGACGCATAACAAATGAAAACCTCGTGTGGCATCTTAATTAAGCCTCATTTGAGTTAGCGGCCAGTTTTGCTCGAGACAAGTACGTACTAGATTGGCATAAAATCTCATCATCCCCTTTGAAGTATAGCTCATGCACCATGGTTATATAAAGATGGCTCAAATCCTTATTTGGACCAGTCTTTTACATCTGATGTTTCTTAAGAATTCTCCTTCACTCTTCTTTCCTTGTTCGATAGATCTGGAAACGGGCCTTAGCTAGGAACGCTGGCAGGCCTCGGACTTGATTCCTATCTCCGTCTTTGTCCTTCTCAGCCAACTCATTCCAGGGAACCAGATAGGGGCTAGTCTTCTTTTCTAGGTCCTTGGTAGGGCTATACCTCCACCCGTCACTCAGCTTCTCCTCAACCCAACTCTCATGTTCCATCTGTGCCAACAACTCCACTTCTTCTGGTGTGAATTCGAACCGTGGCGTATCCCAATCAGTGGTTACGGCAATATCACAACCGATGGCATCCAGCTTGACACGGATGCGTTCCGCTGCACGCCTGTTCGACTCTTTGTAGGTTTCTTCCAACTCCCCCCAGGGAACCACAGAAGGATTTGTCTCAGGGGTGTGGCCTTTCGCTCTCTCGTTTCGGACATAATCTTCATGAATGGCACGTGCCAGAATTTCGTAGGTACATCTAAATATCAAATCCGGTGTGCAAGTATGATCAAGAAGTCCAAACGCGTGCAAACTAGCAAAGCCCTCAGGCTTATCCTTCTCCCCTCTCAGCAGGGTAGCTAGCCCTACGTCGCGGGTCATGCGTATCACTATCGGGACTTCAAGAGTCCTAACCCGCTGGCGTATCATCAAGGCTGCACTCAGAGCATTTGAATCATCATCAAGACAAACATACACTATTGTCACATCGCAGTGCCCCTTGTCATCAAAAAGAAATTCGGCTCGCTCAAACTCAGGGGCCTGAATATCCACCTCGACGGGCACCAACTCGCAGACCCTCTCCAGCTGAGGGTATCGCAGGCGTAAGGATTCCTTCTTCTTTCCCGCCTCTCTATCAATCAAAGTAATGCGTAAGCGCTCACCACTCTTCCTATCCCTGTCCCACCAGTTTTTCACCGCATTCACCACCAGGCTTTCTCCCATGCGTCCCATCCCAACCACAACCAAGTGTGGCCTGGAACTATAGTCGTCACCCGTTTTGCTGAAGGGTGGATATTCGTCTAGCAGGATTCTAGCCCCGCTTTCGAAAACATTAAACAACTCCAGCCTGAAGGCATCCAGCTTGCCCAGTCTAATCTCTCGCTCTCGGAGCAAGTTACAGAGCTGGAAATCAGAGATGTGGATGAGACATGATAGCGCCTTGCCTTTGCGGTCCCAAACCAGTTCGCGAGCATGAACAGCGACTTCCGCATTGGCGCCATCGTCGCCGCAGACTGATATGACGTACTTAGCTTTGTTTACCCGTGCCTTGCGAAGCAGTACCGGGTCGGCTGCGTTACCTATTAATATGATTGCGCCTTGTTCCCTGCATTGTCCCAGCAGGCCGTTGTCTTCGTCCTGCTCGATTACCACGACTTGTTCCCCCCTTTCCTGGAATCCTCCAGATAGGAGTAAGCCTTTTCGGCCCAACCCACAAATCACTATATGATCCTTCAGGAATCGCAGACGAAACATTTTGAGCTGCTCATGAAAAACAGTGGCTAACGCCTGTATGGCAGTGTAAGCAGTCACTGCGGGTGCTAGGAACCGTGCCACTTGCAGTTGCCACGTTACTGGACCGGAGACCGAGCCACTTTGGAGGACAAATAGTTGAAGGGTAAGATATAAGACATTCCAAAATGAGTGGGGTTCACCGATAGCCAAAAGATATCTGCTGAATCCAACGTATCCCAGCGCAATTGCCACCACCCACACGAAGCCGATCAATAACCATTTGTAACCTCCCAACCATCGTTTCAGCTTCTTCCAGAAGGACAACTTGGCTGGAGCACCGCCGGTTACTCGACTGGAATATTCTGCTGCGTTCCTTTTGGTCTGTTTATTCATTAGTATTCCTTCAAATGCTTAGCATCTCCCCTCGTCTAACTGTCACATAGTCACTGGGTTTCACCACTACTGGGTTGGCGGCAAAATTGCCGCTGAATCTCCAGCCCAACCTTGGCCAGCAATTCTGGTATCTTACGCACTGCCTGTCTATCCCACTCCTTTACATCAGTGGGTAGGTCTGACCAATCTACAAGATAAGGGCTGGTCTTTTTTATTGTATCTCTCTTCTCACCCCACCTCCACCCGTCACGAAGCCGCTCAACATTCCACCGAGTGTGTTCCATCTCCGCCATGATTTCAATCTCATCTTCAGTGAATGTTATTGGCACAATATCACGATCAGTGACTTTATGCACAGTGCAACCAATCTGGCGAAGCTTCTCAAAAATATGGTCGGCCTGTTCTCGGTTGGATTCTTTGAGGTAGTCCGGTAGCTTACCCCATTTTGCTATTGAGCGGTCGCAGTTATGTACCTTATTCTGCTGAGCATGTCGGTAACCCTCGTGTATGGCTTGGGCGATGGTTTCACGGAGGTCAGGCGCGAGTTCGGGGACGAATCTCTTATGAGCATAATCGCCGGTCACGATGTCCTTATGATCTTTGTCTGGCACATGACTCTCCCATAGAGGTAAGGTGTTTTTATAGTTAGTCCTTCGTCAAGAAACATTCTAGTTGAGCTTATCCCAGCCGTCAATATACAAACCACCGCAGGGGAAATTTCAATCAAGGTCAGTGGAACGTCAACTCAGATTATACTCCTTTTTATACACTGGGGCATGGTAGAGGGCACAAAACGCTATCTTGTTCAATGGAATATTGCGTCTATCTTCTGCCAGTGCCATAATAGGCATAGCGGTTAAGGTACTCACAATGAGTCTTATTAGTGAGTTTCGTGAAGCCCTTGGGGCTGAAATAGAAGAACAAAAGAGGAAAGGCACAGCCCG
>Ga0315306_10001442_pt1 | contig 11359 bp, 12 predicted proteins | sample TDP1_MG_FD_203803 | JGI IMG/M metagenome (GOLD analysis project Ga0315306, IMG submission 203803) | Freshwater sediment microbial communities from Lake Towuti, South Sulawesi, Indonesia - TDP1 | ecosystem: Environmental > Aquatic > Freshwater > Lake > Sediment | place: Indonesia: South Sulawesi... | reverse complement strand
CTGCTCTCCTTTAGGCAGTAGGAAAGCCTCAAGTATGAGTTTAAGCCAAATACCTCGCCTGGAACCACCGTTATACGTTTCTCTTTAAATAGCATCTCGCTGAAGTCGAAGGAGCTGATCTTTGGGGTGTGCTTTAGGAGGGCTATTACACCGAACCTGGGCTTTATCCAACTGAAGATATCGGAATGACGTTGCATCCACTCGTCGAAAATTGAGAAATTGTGCCTTGCAAGCCTCCTACCCCTCTCAATCAGCCTCTCCCTATTTCCCTTCTCCAGGGCGATTTCGGCCAGCCTTTCGGAGAGGGAAGAACCAGCGAGGGACGTGTATTCCCTAAAGGCCCATCCCTTTTGGACCACTTCCTTGGGCCCGATCATCCATCCCAGTCTGAGGCCGGCCAAACCGAAGACCTTGGAGAGGCTGCCTGTTACCACAGCCTTCTCATAATGGTCGGCGAAGGAGGGGGAGAATTCGCCCTCAAATTCTAGACCCCTATAGACTTCGTCGGCTAAGATCCAGGCGTTTCTGTCCTCCGCGATTTCGCTGATGGCTTTGACCTGCCCCTCGCTGAGTATGGTGCCCGTGGGATTGTTGGGATACGAAAGGGCTATAGCCTCTGTTTTTGGGCTTGTTACCTCATTTAACTGGTTAACATCTAGGGCGAATTGGTCTTCCTCCCTTAGGCGCAGGTACTTTATCTTTGCACCGGTGGCCTCCAGTATTCCTGGCGTCTGCATAAAGGTGGGTGTGACCGCGATTACCTCATCCCCATCATTGACCACGATGTTAGTGCCAATGAAGTTCCCTTCAGAAGCCCCGTGGGTAGCCAAAACCTCCTCCTTATCAACATTCAAATAGAGTTCACTAATTTCCTCCCTTAACCTTTCTGTTCCTTCCGTGGTACCGTAGTCAAGAGGCAGGTCCAAAAGCTCCTCCCTAAAGATTTCCCTAAAGGGAAGGGGCGGAATGCCCGTCTCAGAAAGGTCAAATTTCGCGTGCAAAACGCGGCTCGCCTTCCAGCGTTCAAGCTCAAAATCGGGCAGTTTCATGACGCCTTCACACCGCCTAGACTATTTACACCATCGAGCTGATAAGAGTTTACAGGCAATCTGGGCAATTCAAGTGCCGCGTCAAGAGTCTTACTGGCTTATGACCAGGCCTAGGACCAGAAAGGATTTCTTGGTGACGCCACGTTTTATCGCTAAGGAAATTCTCTACTTTAATAAACCGCAAAACTTAAGTCACTAATGAAATTTTCTACTTTGCGGGGTATTATAGTTAATTGTTTGGCATGAGTGTAAAGGAAGTGTCAGAGGGAAGGGATGAAGTTTCCGTAGCCACCACAGGCGCCCTCTACGTAATAAACAAATCCAGCAGCGACGGTGAAATCCTATGCTATCAGAACTTGGAAAAGAAACGCCTAATCGCATCGCTTCGCATCCATATTCCCCTAGAACGGCTGACCCTAGAATGGAAAGGTGAAGAAACTTGCCTTCTGCACCAGGAGGGATATCTGGGGCCAGATGCGACTATACGGGTGAACTGCGACTCCGTGCTGTCCGTATCCTCAGATAGAGGCGTCAGAGCAACCTATACGGGACAGATAATTCCTAAGTACATGGCACTGTATTTAGGCAACTTTATATCCACGGACCAGGAGGGAGGCATCGGCGCCTACCCGCTGGGCATGACCGGCGTCGGAATACCGCAGGTGGACGTAAACTTCTCCGAGAAAGATTGGCAGGTCACACTTTCCATCGCACCCCATCAAAGGTTTTTGACCTCAATCTTCCCGCCTAGGCCCTTCAACTGGGAGAAGTCCTTCATGGACAGGATCGTACACCACTATTCATACGAGAAGCCCTATCCAACAGATAAGGAGCTGGAGGAGTGGGGCAAATACGGTAATATCATGGTGCTCCATGAAACGGTTTGGCATGGCAAGCAGACCAGGACAGGCAAGGTGTTGAAAAGTATTCGGGATGCTTATGCTGACGCGAGCTGGAACAGCTTCAAGTTTGTCCCGAGGAATGAGGCTGAGCTCAGACGGGTTGTGGAAAGCTCCCACAGGTTTGGAATGAGGCTCATCGTATACATGAGCCCCTACTACTTTATCGGAGAGCTTGAAGAGTACCTTAAGGAAATGTCCTGGACAGTTAAGAAGTATCAGCTTGACGGGGTCTACTTCGACGGGATCTCCCCCGATGTTTGGCAGGGCTATCAGACCATGCGTAAGTTCCGGGAGATTATGGAGGACAAAACGTTGTACGTTCACGAGCCGACTGCAATTGGCTCTCGCTATGCCAACCCCGTTCCATGCCCCTTCATAGACACCTACGCGGACTACACTCTGAAGGCGGAGCATGTCAAGACCTTCGATATGAAATATCTGCGCTACTTCGTCTCGTCATTTAACATCAGCAACTCTATTGGTTATCTCTGCAACTTTGACTATCCCCTCACCGAAAAACTCATCGATCAAGTCTTGGAGGCGAACGCCCGACTACCCTATTGGTGTGGGTGGTGGATGGCAACCCTAATGAGCCTATATGGATGGCAACGCGAAGACCTCACCAAAGAGACCCTTGAAGAAATGAGGAATGAAGAAAAGCAGCAAAAAACAATGCGGGAGGTCTACTTCCCAAAACTACAAGCCCTTAAGAAAGTCGTGACTAAAACAGATTGAAAATGTTCCAAAATAAACGTTTGCTTATTTGTTATTAGAAAAAGGCGTATCGCATTTTCCAGATGCATAATCAGGGAAACCTTTATAACTCAGCTGGGCTTCTTCTGGGGAATCCCTCCATTTGGAGAGGAGTGGCATGCCGATAGCTAAGGAAACTTTGGGGCAACAGACCCTTTACAGGCTAATTGACCGGAGGTTAGGCCACACCCTAGGCAAGGCAACCATCTCTGAAACCGCGGAGGGGATTAGGCTCCATACCATTTACGTTGAGCCTGAGCATCGGGGGAAAGGATACGGGGGCACCCTCATGAGGACCATACTTGAGGGGGTAAAAGATAAGCCAGTGACCCTCTGCACCGGCTTTGGAAACGTCCGCTTTTTCAAGCGATATGACTTCAAGGTAACGGAGATAGGCGAAAGCCTAGTTTTCATGGAAAGAAAGCCCCACACGGCGTAAAGCCTATCCTTCGCAAGTTATTTATCCCTAACAATGTTCTTTAGATTCCATAGGTGAAGGTGGATTGAAAATTGTGGTGAAGCTGGGTGGCCACGCCTTTCCCTTAGGCCTCGACGCTGAAAGGCTTTCAGGTTATACGGAGGTCTTTAAGAAAATAAGGGAGGAGGGCCATCGCTTAGTGGTGGTGGCGGGGGGCGGAGGCGTTCCCCGAGTTTATGTTGACGTTGCGCGGAAGCTGGGGGCCAATGAGACCCTGTGTGATCAGATAGGCATAGAGGGGGCCCGCCTTAATGCACGTTTACTAATTGCGGGGCTTGGAGAAGACGCCTATCCCAACATTCCTACCAATGTTCAGGGGATAGGTGCCGCCTTTGAAAGCGGTAAAATTGTGGTTTTGGGCGGGCTTTATCCTGCCCAGTCCACGGATGCCGTGGCGGCCATAACCGCCGAGCTGATAGGGGCTTCCATGTTGATTAAGGCCACAGACACGGACGGCATCTACACGGCTGATCCGAAAAGGGACCCTAAGGCTAAGAAGCTGGATGAGATTTCCTGCTCCGATTTATTGAGGATGAGCCTCCGCGAGGCCGCTGGCGCTGGAGAATATGCGCTATTTGACCCAGTAGCCATTAGAATAATAGATCGTTCTAAGATACCCACATGGTTCATAGACGGCCGTAAGCCCGAGAACATAGCGCGGGTTATAAGGGGCGAGAGGCTCGGAACCCTAATTAGGGCGTCAAAAACTTGAGCTCAGATTATTAACCAGAAGGGTGGTGAATGAAAGCATGGGTAAAGGTTTAACGCCCAAGGAAATGGGAGCCATCGCAGCCCAGATCATTGAGGAAACCTCGCCCTTGGTAGACACTTCAATTCAGGTGTCCAAGGAGGAATATGCCCAAAGGTGGAAAAAGGTTCAGGAGGCCATGACGGAGAAGGGCTACGATTTACTATACGTTTGCGGCAGCGAGCTGGATAGGTCGGATGCCGCCTGGTTAGCGGGAATCTTCGACCTCATCATCGAAAGATACGGCGTAATGGTGCCCTCGGAAGGGGTGCCCATAGTCCTAGCTGGATCAGAGGGGGGCCACGTCCTAGAGGAGGCTGCGGAAAAATCTGGGGCTAAGATCGCCCTATTAAAGGAGTTTCAGATCTCCGACGAGGAGTATCGGTGGGCCCACTTCCTAAGCCTCGACAGGGTTTTGAGCCAAGTGGGCGTTAGAAAGGGAGCCAAGGTGGTCATAGGGTCCAGTACCCAGTTCATTCCCTATGATCATGTTCTCATGTTTCAGGGCAAGTTCGGCGCGGACAACGTGGTTCAAGACTCGGAGTTCCTCCAGTTGATAAAGTATGAAAAGTCGGAAACCGAGTTGGCCATCATGCAGCAGGCGAATATAATTGCCGACGCCGCCCTCAGGGGCATGTTGGCGGTTACCGTGCCAGGAATGACGGAACTGCAGGTGGCCGGCGTCGGAGACCACATAATAAAGGAATTAGGCGCTGGGAGAACGGGCTTTCCAACCATAGTCGACGCGGGAGATAGGGGCTACACCGTCATCGGGCCAGCAACTAAGAATGTGATCCGAGAAGGCGACATGGTCTCCTTGGGCGTAAGCCCCACCTTCAACGGTTATCATGGTGTAATAAGGAGAACCGTGAAGGCCGGGAAGGCGCCCACACCCGAACAGAAGAAGTTTCTGGAGATCGTAGAGGGGCTTTACCATAGAGTAATGGAAGCCACTATGGAAGCCGCCAAGAAAAACCTTCCTTCCAACTACATTGACCAAGAAGGAAAGGCCTACCTCGAAAAGGTCAAGCTGAAAACCCTGAAGGGCGACCTGGTTACGCCCCATGAACCCTACACCTTCATCCACAACACAGGATGCTCCGAGTGCCAGGAGGGCTACGGAGCCGTTACACCCTACACGGAAAATCCCCTGGGCGAAAGGGCGGCCCTAATGATCGACGTGGCCCTCTTGGGCTTCATAAAACGGGGAGAGCCCCTGTTCCCCGTGCTCTACGCCGTCATCGAAGACTCCCTCTGGAAAAAGGGACCAGAAGTAGGCGTCTACAACCGGCTACCCCTAAACGTCCAACCCCTAGTGGGCAACACCGAACCCCTAGGCAAAAACATAAACCCTTGTCACAAACCCTTTAAAGCAGCCAAATGATACGTCTCCCGAGGGAGACCATGCCCATAGTTGAAGACCCCGTGGAGGCATTGGCAAGCCTACCTACAGCTCCAAGGAAAGAGTCAAGTGTCGAAACGGTGAAGAGACTTCGAGAAAGAATCGATGTGCAGGTCAGAACATCCAAATTTTCAGTGTAAGTGTGGAGGGCTAGCCCAGGAGGCTTCTCAGGAAATCGGCGTCCTTCTTTAAGATTTTCCTACGCTCCTCCAAGGGGAATCTGCCCAGGGACTCGTCCTCAATGGTTAGGTCGTGGTCATAGCCTGCCCTCTTTAGGGCGTCAACGATGAGTTTGAGGTTCAGGTCTCCTTCATAGAGGGGGGCCATGACGATTTCCCCGGGCTTCCTCCTCTCATTCTTCCGTTCCGTTGTGGCGTTCTTTATGTGGGTGTGCTTTACGTGGCTCGCGAATTCGCGGATGATGTCGTAAACCTCCTGGACGGGATATCCGAACCAGTAGAAGTTGCCTGTGTCCAGGGTTAAGCCAAGGTTGTCGGAGTCCACTTCTTTTAAAAGCCCCCGCAGGAACTCTCGCCTGTTGGCGATTACCCCGTGATTCTCCACGGCTAGTGAGACGCCGAGTTTGGCGAGGCTTCTGTTGCACGCCTTTATGCTGGAGGCCGCCCTTTCAATGTATTTTTCTAAGGTAAAGCCTGGCGCTTCGCGCATTAGGGCATTGATCCTAGCTACCTTGACGCCTAGATCGGCGGCGGCTTCACACGCCTTTAAGACGTAGTCGATTTCCCCCTTTACGTCTTCCCTTATGAAGTCGTTCTCGAGAAGAACAGCACATATGGAAATTCCCCTTTCCCGGAGGCTCTTAGCCAGCTTTGCCCGCTCCCCCTTTCCTGAGATGTTGACCCCAAGTCCAGTTAACAACTGCCTGTCGATGCCCACCTCCAGGCTTTTCACCTTCAACTCGTCTAAGCCCTGATCGAGAGATTCGAAGACTGGCGCCTTCAACAAGGCGTCCCTGCAAGCCACAAACATTTCCAACACCAAAATCGGGTAATAGCAAAGCCAATTTAAGGTTTGCCCCAATCCATAGCTCCATAAGCGGTACTTTTGTTACTCAAAGCCCTGAAAAATTGTTACCCAGAAACTTAACAGAATTTGGAAATTCCTGTTTTAAGTAGCGTGATTTTGGGCATTAACGGTTCAGTGTAGAATACCATATGAATATTTAAATGTATGGCAAATTAAATATAGCATGGTGATTCCTATTGGAGGTTGCCACAGTTACGAGCAAGAGCATGCTTACGATACCGGCTCGGATAAGGCGGAGGTACGGGATCAAGGAGGGCATGAAAGTGGCCTTCGTTGAATCTGAAGCCGGGATCACGATTATTCCAGTCCCGAGCATCTCGGAGCTTTTTGGCAGTGGGAGGGACCATAGGGACATCCTCTTACAGGCTGTTCGAGAGCTGGAGCAGGAGCACCGCAGCGAGGCACAGGAATGAGGAAAAACATAGTTATAGATGCCGGTGCCCTAACCCTATTCCTTGCAGGCGATTTGAGGGTTAAAGAACACTTCGATGAAATGGAAAGGGGACAAGCTGACGGTCACATCTGCTCCGTGAACCTCGCCGAGTTCTACTACAAGACCTGTGAAAAACTGGGGAAACAGACGGCAGACACCTGGTACCACCAATCCCGCGCCATTCTGCGGGTGGTGGAGACGGATGAAACCTTAACCCATTCCGTTGGCCTGGAAAAGTGTCAACAAGCCAGAAGGCTCTCCCTGGCCGATTGCCACGCCCTAGCCCTAACAAGGAGGCTCAAAGCCCTACTCCTAACCACAGACAGCGAACTAGCAAAGATAAAGGACATCGAAGCCAAGCACATCGAAGTTTAAGTAATCCTTAAATCCACTCAATCGATTTAATTTGGCTCGGCGGCGGTAGCCAAGTCAGGTCAAAGCAAAACAGCCTAAAAAGGCGGAGGACTCAAGATCTGAAGGGGCTCCTATGAGCCATCCTCTCCCGTAGGGGTTCGCTGGTTCAAATCCGGCCCGCCGCACCAAAATTTGTTTAGCTCGTTGTTATCGTGACTTTGACTGGTAGCTCGATTTTTTCCGGTTTATTCTCCAGTCTAAATCTCTTCATAAAATTCAGTATAACAATGCCCACAACTTCTCTGCTTTAAGGATCAACCCTAATTGCTATGTCGTTCTTTAGCTCCTTGGCCACCGCCTTCCTCGGCTTCCCAATGGTTATGTCTAACACGTCGCCCTCTTCATCGAAGAAGAAATTTATTTTTCCCTTCAATTTTTCTCACCCTCACTTTTCAGTAGATGCGAATTTAAAAATATGTATTTTTCTGCCTTAGGTGACTGTTTTGGCTTCTGAAATGTGTTTTAGGTTTGGTTCTTTAACCTTTTCCAAAAGCTTTACATCCGCTGTGTATGTAAAGGTTCTTAGATATTTTGCTAGGGCTATGTAGCAGGCATCGTAAATTGTGGTTCCGTGAAGGTAAGCTATTTCCACTGCTTCTTCCATCCACTCCGCCTGCGGAAAACTTAGGGCGACTTGAAGGTCGATGAGGTCTTTGACAGCATCTTTCACGTCCTCTGAGCCGAAGTCCGGGTTGTACCGCAACGCATTTGGAACCTCGAAAAGGAGTAGAATGGGCGCAACTAAATGGATCTCTCCCCTGATATGCTTACTTTTCAGTTCATCAGCAATGTCTGAGTGTTCCTCTACGTTGAACCATTTTATGGCTACAGAAGCGTCGACTACTACCGCCTTGCCTCTCTCCATTTCCTAATCTCCTCAACGCCGCTCCACTTCCCTGAGGTTTTGGACCTGAGACGGTCCATATCCTCTGAGGCCTTCAAAGCCCTCGCCCTGTCAATGCGCCTCATCAACGTCTCCTCGATTTCTATTCTTCCCTTAATAGCCTCCCTAACAACCTCTGACCAATTAATATCCTTATATGAATCCATCTTAGCCTTTATTTCATCATCCACCTTAACGCTTACCACCTTCATTCACTTCGTCCTCCACCCATTAGGAAATAAATGTAATACTTAAGGCTTACTAGTAAACCTAAACAGAGACCCCCTACTTCTTTAAGCTCCTTTGTTGCTCTATCTTCTTTTGGTAGCCATATTCCATATACGCCTTTACTGGGTCTAGGGGCAGTCCCTTCTCCATTCGGGCCATGCCTAGGATGGGTCTAACGTCGGCTAGGAAGGCTTCATTTAGGGTTCGGTTGACTGATATGATCTCATTGAATTGAGGGTGTCGAGGCCTAAATGGCGACTTAACGGAACCTATATCCACTGTTAAATGTAATATTATATAACGTTACAACTCTTAGTTGAGTATATGGTTGCTGGGATAGCTATGGAGGGGGTCGTTCGTATAGGCCTCGTGGGCTGCGGCTTCATGGGAACTCGCCACCTTTACGGCTTTAAGGAGCTTTACCAGAGGGGCTTGAAGGTTATGGAATTAACGGCTGTATGCGACATAAGGGAGGAAAATGCTGAACGCGTTGCGGATCTGGCCAAGGTTCACCTCGGCAAGCGGCCTACCGTCTATAAAGACTTTGCGCGGATGTTAATGGAGGAGACGGAACTCGACGCAGTGGACATCGTTGTGGACCCTCCCTTCCATCACGTTTTGGCGGACCTTGCCTTCCAGGCTGGTAAACACGTAATTGTCGAGAAGCCCATGGCTATAACCGTTAGGGCCTGTCAGAGAATGGTTGACTCCTCTAAAAGATGGGGGAAGACTCTCGCAGTGGCTGAAAATTACAGGAGGGACCCCCTTAACCGTTTGGTGAAGGTGGCCCTAAGGGAGAACGTTATCGGCAAGCCCTACATGGTTCTACAGCACCTAATCGAGGGGGGAGGCCGGATCGCCATCACCCCTTGGCGGCACGTGAAGGAAAGGGGGGGCATCCTCATCGACATGGGCGTCCACTATGCAGACTTGCTACAGTATTTTCTCGGGGAGGTTGACAGCGTCTACGGGGACCTACGCATGTTTGAAAAGGTCAGGAAGGGAATAGATAGGACGGGCTGGCCCGCAGGGGCGAAGGCCGAGGAAGAAGCCAAAAAGGTTGAAGAGGTCAAGCCAACCGCGGAGGATACGGCCCTTGCGATCTTAAGGTTCGAAAATGGTGCCCTCGGCCAGTGGATGATGAGCTTGGCAGGCCACGGTGAAAGGCTTTGGCAAAGGATCGTATATGGCAGCAAAGGACGTATAGACGCCCCCCTCGATAGGTCGGGGAAGCCAATAGCCGTCACACTTGACGACGGAAGCCGCATTTCAGGCGAAGGCATCCTGGAGACCTTCACCGTCTTCCCAGACGAGGATGTGACGGTTAAGCTCTTCCCCGAGGGGCTTACCCACTACGAATTGCCCTTCCAAGAGGTCGATAGAAGGCTGATCGCCATTGAACTGTACGACTTCGCCGACGCGGTGATTCAAGGGCGGAAACCAGAAGTCGACGGCCCAGATGGATTGAAGGCGGTGGCCCTGACCTACGCAATATGCGAGTCCGCGTATCTCAACCAACCCGTAAAGGTGAGGGATGTCGAAAACGGTAAGATATCCAATTATCAACGGGAAATCGACGAGGCACGGGGTATAAATTAAGTGAAGTTTAATCAATAACAGTTGGCAGGCGAGGCTGATGAAATTAGGTTTTAGCACAGTGATGTATGAAGGGACTGGTCTGCCCCTTTCTGATATTATTGGTAAGGCTGCCACTTTAGGTTATGATGGAGTAGAACTCAATTTCAGGGAGCAGCCTTCCACCTTAGATGTAAATGAAATACTGGGCGCATTAAGGACTTTCGGTGTAAGGGTTGCGGCCATAGGCACTAGACACATGCACGTTACCCATGGGCTCTATTTGGCTTCTCCCCGTAGGAAAGTTAGAGAGGAGGCCATAACTTACGTAACCGAATGCATGGAGTTAGCAGACAAATTGAACTGCTCCATAGTTCAGGCGGGTTGGGCATTTCAAGGCTCAAAGTTGGAGGCCCCATTTGAGACCACGTGGGAAAATGCCGTGCAGAGCCTTAAGGAAGTTGGGAGGCGCGCCCTTGATCATGGAGTTAAGTTCGTCATCGAGTACCAGAATAAGGGCGACGCGAAGTTAGTTAACACCATGGACGATGCTTTAAGAATATTAGACGAGGTGGGCTATGATAGTGTTCTTGTTATGGCGGACACCTTCCACATGAACCTTGAGGACCCATCCCTTGAGGAAAGCATCCTCAAAGCCAATAAAAGACTTGGATACGTCCATCTGGCAGACAACGACAGGCTTGCCCCCGGCGAGGGACGCATCGACTTTAGGGGCGTCATAAGGGCTCTAAGAAAGATAAACTATGAAGGATATTTAGTCATGGAGTTTGAACCAAAACCTAACCCGGACGATGCGTTAGGACGGGCAATCAAATTCATAAGAAGCTTGTTATAAAGTTACTACGGCTACAATTTCTCCAAGATCGCCAACGCAGGAGATGATAGTTAAGGGATGTAACGTGCCCCTACCGGGTCAAGCAGAAACTCCTGTAAGCGTGGCGTGGGTTTCTAACGGCTGGGTCTGAAATGGGGCATCACCTTCTCGGCAAAAAGCCTTATGCCCCTCAAAGAGGGGAAGTCTAGGAACCATAGCATGAGGTAGGTAACGCCCAGGTCTGTGAATTCCTTTATCTGCTCAACGCAGTCTTCTGGAGTGCCCACAATGCAGAACTTTTCATATATGTCTGTGGGGCCGTAGAATCTCTGCTGGGGGTTAAGGTTTTTGATGCGATCCATGGCCTTGTTCAGCTCTCTCTCGTCCTCGGCGATCAACACCTGGGTTTCCAGGGACTTCTCTATCTCTCCATAACCCCTTCCCACCCTGAGGCAATATTCTTTCAAAACTTCCAGCCTCTTCTTGTACACCTCCGGTGTAATGGGAGTGTTGTTCCATACGTCTGCGTGTTTTGCGGCCGCTGTCATCAGGGCTTTCTCCTCGCCTATGCGTTCACGACCGCGTTGAAAGGGCTCTTCTTCACTCCCTGGA
>Ga0315306_10001440_pt1 | contig 11361 bp, 15 predicted proteins | sample TDP1_MG_FD_203803 | JGI IMG/M metagenome (GOLD analysis project Ga0315306, IMG submission 203803) | Freshwater sediment microbial communities from Lake Towuti, South Sulawesi, Indonesia - TDP1 | ecosystem: Environmental > Aquatic > Freshwater > Lake > Sediment | place: Indonesia: South Sulawesi... | reverse complement strand
CCGTGACCGACTCCTTCCGCCGAACCTCGGAAGTGTCGGTCCCCGGTTGTTAACGTTCACCATTTAATCCTATTGAATATATGTAATGTAAGAAGGACTTGCTCTGGAATTTTCATTTTTACCATTGGTGTCCAAATAAAAGCCTTTATTTTTTCGTAGGCCTTAAGATTTGAAACCTTTTCAAGTCCGCTTATCACGAAAAACTTGTCGTTATCAAGCTGAATAAGTAAAGGCACTTCGGCTTTGTCTTCTATTATTGGGATAGGCGGATTATACTTTGCGAAGACGGTTTGGGGCATTATTAAGTTCTCTTTGGAAACTTCGTTAGTTGTTAACCAGAAAGCAGTCTTCAAATACGAAACTATCTCCTTTAAGTATAACTCGGTTACATTAATTAAAAAAATAGTTTTGGCGGGCGTTTGTGTTAATAAGTTTTGGTGTGTGCAAAATCCGCCCGGGTGAACCATTGGACGATAGCCAAAGCGGCGAGCTTTAATAACGTAATTAAAGTCTTCGCTAAACCGCGGATCATTAATATTAAAGTTAAGCCTTTCGTCATAGAGGGCTTCCTTCTTTATTAACATACAACCAGCAGACGCAAACTCAACTTGGAAAGGTTCTTTGCCAGTTTTAAGAAACGTATAACCTTTTACCAAATTGATTCCATCGCACGAGTAACTGTAGAACCTTTCGTTTAAGAGTAAAGATAAACTTTCGTATGATCTAAAAAACATTCTGAAACAGTAATAGCCGTATGCAAGCGGACTTGGAACCGATAAGAGTAAATTGAGAATGTTCGGTTTAACGACGATATCAGAATCGACAAAGAATAGAGCGTCATATCCGTTTCTCCTTGCAAAGCATAGAGCGTTATTCCGTTGATCTGCAATGGTTTGAATAACGTAGGCATGTTTCTTCGACTCTAAAACATAAGTTTGATTGAAACGTTCCCTAATTTTCAGCAAATCCTTATGAGAATTAATGAATTCTCTGGCGCCGTTATCGTCATCGTCGATTAAGAATAAAAGGTCTAAAGTTCCACTATATTCAACCTCGCTGAGAGCATAAATACTTACAATCGTTGCAACGCTGCGTACAGAGGTAAATGGAATAGCTACCAAAATTTTATTTGGCTCGCCCACTTACGACACCATCCGCGGCGGGTCATTAGCGCGCGCCATAACGGAATCCATGAGAATTCGGTTGGGCCGTAATTCCTTCAAATGGAATTGTATGACAGGACACTTAGGATTTTTACATTCGTATCGTGCGCGCCCATTACCCTTATATTCGGCGGGTTCCTTGCAATATGGGCAACGAACTTTCTTCTCCATTAAATCGCCTCGGTGATCTAAATACGCGCCTAAGGTTCCACTCGGCTAAACACGGTTGTGGAACCCTAAACAAGCACGGACACTTTCGCGTTAAACACGAATTGAGTTTTCCCAATTACAATCCGTCCGTGAAAACCACACCAGAACGTGGAGCGGGATTGCCGCCGTCTCGGAGTTGTGTAGGAGAGTGTCATACGGCGTTCTCACCCCGCGGGTTACTTTAACAATTCCTTAACCAAATTTTCCAAACCGCGCGTCCAGTCCGCTTTATCGGTGTAGTAATTATCTTGGTACTCCATATAGGGAGATTCCGTGGGTGATTTAATAACGTTCTCGCCGCGTATCCATACGCAGATATCCTTTAAAGGATCACGCTCTTTTTCCATGCAGATTACGATAAACGCGGGCACCGTTGATCTTTTAATTATTCCTCCCTTGTAAAATCTTACAGGCATTATTAGGCTGCTTTCAAAGGTGTAATTCGATACCGTAGTGTCCAATATCGCGATAAGCCGTCCTTTATAGAAGACCTGGTAATCTAAATTCTCATGTTCGTCCTTATAGTTGGGATCATATCCGCCTTCAACGGTTGTGTGTGTCGGTTTAAGTTTAAGCGGCGATAATCCTTCAATCTCAATCCTAATTTTCCTGGCATATACCGAGCCCTTATTCGCTTTGCGCGGGGTGAATATCTGCCTTAATAAGGTCACGACTTCTTTCAACAAAGTCATAATTTATCCTCCGAACGCTCATTGAGAATGGGCGGAGTTTCGCTCTATCCCGTGGCCTCGGTACAGGATAGGTGAACGGTGATTGAAAACACCGCGAACGAAACTTAACCCTCCCATCCTCACGGTTAGCCTACGGCGATTCCGCGGCCTTGCTTCAGGTCCTCCTTTTATTTGGTTCATAATCCTACACCTTCGGGTAAGGAACTACGAGAGAATATTTGTGATACCCCTCGCACTTTCTACAATAGAACGAAAATTGCGGCGAATTATAAAGGATTCTTGGCTTATTTTGCTGTGAACGTATAAATCTTAACGAATTTGCAGCACCTCTAAGTCTGTCCTCCAGAAAACTTCGCGTGATAACACACTCGCCGCCGCACGGAAACTCTAAATAAACCTCATTTAGGGGTTTATTCCAAGTTTTCCACTCGCCCAATATATCTCCATCGAACATTGCTTGGATACCGAGAACGTAAGATTCGGTTTGGAAGGCGGTTTGGAAGGTTACATCTTCCCTGTCGCCTCGGCCAATCTGCCGCAAACGTTCACGTTCTAATTCTTGCTGGCGTTTGCGATTTTCTTCCGTGAATTGATTATAAAACTCGGTGAAGGTTTTATTCCACTTCCCACGATCTTCAAACGTTTTATCGCACAGGACCTTCTCGTGACAGTCCGACACGCACAGGAGGAATAAAGTCTTATTCCCCAGGTGGACAACCTTTCGCTTCAACGTTCCGATTCCCGCAAATTTCGTATCTTCAATGTTTTCGGCGCCGCGAAAGTTCCAGAGCAAATCTAAAACCGATTTGTCCACTTTATCGCTCAATTTTTCTCAACCTCACGTTTGTAGGTTTCGTTAATTGCGTATTCTATCACATCTGCCTTGTTTCGTAATTTTAGCACCGATTTGAGCTTATTTATCCTGTCAGCGGTGTCAGTGCTGATTGTAACGTTTATACAACGGTACATCCTATTACCACGCTCGTTATTATTATTAAAATAAATACGCCCTATTTAAACGTTTTTTACGATAATTAATTATTAAAAAACGTTAAACGAAAAACGATAATTAAAAAACGAATATAATGTGGATTTGAGGAATTATTTGGCTTATTTTCTTCCAAACGCGAACGTGGTGCCTATACGTAGTAGGTTACCAATGTCGGTAATCTCGGACGAAAGCTAGCGCGCTACTTTTACGAGAACAGCTTCAACCGCCTTCAAAGTTCTTTCTTTTAAGTCGCTGATCCAAGCTGGATTAAAGTAGTGTTTCATGAAAGTGCTGGTTGACACTCTGCCCTGAAGAAAGTCGATTTCGGGTTGCGCCAAATATTTAGTCATAACGCTGGCATAGACCTCTCGAACGTCGCCGAACCTCATTTTACCTACTCTACGCTTTATCCATGTTTGAATCGTTTGATAGTTTAAGGGCTCATTGCCACTTATCCTTTGAACGAGTTCCTCCGGAACGTAACTTATGAACACCTTCTTATCTTCTCGGAAGAATATCTCTTTAAATTTGTAATGCTCCAATGTTCTACCCTGTACATAATATTCGTGGAGTCTTCCTTCTCGCGCAAGCTTAACGATAAGATTGAAACTTTCAACCGCCTCGTTAAATCTCAACCCCGTAACTACGGTTAAATCCATAAAATCCCTTAATTCAGGGATTATCCGCTTAACTTCTTTAACCCACTCAAAGACCTCCTCGGAATCCTTAGCCTTAACCAGCCTATCTATGATAAGGTCCTCGGTTCTCGTTCCTGCCCACTTCAACCCATAATTCTTGATCAAATAAGTAAATTGCCCGTAAACACCCAGAAACTTACTTAGGGCTGAAAGGGCCTTTAAAATATGTGCTCTCTTGCTGTCGCTCATTGATAGCAATTCGCTTAAGTTTCCACTCGTAAGACAATGTAAATACCTTCGAGCATATCCAAGCCTATTGGCAGCGCCATGACTAACATATTTGGATCGAAGATACCTTTCAAATTCTTCCCAATCAATAGTTGCGGGAGACGACCAGCCCTCACGCGGCGCAGGTCGCTGGTTCAAGTCCGGCCGGGCCCACCACACTTCTTCATCCGGTTCCTTTGTAATTTACTCGCGTTAAATGTTGATCCAATAGGCAAGAAAGGTAAATATTCCAAAACTTCTGAACATCGAGAAGATGATGAGAGGAAGTTTTAGCGGGTTAGTTCCCGTTTTTTCCATCTCAGGTTTTTGCTTCTGCACCTCCGGCATTTGGTGGCGGTGGAGGCGTTTCTCACTCCACAGTCTCGGCAGATTTTCATGTAGAGCCTGTGCTGTTGGGCCAGGGTCTTCTTGAAGGGGTCGGTGATGGGCATTCTGCGCTCCACCTCTGCAGTTTATTCCCTTTTTCAGATTTGGCGCAGGTAAATAAAGTTATCTGTAAAATTTTTCCAGATACATGCTTAAATATGACGTTTGACATTAATTTACTCGTTAGGTATGAAAGTCTGTATGCCAAGCGGGGAGCAAGGCCTCCAGAGGAGGCCAAGTCCGCGCCAGAAAGGCATACAGCACCTAACTAAATTTTCAACCAGTAATAAAGATTGGCAAAATTCGTTTGAGATACTTTTCTTTTAATTTCCTTTTTTCTTATTTTTCTACTGTCAAAATATAGGCGTGAAAGGAGATTTGGTAGTTTTTCTCCTCTCTCGATTACTGATCGTACCATGCCAGCAAACAAATCTGCGATTTGAATCGGTTCGGATTCATGAGATTTCAGGGAAGCATGGAGAGGGTGATAACCTGAAGGTTTCCCATTCTTTTTAGATAATGTTCTGACTAGATAGTCTCCAATTTGAGTCGTAGTTAGAGGTAAGAAATCGTTGTCACAATGGATGGGGATTCCATTAGATAGAAGAAAAAATTTATGCCTTATTTCTTCCCGTTTTTCCTTTGGTTGAAGTGGGGAACTCTCATATCCTGAAAAACATCCCTCAATTAAGTCGATAAATGAATATCTTGGATGTTTAACCTTAGGAGAAGGTTTTACGTTTGTGTGAATGATTAAAAGACCAGAACACACAATCTTAAGGAGGTGTTCAAAGTTTTCAACAATCTTCTGTTGATGTGGATGAGCTAGTTTTATCCACTTATACTCTATTGGATCTTTTGATGTGGGTACGTTTAAGAAGCGTTCCAAGAAGATGATGCCTGCCTTAGGATCATCAAGAAAACTGAAAATAATAGTAGATGAACCGTCCTGTAAACCACTTGAGTCTATTCCAACAGCTGGTGAAGAAAGAACAGGGATGAGAAAAGTCTTTTTCTCTATTGTTATTTTTTTAATCAATTTTTGATAAATTCCTTGGTCGATCCATCCCCTACCAGATCTGTACATCTCCGTTCTGGCTTCTCGTTTGAATCCCTCGTTTAGTGAAATCATTAGTTCTTCAAATTGAGAGCTGGGCTTTTTGATCTTCCTAATGAAATCGTATGGAGAGATAAGAGTTGGTTCTAAAGAGAAGAAGTCGTTCTTATAACTGAGTCGTAATCCTTGGAAACCAGCCCTGATGATTTCAATGAAAAGTTCGAAGTTCTTCCGAGTCATAGGGTTCACATAAAAAGATAGGTAATGTTAAATTAATAAATATATTACAATTGAGGGGTTGAACAACCTTAGCCTAATTTTTGGCTGTTTCGGTTTTGGTCTGTTTCTTCCATCTGTAGACGTAGTAGTAGATGGGGGCTCCGATGGCTATGAAAGGAGTTGCAGCGATGGTTAGGGTAATCAGCCCTTGAAGGATCGTGAACACGCCCCATAGTCCAGCCTTGATGGATGCCCCCCAGTCCACTTGGGGAATCTCAATCCAGGGTTTGCCTTCGCTTAGTGAGACGGTTATGGTGGCGAGGTCAACCCGGGTCTCCAAGTATTTGATTTGCCCCATGAGCCTTTCAATTTCACCCCGAACCCTGTTCAGCTCCGATTCCACCCTCAACACTTCCTCCACGGTTTTGCACATGGCCAAGATTTCCGTGAGCCTCTGCTCCTCCCTCTGAAGGTTGCCTAAGCGAGCCCTAAGGTCAACGTACTGTTCAGTCACATCCTCGCCTCTTATGTCCTTACTCTCCGCCTCTCCAAGCATTTCTATCACCATTATTGCAGCGTTGAAGTTCTCCTGGGGAACACGTATTGTTATTACCCCTATTTTCCGTCCATCCCTCTTGGACATGGAAGCGCCTGAAACAAAACCTCCGAGGTTTTTGGTTATGTTGCGAATCTCATTCATCACCGAGTCAATATTGTCAACTCTAAGCCCCAGGTTGGCCGTGTAGATTATCATTCTGTTAAGGGTCTCCAGTCTAGTTAACGGTTCTTCCTTCTGTTCATATGCACCAGCGCTAGGAGTGTATCCGCCTAGAGCTTCAGCCCATGAAGCGGTAGCGGTGATTCCACCCATCCGATACGGCGCGTAGAAAGCCAGTCCGAATATGAAGCCTGACACAACGATGCCCACTGTAAAAGCAACGACCAAGAGGAGAACAGTTGACCTCGGAAGTCTTAGGATTCCCATTCCCCAACCCCCATCCATCCTATACCTAGCCAGCGGGTAACTTATAATACTAAGCTTTAGAACAGATCGTTCAAACCTTAGAACAATGGAGCCCACATTTACCCGGCACTAAAGCCCAGAGGGTGTTCCATCGAATCCATGATAACGGCATATAAACGCGGTTTCTTTTGCGCAAACCCTTTATGCAACTATTAACCACCCAATTTATTTTAAATTCTGATCATGTTTACTTGAATTTGGAGAATAGACGGATGCAGAGACTGATTTTATGAGAATCTGCCGTCATCTCTAGTATGCGTCGCTCATTCACGCTAGAGCCTTTCGGATGATATCAGCTGAGAAAGGCTCTCCGTGCCCTGGGTAGACCGTTTTTGCGCCCAGTCCCAAGAGATGCTTCCAGCTCTCCTTCACTTTCTGGATATCTTCCGCAAAGATGGGTAGTCCAGGACTGAGTCGGAATGGGAGCTTATTCATCGCTAGGCATCCCACAAAGGCATCTCCTGAATCCAGCAGAACCGAGAGTGACCCAGCCGTATGTCCGGGGGTATAGATCACCCTACCCGGGATCCCATAGTCGGTCAGTAATAGTCCTTCGTCTCCGACCACTAGGTCGACGTTGTTGTTGAATATTTAACAAAGAACGCCATAGGGTACAATACAAACAATTTGAGTATGCTGCCCCAAACACCAACTGCTTTGGGTAAGTAAGCCCGCAGCGCGCGCTCGGGCTTCTCGAGACATTCTACGTCCAGTCTGTGCATGGCGATTTTGGCGCCTGTGATTTCCTTGATTTCTTTAGCTGAGCCGATATGGTCAAAATGTCCGTGAGTCAGAATAATCAGTTTAATATCCTGGGTTTTTACTGGAATCTCTTCCATTGCTTTCGTGAAGTCTTTTGCTTTCCCGGGCGCTCCGCCGTCGCCATGGACTATGTAGCAATGATTAATCCCCAAGGTGACCGGTAAATCTCTACGTTCATCTCTAAACCCTGCTCCCGAAGGAGGCAGTACATCCAAGTAACCTGTCCCGTTGCTATTTAAGATTTGCTGTTGAACATGGGAAGACATATCGTACATAATACACCCCCACTCTAATCATGTCTATGCGCGGTCTCCTTCCACCTAAAGGGGAAAAGCTTTATGGAACTCCTGCCAAAAGCCTATACCATGCCAACTTTCACGGCTAGCCAGTTGAGGAACCTCGGGACCAGGGTCTTCGAGGCCTTGGGCACTCCCAGCAATGAGGCAAAGCGGGTGGCCGACTCCTTGGTGAAGGCCAACTTGGCGGGCCACGATTCCCACGGTGTCATACGCATACCTCAATACGTGAATGGTATTAAGAGGGGCCAAATTAAGCCTGGAGCCAAGATAGAAGTGGTGAAGGAATCGCCATCCACAGCCCTCTTGGACGGAAACTGGGGCTTTGGACAGGTGATTGCCGAAAAAGGCATGAAAATGGTCATTGAAAAGGCGAAAGCCCATTCCATAAGCGCCGTGGGCCTGTTTCACTGCAACCACATAGGCCGCCTAGGTGAATATTCCCTCATGGCGGCTGAACAGGACATGATAGGCATCGTGGTGTGCAACGCGGGTCCTCCAGGGGGGAACACAGCACCCTATGGAGGAAGGGCCCGTAGGCTCAGCACGGACCCCATCTCAGCCGCCGTCCCTGCGGGGAAATCGAAACCCTTCCTCCTGGACTTCGCCACCTCCGTGGTGGCTGAAGGGAAGCTGAGGATAAAGTACTACAGGGGAGAGAAGGTTCCCAGGGGTTGGATTATAGACAAGGAGGGACGCCCCACCACCGACCCAAAGGACTTTTATGAGGGGGGAGCTGTCCTGCCCTTCGGCGGCCACAAGGGTTATGCCCTCTCCCTCCTCATAGACATTCTGGGCGGAGCCCTCACCGGGGGCGGATGCGTCTCCAGCAAGGAATTTGTGGGGGGCAACGGCACCCTTATGATAGCTATAAACATAAGTAGTTTTACACCCCTCCAGGAGTTTAAGGAAAGGACTGACGCCCTTTTCGAGGCCATTAAGGAAACGCCCACAGCCATGGGCTTTAAGGAAGTCCTAGTGCCCGGCGAACCTGAGTTTAGGACGGAGGAAAAACGCCTTAAGGAGGGCATCTTTGTCGAAGAGAAAACGTGGCAGGACATAACCAAAATAGCCGAAGAACTGGAATTAAACCTAAAAGAAATTATGGCATAAACCTCGGAGCTATTTTATGGTTTGGTCAGTTATGTAAGTTTTGGTATCCTCAACTTCATCCATGGAGGTCAATTTTTGAAGCACCTCACGGAGCCTTTCTCGATCTAGTATGAGGAGAGCATCCATGTCGCCAGCCACCCTGTAAATTCGCCTAACCGGAAGATTCGCCATTTTCTGATAGACCTCTTCACTCTTTGAAGCGGAGACCCGGATGAAGACGAAGGTGACATTTGCGGATCCGCCAAGGAGCCCTAGGCCTTCCTCAGTTATGTCGATGAAGCCCCTGCCGGTTCTGATGCATCCCCGGTTTCGAAGCTCCCGGAGGTGTATGTTCAACGCCTGGCGGGTAACTCCGAGGCGTTCAGCTAGCTCCCTTTGTCTTATTTTTATGGTGTAAACTGTTGAAGGTCTACCTTGCGCATACAATGAATAGAGTAAACGGAGAGGGCGCCCAGTTAAAATTCGTTTGCTCATGGGGTCACCCGCACCCTTCATTGTCCTATGCTCAAGTCCCCTTCTGCGCCGTTCCTCAAACGTCATTCCTTTTCCTCTCCTTTCTCCTTCATTTCTCGCAAAATCAATCATTAAAAGAAGATATGAGGAACACCCTTATTATTCCTGCGGTACATCTTTGGCATGCATCTTAAGTACACCTAACAGAAAGGCTAAACAAAACCTAAAATAACCCCCTCCTCCACAAGGACAGGAAAAAAGACAAATAGGCTTATAAACCCGTATAGCGAAACAGGATAGGAAAACAAGGGAGGGCACGGAAAATGTCAGAAGCAAACTCGGTACTAATCGGAAGGAAACCCGCAATGAACTATGTCTTGGCCTGCATAACCCTCTTTCACGGCGGAGCAGAGGAAGTAAACGTGAAGGCACGGGGCAGGGCCATCAGCAGGGCCGTGGATGTCGTGGAAATCGTTAGGCGCCGATTCCTTCCAGACGTGAAGGTCAAAAAAATAGGCATAGGCACAGAGCAAATGGCACCCAACGAAGAGGGCGGCACGCCTACAAACGTCAGCACCATCGAGATCACTTTGACAAAATAGGCCGTAGGAATCCTTTAAAAGCTCCGCCGCCCACCCTTTATTTCGGAGGCTTCAGGACTAGGTGAAAGCGCCGATATGCAACTTCTGCCTAAAGAGCGGAATCCTCTGCCCAAGCTGTCAAAACAAGGTTAGGTTAGGGGAGATAAGTGAGACAGACCTAAAAACCGCCCGTTTACTTTTGTCCCTCGAAAACGAGTACCCTCCCCTTCAGGAGGTATACTTCCATAAGGCGGTGGAGACAGACGGCTTTTTGGCTCTGGTGGTTGGGAGAGGTGACGTGGCGCGCCTGCTAAGTTACGGAGGCAAAATCGTTAAGGCCTTAGGGAAAGAGATGGGGAAGAAGGTTCGCGTTTTAGAGTATGGGGTGGATAATAGGAAATTTTTGGAAGACCTCTTTGCTCCTTTAAGCATCATAACCATAAACACCATTTGGCTACCCGACGGAACCACAGAAACAAGGGTGATCCTCAGGAAAACGAGTCAAAAACCCTCCCCGAGAAACATAAAGGCGTTAAAGGAAATTGCCAAGAAACTCCGCGGAATAACCCTCAGGGTTGAGTTTGCACGATAAAAGGGTCCTCCTATGAAGACTGATCCATTGGGGAATTGGCGTAGAACCCACTATTCAACGGAAATAAACCCCAAAATGGACGGGGAAGAAGTCACTGTCTTAGGATGGATTCGGGACATTCGGGATTTGGGTGGCATACGGTTCATAGTTCTTCAAGACAAGGAGGGCATGGTTCAGGTAACCATCCCCCGGGACAAGGTCAGCCAAGAGATGGTGGTGAAGGCCGATTCCCTCCAGAGGCAATTTAGTATAGGCGTAAGGGGGGTGGTTAAAAAGATGGAAAAGGCTCCAGGAGGGGCTGAGATCATCCCCCGAGAAATTCTAGTGTTGGGAATAGCCCAGCAGCCCCTTCCCATAGACATAAGCGGCCGGACTCCAGCAGATATTGATGTGCGTTTGGACGCGCGGGTTCTCGATCTGCGCAGGGATGAAAGCCAGGCGATTTTCAAGATAAGGCACATCACCCTGGAGGCGATGCGAAGTTTCTTCTCCCAGCGGGGTTTCTTAGAGGTTTATACGCCGAAGATTATAGCCTCCGCCACCGAGGGTGGCGCGGCGCTGTTCCCCGTATCCTATTTTGGAAGGGAAGCCTTTCTCGCCCAGAGCCCCCAGCTGTACAAGGAACAATTGGTCATGGACTTTGAGAAGGTTTATGAGATAAGCCCAGTTTTTAGGGCTGAGGAATCCCACACCCGCCGCCATCTGAGTGAATTCGTCTCAGTTGACATGGAAGAAGCCTACGTAACTGCAGAGGACGTAATGGGCGTCCTAGAAGAAATGATATGCCACGTGTATGAGAGTGTGAAGGGAAGATGCCAAAAGGAGTTAAAGATTTTGAAACATAGGGTTAAAGTGCCGAAAATTCCCTTCAAACGCTTTACCTACGATGAAATCCTAGAAGAACTCGGGAAAGAAG
>Ga0315306_10001438_pt1 | contig 11361 bp, 13 predicted proteins | sample TDP1_MG_FD_203803 | JGI IMG/M metagenome (GOLD analysis project Ga0315306, IMG submission 203803) | Freshwater sediment microbial communities from Lake Towuti, South Sulawesi, Indonesia - TDP1 | ecosystem: Environmental > Aquatic > Freshwater > Lake > Sediment | place: Indonesia: South Sulawesi... | reverse complement strand
TTGTCCTTTATAGTTGTGAGCTAGGCTGATGTTTGATGCGAACACGGTCATTTGCCTTTTCTGTTCCAGCTCCCATGAGTCAAGGTAGAGTTTTTGTCCTGCGGTTTGCTCGCTGATTATGCCAGCAGCCGCAAGGAGACTGTCTGACAGCGTTGTTTTCCCATGGTCAACGTGAGCGATTATACTGGTGTTTCGAATACGTTCCGGGTCGTTCATGAGCTTAACAATTTCTTCAATCTGCTTGTATCGTCCCATGTCTAGCCTACCGTCCCCCAACCATAGTTGCAATGAAGCTTTCTTGTTCATGTTTAGGCATTGGTGGTTTCGCCCTTTTCGTAAACAGGCTACATGGTGATGACAAACGAAGCGTAAAAAGTTTTTGTTAACCCCTATCTGAATTCAGAATTCTAATGTCGGGAGATATCTCCACTGCGGGTTGGCGCAAATTCCATCATCACCTGTCTGCAATGAATCCTCTGGCTCCAGTAATTTTCTTTTAGATGGTTTACTGTTTTCTGAAGACTTAGCTATTCGCTTGCGATTATTGTATAAGTTTATATAATAGCCAAGCCATATATCCAATAATCAAGCCAAAAGAGACGAAGAAAACATGACCACAAAAGTCATTCACGAGCCACAACTCGACACCATCCTAATGGTGGAAAAAGCCATCAGAGAAGCCGAATCATACCCAACCAAGAAAGAACTTCTCCAGAGCCTGCCAAAACAGATCCAATACCAAACCTTCAACCGCATACTCGAATATCTTGAAAGCTCCAACAAAATCGTATACGATGGACGCAAAATAATATGGGTATTCCCAGACAACCCAAAACTAAAGAAACTAATGGAAACAACCGTCAAACTGCGATAAACACAAAATCTTAACCGTAACCAAGTCTTTCCTCATACTTCTTATGATCCAAAATCTCTAAAACAACCACCGCAATTCCAGTTTCTTCAGCAACAAGCGTGTAGATTAGGCGCGTCCTAGAATCCAAATTAAACTTGTACAAGTTATTAACCCCATACTTCTGAACATAATACTTCGGAAACTTCCTTCTCCCAATTCTTTCCCCTGCAAACATATTTTCCTTTAGCACATCCAGCCCATCATTAATAATCTTTAAAAGATGGCTCCCTTTCTTCAGCGAAGAAATAAAAATAGCAACATCTCTATCCGCCTTAACACATGCGGGTCTTTTTGATGTCACCCAATCACCAAATCCAACGCGAAGGTTTACTCTCTCAATTAATATAACATATTGCTTTTTCCATAGTTCAACTAACTACACAAAGTCCAAAAAGACGAATCAGCCTAGGAAAACACAAGGTTCACAAAAACAAAGAAAAAAGGAAATCGCGGGAGATACCTCCAGTCAAAACTACGCTTTTATAAGAGATTAGCCCTTAAAAAAGCGAAGATTGCGGAGACATCTCCACCTTGCCCAGGTTTAGACAAACAAGCGAAATACTAAAACTCATGACCAAAAAACAGGACATCCGAGACATTGGAATAATCGCCCACATAGACCACGGAAAAACAACAATGACAGACTCCCTCCTAGCAGAAGCTGGACTCCTATCCCCAAAAATAGCTGGAGAAGCAAGAGCCCTAGACTACCTAGAAGAAGAACAAAAACGCGGAATCACCATAAAAACAGCAAACATAAGCCTTCTGCACGAAATTGAAAACAAACCATACCTCATCAACTTAATAGACACACCAGGCCACGTAGATTTCACAGGAAAAGTGACAAGAGCCCTAAGAGCCATCGACGGAGTTGTCGTGGTCGTAGATGCAGTCGAAGAAGTCATGGTGCAAACAGAAACCGTGACAAGACAAGCCTTGGAAGAGAGAGTTAGACCCGTCTTATTCATCAACAAAGTAGACAGACTAATCAAAGAACTAAAACTCACACCAGAAGAAATACAAACCAAACTCGTCAGAATAATCCGAGACTTCAACAACCTCATAGACCTATACGGAGAGCCACAATACAAAAACGACTGGAGAGTAGACCCAGCAAAAGGAACAGTAGCCTTCGGCTCAGCCCTACACAGATGGGGCTTCACAGTTGAACTTGCCAAGCGGAGTGAAATAAAATTCAGTGATGTCGTAGAAGCCTACCATAATGAAAACTGGCAAGAACTCCAAAAAACAATACCCCTCCACAAAGCCATACTAGACATGGTCGTCAAACACCTCCCAAACCCCATAGAAGCCCAAAAATACCGAATCCCCAAAATCTGGAAAGGAGAACTAGACTCAGAAATAGGACAAGCAATGGTCAGCTGCGACGACAACGGACCCACAGTGCTCTGCATCACCCTAGCACAACTAGACCCCCACGCAGGTCTCGTCGCCACCGGACGACTATTCTCCGGAGCAGTACAGGAAGGTACACAAGTTTACTTGGTCGGAGTAAAGAAAGACTATAGGATACAACAGGTCTCCATGTACATGGGCGCCTTTAGAGAGGTTGTGGATCGCATTGTGGCAGGAAACATAGCCGCCCTCCTCGGATTGGATTTGGCAAGAGCTGGCGAAACCCTCATCGACCTTACACATCAAGACACAATGATGCCCTTCGAACGCATAAGATACGTCTCTGAACCTGTGATAACCATCGCCATAGAACCCAAAAACCCAAAGGACCTACCTCGTCTCGTGGACGTCATGCACCGACTAGCAATTGAGGACCCCAACCTAGTGACCACCATAAACAAAGAAACCGGCGAGTACCTCCTCAGCGGAATGGGTGAACTACACCTGGAAATCGCCTGCAAGTTCCTCAAGGATTACGCGCAGGGATTAGAAATTATCACATCTCGTCCAATAGTTGTGTACAGGGAGAGCGTCACTGGACAGGGCGTGTCAGCAATGGCGAAGAGCCCCAACAAACACAACCGATTCTGGATACAAGTGGAACCCCTCGAAGATACCGTCATTGAGATGATCGAAAAGGGAGAAATCTTGGAAGAGATGGGACGAAAGAAAATAGGCACTGTTCTACGCACACAGGCCAAGTGGCCCACAGAAGAAGCTAGAAACGTCTGGGCGCTTGAGGAACACAAAAACATTCTAGTTGACCTGACAAAGGGCATACAATACCTACGAGAAGCAAGAGACATGATAATCTCAGGCTTCCGATGGGCATGTGGAAACGGACCCCTCTGCGAAGAACCGATGCGAGGTGTAAAAGTAAAGCTCATGGACGCCCAACTACACGAAGATCCCGTTCACCGTGGTCCTGCTCAAATTATGCCAGCTACACGCAGAGCCTTCCTTGGCTCCTTTCTCACGGCGAAACCCGTCCTATCAGAGCCTGTATACAAGATCGGTGTGTCTGTTCCCGCCCAGTGGGTGGGAGACGTGACCAGCATCATCATCCGCAAACGGGGCAGAATCCTCTCTTCTGAGCAAAAGGGACCCATAACCATGATCAACGGGTACATACCAGTAGCCGAAACCTTCGGTCTATCCGCTGAAATGAGATCAGCAACCTCAGGCCACGCGTTCTGGCAGACCCAATTTGATCACTGGGAAAAGGTGCCGGAAAACATTGCGCTTTCTGTGATAGAGGAAATACGTAAGAGAAGGGGCTTGCCGCCAGAGATACCTAAAGCAGACAAGTTCATCGATGAAGCCTGATTCTATCCACCAAATCATCCTGAAATCCTGATGCGAAAGGTTATTTGAGATAGCTGTTCAACGTATCCCTACAGTAGGCTGTGCCATCACATAGTGCGGTGTTGAGTTGTGGAAGCCCTTCTCGGCAAGATGCAAAACTCAATCCATGATTCAGCACGATTGGGCGCAGTTTCTCTATGATTCTCCATCTCTTTTCCTCACTTAGATATTTGTAGCCTGCTATCCACTTGCCGTCAGCGTATGCCTTAACGAGTCTTTCGCAGACCTTTGGGTTCGCCTGTTTTAGAGTTGAAAAGAATCCTCGCACTGGCTTGACTGTTGCTATGGTGACTTGCCTTACGCCTATGTCGGCTAGCGTTGAGACGAGTTTTTCGAATTCTCTCTCATTGTCGTTGATTGTTGGTATGATCGGGTCTATTCTTGCCACGGCGGCTATACCCTGTTCAACAATCTTCTGAAGTGCAGACACTCTTCGATCTGGGGACGGAGCATGAGGTTCTGCGAAGCTTGCTACGTCTTCTTCTAGCGTGGTTATGGTTATTGAAACGACTGTTGGGGTTTGTTTGAAAATGTCTAGGTCTCTTGTGACGAGGTTGGATTTGGTCACGATGAGAAGTGGGTAGTGGTGTTTCGCTAAGACTTTGGCGCATTTTTGGGTGATCTTATGGTGTTTTTCTAGTGGTTGGTAGGGGTCGGTGCAGTCGCTCATCATTACTGGGAACTTCTGTTTTGTGTTTTTTGCCATGTTTTCTATTTGGTCTAGTATTTTTTGGCGCGGCTTTGGTGGTCCGTTGAAGCTTGGAAATTTGGTGGCGTAGCAGTATATGCATTTGTGTGGGCATCTTCCGAGGTAGGTGTTGATGTTGTATTTTGGGGGGCATGTGCAGTAGTCTACTTTAGGAGCGTTGAAGATGGGTAGTTTCATGGTTTCGGGCCCACGTTCTTGCGTTTTAGACTTTCTTGTTTAGAGGTTTTGTTTGCGTTATTGTTTTTCTAGCCCCGTTTAGATTATTTCGTCTTCTCAAGTACTTCAATTATTCTACTGCTAGCCTCTCTCGATAGGAGGTTAATCTGTTCAAAAAAGGCACGTTTAGATGTTAGCTCTAGTTATTTCAGGTACGCTCTGGCTTGGATTAGGTCTTTCATGGTGTTGATGGTGAACCACATTCCGTGGTAGATATATCCATGGAGGAGTCTCTTGTCAGCCAGCCTCTGCATAGTTGTGAACTCAAAGTCCCCTTGGTCTGGGAAGTATTTTTCAACTATGGTTTTCTTGAACACGTGGTGTCCGGCGCTCACGTAGATGTCGAGGGTTGATCTATGCTCGAATCTTATCACTTCTATTCCGTTTCCGAGTGTTACTCTCCCGAAGGGCAGGGTGGGTCTGGCTAGGAGAACCCCTGCTCCTTTTGAGGCGTAGTCAAAGAGTTCGTTAGGGTTGTAGAAAACGATGTCGTCCACGTTCATCACGTAGGCGATGTCTCCCCCAATCTGTTCGAACGCCTTTTTGACTGCCCCCCCGGTTCCCAGACTGTCCTTTTCTAAGGAATACTTAACGGGTTGTTTTGTCAAGTTTTCTCTGTTTGAAGCCACCACTATGTCTTCGAATCCGTTTGATCTTAGCCAGAAGATTTGTCTGTCTAACAGAGTTTCTTTGTCTATCTTTAGCAGTGGCTTCGGAACCCATGTGGCGGGTTTAAGCCTCCATCCCTCCCCACCAGCCAAGATCACAGCTTCTGCCATCGTGCTTCCACCTGATTGCATCTGAGTGGATACTCTGTGCCGCACATGTTTAAATTTAACTGTACTTACTAATCCGGCGACAGCAAACGTTAAATTTTCCGAGCCATCTTCAAGAATGAAAAGGGAGAAATCACGTATGGTAACAGCTTTTGTTCTGATGCGAATTGGAACTGGGGAGCAGCTGGACTTTGAAAGGGTAGTGAAAGAGCAGATAAAAAAGGTGGAAGGAGTGAAAGAAGCCTACACCGTATTCGGGCGGTACGACTTAGTCGCGCGGGTGGAAGCACCGAACCTTGAAGAGCTCTCGCGTCTCACCGACAAAATAAGAGCCGTCGCAGGTGTGCTATCCACCGAATCGCTCATAGTGCACTCATAAACCGTTCAATCTCTTCCGCTATCGTTGGCTCTAAACACGCGTTCGATGTCCTCAAAAATTTGCGAGCAACACAAGGACGAAAAAGTGACTTCCAACCCTAGAGTCTCAGCAAGCTGGACAGCCTCCTCGGCTGGAAAGGCTATTGCGTTAATCCCACATTTCACTGCAAGCTTGTCTGTTTTCACCTTATGTTCACCCTTGGGTCTCATACACCCCAGAACAATGGGCGTGTATGGCGTCATGAATCTAGCCGTTGCCAACACCCTCACTATGTCCTCTGGAGTAGGAGGACCCACGTTTTCCATGAGTGTACCATGTATCGGCATCAATGCTATGATTATAACAGCGGATGGTTCGTATCTTGAAATCATTTTAAGTGCTTGAAATTCGCCTTTTAGCTTGCCGTAATGAAGCCCAACAAGCACGTGGGGTACAAGAGGAATTCTGGATGTGTGCAGGGCTCTTAAAGATCGGTCGTAATCCTCTACTTTAACGTTCAGCTGGTAAATTTCTCGTATGGTTTCGTCTGAGCCAATTATGTCGATGAGGGCGGCGTCAATTCCTGCCTCCCTTAACCTCCTTGCCATTGATAGGTCTACAATTCCGGTGTGCACCACGATTTTTAGTCCACTTTCACGCTTGACCTCGGCGATGGCGTCCACGAATCTATCGAGGGGAATAGAGCCGTCTGATAGACAGCCACCACTAATCAGACAGCCCACAGCCCCTTTTCTCCTAAGCTCTGCGCAGAGGTTGACCAGGTCTTTGGGCTTGGTTGCTGGAATCATGGTGTTTAGAACCTTCCCGTCGCAGTGCTTGCATTTTAAGGCGCAGGAGGAACCGGTCAGGGATATGGATGGGAAAGCCGTCGGAGATGAGCAAAAGTAACTCGTTTTGTAGTAGATGAAGCTTGGGGCATAGAATCGGATTTTCTTCCCAAAATTCTTCCAGCTGATGTTTCGAGCGGTGGCCAAGGCTTTTTCAAGGGCTCTTCCCTCCGCCTGTAGCAGGTTTTCATAGTCTTCTTCAGTGCTCGGCAAGAGACGCACCAAATATGGATAAGTGTTAAGACTGTGCACTCCTTAATTTATAAATCTGAACATTGCCGAGGCTGACTGATGAGTTTCCCCGAAAAGATCAGAGTTTCCATTGGTTCCGCCATCGTGCTTGGGTTGATGAGTGGCAGGTTAGACGCTAAACCCACAACTGCGTACCTGCTCACATACCGACGTGGGAAGTGCTATGCCAACTGTGGCTTTTGCCCGCAAGCCAGAACCAGCAAAGGTAGGGCAGACCTGTTATCTCGGGTGTCTTGGCCAGCATTTCCAATTGAACAGGTGCTCGATAGATTAGAATACGTCGCAAAAGAGGGGACAATAAAGCGGATTTGCATCCAAGCGTTAAACTACCTGACGGTTTTTGAAGATGTCTTGAGCCTCACTAGAGAAATCAGGTCACGCGTAAAGGTGCCTATCTCCATCTCTTGCCAACCCCTGAATCGAAAACAAATGAAAAGGCTGGCTGAGGTAGGCGTTGATCGAGTCAGCATTGCCCTAGACGCTGCAACTGAAAGCTTGTTCGACAAGGTTAAGGGTGCCTCGGCTGACAGCCCATACGTTTGGGAAGATCAGTGCAGGGCGTTGAAAGAAGCTGTGCAGACTTTTGGAGAGAAGTCGGTGACCACCCACCTCATAGCTGGACTGGGAGAAAGCGAGAGGGAGATCATCCAAACTATTCAGTGGTGCGTGGACATGGGGGTGTATCCCAGCCTGTTTGCTTTCACTCCCATGCCCGGAACAGCCTTAGAAGAGTATCCTCAGCCGCCTCTCAGCTATTATAGAAAACTCCAAGTCGCCCATTTTCTCATAACCAAGGGAAAATCACGATATGAAAATATGAGGTTTAGCGAGGACAACAGCCTCATCGACTTCGGGGTTCCAAAGGAGGTGGTGCGGCGCGTGATCAGAACTGGCCATCCCTTCCTCACTTCTGGCTGTCCCGGCTGCAACAGACCCTACTACAACGAGAGGCCGGGCGGCACCATTTACAATTATCCTCGACAGCCCCTGCGTGAAGACATTGTTGAAATAGAGAAGGAAATTCGAATCTAGAACAGCGCTGTGAACAGGCTAGGATAGCTTTACTCCCATTTCTCTCTTGGTCTTCTTATGAAGAGGAACACGGCTGTAGCAGCGGAGATCACTGTTGTTGCAACGAAGCCGAACACTAGGTTTCTGGTACCAGTTAATTTGCCTGAGCTTTTGCCATATTTTTCTTCAAGTTCGGTGTAGGTGGAGTTAAGCTCCCAGTAGGTTGCATTCAACTCGTCATAATCTGCTTTGAGTTGTTCAAATTCCTTGTTCCTCACGTAGGTTAATTCGAATCCGGCGGAAGGTATACTCAGCGTCAGTTTCACCGACAAGACGCCCGCGATTATCTCCGTCGATTCCCATTTGCACGATATAGAACCATAGGTTAAGCCAGGCGAAATGTCTACAGGTATAGTTACATTGTAGACGTATTCACGTGTCGCGCCAGGCACATAGAGACCTCTAAACTCCGTGATATCAACCCCTCCAAGCAAATCTTCCTCTGTCTCGTTTATGAGCCCGTAAATACTTAAAGAGAAGGAGATAACGTCAATCTCTTCAGTGGCTCCAACTCTTACGGTAACGTTTATCTTGTCGCCTGGATCAGCTTGGTATGGAGCTTCAATCTCAATTGTGAGACCTCCATATTCTTCTAGTTCATAGACAGTTCGTGTTTCGTATGTAGGTTCTGCAATGATGCTGCGGGTCAGGACCAGTGAAAGCATTGTGAGCAACAACAGTGAAATTGTGACCTTTTTAAAATTCATTTTTTCACCTCTTAAATTTGTTACAATTCCAAGTTGTCGGACGAAATAATAATTAAAGATTATTATCTTTCTCGAATATGCCTCTATAATAAGTCGTTAACTATTACACAATATGCGTCGTTTCTATATGTTTCAGAAGTTTGACAATTACCTTGAAGATTTCTTCAAATTTTAACGCTAAAAACTCATTTCAGGGAACGGACAAACCTTTGGTATATGTAAACAAAATAGATGATGGCGAAAAACGTTAGAAAAACCTCAAGTGACAATATTAATTGGTTTCTCTCCATGGCTAAGAAATAGCCCTGTTGCAATATATCTTTAAAGACCAAGACTTGGAGGAATACGGAAGTGCTTAGGCAACCTAGACCCAAGCTATGGAACAACAGCCAACTTAACTTTGATCTCTCCATTGTCAGTCAATAATTCCCTAAGCCACAAGCCATTAATTATACGTTATGAATTCGCTCTATAGAATCCACTTAATGATTGCAAACGTTACTTTCTGTATCAGTATTGTAACATCACTTTCCCTAAACTCTGACTCAAGAGTAGACGAGCCCATAGCCCTTACCTTTCCCGACCTTCAACTATTGTCCTCTGGAAACCGTCTTTAAACTTTCAACTCTGTGGATGGCAAATAAAACTCAACATAATAAAGCTTATATCCTACATTAATATTCCTTCATCAAACAGTTGCCAGAATAGAGCTAAGCGTGAGATCGCCTCTCTCGGCGACACCGGCTCTTTTTGGCGGCTAGCTCCGCGATAAGGACGAAAGAATAGATGCCGAGAAGGCTTTCAGAAAGAACCAGACACGTAAGACCGAGACGCTTCCAAAAGAGGGAGAAGAAGTACACCGCTATAGGTTTTCAACGGGCTCCAGTAGCGGAGGGAGAGGAAATCAACGTGGTCATAGATGACATAGGCAGCAGAGGCGACGGGATAAGTAGAGTACGCAACTTCTTAATCTTCGTGCCCCAAACCAAGGTTGGAGAACGATTGAAGGTCAAAATTCTAAGAGTTGGTAGAAAATTCGCCATCGCGGAAAAAATCAAGGAGAAAAGGGAGGAAGGAATTGAAAATTAGAGATCTGAGGGACGGAATGCGAAGAGTAGATGTTGTGGCCAAGGTTATCGAAAAATCAGAAACCCGCGAGGTTCGTTCTAGAGAGAGCAATGAAACGTACCGAGTAGCAGACACCGTGATAAGCGACGGAACGGGCACGATAAAGTTGGTTCTCTGGAACAAACAGATCGACCAAGTCAACGTTGACGACACAGTCAGAATTGAAAACGGATACATCAAGTCCTTCAGAGAAGAAATTCAACTAAACGTGGGAAGATACGGAACATTGACCGTCGAATGAAATGAACTCAAAACTAAGCGGATTTTGCTAAACATGAAAAATAGAGAGGTGAAAAAATGGAATATGAAAGAAGAGAGCGAAGATCGTATGGCCGACGATTCCCTCCGAAACCCGTTGAAATAGGCAAAGAATACGACGCAAAGATCGAAGAGATCAGTCGCCGAGGCGAAGGCATAGCGCGAATTAAGGGCCTCGTAACCTTTGTTCCAAACACCAAACCCGGCGAACAAGTGCGAATCCGTATAACAAGGATAAGTCGGCGATTCGCTGAAGCGGAAGTTGTCGGGAAGGCAGGGGAAGCGGTAGAGGAAGCGGAAGAAGAAGAGGAAGCAGAGGCTGAAGAAGCAGAAGAATAAACCTTCTCAAGGTTTTTCGTTCTTCTGCCAGTCAGTGGCTCGTTTAGTAACCCCATTATAGCAATCGATAGCTCATTATATGTTTCTCAGTCACACAACATCTGCAGTGTCTGCCTCGGTTTCTTCAGAACTCGCTGTATAGGCTTGTGTCATCCTATCATATGGTTTTCTTGGTTGTTTCAAGGATTTTGATGTCTCTTTTAGCTAGCTCTGCCATGAAGGGTTCGGGGTCGATGCAGTTTTCTGGCGGTAGTACTCCTTTAATCTTGATTTCTCCTCTCGCCAGCATCTGAGCGGCAATTGACGCAGGAACTCCAACCGCAACTTCGCTGGAGGTGGCTCTCCATTCTGCTCTTGAACGGAAAATTGCGTCCATGGTATGGGACACTTTCTTTCCATCTTTATTCCCCATCGCTATGATCCTTGTTACTTCCCAGTCGTCTGGCGTTACGCCTTCAGGACAGCCTATTAGGTTTTGTGAATCTAAGAGCTTTAGGAAAAATTGTCGCGGAGATATTTCAGTGTCTTTCACCCTCAGCGGTTTTTCGCTGGCAAGACCCGCATCCACGAGCACTTTGATGCCAAGGAATCCGGGTCCTCCCTCCTTCCAATTTACGTTCTTTATCCCCTTGTTCTTGAAGGAAATTGGGAAGGTTGCGGCTTCTGAGTGAATTGTGCAATATTGATCCTGTGAGCCGAACGGTTCTGGAAACGTCATGGTTTCTTTGCCCGAGAGTGGTGGAACCTCCTTGTATCTGCCGTTTTCGAATATCATGGCAGGGATGGTCATTTCGTCAAAGAGAGTGGAAATTGACCATGTCACCAGGAATGGTGGGCCTCCCTTCGTAAAATCTATCCAGGTATCCCTTACAAGAATCGTTTCAACGGAGTCCAGCTTGTCCACGGCGTATCTCGCCATTACGTTAGTTATGCCGGGGCATTCTCCAATGCCCAGTATAGCCGTTATCCCGGCTTTTCTGAATTTGTCGTTTAGCTCTAACTGTT
>Ga0315306_10001436_pt1 | contig 11369 bp, 8 predicted proteins | sample TDP1_MG_FD_203803 | JGI IMG/M metagenome (GOLD analysis project Ga0315306, IMG submission 203803) | Freshwater sediment microbial communities from Lake Towuti, South Sulawesi, Indonesia - TDP1 | ecosystem: Environmental > Aquatic > Freshwater > Lake > Sediment | place: Indonesia: South Sulawesi... | reverse complement strand
CCTTTGCCCATCAGAGTTGTTGCCACTGGCGCCATCAAAAGTTCTGCAAGTTCCAAAAGCTCTTGGAAAGCGTTGGAGCTTGTAACTCCACCTCCAGCTAGGATCATGGGTTTTTCTGCCCCAACCAACAGCTCAGTGGCCTTTTTAACTTGTATGGGATGGGGATTGTATGTGGGTTTGTAGCCGCGAATTTCGATGTCGTCCGAGAAATCCATTTCTGCGGTGTCTGTCTGCGTATTTTTTGGGAGGTCAATCAAGACGGGTCCAGGTCTGCCTGTGGTTGCTATGTGGAAAGCCAATCTCACGGTTTTTGGAATCTCAGCGGCCTGTTTCACCTGAAAATTATACTTGGTTATTGGAGTGGTTATTCCAATTATGTCGGCTTCTTGGAAGGCATCCTTGCCTATCATGTAAGAGGAGTTAGGTGTATGCGTGCTAACTTGCCCTGTAAAGGCGATCACCGGCGAGGAATCCATGTAAGCGTTGGCAATGCCTGTGACAAGGTTAGTGGCTCCGGGACCAGATGTTGCCATGCAGAGCCCTGGTTTTCCACTTGCCCGAGCGTAACCGTCGGCTGCGTGGGCTGCACACTGTTCATGCCTGCTGAGGATGTGTCTTATTTCCGCATCGTATAGAACGTCGTAGATTGGCATGATGGCTCCTCCGGTTATGCCAAAGATCACTTTTGCGTTTTGTCTCCTTAACGCTTCTAGGAAGGCTTGGGCACCCGACATTTTAGTCATTTGATTCATACCTCTTTCTTGTTAAACATTCATTTTTCATAAGCTTTATAGAAAGAGAGACTTGGGCAGAAAACACAACTGATTCTTTATAAAACGTTTGGGGTTGAATGTAAGAAAAGCGGTTTCTAAATGAGGTAGTGATCCCTCATGTCTGTCTCCCCATGAAACTGGTGTTGCGTCTATTCCTACGCATTCTTCCTTAAAAAAGTTTTTGCCAGCCAATCCCTCATTTGTCATGTTTTTTCCCAACTCGGTTGTCGCTAGATTTGTTGTAGTCTGCCATAAGCACGTTCATGCCGCTGATCACAGCCTCAACACTTGCCATAACTATGTCCTCTCGAACCCCCATGGCTGTGGCTGTTCTGTCGCCTTTACGTAGGCGCACAACAACCTCAACCATAGCGTCTGTCCCGCCTGTAATTGCTTCAACATGATATTGCTCCAGATGGATAGGCTCAACAGCCTGTATGGCTTTTTTCACAGCGTTAAGCGCAGCGTCTACTGGTCCGACACCAATGGCTGCTCCAGATACCTCCTTACCATTGAGTTTGAGTCGAACAGAGGCTGTTGGCGTAACCTTGTCTCCTGTGACCACGCTTACCTCTAGGAGTTGTATTGGCCTAGCCTTTTGCAAGCCCATAACTGCCTCTGCCATAGCCAACAAATCTGCGTCCATAACTTTCTTTCCCTTGTCCCCTAAGCTTTTGACCCGTGAAAAGATCTCCTTGAGCTGTTCTTCGGTTGGGTACAACCCCATTTCTTCAAGGGTTGCCTTGATGCCATGTGCGCCCGCGTGTTTTCCAGCTACTATTCGCCTTGTGACACCAACCAATTCTGGGGAAATAGGCTCATATGTAGAAGGGTGAGCTAATACGCCGTGTGTGTGGATGCCGGACTCGTGGGTAAAGGCGTTTTCGCCTACAATTGCCTTGTTGGGCTGAACATAGACGCCAGTTAATCGAGCCACTAAACGCGAAGTGCTATAGAGAAGCTCGGTTTTGATTGGTAATTCCAAGCCGTACAACACCTTTAGAGCAGCTACAATCTCTTCCAGAGAAGCGTTTCCAGCTCTTTCTCCCAGCCCGTTGATGGTTGCGTGCACTTGATTGGCACCAGCTCTTAAGGCTGCAATGGAGTTGGCTACGGCCATGCCGAAGTCGTTGTGGCAGTGGGCGCTAATGAGAACGTTTGGAAAAGTTTCCTTCATATCTAAAAAGAACTGGTAAGCTTTTTCAGCAGTTAGCACTCCAACAGTGTCGCATGGGCAAATCCTGTCGGCTCCTGCTGAGATGCCTGTGGTGAAGAAGTTTTTCACGAAGTTTAAGTCAGCTCTTGTGGCGTCCTCAGCTGAGAGCTCAACGATTAGTCCGTGGTCTTTGGCGTATTTGACGCATTCTTCAGTAATTTTTAGAATTTCTTCTCTGGTTTTATTTAATTTATATTGGAGATGCAGGTCTGAAGTTGGGATGACGAGATGCACGCTGTCAGCGCCGCTCTCCACCACGGCGTCGATGTCTCCTTTAACTCCTCTTGAGCAACTGCATATCTCAGCCCTCAAGCCTTCTTTTTTGATGAGTTTTATGGCTTCCATTTCGCCCTCTGAAGAAGAAGCAAAGCCAGCCTCGATAACGTCAACTCCAAGCTCATCTAAGCGCTTAGCAATTCTGAGCTTATTTTCAGGGGTTAAAGAAACTCCAGGAGTTTGTTCTCCATCTCTTAGGGTAGTGTCAAAAATTCGTATTTTCTCAGGAAAGCGGTTCGATAAAGCAATACCCCATTTAACATTCCTCATAAGTGAACTCCCAAAATCAAAGGTAATATTAAATATAAAGCTTTTGGTCTCATATAGAGAGACATTTGCATTGGGGGTCACGGTTTGAGAAGCGACGAAATAAAACACGGAATAGAAAGGGCGCCTCACAGGGCACTGTTAAAGGCTTTAGGGCTTACAGACAAAGACATAGATAAACCCTTTATAGGCATAGCAAACAGCTTCACAACCATAGTGCCAGGGCACATACACCTAAACGAAATAGCCAACGCTGTGAAAGCAGGAATTGTGGCAGCAGGCGGTACGCCCTTTGAATTCAACACCATAGCTGTTTGCGACGGATTAGCTATGGGTCACGAGGGAATGCGATACTCCTTGCCTTCTCGAGAAATAATTGCTGACTCAGTTGAGATTATGGTTCAGGCTCACAGGCTCGACGGTGTGGTCTTGATCTCAAACTGCGACAAAGTTACTCCAGGTATGCTTATGGCTGCAGCTAGGCTAGATGTGCCCGCTATCTCTGTGACAGGCGGATCAATGCTCGCAGGCTTGTTAAATGGAAAAAAGATTAGTTATGCCTCTGTCCCTGAAGCCGTGGGAAAAGTCTTTGCAGACAAAATGAGTGCAGAGGAGTTGAAGAGACTGGAGAATACTGCTTGTCCCGGATGTGGAGCCTGTTGCGGCATGTTTACTGCCAACACTATGGCTTGTGCAACAGAAGCCTTAGGCATGTCTCTGCCTTACTGCGCCACCTCTCTAGCTGTAAGTGCGCTAAAGCTGAGGATAGCTAGGGAGTCTGGAGAAAAAATTGTCGAAATGGTGCAGACTGATTTGAAGCCTTCTGCCATAATGACTGAAAACGCCTTTGAAAACGCTATCATAGTGGACATGGCTCTCGGAGGCTCCACCAACGCTGTCCTGCATCTCTCAGCCATAGCCAAAGAGGCTGGGATTTCCTTGCCTCTCACAGTTTTTGACGAGGTTGGTAGGCGTGTTCCTCACCTCTGTGACATGCTTCCAAGTGGACCCTACGCCATGGAGGATTTGGACGCCGCTGGAAGTCTGCCAGCTCTTATGAAAGAGTTAAAACATCTCCTTCACTTAGACGCCCTCACAGTCACAGGGAAAACTGTTAGCAAGAACATTAAGGGCGCAAAGGTTCTAGATATTAAGGTTATTCATCCGTTAACCAACCCGGTTCACAGAGAAGGCGGAATAGCCATACTGAGTGGAAACCTCGTGCCAAAGGGAGCCGTGGTGAAGACAGCTGCAGTCTCGCCTAAGATGCTCACTCACACAGGCCCAGTCAAGGTTTTCGATTCAGAAGAAGATGCCATTAAAGCCATACAAAAAAATAAAATCCAGCCAGGCGATGTGGTCGTCATCAGATACGAGGGACCTAAGGGAGGCCCAGGCATGCCAGAAATGCTCTTGCCAACAGCCACAATAGCGGGCATGGGTCTAAGCGACTCAGTTGCCTTGGTCACGGACGGCAGGTTCTCAGGAGCCACTCGAGGACCATGCATAGGTCACGTTTCACCAGAAGCGGCTGAAGGCGGCCCAATAGCAGCCATCAAAAACGGAGACATCATCTCAATCGATATTCCAAAAAGAACCCTAAACGTGAAGTTAACCAAGGAAGAAATTAAAAGTCGTTTAAAATCGTGGAAACCAAGAAAACCAAGGGTTAAAAAAAGTTACCTCACGCGTTATTCATTTCTCGTGCAATCTGCAGATGTGGGCGGCGTCCTCAAAGAGGGCTAACAACATCTTAGCATTAGTTTATGGCTTTGACTTTCAGTAGCTAGTTTAGAATTCTCTGTTTTGCGTTGAACCTAGCATTTTTCAAATGTGCTAGACAAATGCAAATGTATTCTTTTTGGAATATTTTTTTCAAGAAATTATTAATTGGAGAACTCTCTTGTTACTTAACCTCATCTGGAGGCATAAAGACTGACACGAAAAAGAGATGCGAAGAAAAATAAGCGGACTATAGCCGAAATTAATGAAAAAATAAAGACAGGCGATGTCCAGGTTTTAACCGCTGAAGAAATGAAGAAGCTTGTGGAAAGTAGCGGCGTTGAAGTTGCATTTAAAGAAGTTGATGTCGTTACAACTGGAACCTTTGGAGCCATGTGTTCATCTGGAGCTATCATAAACATTGGGCACTCTGACCCCCCTATCAAAATTCAAAGAGCATGGATAAACGACGTCGAAGTTAGTCATCCAGGCGCGGCTGTAGACCTCTACATTGGTGCAACACAAATGTCCGAAACAAAGCCCTTTGAATACGGCGGCGGACACGTGATAGAAGACTTAATCAGAGGCAAAGAAGTTGAGCTTAGAGCAACCGCTTATGGAACTGACTGTTATCCAAGAACCAAACTTAGAACAACGATCACAAAAGATGACTTGAACCAATTTTATTTACTAAATTTTCGCAACTGTTATCAACGCTACGCTTGCGCCACGAATAGCCGCGATGAGACCATTTACACTTACATGGGCAAGCTTCTCCCAAGATTCAGAAATGCAACATATTCTGGCGCAGGAGCGCTGAACCCTTTAATGAATGATCCAGACTATGAAACCATTGGAATTGGAACACGCATCTTCCTAGGTGGCGCTCAAGGCTACATCATAGGAGAAGGTACCCAACACGAACCTGGAAACCTCAATGGCACCCTCATGGTTCGAGGAGACTGCAAGACAATGAACCCAGAATTCCTTCGCGGAGCATCATATACTAAGTATGGAACAACTCTCTATGTTGGAATAGGTGTACCCATCCCAATCCTAAACGAGGGATTAGCCAAAAAGACAGCTATACGCGACGAAGAAATCCTAACTAACATAGTAGACTACGGTATCCCGCGCAGAGACCGTCCAAAACTTGGGAAAGTAAGCTACAAAGAGTTGAAGTCAGGTGAAATAACCATCAGCGATAAAAAAGTTAAGGTTAGCTCTCTTTCAAGTCTGAAAACGGCGAGGAATATTGCTGAAACACTGAAGTCTTGGATTGAAAATGCTTCCTTTTATCTCTCAGCTCCTGTTGAACGCCTTCCAACCGATACTGTGTTTAAGCCGATGAAACAAACTGAAGAAATTGCCTTTGCCAGTGCCGTAATGCACGCCGCCGTCACTTGCAAGGAGGATGAAGAAATAACAACGGTTGCTCAGCGAATCATAACTCGTTCAGTTAATCACGTAGTTGTAGTTGATAATCAAGGAAAACTGAGTGGAGTCGTGACTTCATGGGACATTACTAAAGCAGTTGCCGAAGGAAAAAGAAAGCTATCCGAAATAATCGTTAGGAAAGTAGTGACGACTACACCTAATGAATCATTAGAAGCAGCTTCAAGAAAGCTGGCGCAACACAATATATCTGCCTTGCCCGTGATAGACCATGACAAAAAAGTGTTGGGGATAATTACTTCTGAAGACATCTCCAAACTTATAGGAAGGTGAAAACTTGGTTAGAATTCTACTTAAATTCTCGGAGAAAGTTGTTGAACAACCAATAACTGCCCAAGTAATTCTTGAACATGGAATCCCTATCAACATCATAAGCGCCCGCATAGATGCCCAAGGTGGAGAAATTCTCGCAGAAATACCTTCAACACATTTCAAGAAGGTAGTTAACGCCTTCCGCGAGAAAGGTGTCACTGTTACGATACCTGAACTAATTGAGGTAGATGAAGAAAAATGCTTTGACTGCGGCGCCTGCGTCTCTCTTTGTCCAGTAAACACTATGGCTTTCGCAGAGGATTTCTCAGTGGTTTTTAACAAAGAAAAATGCATCGGTAGAACATGCAGCGCTTGCGTTGATGCATGTCCAGCGAGTGCTATAAAATTGATTCAACAAGGTAGCCACAAATCCACACTTTCTAAATAATCTGCAACCTTGGAGAAGACTCAGAAAATGACAGAAAAAAATCTATTCAAAGAAGTTTTTCAGTATAAAGAAACAAACTGCACCATAATAGCAGATAATGAAAGAGCCGTTAAAACAGCCGTATCATCAATTAAGTATCATAGAAAGAAACTTGAGGAATACATTAGGACTCATCCCAAATTTCTCTATTCTCTCCGTCCTGTCCCTACAAATGAAGGCCCCGCAGTGGTTAGGTTAATGGCTGATGCAGCCGAAAAGGCGAATGTGGGACCAATGGCTGCGGTTGCGGGAGTGCTGGCGGATTTAGCCGTTAAGGATATGGCTCTCAATGGAAGCGAAGTAGCCGTTATAGAAAATGGAGGCGAAGTTTCCGCTATCTCTAATAGACCCATCGACGTTGCTCTTTCAGCCGGAGATTCGCCGCTTTCAAGAACTTTCGGTTTCAGATTAAAAGATTTTCCAATAGGCGTTGCTACGAGTTCTGGCTTATTCAGTCATGCGCTAAGTTTCGGCGAAGCTGAGGCAGTCACGGTTTTCTCTACGAACGCTGGACTGGCTGACGCTGCAGCCACAGCTGTTGGAAATCTAATCAAAGGTAAAAATTGCCGTGGGGCTATTAATCGAGGAATAAACAAAGCTTTATCCATCAAAGGAGTTGAAGGAGTGCTTATTATTTATAGGGGAATGGTTGGACAAGCGGGAAGAATCCCTCAGATAATCAAAGTGAGCACAGCGGAGACTACAAAAAGTCACACAACTGTTTCTACTAATACCAAACCTTTTTTCTTGGCATGGATATGATCCATTCAACTTTGATTTGTATTTGTGTCGTACGTTTACACGTCAAGGTTTATTAAATCGTAATACACTGTTTATTTTGAGCAACAAAGGGGACTCTTTTGATGGCCATGTCTCCATCACAGAACAAACAAAGCGAAAAACTTAACAAAGTTGTAGATAAAGCGCTCAACCAAATCTTAGGGCAAGAAGCTACGCAAATCATCTATAACTATTTAGAAAATAACCACTGTATCCAAAGACATGAAATCGTCGAAAAATTCGATTCCTTCAATCATGCATTGAAAGAATATTTAGGCTCTGCTGCAGTGGTCGTAGGAAAAGTAATACAGCAGAGCCTAGAACTCGGCGGGTTTGATGAGAACAAAGGCGTTGATTTCTCGGAGCAATATAAATTATTTAAACTAGCATAAAACTGCGCAATCCAACATTTATCCTTGGTCTTCTGAAATCTTTTCTGAAATGGAAACCGTTGAAGGAAACGTTTTTCCGACTTCACTTTATGCTATCTTTGGCCTTTATCCGCCTTTTCTTTTCTTGAGGTAAGGGAACGGCATAAAGTTTTTCTAGAGTTTGGCGGTGCAGCGTGTTCATTGTGCAGAAGGGCACTATTTTGCCGCCTGGGAAGCCGTAATTTATGGTGCAGCGTTGCACTCGTTCGAGGTCGAAGTTGTAGGCGTCCATGAAATGCATCAAGCCTATCATCAAAGTCTTGTAATGAAACGGTTTGAGCGATTCATAACTACCCTGCAATATCGCTGGCATGACTTGGCGTAGAATTTTCAGTCTTATGTTTCTGAGCGCCGACGCTCCTACGCGCAACTTTGCCTTAGTTCTGTGTTTGTGTCGAATGTCTTCGGCAGCCTTGCTCAATGCGTTGAAGAATGAGTCAACGTTTGCCAGTTTAGTTATGGGTGTTGCTTTTCCCTTCTCTACATACAAGTACGTGGCTGCTCCGCAGTAAGGATGCACAGTGAATTCTACATGTGGCTTCATTTTATATTCGTTCAAGAATTCTGAGATGGGAACTACGCATGGAACAGGATAGAAATCTTGCGTTTTAATTAGCCCGTTTGTTTGTTCTTCGATTTTGTGCAGGGCTTCAGGAATAGTGATTCTTCCCTTCTGAACCTCCCACTGTTCAGTTCTGCCCGCGAAAGAGACTGGTTGAAAGTTGACGCAGCGGATAACATCGATGTTCTTAATAGCAAAGTTAATGATGTCGCCAAGTTGGTGGTCATTCATTCCCTTAACTATAGTAGGAACTAAGACGACACTGCGCATTTCGGCTTCTCGGAAGTTTTGTATTGCTCTTAACTTGATATTGAACAGCCATTTTGCATATTCTTGCTTGCCTTTCTCGTCTAAGTGACTTGGAGCCCTGCCCACGTAGGGTTCAGGTGTTACACCGTCAAATGATAGATAAAATGTGCCGGCGCCTGCATCTCTGAGCTTACGAATGTATTCCACTCCGTTCTTCTCATCTGCAATTCTGATTCCGTTCGTGTTGACTTCAATGTGTCTGAAACCTTTCTCTTTAGCCATCTTGACAATTTCTAAAAAGTCAGGTCGTACAGTTGGTTCTCCGCCTGAAAGTTGAAGCGCGGGAGGCGGAAGAGGCAAGTTGGCGCGCAGATTGTCCATAACTTCACTAATTTGTTCAAGAGTCGGCGTGTACAAGTAGCCGATTTTGCCCGCGTAGGCGAAACAGATTGAACATTGGAGGTTGCAGGCGTTTGTAACATCGATGATGGCTAGAACCGTGTGCGACTTATGATTTGGACAGAGTCCACAGTCATAGGGACATCCCTTAACGGTTTGAGTTCGCGGATTCAACACGCCCTTGCCAACTTTACCGTATTTCTCAAACCTCTTGAAAAGCTCGTAGTCGGACCAGTAGATGTCTTCGAAATGACCGTGACTGGGACAGTCTTTTGTGATTATAACTTGCCCATTTCTTTCCACAATTTTAGCGTCAAGTCTTTCGAGACATTCTGGACAAAGGCTAGTGGTATGTTTTATGATGTGGGATTCGGCTTCCCTTTGCCCCTCCCTTAACGCTTGCAATCTGACATCACTATTTTTTGTAATGCATTTAACTATGAGGAATTCAAATACACTCTATAAGAAGGTTTCCAAACCTTTCCTAAGGTGAAATAGAGGTCAACTACAGTGGCAGAGCGGGTGAGCGAGGAAACCAAGAAGGTCTTGCAAGAAATTGGGCTCACAGACTACGAGAGTCGAGTATATTTGGCTCTTTTGGAGAAGGGAGTTTTAACTGCCAGTCAAGTGAGTAAGCACTCACGGGTTCCATACTCAAAGGTTTATGAGACCCTGACCTCACTTGAGGGAAAGGGCTGGATAGAAACCGAACACGGCAGACCGAGCCGATACTATCCTAAGGCGCCTTCCGAAGCATTGACTGCAATGAAACTACAACTTGAAGATAAGGTCAAAACGTGGGAAAAAACCATTGTGGGCGAATTAGAACCCTTCTACGAACGTCGCGAGATAAGAGAGAAACCCGACTTATGGATTCTCAGAGGCGAGTTTAACACTTTGGCTAAACTAAAGGAGATTGTGGAAAAAACTAAGAATGAACTAATGGTTGCGGCGCCTGTCTTACCTAAAACACTGGCTGATGCAGTCACACCCCTGTTAATCCAGTTGCAAAGCGCAAACGTCAAAGTTTTTTTCATGGCTTCAAAGAAAGCGAAGGATTGGAACCTGCAGAAGATTGCCCACGTGGCTGAAGTGCGGGTAAGAAACCACATGTTCGGCGGAGGCGTAATCTCCGACGGCAAAGAAGCAATGCTGTTCCTAGGCGAGGACAAACCAACTCTGGTTATATGGTCGAACCATCTGGGACTTGTCCAATTTGCCAAAGAATACTTCCGATACTTGTGGGAAACATCTGAAAAACCAAAATCAAGCCATGCTTAGTATTTAAAAATAAAAGAAGCCCAAGGTAGAGAGAGACACTCCACTCCTATACAAAAATATCACGCACATATGGCTCATATTTGGAGCCTAATAGACGGTCTAGACGACCCTCTACCCGTCTCTCTGTCTTCCTGTTTCTTATACACCACTCTCACTGTGAAGTCAAGCGGAAACAGAACCTTGGAGAATGATTCTAAGGTTTAAGCGAGACTTTCAACTTCAACTTTCTTCAATTCTTTAGTCAATTCATTTATCATTTTCTTCAATCTTAGACTCAACTCAACTCGATATTGAAGTCTGGTCTTGAGCTTCTTGTATTTTTCAGGAAGTTTCGAAAGGTTTTCTAAAGCTCTCTTCTTAATCGCCTCAAGTGTAGGTATATCGTAAATTATCTTGCCTTTCTTCATCACTTTGACCAGTAGGGGTTCGCCTTTGACTTTTTCATTGTCTAAGGCGATAATGTCCTTAACGAAATAGCCTCTATTGTCTTTGACCCTGAACACTTGTTTTCTTCCAGGAAGAGTAATCTTGCCTTTGCTCAGCTTCATAGTAGGCACAAATTTGCCTTTTTTATCCATTTTTTCACTTAATTTGTAGATTATGTCAACGTAAGGTCTGTCTTCGGAAGTGCTCATTCTGGTGCCGACGCCGAAAGAGTCTATTTTTGCTCCTTTGCTTAATAGTTCTTCAATTTTGTATTCGTCTAGGTCGCCGCTTGCAAAGATTTTGACATAGTTTAAACCTTTTTCATCTAATAATACTCTGACCCTTTTACTTATGTCCACTAAATTTCCACTGTCAAGTCTTACAGCGTTCAGTCGGAACCCTTTCTTTTCTAGTTCCTTTGCAACAATGGCTGCTTTTTCTGCGCCTTTAATGTCGTCAAAGGTGTCAATTAAAAGTGTAGATGTCTTTGGAAAAGTCTTTGCAAACACTCTGAAAGATTCAATTTCTTTGTCGAAAAACATCACGAAGGAATGCGCCATCGTTCCAAAGATTGGAATGCCGTATTTCATGCCTGCGAGTACGTTTGAAGTTCCATTGCATCCCGCTATGTAGCTGCATCTTGCCGCTTTCATTCCAGCATCTGCGCCCTGTGTCCTTCTCAAACCGAACTCAATTATGGATCTGCCTTGAGCAGCGTTTACAACTCTGGATGCTTTGGTTGCAATCATGGTTTGGACATTAACCGTGTTCAGAAGGAAAGATTCTATTAATT
>Ga0315306_10001435_pt1 | contig 11372 bp, 12 predicted proteins | sample TDP1_MG_FD_203803 | JGI IMG/M metagenome (GOLD analysis project Ga0315306, IMG submission 203803) | Freshwater sediment microbial communities from Lake Towuti, South Sulawesi, Indonesia - TDP1 | ecosystem: Environmental > Aquatic > Freshwater > Lake > Sediment | place: Indonesia: South Sulawesi... | reverse complement strand
CCCTTTAGCTTTCCGCCGTTGATTTCCACGATAAGTTTGTCTTCTTTGCGTTCTACTAGCTTGTAGGTGCCCCTATCCCAGATTTCCACTGTGCCAGCGCCATATTCGCCCTCTGGAATTGTGCCTTCAAAATTGGCATATTCAACCGGGTGATCCTCAACCTGCACAGCTAGCCGACGAACACCTGGTGTCGTAGGGGGCTCTTTAGGAATTGCCCAGCTCTTTAGTACACCATCCATCTCTAAGCGTAGGTCAAAATGCAGATGAGTGGCTGCATGCTTCTGAATTACGTAGATATTCTCTTCGCTCATCTTCAATTCACCTTTTGGTTCGGTTGTTTCTTCGAAATCCCGCTTCTTCCAATATTCTTTTAGACTCAATTTTCAGACTCTTTTGAATATTGGTAAATCTTTAATTTAAACTTGTACAGAACACATGAAGTGGTGGTTAATTTGAGTAAAACTGTTATGGAGTTATGCTTTGATATTAGAGGCCAAACGGCAATTGTGACAGGTGCTTCTAGCGGATTAGGAGTTACATTTGCTGAAACATTAGGTGAGCGAGGGGTAAACCTGGTAATTGCTGCAAGAAGATATGAAAAGCTCGTACAAGTAGCTGAAGAAACATCCAGAAAGTATGGTGTTCAAGTTATTCCTGTTCGGGTAGATGTAAGTCAAGAAGATCAAGTGGTAAACATGGTGAATGTAGCCATAGAGAAATTTGGGTCGATAGAAATCCTTGTAAATAACGCTGGAATTGCAAGCTTAAGCCCATCCGTTGACATGAGCCTTGAAGAGTGGAAAAAAGTAATTGACGTTAACTTAACGGGCATCTTTTCGTGCGCAAGAACAGTGGCTCGTGAAATGATCAAGAAGAAATATGGAAAAATAGTGAACATTGCTTCCATATATGGCGCTGTTGGTGACATATTTCCGACAGCACCGTATTATGCTTCTAAAGGAGCAGTCATAAACCTAACAAGAGCCCTAGCAATTGAATGGGCACCATACAAGATCAATGTGAACGCCATTGCACCGGGATTTTTCCCAAGTGAAATGACAGAATCCGTCTTCCGAGACGAAAAAGCAATGAAATATATCCTTTCTAGAACGCCGTTGGGAAGAACAGGAGAACCATTAGATTTAAAGGCGGCGCTGACGTACTTGGCTTCTCCAGCATCCAACTATGTCACCGGACAAACCTTATTCGTCGACGGTGGATGGACATCGCTGTAATCAAGTCTCATGAAAAATTACAAAAAACACTGAATCGAGAAAAAGTGTGGGTTTTAGGGAACTCCTGTGGAATATTTTTCACTTTAAGTCTTCAGCCATGGTCGTGAAGGTGTCATGATGCTCTTCTTCATCTTCTAGGATTTCTTTGAAAATGAAAGCCGTCGTTACGTCTCTTTCTTTCTTTGCCATTTCGATTATTGTCTTGTATAGTTCTATAGCGCTTGCTTCATCTTTTATATCTCTCATTATCATTTCCTTTAAGGTTTTTCCGACGAAAATGGGCTCTGGTTTTGTTGTTGGTATTTCGCCGAGATAGAAGAGTCTTTCAGCGATTTTTTCAGCATGCTTCATCTCAGTTATCGCTATATTCTTTAATTCCTCCTGCACTGCGAAGCCCTTGACACCACTCCATTGAACATGCTGCCACATATACTGTATCGAAACTTGCATCTCTCTAGCTATCGCCTTATTTAACATCTCCAACAATTTCTTAGATGCCATATTTATTCACCGACAATTCTACCATTAAAAAGGGTTTTACTTCTTCTTCTTATATTAAACTTTCCAATATCATTCATTACGAATTTATTTGCCCAAATCTTCATTTATATTCTAGCGAAGCGACTTATGTTTGTGGCAAAATATCTTGGAGTTTGATTATCCCAAAAATGTTAGTTTCAAATGTACGAGATGTGCTTTATGTTGTGGTAATACGAAAAATAGGGTAAGGTCGATTTTACTCCTGAAAATAGAGGCTAATCGTATATCACAAAAAACCTTTGTGCGTCTTGATGACTTTGCTGAAAAGATTGAGGGGTTTGATCCCTACGTTTACAGGATGAAAAAGAATAATGAGGGAAGATGCGTTTTTTTAAAAGACAACTCGTGTTCCATCTACCCGATAAGACCATTAATCTGTAGGTTCTATCCGTTCCAACTTAAAAATACTGGAATTAACAAATATGACTTTGTATATACGGATGAATGCCCAGGTATTGGAAAAGGACCTAAACTTAAAAAGAAATTTTTTGAAAAACTTTTCACGAAGTCAATAGAGGTGATAATTAAAAATTCAGACCTTTTATAGAAGCTACTTTAGTTTTACTTAGAAAAGATAAGGGTGGGTAGTTTGAGTTTTTGTATTCTATGCTCAAGCTGAAGGTGGGCTGATAACTCCTGTTCTTCTGTTGAGGATTAAAAGGAACACCATCATTAAAGCAAAGAGTATTGTGGCAGCTCCGAAGATGTACATCATGATTGTGACATTATTATTAATCATCTGAAGCTGTTGTAATCGTTCCTGTGATTGCTCAAATTGTTGTTTGTAAGGTGATTCTATGTAGAGAAGCGGTTGATAAGTCGGATGGTCTGACATGAACCATCTTTCAGATGCAGTGTTCCATAGCTCGGTTTTGGCTTTCACATAAAGCTTTGTGTACCCAGATGCGATATTTGTTGGTAGACTAAATGGAACGTAAAACGTGCTTGATTGTCCCACTTGAATTTCGACGGGCAAAGTCGCGTTAGTGAAGAATGTTTGTACGTACATCGTTTTGTCCGTATAGAAGTAATCTATAGTAGCAGTGATTTCGGTGACTCGTATTTTGTTATCTTTATCATTGTATACCGTAACTCTAATGAAACCTGTTTCGCCTTGATGATACACGTCTTTATCAAGGGTGCATACAGTGATTGTTGCAGCTTGCACAACAATAGGAATGAGGATCAAAGAGAGAATTGAAAGCAATATTATTGAGAGTCTTGTTTTTTGCATTTTTACATATATCTCCTTATGCATACTTATGCTATCCTCGTTTAGTTATTAGAGTAAAAAAAGTTATGAATTCCGACTCCGAATTTGTGATATATCTAAGAAAAACTGCTTAGGAACAAGCTTAAGTGGAAGCGAGTGAGTTTAAATTTTCGGTTCGCATACGAATTTACGTGTAACTTTTACGCGACTCAATAGCTCAGGAAGATACAGATTTAGCTATTCTTTTTCAACCAATTTGGATAGGAAATACCCACTTGTTTCTGTTTTTGTGCCTGTTTCTTTTGTTATCGTGGAAGTTTCTGTTTCCTTCAATCTTTTTTCCAGTTCCGTAATTCTGGATTGTAACTTTTCTATGGCTTCGGTTTTAACGTTTAGATGTTCTTCTAATTCTTGAATGGCCAGTTTTTCTTCAAGCAACTTTGTTCTCTCTTGTAAACTCTTTTCTTTTTCCTCTACTGAGTGCAACTGAAATTCTAATTCTGCCTTTTTCTTTTGCAAATCTACAAGTTCATGCCATACGCTCAAGCTATCTTCACCCAGTATGAATAGATTATTAATAAAATAATTAGGTTATGAAGACAGAATCTGTATTAAAAAACAAGTTTCTTGTTTATTTTCAACAGAAAGCTTGTCTAAATGTTGCTTGTATTTTTTGCTCAAAAATGTGGGTCAGATAGGTTTAAACACGCGTTTAAATTGCTCACTTCACAAGCGTTCTATTAACAAAAAATGTTAACGGCATGTAGGGAGAGTTCTAAGGTATCCCAGCTACTAACATTTGGGGGTCAGGTAAATGTTCAAATTCTCGCTTTTCATGAGAGCAATTATAAACCACTAAACTCTTCTAAAATCCTTCTGTAACGAGAATGATTTGCAAGGTGTCTCTATCTATGAAGACATTCACTGTGTGGATAATCATGCTCTTTGGGTCATACCAATGGACAACCCAGCAATAATGATTATTACCGTCTATTGGCGATGAACCTACACTTCCCGAGAGTTCTTTTTTCTCCCAATTGTCATAAACAGTATATTCCATGCCATCTGCTGTCAAATATGATTTCCTAATACTATATGTAGCGTTAGGATGTTGATTCAGGTAATTTTGAACTATTGAACTTTGCTTGGAGATTTCTGCTAAGCTATTTCTTTGTGTGTAAGAATAATAAGAATAACCAATCACTGCGGCAACGCTTACAATCACAACTAAAATTATAACCGAGTTTTTCGAAACCAACTTTATCTCCAATTTTTACATAAAAATCCCACAACTTTATAATTCTACAGATTAGAACGGAAGGAATCGTATATGAAAAACCAAAACCCTCAAACAGAAAATGTCTAATCGATATTCTATAACTTTCTCTTGCACTTTGGCTAAGTCGATTCCAGCTGTTCCGAGGACAAATTGAGGAAAGCCGGTGAGTTTGTCACCTTCATAAGAGGGAAACAACACTATGTATAGATGTTTAATCCGTCCGCCACGAATAAAAACGCACACAAAATCTGGCTTCGCACACGCTAAAAATGGGGGTCAAATAGGTTTAAATTTTCGTTTAAATTGCTAGCAAATTGGTTTTTTGCAAAATATCACGTGTTCGATTGGATACTCTAAACCATGTTTCTTAAGCTCATTCACGTGCATTTTGATGAATGCAGGGTCAGTATGCCATTTCTGTAACTGTTCAATTGCCTCTTTAAAAGAAAACCTGACATCTGTCTCGAAATATTTTACTATGAAATCCTTGAAGCCTAATTCATGCATTAAAGTGATTACTTCGTCAGAAAACGGTGAAAACCATTCAGGTTTAGGTTTTGAAGTTTCTAGCGAGTGTAAATTTGCTTCGATAACTAACCTTTGAGCAACATTCTTCGGAACTGGATTAAGCTCTCCATGCACCATCTGTCCATTTGGCTTCAAAATTGTGTAAAACTCCTTAAGAGCCTTTTTCAGTCCTCCTCTATCAAGTTCGCAGAGAAGTTCATTTGAAATTATCACATCGACGCTATCATTTTTTAAATTCGTAATTTTCCTGACATCACCCTTAGCAGTTACGATAAATTCTTCAAGTTTTTCTTTCGTCACATTCTGTTTCAAGACATCCAGATCACCCTTGTAAGAACCAGCAGAAAGGTCGAAAGCAACAATCTTGAAATTTTCAATAATTTCTTTGAGCTTCTTGGCAAATGGAATAGTTAACTGTCCACGTCCGCACCCTGCCTCAAAAATAACGAAACCTTCATGGAGATCAAGGTTATCTATCAAAAAACCAGCTAACCTTCTATACATTAGACCAATTGAAGAATTCAACCTAATCTACCCTACTTCCAAGCTGTTTAGTATCTTTAAGAATAGAATATGAACGTTTCCCAACGTTTCGCTTCTTATAGGATAAGAATCCGCGAAATCGGTTTATTTAGCAAAAAAGAGTAAAAGGGATCAAATAGATTTAAATCCTCGTTGATTCCCCAGGTTGAGGCCATCGTGAATTAGCGAGTTCAAATCTCTTCCCCCCGCATTGCGTTCAAAAATCTCAATTTTACCGTTTTTCCTACGTTGGTCTGAAGTTGGAAGTCTATTTGCAATGATTGGCTTGCGTACAAATTACATCAACCTCAAAGTTTATATGTCGACCAAAAATTCAACGAAACTAAAAAGGAGTGCAAACAGATTGAAGAAAAAATATGAGTATGTGTCTTGTTGTGGCAGATACTATTGTCCTTTATGTGATTACTTCAGAGGGGGAAAAGTCCAGATGGCAAGAAATCTACTTTATTATGTTGAAAGATCTGGTTCACTGAGGCCTATCGCAGAGAGTCAGAACGTCGGCAACTACGATGAATTTGTAAAAGTTCTGAAATGGTTGGCTTCTCAAGGCAAACCTTGCAAAGGTTGCCGTTTCGGAGGAGGTTGGTCTTGGTGGCCAGATTGCCCAGTTCGCGATTGTGTAATCCAAAAAAGGTTAGACTTTTGCTATCAATGTTCAGATTTTCCTTGCAACAAGCTAAAAGAGGAACCATTCGTAGAACACAGGAAAGCAATCGTTGAAGCTAATAACCAGATAAAAAGCCTTGGCATTGAAAAGTATGCGGAGCAGCTTATAGACAAATTTCGCCAAGCAGTTGCTGCTCAACCTTTTAAGCAAAAGCGCGCGCTAAAGCCGAAAATCTAGACCCCTTCTCTTCCCACTGCTTCGGCAAACCTTAGAGAGAAATAGCCGCCTCCAGCTCCAATATCGGCAACATTTTGTCTTGGTTGTAGCGTCAAGGCTTTTAAAATCTGATCGGCTTGTTTTTCGGATCAGAGGCCTTTCGATCAAACATTTTTGCTTGAAAGTTCATTATTCTACTTTCCTAGTACTTCACTCTTTTCTCCAACAGAATCTTGAATAAGCGATCAAACCTGCAATAAAGAGTAGCAGCGATATTATTATCGTGAGAGTTGTTTGAGCAGCACTTAATGGATTGTAACCCGCATAATATTCTCCCACCAGAAGATAAGCAATCGAAGAGTTAGCCGAAGAAATCGGATAAATCTTGGCAAACTCTTGAAGTAACCATGGAAGGGATGAATAAGGTGCCATCACACCTGATATGGCTGCGGTCACTACGGCCATCCCTACCCCACTCATGATAGCTCCATGGACATGTTTTATGAAAGTGCCAAGAAGCATCCCTATTCCGGCCGATGCTAAAGAGATGAGGAGAAGAAAGCCGATGGATTGCCAAATCCCAATTAGTGTATAGGAAAATCTTGCTCCACAAATATAGCCAACCAACATGACCAGGATTGCTGCCAACGAAGAAAAGGCTAACAATGCGAGTATCCTGCCGACAAGATCTCTCCATGGGTTTATGGGCATTGACATCAACTTTGAGAGTAGACCTCTTTCCCTATCCTGAGCTATGTTTCCAGGGAGATTAGCCATCCCGGCAGTCATCAGTGCAAATACACTCATTGAAATGGCGACTGCGCCTTTAATGTATGGTACTACCTCACTGGGAGCATTTCCTGTAAATGAGAAACTGCCTATGAGAACCCACAGAATGGGCCAAGCTATAGTCCAGAAGAGTATAGTTTTTTGCCTTAGAAATTCTTTAATAGTCTTTCCCAATGTGGCTGTCATTTGACCCAACTAGCTTACCTCCCTGACCATTTTTTCGGTCAGTTGAAAAAAGACATCTTCAAGTGAAGGCTTTTCCGTTTCAACCTTTGTTGTCTTACACCCAATTGCGTCGAGGAATCTTACTATTTCGGGTATTGACTCTTCAGCATCCTTGCAGTACACTCTGTATCCCACATCGGTTTCTAATACTCTCTGCTTTTCGCTAAACTTGCTTAGTACGTTGGCGACTTTATCGCTTTTTATAGTAGTTTCTATATCTATCACGTCCTTGAGACCGCTGGCTTTTTTGAGCTTTTCTGGCTCGTCTTCTGCTATGATTTCGCCTTTGTCTATTAGGCCGACTCTTGAAGCCAACTCTGCATCTGCACCGATGTGAGTGATTAGTAGTATGGTCGTCTTCTTTCCTCTTAGCTCTTCGATTAGGCCAAGAAACTTCCTTCTGGCTGATGGGTCTAATCCTGTAGTTGGCTCATCCAAGATCAAGATTTTTATCCTAGGAAACAGTGCGGTTGCAGCTTCTAACCTTTTTCTCATACCACCTGAATAATTGGAAACTTTCTTATTAGCGTCTTCAGACAACCCGATCTTACTCAATAAGTCATCAACTATTCTTTCCGCCTTGTTTTTCGAATAACCTAGGAGACCAGCGAAGTACATCAAGTTCTCTTTGCCAGTAAGTATTGGAGATGAGAAATTCTCCTGAGGGATATATCCTATTAGCTCCTTTGCTTTCTCAGGTTTTCTCCCATGGATTTCTACTTTTCCGCTAGTGGGCGATCTTACGGAAGCGATTATTGAAGCAAGCGTTGTTTTTCCGGATCCATTAGGTCCCATAAGAGCGTAGAACTCTCCTTCTTCTATCTTCAAATTCACTCCATTCAGGACTTTGTTGTCCCCATATTTCTTAGTCAAATCTTCTACACTTATAGCATCCATGTAGATTCTTCCACCCAGTTTTTCTGAGGGATTACTTTTGCCGCGTTTTTATATATAAAGTGTAATCTAGAAGTACTTTCATTATGATGTTATAATCTGCGAAGTGCATAGTTTCTATGGAAGAGAGATCATTTGCCATTTCTTTTCAAGTTCTGAGGCGAACCTATAGCCCCCCATCAAGGACTTTGGAGGCAACTTTGATTTAGTGGGTGACTAGAAACATGGAATCAGTTAGCAGCTTGCACCCAGCATTGATAACCGCTTAAACTGAGCTTTTCTTCACAAAATAAGGCAGAATTGAGGTTGGTGGGGTCGCTTAGGTTAAAAACCACGTTTGAACCCTCGTGCACACGCAGACTTAATGGGTAGCAATGTACTAACCGTGAGAGTTAAACCCGTTTGGATCCAGCGACGAGCGTGCGCTTTTGCAGAAATAAGCTCATCTTGAGCATTTTTTCATAATCACGGGCAATGTGGAAAAGTTACAGCTGAAACATGAATCGATTCCACGTGAGTCCTCACCGCAGAGAACTAGCCCTGGAAAGCAAGCGTTTTTAACATCAACCGTCTTATCAGTCATTGGAACAATCATGTTCAAACGCGTGAAATTGCTTGCTACAGTTTCTAGGGCGGAGTTTCTACTACCAAATCTAGGTTCCCTTATTATGGGGCTTGCTTGGGGTGCCAATCCGCCTTTAGGCTTTATCAATGGAACAATCTTGGTTGTTCTCTCCTTTTCAATAATAAATCTTAGCTCTGCTATAGGAGCGCAAATAAACACTCTTTCAGACTATGCACTGGACCTGAAAGACGCCCGCAAGAGACAACTGGTTCAAGCGCTAGATTCTTTTGGGCAAAAGCAGCTGAAAACACTATTGATAATCGAACTCATTCTTACCTTAGTTCTAGTTTCTTTGTTTATGACGTTTCAAGGAAAACCCATCCTCCTCCTAATGTGGATAGTTGGAATTTTTTTGGGATATGCCTACTCTGCCCCTCCTATCAGATTGAAGTCAAGGTCTTGGGTGGCGCCAGTTTCTCTTATTTTTGTCTTAGCCGTCCTTCCAGTGCTATTTGCATACTACGCTTTCACCTTTGAAATTAGCCTCTTCTTCCTCCTCTCACTCATAGGGCTCGCCTTGACTGTGTACGCCGTAATAATACCTACGGAGATCCGAGACTACTTCGGAGATAAAGCAATGAACATCGAAACCATGACAGTTCGCCTTGGACTTGTTAAGGCTCCATTGGTGGGCATTGTGTTGCTAACTGTGGGCGCCATACTCACAGGAACAGCCTTCTTTCTCGAGTGGGCTCATGGAGGACACTTATGGTTGAGCGTCTTCCTGCTCGCAATGTCAGTCGTTGTCCTATTTGTTCTAGGAAAATTCAAGAAACTCTACTCTCTTTCCAAAGAATATATGTCCTCAAAGGGCCAAACTCAAAATTTAGTAGCAGAGAATATTGTAAGCTTGTCTGCGCACAATCCGCAATGGATAATGCTGGTTACACAAGCATACAGCCTAATGTCGATTATACTGCTCATAAGCAAATTCCTGTTCTAACCTGTTTCGTAGCTTGTTTCGGCAAAAAAGACTGTTAGTGGGGTCGTTTAGGTCAAAGCCCCCCACGTTTGAACCTAGACTCAAGTGGAGGTGTCTCCCGCAACACCCCTTTTTCTGTTTCTTTGTGGATGGTTCAGCCAAGTGTCCAAATCAACAGTGGAAAATGACGGATGATGGGCTTCTTCCAATACCTAATTCTGAAAACCAAAGCCCAACGGTAGCAGTCCTTGACTTACATAGCCTGTAAAAACGATAGACAAATGTACTGCCGAGCTAGATACTCTTCAGAGTCATATGAACAGATTCATGGAAAAACTATCTCTTCAACTTGCAGAGCATTACTACGCCTCGATGGTTGTGTCAACTCGGCATTTGCCTGAGTTACAAGAAGACATTGAAGGGAGTTTAAAACAAGGCCTACTGGACGAAGATTTCTTCCAAGAACGCTTGGCTTGGTTCAAATTCAAGGTTCCTGAAAGCCTGCCTGAAGCTCAATCACTAATTGTGGTCGCTGTTCCCCGCCCGCAAAGCCAAGCAGTCTTCACTTGGAATGGAAGGTCGCAGGCACTGATACTCCCTCCGACCTATACAGCATACGACGAAACAACGAAGAAAGTGCAAGTTCTTCTGGCAGAAATTTTGGAGCGCGAAGGATACAAAGTGGCAAGCACTGCACTACCTTTGAAGCTTCTCTCGGTGCGAAGCGGATTTGCCGAGTATGGAAGAAACAACATTTCCTACGTGTCTGGAATGGGGAGTTTTCTCCAGCTAGTGGCCGCATATTCCGACATGCCATGCGAAAAAGACCAGTGGCGAGAAGCAAAAATGATGAAAAGCTGCCAAGAATGTCAGCTCTGCCGCCAAGCTTGTCCGACTGGCGCAATACCTTCTGACCGATTTCTACTTCGCGCCGAAAGATGCATTGTGTATCATAACGAGAGGAAAGGCGATATCCCATTTCCCGAATGGATGGACCCAGCTTGGCACAACTGCGTGGTCGGTTGTCTTCATTGTCAGCGAGTCTGCCCACACAACAGAAGTTTTCTTCAATGGATCGGCGAAAGAGAAGAGTTCACAGAAAAAGAGACGGAGCTTCTCCTCGAAGGAGCATCTCGTGATCGATTGAGCACTGAAACGCTAAGGAAACTTAAAAACCTCAGCCTCATTGATTACTTAGACAAGCTTCCTCGAAACCTTGGCGTATTCTTCAGGAAAGATGTCCGTTAAGGGCTAACGCACTCCTTTCTCATATATTCTTTCGGCTCAATCATAGGTTTCCGGATTAACACGTAAATTTAAATGTTCAAAAATGGCTTATTTTCGCAAAAAAGGCAGAATTGGGTTTAGTGGGGTTATATGGGTTAGAGCCCACGTTTGAACCCACGTAGAGAACAAGTCAAACCTGTGACCTTAGGATAACATGGGTGCAAACCCTATTCTTCACCAGTTTAAGCCCAGAATCTGAGAACAGTGTTTGTAATCTCGGTTGCAGGCTCTCTTTATCCGAAAGATGCTCTTCGTAAAAACATAAATAGTGAGGAAAGGACAGTGGATACTGAAATGGTAGAGGAGTATCAAAATATGCAACAAGATTTCGTTCGGATGACAGATAAGACACAGAAGCCTTCTGAAGAAGAAATAGCAAGTTTCATTGGAGGGCTGGCAAAGGAAGCTTGGCAAGAGACCAAAAGATTCGTCGAAGACAGCTATGGTCTTGAACCAGAAACAATATTCT
>Ga0315306_10001434_pt1 | contig 11374 bp, 8 predicted proteins | sample TDP1_MG_FD_203803 | JGI IMG/M metagenome (GOLD analysis project Ga0315306, IMG submission 203803) | Freshwater sediment microbial communities from Lake Towuti, South Sulawesi, Indonesia - TDP1 | ecosystem: Environmental > Aquatic > Freshwater > Lake > Sediment | place: Indonesia: South Sulawesi... | reverse complement strand
CACACTATAACATTAGGCGCTGCTCAAGCGATCGGCAAGAACTTCGCCGTGCTCGACCTTGACGCGCATCTCGACTTGCGGGACGAATACATGAACCTGAAAACCTCGCATACAACTTTCATGCGGCGAATCAACGAACAGGCAAAACCGGACAAGATAATAGAAATTGGCACCCGTGCAGTGTGCAAAGAAGAACTAGCCTATGCCAAAAAGGCGGGCATAAACTTCACAACAACACAACAAATCCGGAAAGAAGGCGTAGAAAAAACAGCCGCAAAGATCGACAGACTATTGGGCAACACTAAGAAAGTCTACTTAACCGTCGACATGGACGTGCTCGACCCTGCCTTCGCGCCTGCCGTCCAAAACCCAGAACCCGACGGTTTATGCGTGCATATGTTCTACGAGCTCTTGAGCACAGTCACAGATGCACGAGTTGTTGCTTTTGACGTTGTAGAAGTTGCACCCCCATATGACAATGGAGTGACGAGCGTACAAGCTGCGAAAACCTTCTTCGAAATTCTCTCAGCCATAGAAAAGACTCGAAAACAGCAGAGTTGAAAGAAGAGGAAAGCACTAATAGGTTAAGCGTCTTCTGCCTTCACTAATTTTGCGACAAAGAATCCATTGCAGCTGTGAAGGTGTGGATAAAGCCTTTGACACTCGCTTTGTCCTCTCAAGCCAGGCAACCCTATCCAAGGCATGGAGTCAACAAGCTTAAACTCTGGATGCCACTTCAAGAACCTCTCAATCAACATTTCGTTCTCTTCCAGAGTAACACTGCACGTCGAATAGAGCAGGCGCCCGTGCTTCCTCACCTTGCCTGCACAGTTGCTCACCATGTTCCATTGAATCTCAGCCATATTGAAGACAGAACGCTTGGTTAAGCGCCACTTAGCTGATGGAGTCTTACCGAAGGCTCCGGTGCTGGTGCAAGGCGGGTCTAAAACCACCAAATCAGCGACCAAGTTTGTCGGCAAAGGTTTTTGAGCATCCGCATAAATCGCCAGAGCATTCTCGACGCCCATCCGCCTTATTTCACGTTTCCATTCCTGCATTCTACGTTTTGAGTAGTCAACAGAGTAAATGACGCCTTGATTTTGCATCAATTGCGCCATGTACGTGGTCTTGGCTCCAGGCGCCGCGCACACATCTATAACCGTATCTTCCGGCTTTGGATCAGCAACTTCAACCGCCAAACAACTCGCCTTGTCCTGCACATAAAACAAGCCTTCGCGGAAGCTTTCAGTTCGCATCAGCGGTTTCTTAGCCTCAACCACTCTGTAGGCATGCTTTAGAAGAGGCTCCCTATCAAGAATCACACCTTCCTCTTTCAGTTTCTGCAGGCAGGCTTCTTCTGAGGCTTTGAGCGTGTTAAGGCGCACGTAGGTTGGTGTAGGCAGAGAAGCGCTCTCTAAAAAGCCTAATGATTGGCTTCTTCCCAGCATCTTGAAACAGTATTTCACAAACCACGTTGGAGTGTAGGTCTGAAGGGCGACTCGCTCTTCGTCAATAGCGCCTTCCAAAACGTCGTTCAGCCTAACACTTAGAATCTTACCCAAAGCCTCCTCAACATCATTCAGCTGGCGCCAACCGAGAATCGAACGTCCCATGCCTGCCATAGCCGCTGCTTTCTCGAAATCAACACTCTCAAAAAACACATGGTAAGTGTACAGGCGCAGAAAAGACTGCAAACCCAACTTGTAGTCGCTTAGCGATCTAGGAGTCAACACCAAAGCAATAATCGAGTCAATAACGTTTAAGCGCCGTTGAGTTTCGAACACGAGTTTGTGAGCTAGACCAACAGCCTTTGGATCTTGAACCGCCAACTGCTTTGTGGCTTTGGCTAATGCTAATCGCTCTCCAAGTCGTTGCAGGTCAATCCAGCTTAGGGTTTCTATAGCGAGTGCCCAAGCGTCGCGTAGCAATGGTTTGGCTCCGTTTGAATGAATACAAAAAGCCGAGTAAAGATATGAGTTTTTGTCAAAGACTTGTTAGCGAACGTTTTTAGGCAGTGGACTGAATATCAGATTGGACACAGCGAAGGAAATGAGCAGAAGCAGACTCGACCAGTACTTTGAGCAGACAAAGCCGAAGACGGAAACCAGAGAGGAGATTCCGCCGAAATCGTTTATCGAAACCATACATGAGGATCAGAGAACTCGCAAAAGAGACTTTGAGGCGCCTTCAAATCTTCCCGCTTCGTATTTTGTGTCCGCAACCTATGATGGAAACCAAGGAAAAGCTCTCATTAAGCTCTATGAGTCTAAATCCAAACGAATCTATTTCTGGCATGACACAAGCGGACATAAACCATATCTGATCACGAACCTTTCGCCAATAGAACTCGAACGAATCGATCAAGTCATCAAACATCCAGGCTTTGACCACTTCGAAACAGTCGAGAAAAACGACCCGCTTCTCGACCGAAAGGTGGTTCTAACTAAGCTTTTGACTAAAGACCCGTTAGCTGTTGGTGGGCGCCCTCAAGGAACACTTCGAGACATTATTCCTCAGCAATGGGAAAGAATTGGCATGGAACAGCCCGCCAAAGTTTGGGAAGCCTCCATCAAGTACTATCAGAACTACATTTATGATCGTCAACTGGCCCCCGGCATGATCTACAAAGTTGTGAACGGGCAGCTCACTCCTGTGAAGGACGAAGCGGCAGAAGACAGCGTGAAAAAGATCCAATCTCTGTTCACAAGCGAGCTGAAAGAGTTTCTCCAACCCATCGAAGGCTGGGCAAGACTCCTCGAGTATCCAGTTCCCGAATTCCGCAGAGTTGCACTTGACATTGAAGTGGAAACGCCCACTGTTGTAATCGAGGGCAAGCCTACTTTCCGAGTGCCTGATCCACGCTTCGCAGATCATCAGGTTTTTTGTGCTTCGCTCACTGGCTCAGACGGTGTGAAACGCATTCTACTTTTGAGGCGTGCTGGTGTAAGGGAAGGCACAGTTAAGATTCCAGCCGAAGTACGCATGGAATATTACGACACCGAGAAAGAGTTGCTTCAAGGCATTTTCGACGCTATGTGGGATTATCCCTTCGTGATCACTTTCAATGGAGACGATTTCGACCTTCGCTATCTCTTTCATCGAGCTCAAAGGCTCGGCTTCAAACGCAGCGAGGTGCCCATTGAGCTGGGCAGAAAAAACTGCCTATTATGTTATGGCGTGCACATCGACCTCTACAAGTTTTTCTTCAACAGGTCCATTCAAATCTACGCCTTTGGGCAGAAGTACAAGGACGTAACACTTGACGATATAGGCAAAGCACTGGTAGGCATGAGAAAAGTCGAACTGGACAAGGGGCTCAACGATTTAACTTACACCGAGTTGGCTCAATATTGCCTGCAGGACGCTGAAATTGCCCTGAAATTGACAACTTTTGACGATGATCTAGTCATGAAACTGATCTTAGCCATCACGCGAATAAGTCGCATGCCCATGGAAGACGTGAGCCGGCAAGGCGTGTCACGTTGGATACGCGACTTCCTGCAGTTTGAACATCGCAGATTAGGCATGTTAATCCCGAACACAGAAGATATCTTGGCGGTTAAGGGCAAAACTGCAACCAAAGCGATCATCAAAGGCAAGAAGTACAAGGGCGCCATCGTGGTTGAACCCGTGCCAGGCGTGCACTTCAATGTAGCCGTAATGGATTTTCCCAGTCTGTATCCTTCGTTGATTAAGGTCTACAATTTGGGCTATCAATCGATTCTTTGTCCACATGACGAGTGCAAAGGGAACAAGATTCCAGGCACGCCGCACTGGGTGTGCACCAAGCAAAAAGCGTTAGAAAGCTTATTGATTGGTTCGCTACGTGACCTGCGGGTTAAATGGTACAAGTCAAGAGCCAAGGACAAAACTCTGCCAAGTGAACTACGAAGCTGGTACAACGTTATCCAAGCTGCGCTGAAGGTTATCCTGAACGCGAGCTATGGTGTTTTCGGAGCTGAAACCTTTGACTTGTATTGCCCTCCAGTGGCTGAGGCTACAGCCGCGTTGGGCAGACATTATATTACGCAGATCATCAATGAAGCGCAGAATCTCGGCATACAGGTCATCTATGGTGACACAGATAGTATTTTCTTGAAGAATCCGTCAGAAAGCCAAACTGCCGCTTTGGCAAAGTGGTCTGAGAAAGAACTACACATGGAACTCGACGTCGACAAGCTGTATCGTTACGCTGTTTTCAGCAGTCGCAAGAAGAATTATTTGGGCGTTACTTCGGAAGGCGCGGTTGACGTTAAGGGCTTAACCGGCAAGAAGAAGCATATTCCACCATTGATTAAAGAAGCGTTTGATTTGATGAAGAACCGTTTGAGCCAGGTGAAGACGCCGGCTGACTTTGAAGATGCCAAAAAAGAGATTCAGAACATCATTAAAGACAGTTATCTGCGACTCAAGCGGCATGAATGGAAAAGAATCGAAGACTTGGCATTCAACGTAGTCTTGGGCGAGGCACCAGAGCATTACAACAAGACCATTCCGCAGCATGTAAGGGCTGCTAAAATCCTACAGGAGAAAAAATACGAACTAAAAGCTGGCGACTTGATCAGTTTCGTGAAAGTTGTCAAGGAACCGCATGTCAAGCCTGTTCAATTGGCATCCAGCAATGAAGTCGACGTGGACAAATATGTAGGCTACTTGCAGTCGACTTTCGACCAAGTCTTGGACGCGTTGGGCTTGGACTTCAATGAAATAATAGGATTAACAAAACTGGAGAGATTCATGTAAGGCTTGGTTTCGCCTATACTTTCTTCATTACCTGAACTAATGTGTAACCGAGGATGTTGATGCTGATCAGTGAGCCAACTCCTATGCCCAACCACCAAACCCACATTTCCATCTCAGTCAATATTGCCAAGTAGGTTCCAACAATTAGGGTTACTACCACAGTTGCAGCCAAGCAGCCAAAAAACTCATTTGCACTGTCGACCATCCTTTTCCATCTGCTTATTCTCCATGCCAATAGACTAGCGATGAAATTCGCCAAGGCGCCAAACGTTATGTCAGTCAAGACACTTGGCATGGGACTGGCAACATTTGCAATCGCGCCGCCAAATGTCACGCCCAGTACAGCTGGCCACCCAAGCAACATTGACAGCGGAATGAGAGCATCCGCCACTCTCACCTGCAAGAGTTGAAAACTGATCCCTGCCAAAGCCAAAACCAAAACAGCGTACAAAGCCGCAATAACTGCTGTTAGGGCTAAATCTCTACTGTGCAGTCTCACTCTTTCACCTCTCACACCGGGGTTTATACCTAGGCGGAACGGGTGGAGATGAGTCCCGCTCACCCGCCAAACGCCCACTAGTGTGCGTGACTGCTGGTTAAAAGCGTTCCGAAAGTAGCCTGCAAGAAGTATGGCAGCTATTCCTTGATTCTGATGATCCTTGTGGGCGTAACTATCACGTCCACCGGTGCATCCCATTCATCGCAGGGAATGTTCTCAACGATTTGGATTTCATGCACAGTTGTGACCACAATCGCCCTCGGCGATAAGGCATCTGCACCTTTAAGAATGGCGTATTCTTGGTCTGAGTAACCTGTTCCCTTGCCTAATCTACCTCCGTTTAATGAGACTGCAACCGAACCCGCTACGAACAAGTCGACCCTAACCACGTTTGGGTCAACAGATCGCCCGTGCTTAAAGGCGCCGAGAATTGATGAAGCCTCAACCATGTTAGAGGCTGAAAGGTGAGTTGGGTCAATCAGGAGAAAGCCTTGTCGAAGCTTAGGTGTTGCCATTATAAGCTGTTTGCCATCACGCAGCGCGATTTCTCGTACGGGACGTTGCGGTGAATCAGGGTTGCAGAATACTGTTCGTGCCAACTGGTATTCCGGTAGGTTTCGGAGGTTCTGTGCGGCTCTTTCTGCTCCCCTGAAGTTAGGGATTCTATGATAAACCGGTCTTGGAAATGTGGCTATGTTCCTGTCTTCCAAGAGTCGCCATACGTGCATGCGGATGTTTTCTTTGGACAAGGCGGGGCACTTGTGATAGTCTTAAATCCCTGATTTGCTGCAGAGAAATCATTGATGGTGGTGGCGTAGATGAATTTGTCGGCGTTCTTTCTGATCTGGTCCGCTGTTTTCTTGGTTCCGATCCCGCCTACGAAGTCTCATTTCCGTTTCGTGCCGCGGCTTGTGACTTTCCTGCTGGGATTATTCCTCTTTATGATCTTTGCAGCTGCACTAACGCCGCTTAGCCTGTTCGTGTACTGGCTTGTGTACATCCGATTGTTCTTCGCATTGCTGGAATACGCTTTCCAACTGGGGAGAAAAAGAGGGGTTGAAGAAAAAGAGGAAAGGTTTCAATATGGCCGTCTAGGGTCCAGACCCAGCCTTAGAATATCGACTCGCATACGCCCAAAGGTTGTGGCTGTGCTCTTCATCATGTTCCTTTTTTCAGTGCTCGTGGGAATTGTTTTTACACAGGTTCAGCGTGTAAGCAACGCGTATTACTTCAAGAGCTTCATTCAGCTCAGGTCAGGTTTACCGTTCTCAAGCTCGATACCAGATAACCAAGTGCGATTGGTGACGCAGGAATTAGCTACATCTGTGGCGAGAAGGCACATGTCTGAGTTTGGAAGCAACGTGAGAGTCATAGACGCTCACGTCACAAAGACCCTTGAGGGCAAACTCGTTTGGCTGACAGTAGTAGGCTCAACCAACGTTTTAGCTGAAAACTACGTGAAAGGCTTCATCATGGTTAATGCTACCGACCCCGTTGCCATTCCACAAATAGTGAACAAGGAATTCACTGTGGGTGATGGCTTGTGGTGGGATCGTAACATCATCTTCCGATCATACCTGGATGATATGACCTATAGTTATGGTGTTGCCTATCCAACATGGAGCACTGAAATCAATGATTTAGTATACGTGGTCGCGCGTTACCAAGTTGGGTTTGACCTTGTCCGAAGATATGCTGGGCTTATTGTGTACAATTCTGAGGGCAATGTTATCGAGAGCTACATGGAGCTAGAGGCACTTCCTAACTGGGCAACTCAGGTTTACGATGAAGACTGGATGGAGCGCATGATTAATGAGTGGGGCAATTTCCGAAGAGGCGAGACTTTCGATTACTGGGCTGGTGGTTTCCTGTGGATTATCCCGCCCAGTCGAGACCGTGTTGAAATGTCGGAGGACACACGTTACATTGTTGATCCTGAAACAGGCGACATTGTTGCCATGGTTATGGTCAACCCAATCACAAGCCAAAGAACCCTCGCTGGAGTGTTCAAAGCCACAAAGGGCGGCATATTCCTGTACGATTACCAACAGGAGAAATACATCTCAGGAATAACCGCAGAAGACATCGTTGAGGGAAAACTGCCGAAACCAGCAGCTGGCTACTATAATGCTGAAATGCCTTTACTATATCCAGTTGAGGTTTCGGAGGACACCTTCAGACTAGTGTGGTACATACCGATTTATTGGAGAGAAGGAACAGGGACACCGGACGAAACAATTTACTTAGCCGGCTTTGCAATCATCGACGCCTTGGATATAAATTCTGTAACTATAAACATAGCTGGCGGAGGACTTTCTAGCGAACAGATTGTGCGCTCAACAAAACTCGATTTCCTAAAGCTTTTCGGTGCGGTAACCTCTGTGAAGCTTGAAACGACCGTCGATGGTAAGCTTGAATATGTTGAAAATGGAGCTACCCACGTGGTCTTGCAAGTGGCGAACAGCACGTACACATGGATTGAAGCCACTGCTAATGATTTGCCGAGTCAGGAATGGTATGAACTTCTTTCAACAAAGAAAGACGATACCATTATCGCAGACATTGAAAAACACGGCGAAGTGTGGAGGATAATAGGTTTTGACAACGTAGGCATTCCGTGACTGCTTTTATGACGTTTCACTTTTCTGCAACATTCATATACTATCGTGCAGCAATTAAGCCCTATAATTAATGTCGACAATGGGGTTCAACGATGCCAAGTATCAAACGGGAAGAGTGGAGTCGCCATTTCGGCAAGTGGTTTAGGCGCGTGTTGATGAAAGCGGAAATCATGGACTACCGGTATCCAGTGAAGGGCATGGCTGTTTGGTTGCCTTATGGCTTCAAGATTCGCAGGAACATGCTCCAAACACTGCGCAGTCTACTAGACGCCACAGGCCACGATGAAGTCCTGTTTCCATTGTTGATTCCAGAGACCTCTCTGGCGAAAGAGTCTGAGCACATGAAAAACTTTGAGGGGCAAGTCTTCTGGATTACAAGAGGCGGGTTAACGCCGTTGGATGTGAAAATGGCGCTTCGACCCACAAGCGAAACTGCAATAGCGCCCATGCTTAAACTGTGGATTCGTTCCCACGCTGACTTGCCCATAAAAATGTATCAAATCGTGAATATATTTCGCTACGAGACTAGGGCAACTCGACCTTTAATCAGAATGCGTGAAGTGGACAATTTTAAGGAGGCTCACACGGTTCATGCAACTGAGAAGGAGGCGGAGGCGCAGGTTAATGAAGCGATTGAAATCTACAAGAGGTTCTTCGACGCCATAGGCGTGTCATACAAGATAACTAAGCGTCCAGATTGGGACAAGTTCGCTGGAGCCATGTATTCGACAGCATTCGACCAGATTTTGCCAGACGGCAGGACTCTGCAGAACGGAACAGTGCACATGCTAGGACAGAACTTCTCAAAAGCCTTCGACGTAACCTACGAAACAGAGAAAGGCAGCAGAGAACACGTTTGGCAAACCTGCTATGGCATAAGTGGGCGACCAATTGTTGGCATGCTTGCCGCCCATGGTGACGACAATGGTGCTGTGCTGCCGCCTGTTATAGCCCCTACGCAGGCTGTAATCATACCTATTCCATACAAAGGCATGGAGAAGCAAATCAATGAGGCATGTGAAACACTTGCGGCCCAGCTGAAGAAGGCGGACGTCAGGGTTGAACTCGATGGAAGAGGCGACTTGACCCCTGGCGCAAAATATTACTATTGGGAATTGCGTGGCGTACCTCTAAGACTTGAAGTTGGACCCAAAGATGTGAAAGCAAGTCAAGTGACTGTTGTGCGACGGGACACAGGGGAGAAACAAGCGTGCGATGCAAGTGACGTGGCAAAAGTGGTGAAGGAAAGTCTACGATCCATGATGGAAGACATGAAACGGAGAGCTTGGATGTGGATGAATGAACACGTGCATAGAGCCAGCAGCGTGAAAGAAGCCAAGAGGTTGATTATGCGCAGGGCAGGAATTGTTGAGGTCTTGTGGTGCGGCAGGGCAGAGTGCGGACACAAGCTTGAAGCTGACACAGGTGCCAGTGTCTTGGGCACTCCAGAGGATAAGAAAGAAAAAGCGAGAGGCAACTGCGTAGTCTGCGCAAAAAAAGCTCAAAACATTCTCAGGCTTGCAGTAGCCTATTAGATGCTCTTCCCTTGAGAAGCGCTAATGGAGCCAAGTCGATGTTCCGATATCGTGCGATCGATGTCAAGAGAGATAGGGACCTGCTACTGGAATTCCACTGTCGCGTAAACTATGACAGCGAAACTCCTTACGCTCGAACTGCATCTTATGAGCAGTATCGGAAGAAGTGGCTAAGTACATCACAACCCGAGGCATTCCTCTCACACTTGGTTGAGACTATGAAAGATGAAAGGACGATGGCTGAAATCCTAGAGTACAATGGCTCTACAGTGGGATATCTATGGGTGAAATTCACCGACATTCACGATTACGGCATCATCGTCGCGGAAGTGATGGATATTGCTGTCGCGCCTGATTACCAACGTCGCGGCATCGGATCAAAGATGCTTAGGCACATTCAGGAAACAACTCGAAAACGAGGAGCTAACTTGCTGAGGTCTGACACTGGTGTCGACAATATAGCTTCTCAGAAACTCCACGAAAAGTCTGGGTTCAAACCATATAGGATTCATTATGAAAAGATTATTCGTTGCCATTAGCATATACACTAAAATGATTGGGAAGGCAGTTGCTCGCAGACGAACCTGAAAGATACTGGGAAATAGCGCTGAAAGAAAGCGCCCACGTAATAGTGACGAGCGTAGCCTGTCTCAGAAAGAGACCTAACGTTCTCGTTATTTGTGGTCTACACAACAAAGTGCTCGCTGAATACATCATGCTGGAATCCCAGAGGATCGGCGCTCATCCAAATCTCTGGGCATTTGACCAAGATTTCTTCCTAAAAATCTCAAAAACTGCTTCTGAAAACCTGACAACTATGGTTCTCAAGCACTCGTGTTCTCTTGTAGAGAAGTCTAACGTGATCATATGGCTAAGTCAGTTCGAAGATGTTGAAAAGCTTCCAGCAGACATTCGAAAAGCCGTCTACTCTTTTTGGGATGCCGTTGACCAAGCTGTGAAGCTTAAGCCCCGATTGTTTGTGAATCTGCCTTCCCCCACCTACGTCCGAGCGATGAGGATAAACTACTTGGAGTTTCTTGCAGCTTTCATAAATGGAGTTAAGGTTGATTACCACCGACTTCGGGAAACTGGGTCAAACATAGCTTTGAAGCTTGCCGGAAAGAAGCTCATACATGTTTGTCATGAGAATGGCACCGACTTGGAGTTTAGCATTGAACGCAGACGCGTGGCAGTGGAGACTGGAACGCTTGAAGATTGTTATTCTACTGGTAAGGAGTGCGGGGTTGATGTTCCAGGAGGAGAAGTCTATGTTGCTCCCATTGAAAGCTCCGCGAATGGCATACTTGTGGTAGATGAACACAAGGAAAACCGTTTGAAAATGCTTAGGCTTCAATTCAAAAATGGAAGAATAGCTGATTTTGACGCAGAGAAGGGCGGCGACGCCTTCAAAAAACTGTTGCAAGACGCTAAAGGCGCTAAGGATAGAATCGGTGAATTTGGCATAGGAGTGAACTACGGTGTAAAGCTGGTTGGCTGGAGTATATACGATGAAAAAGCCTTAGGAACGGCGCACATTGCCGTAGGCAGCAATGTTCATTTGGGCGGAGCCAACGAAGCATCGATACATATGGATTTTGTCTTGAACAAGCCGACCGTAAGAGCCGACAACAGGCTTGTAATGGAAAAGGGAGAATTCGTAACGTAACGAGGCACCTTGATTTCTAATTACGCTCTCTATCAAGCCACTCGGTATTCTTCGCCTTCTTTAAGCAGAACTACCTTGATGCTTGACTTGCTTTCTACTCTGTTCTTAAGCTCCATAGGGTTTGTGCTCCAGCGATGCATTGGAATCGCAGCCTTTGGCCTGAATGCCAGCGCGGCTTCAGCAGCGTCTGCGTTGTCCATTGTGTATGTGTCTCCGCTTGGAAGCAAAGCTACGTTAACGTTGCCTAGTTGCCGCATTTCTGGGATGAAATCGGTGTCTCCTGCATGATAGACAGTTTTGCCTTCAGCAG
>Ga0315306_10001433_pt1 | contig 11376 bp, 7 predicted proteins | sample TDP1_MG_FD_203803 | JGI IMG/M metagenome (GOLD analysis project Ga0315306, IMG submission 203803) | Freshwater sediment microbial communities from Lake Towuti, South Sulawesi, Indonesia - TDP1 | ecosystem: Environmental > Aquatic > Freshwater > Lake > Sediment | place: Indonesia: South Sulawesi... | reverse complement strand
GCATGCTGACCATCAGGTCAATCAATGCGGCCTGGATGAGTGGAGATGTTTGGCTGGAAAGAGAATGAATGAGGCCTTCTTTGACCTCAGGATTCTGGTAGAAAAGATAGAGAGCATCAACAGCTGCCAGCCGAACATTGATGTTGGGGTCGGTGTTCAGGGTGTTGAGGAGCGCCTCAAGGATTTTCTCACCTGGCTTTTCAAGGCTGTAGCTCAGGCTGACTCCTCTCAACCGCTCGCTCGGAGAAGGCTGCTCGAGCAAAGAAACGGCCAGGCTCTGACGGATATTCTGGACCTCCTGGCGAAGCTGGACCATTTCGCCGGCTCTCTTTCCGTTGAGGTTAAGAAAATAGCCTGCTCCGAGCCCTATAAAGAGAAGGGCAAGGGAGAAGGCAAACTGCCATGCCGGGCGTTTTGGCCAGAAGCGGCTGAGCCAGGCGTCAAGAATTTCGCCCAGTTTCAGCCTTGGTTTAGCTTTTTCGAGTTCGAGTCCCTGCTTGTAGGCCTGGAGCATATCATAGAAGCGGGTGCGGAGCGCCTTGCTTGGCTTTTCCTCAGGAAGCACACCGAGCTTTGTCCAGATTTCGCTCAGCCCCTCCAGTTCTTCCCGGCATGAGGAGCAGCGGCTGATGTGGCTCTGCACCTCGTCTTTGGATATCTCCTCTATCTCTCCGGTTAAAAAATCAAGAAATTTTTCTTTTATATCCTTGCATCTCATGAGACCATTCCTCCAGAAAGTTCAAAATAAAGTTTCGAAAGCTCTTTGGTTGCCCGGTGGACATTGGCTTTGACTGTTCCTGTATGCCAGCCGAACAGCTCGGCAATCTCCGTGTATTTCAAGTTCTGAAATCGGCTGAGAATCAGGACTTCCCTCTTTTTGACCGGCAGCCTGGCGAGGGCCTTACGCAGGAGAACAATGTCCTGGCTCAACTCCATCTTCTCTGCAGGCGAGAGTTCCTGGCTTGCAGCTTCATCCCATTGCTCCTCGAGAGGGACTTCTTCTTTCCTCTTCCTCAAATGATCGATGTGGGTGTTGCGGGCGATCTGGTACATCCAGATCGTGAATTTGCTCTGCGCCTGGAAAGTCTGGCGGTATTTGAGGATGCGGAAAAAAACCTCCTGCACCAGGTCTTCGCTGCTGCTTCTGTTTCCGGTTAGGCGCAGGAAAAAGTTGTAGAGGGGAACATGGTGCCGCTCGAAGAGAATGGCCAGCTTTTCTACCTTTCCCTCACTAACCTCTTTCATGGCTTGATTGTCGGATATGGAATTCACCTCGATTGTTCCTCGTTTGGTGCTTTTCATTTATTAAGACTCGCTTTCAGAGAAAAGGTTACACCAAAAAAGAGAAGTTTTAAACTTTTATCAAAGTTTGGCTGAGGCAGAGTTATTTCATAATCATGGAGTTGAGGATTTTTCCGTGATTTGCGTGTTTGATTCGGTAAGAAAAAGGCGATGCAAAGCAGGCGGTTTTCGCTTAGTCTGGATATTTAATAAAGAAGTTGGTCCAGACGGTCGCTGGTCTGGAGGTAGAGAGAAGCAGCCTGGACGAGGATATAAAGGATGAAGACCAGAATCAAGAAGCCGTAGATGAGAAGGGCTACAGATTTCATGGTAGAGACTTTCTGGGCAATTCCCTGGGGAAAGAAGACGTCGAAGGCGAGCTTCCCCAGAATGCTGAGCAGGATCAAAAGTCCGAGACTCAGGCGGTAGACGTTGAGCTGGGCGTGGGCATAATCCTCTGGTCCGATTTTGATAAAGGGCGAAACAAGCCAGAGGGCCAAAAGGAGAAAAGCTGCCGGAATTGCGAAGCGCAAAACCTGAACTTTGCCCACAGAGCGCGTCTTCATCGCTTATATAAGATACCACGACTCAGATTGAAAGTATAGAAAATTGATGCACTTCCATGGTTCGTGCTTTGTCTAGAATTATCTTTCAGAAATAACGAATCTTTTCCACTCGAAGAGTCCTGGCCTCAGCTCGTAATTAAGAAGTGCCTCGGCAGTCGGAAGAGAAATCCTGTTGAGCCATTTCCCGATGGAATCAATCGTTTCCTTCCTGATCTCAACCATGGAGATGACATGGGCAGAGATTTCTGTGCTTTTAAAACGATACCGCCTTTGTGGCTCGAAGAGGAAATCAATCATCTTCGAATTCGGGTTAAGAAAGGCTTTGGGCGTTATTCCTTGGTCGAGGAAGGCTTTTTTCCAGAGCTCCAGAGAATAGCCGTAATGGGTGCAACTGAGGCTCACATAGAGAGGGGATTGAAGGCCTTTGATTTTCTGCAGAGCTTCATCGACATAGGCTGCGACGAGCATCTCTGTCTCTTCGCTGGCATAGCCCCTTTCAATATAACTGACCAACTCCGGACAGGCTTGAAAGACGATCCTTTCGGATGAGAATCCCATCTCCTCCAATCTCTTTCTGTGAGCTTCTTCGCCGACAGTTGTCGGAGTGGCAAAGATGATGGCTCTGGAATCAGGGGATTTTTCGAGGCTTTGAGCGAGGAGCTCAACTCCTGACTCGACGATTCCGACCACTGCTGTGCTTGTCTTTTTGGAGAAAGTGGTGTCGTCATAGATGACAGAAAGAGTGTTGCAGCCGATGAGAGTCAGGTCAGGCCGGTAATTTTTCTCCAGGCTTCTCAACGCGCTGTCGAAGATTTGGATTTTTTCTTCGCGGGTTTTCAGGCTGTTATAGCCTCCTTCGGAAAAGAGGGCATTGAAAAAAACAAAGTTCACCCTGCGGAAGATTTTATACTCCCTCATCCTTTCCACGGCGTCAGCCATGATGGAAAGGCCTCCCAGGCCAGAATCGGTGACGGCAATAGTTGTTTCTTTTTTGCGGAAAAAACTCTCGAGCCTCTCTGCTTGCGCCGATGCTTTTTTTTCGCCGAGACAGGGATGGAAAGCCTGGCAGATAAGGAAGAGGAGGAAAAGAAATCTTAATCGCCGATTCATTTTTTGGGTCAGAACTTGAGCATTTGGCTCGAGTTCAGGAATATAGCATTGAAATTACTTAGCGTCAAACAGCCAATCTTCAGATAAATGATTTTTTTAATAGGAAAATTGAGATAACACATAATCGATGATGATCTGTTGCCATATTCGAGACATAGACAACAAATCTTTTGACAGCGCAATTTTCTTTACTGTATGCTTAAAAAGCTAAAGGGAGTTGAAATGAGGAAGGAAAGAGATTGGAGATGAGAAAAAAAAGAAGCTTGGATCTTTATAAAGAGCAAAGAGTCGGTGTCTTTGTCGATGTTCAAAATATGTATTACTCTGCCAAAAATATATACAAAGCCAAGGTCAATTTTAAAACCCTGCTTGATGAAGCTGTCCGGGGCAGGCATCTCATCCGAGCCATTGCCTACGTGATAAAGGCTGATGTCAAGGATGAGAGCAACTTTTTTGAGGCACTCAAGGCCCTGGGTTATGAGGTCAAGGCCAAGGACCTCCAAGTCTTTTATGGAGGCGCCAAGAAAGGAGACTGGGATATCGGAATCGCCATGGATACAATCGAGCTTGCCTCGAAGCTCGATGCTATCGTCATTGTCAGCGGCGACGGAGATTTTGTGCCCTTGGTCCAGCATCTCAAGCACGTCTTGGGCTGTTATGTCGAAGTCATGTCCTTCGGCAAGTCAAGCTCCCAGAAGCTTGTTGAGGAAGCTGATAACTTCGTGAATTTGGATTCGAGTCATCAGAAGTTTTTGATTCCCGGCGGAAAATAAAACATTTTCTTAAAAATAAAAATCTTAAAGCGAGGGAAATTTCCATGAGAGAGTAAGAGGGGATTGTCATCGGTTGACATTAATTTTGTTCTCTGCTATTAAAGATATAACGAGTGGAAATATGAAAAAGGTATTCTTTTTGTCTGCCTTTTTAATCATTGGTGTTTCGCTTTTCTCTCAACAGATTTCTAAGGAGACATTTGTTGTCAATGTTGAAGTCCCGGTAAGAGTTTTTAAAGGAAGCCAATTTATCGATAATTTATCCCTAAACGACTTTGAGATTTTTGAGAACGGCATTCCTCAAAAGATTGAAGCCGTTTATCTTGTGAAAAATAAGAGCATAGAAAGGAGGGAAGAGAAGAGCAGGTTTTCCCCGGTTACTTCAAGAGATTTTTATCTCTTTTTTGAGATATCCGAGTATTCATCAAAAATTGGAGAAGCAGTGAATTATTTCATCCAGAATGTTGCCGCGCCCGATGACACTCTGACAATTATTACGCCGATGAAAACCTACAGGTTGAAGAGCCGAACGTTTGAAGTCCTATCAAAAGAAAGGGTTGTCAATAAACTCAAAGGAATCTTGAGAAAGGATGCGATGGTCGGGAGTTTCGAATACAGGGACACTGTAGAAGATATGACACAACTGGCGCGCTCTCTGTCCAGCGCGATTCGATCGGGAAGAGCAGTAACAAGCGGCTCAGGGGTTAGGTCTACGGCTGATATCTCTCAGCCTCAGGCCATAACACGAAATCTTGACGAATTCGCCATAGGTCCCTATGAAGGTTTGTCCTTTGAGGAGCAACTCACAAGGTATGCGGAGCTTTTGGCTCAATTAGATAATATAAGAAAAGTTGATTACCAGAAATTCTTAGAGTTCGCAAGAATTTTAAGAAACAAGGAAGGCCAGAAGTACGTTTTTGTCTTCTATCAAAGGGAATTTATTCCCAAAATTGAGCCAAAGATATTGAACCAATACATAAGCCTCTATCAAGACAGGCCTGATGTGCTTCATACTGTGACCCAGATTTTTGAATTTTACAGAAGAGAGATAAATATCGATGTCAATCAGCTTAAAGAGACCTATGCTGATTCTTCGGTCTCTATTCATTTTCTGTTTATCACTACGCCGAGAAGGTATGTTTACGGAGTTAGTATGGAGGAGCAGTCTGAGGATATTTATGCCGCCTTTAATGAAATGGCGGAAGCCACTGGTGGATTTTCTGATAATTCTGCAAACCCTGCTTCTTTATTCAAAAAGGCCCTTAATTCTTCTGAGAATTACTATCTCCTTTATTATTCGCCCGAAAGCTATAAAAAAGATGGAAGCTTCAGGGAGATAAAAGTAAATGTGAAGAATGGTGATTATAGACTCACCCACCGCGCCGGCTATTTTGCCGATTAACTAAGTTCGCCTTATTATCTTTTTTAACAGTTTTTTCCCCTCTTTATTTGACATCAGAAGTTCGCTTTGCTATAAGCTCAAAAGCAGAGAGAAGTGTACGCTAAAAAAAATTATTTCAGGGGGAAACATGAGAAGATTTATTTATTATTTTTTTGTGTTCTCAATCATGGCCGGTTTTATCTTTGGCGGTGGCGAAGTGTATGAAAAAGAGAAGCTCTATGATTCGGGAAAAATCAAGGAGTTCAGCGGGCAAGAGTTGAAGACTATTGCCTTTCCCATCGGTGGACTGGGCACAGGAAACATCACTCTTGGAGGAAGAGGCGAAATCAGGGAGCTTGAGATTTTTAACAGGCCTGATAAAGGGAAAAGTCCTGAATTCACTTTTTTCTCCCTCTGGGCAAAGGAGGAAGGCAAAGAAGCGGTGGCCAAGATATTGGAGCGCGAGTTCGCTCCTCCTTACGTGGCCTGGATGGGAATTCCCAGGAGCGAGCTTCCCGGAATCTCTCGTTTCAAAGAAGCAAGATTCAGAGGTGAATATCCTTTTGTTTATCTGCTGCTCGAAGACAATGCTGTGCCGGTGGGCGTGGAACTGGAAGCCTACAATCCCTTCATTCCCCTCTCACCAGAGAAGAGCGGGATTCCGGCGGCAATTTTTGGCTGGAAGATCAAGAACAATAGAGATTCCGGGGTCGCTGTTTCTCTGGCCTTCAGCATGCTTAATCCCATAAAGACAGCGGATAAAAGCGGGCGGAGGGGTTTTGGTAAGAACCTCAATCAGTATATCGATGACGGAAGATTCAGGGGAATCAAGATGAGCTCCAAAAGAGTCGATACCGAGTCCACGGATTACGGCAGCATAGCCTTTGTCACCTCCGAGAAAGATATCGATGTCCAGACAAGATGGTTCAGAGGAGGGTGGTGGGATGATGCTCACATCTTCTGGGACGATTTTGCTGATGACGGAAGGGTCAAAGCCGTAACCGACAGCACAGAGTCGGAGGAAGGCCGCAGCGATATGGCAACTCTTCTGATTTATTTCAAGCTCAACCCTGGAGAGGAGAGAGTCATCCCCTTTTATCTAACCTGGCACTTTCCCAATAGAGAGAATTACTGGAACAGAGAAGAGGGGGTGAGGGGCAAAAAATTCAAGAATTTTTATGCGACTCAATTCCATGATGCCTGGGAGGTCGCTCGTTATCTGCTCGAGAATGAGAAAGAGCTCTGCCAAGAGACGAAGAAATTCCATGACATTCTCTTCCGGTCGAGCTACCCGTCCTACGTCATCGACGCCCTCTCCTCGCAGGCATCCTCGCTCAAGACGAACCTGGTAATGCGCACCGAAGACGGAAAATTTTTCGGGTTTGAGGGTTTGAGTGACGATTCCGGCTGTTGTCCGATGAACTGCACTCATGTCTGGAACTACGAACAGACCTTAGCCTACCTTTTTCCCTGTCTTGAAAGATCGGTGAGAGAAACGGATTTCCTTCATAATACCTTTGATAATGGATACCAGGTCTTCAGAACTCTCATCCCTCTTGGTGATTACTGGTGGAGCTTTAAACCCTGCGCCGACGGGCAGATGGGAAACATCGTCAGGGCTTACCGGGAATGGAAGCTTTGCGGAGACATGGAATGGCTCAGGAAGCTCTGGCCTAAGGTCAAAGCGGCTCTTGAATTTGCCTGGAAGGGAGTGGGGGAAGTGGACAAGAAGTTTGAGTGGCAGAAAGAACAGCTCAGGCTACCTTGGGACCCGGATAAAGACGGAGTCATGGAAGGCGAGCAGCACAACACCTATGACATCGAATTCTATGGCCCGAACACGATGACCGGCTCGCTTTATTTAGCTGCCCTTAAGGCTTCAGCGGAGATGGCTGAGGCTCTTGGAGAAAAGAGAATGGCGAAAGAGTGGCTTGCGCTTTATGAGAAAGGCTCGAGAGAATACGACAGGCTCCTGTGGAATGGCGAATACTATGTCCAGAAGGTTGAGGTCATGGAAGGGCTCGTTGTCCCTGAGCATTTACGCTCGCCTGAGAAGGACGGCGATAATCCTTGCTGTGAAGGGAAGGAATCTCCTGGAGGAAAGAAGGAAGCGCTGGAAAAGGGAGAGGTCATTCCCAAGTATCAGTATGGAGAAGGATGCTTATCAGACCAGCTCCTCGGCCAGTATCTGGCTCATGTTGCAGGTCTGGGGTACATCCTCGACAAGGAACATGTCGACAAAGCCATGGGCTCAATCTTCAAAAACAATTTTGTCAATAACTTGAGCAGTTTCTCCAACGTGCAGAGAGTCTATGCTCTGAATGAGGAAGCAGGCCTTTTGCTTTGTTCTTGGCCAAAAGGAGCCAGGCCGGCGCTCCCCTTTGTCTATTCCGATGAAGTCTGGACCGGGATTGAATACCAGGTGGCTGCCTCTTTAATCTATTCTGGCTTGGTTGAGGAGGGTTTGACCATAGTCAAAGCAGCAAGGGACAGGTACAGGGGCTTCAACCGCAACCCTTGGGATGAGCTTGAATGCGGCCACCATTATGCCCGAGCCATGGCCAGCTGGGCACTGCTTCTGGCCCTCTCAGGCTTCCAGTATGATGGAGTTTCAGGTTTCATCGCCTTTTCGCCAAGGATCAACAAAGACAATTACTTCACCTTCTGGTCTTCAGGAAGCGGCTGGGGAAGTTTCGAGCTGAAGGGCAAGGAAATGAAGCTAAGAGTCGAAGAGGGGAGCTTGAAGCTTTCAAGGCTTGGAGTTTCAAAAGAGTATGGCTTCAAGTCAGCCCAGAGAGTGCTTGTCAACGTGAAAGAGGTTCCGGCCAAGGTGAAGCTTTCGAGAGATTTATCTGAGGTGGAGTTCGATAAGCCAATTGACCTCTATCGAGGAGGCGAGGTAGCAGTCATTTTTGAGAAATAGTGTCATTGACTAACACAAAAGCTGCGTGCTTTCGAACCACTCTGCCCGAGCCCTCCAAACCACGGATTTGTTGATGCTTCCGGCTTGAAACTTTTGAGCAAGATTCTTAGTTTTTATCTACAAAGAGCAGGGAGACAGAGGAGGCGAACAATAAATGATGAAAAGATTTCATTCAATCGGCTTGCTTATAGCTTTCACCATTGCTTTTTTTGGGGGACTCGCCAGAGGACAGGAGAATTCGGAAAAGCAGAGTATTTTGCCTGAGATATCTGAATATTACCAGAATTATAATTTTATCAGCTCTTTCAGTTCTCACTCTGAACGAGAGACTTTGGCCGGCTACCTTTCTCAAGAAGAGCTTCCGCAGAAGTTGAAGTCTGAACGCCTAGAAAAGGTCTTTCAATCGATGAAAAGAGTCAAAGCAAGAGTTATAAGATTCGACCCAAAAATGGTCATTCAGGCTGAGCCGAAAGGCTGGAATATCTTTCCTTCGGAGATGATTGAAATAAGAGATTTTAAGCAGAACGGTTCAGAAATATCAGTTGGGGTGGCGGCCTACGCCCTAAAGCCTGAAGAAAATTTTAGATTTATAGCTTTGTATGAGGAACATAAGGGGAATGAAAAAGAAATCCCCTCTGAGGAAGAAAGAATAGAAATGACAAGATCTAAATTCCCGCCAAGGATAGAAGTCCACAAGTGGCTTTATATCAACGGGCAATGGATGAGACAGGAAGCAAAAGTTGTCTTCCTCAAAGATAAAGAATAAAAATATTGGAGGAAAGCTTTTTTATTTATAAAATTCTATCGGCTCTCAACCTCAAAACTACCTTTGAGCCTGATATCCTCGGACGAGCCTCCGACCATGACCTCAAAAGTCCCTGGCTCGACAACGCTTCTCAATTTGATGTCGAGGAAAGATATCTGCTCTGGAGTGAGGACAAAGGTCACTGTTTTCTTCTCCTTTGGCTCTAGGGTTATTCTTTTGAAACCTTTGAGCTCTCTCACCGGCCTGGCCGCGAAGGAGACAGGGTCGTGCAGATACAATTGAACGACTTCATCTCCTTTGCGCTCTCCTAAATTTTCGATATCCACGCTGACTCGGAGTTCGCTGTTCTGCCCAATTTGTTGAGGCGTTATTTGTAAATTGCTGTACTCGAACTTGGTGTAGCTCAGCCCGTAGCCGAAAGGAAAGAGTGGCTTGCCACTGAGGTCGACATAGTCATATCCTCGGCCTGTCGGCTTGTAGTTGTTGTAGAGCGGCACCTGACCGACCGATTGGGGGAAGGTGATAGGCAGCCTTCCGCCTGGATTGTAATCGCCGAAAAGAACATCGGCGATCGCATTTCCTCCTTCTTCTCCCGGATACCAGGCCTCGACGATGGCCTTCGCCCGGTCGATCCAGTTCGCCATGGTCACGGCGCTGCCGTTGATGAGGACGACAACTGTCGGGACTCCGCTGCTGCTCACGGCTTTGATCAGCTCTTCCTGCAAGCCGGGCAGCTCAAGCTTGGAGCGGTCGCGTCCCTCGCCTTCGATGATGCCGGTGACGATGATCGCTGCTTCGGATTTCTTCGCCGCAGAGACAGCTTCTTGAATTCCGATATCCTCCCTTGGCTTGAGATTCCATCCAAGGTGGGCAACAGCTCCTCCGCCATTCTCGTAGTATTCGATGAGGATATCGTAAGGATGTCCGGCCTCGAGCTTTAGGGAAACATAATCCGAGGTCGGGCCGCGGTCATACCACTTGTCCACGAGCAGTTTTCCGTCAAGATAAAAGCGGAGACCGTCATCAGTGGTTATGCTCAGCTGGTAGATGTTCGTCTCGCTGGGGACGAGCTTTCCCGTCCACCTGACCGAGAATTGGTCTGAGTTGACTTGTGGGTCTGGGGAGCCTGATTCCCAGTTGAAATTGACTTGCCTGTCGATTCTGGTCAGAGCCGGTGTTCCGGAGAGTTTCATATTGTTGAAGTATTCGCCCTTCAAGCCATGAATTCCTGGTTTGGCGCCAGCTGGAACCAAACTTTCAGCGGCAATGGGTGGAAGAGCTGTCCACTCCAGCTGGCAACCCTGGGCGTAATAGACTTTTGTTGTCGGAGAAACCTTGTCTTTGATGCCCTCGAGTGGGGTAACAATCTTCATCCCGAAGCCGCTGTATCCTCCCAGCCGGCCGACATCGGCATTGGGACCGATGACTGCGATCGATTTTATATCCTTGCGCAGAGGGAGGAAATTGTCTTGATTCTTCAAGAGGACGATGGCTTCCTGCGCAGCCTGCCGCGCAAGCTGGCGGTGCTCCGCAGAATCGTTGATTTTCTCTGCATATTCTGCGTCTACGTCCCGCTTTTCGAATAAGCCCAAGCGAAGCTTTGCCCTCAAAACTCGGGTCACGGCTTCATCGATTGTTAATTCAGAGACCAATCCCTCTTTGGCAGCCTGGAGCAGAGGTTCTCCATAGATGTCGATTCCCGGCAATTCGACATCAAGGCCGGCCTCTATCGCTTGTTTTGCTGCCTCCTTCTTGGTTGCGGCCGTATGATGCATGCTGTATATGCCGCTTGCCGAGCCGTAGTCCGAGACGACAAATCCCTTAAAGCCCCATTCCTTCTTGAGAACATCGGTGAGAAGCCATTTGTGAGCTGAGCAAGGGATTCCCTCTATCGAATTGTAGGCAGCCATGACCGACTGCGCCCCTGCTTCCTGGAAACAGGCTTTGAAAGCCGGGAAATAGATTTCTCTTAGCAGCCTTTCGGAGAAATGGATGACATTGCTGTCGCGTCCTCCGTCGCCGACATTGGCCGCATAATGCTTTGGAGTGGTTATCACTCCTTCCTTTTCAATGTTTAGGCAGAAGGCAACTCCCATTCGCGAAGTGAGATAGGGGTCCTCACCGTAGGTTTCTTCCACCCTTCCCCATCTCACATCCCTGGCGATATTCACCACAGGAGAGAGAACCTGATGGATGCCGCGGCTTCGAGTCTCCTTGCCTATGGCCATAGCGACTTTCTCCATGAGCTCCGTGTTCCAGGTTGCCGCAAGACCTATAGCTTGGGGAAAGCTCGTCCCCTTGTTGCCGACGATGCCGTGGAGCGCCTCATCATGGATGATGACTGGAATTCCTAGACGTGTTTTCTCAAGGGCGAGGCGCTGGATTCTGTTTGCTTTTTCTGCGGCTTGCCTCGCCTGGTAGGGTCTGAGAATAACCGCCAGGTTGCCGATGCCCTTTTCGGTAATGATATTTTTCCCCTCGACCTCTCCTATTTCGCACTGGAGCTGGGCGATTTTTTCCTCGAGCGTCATCCTGCTCAGCAAGTCTTTAATCCTTTTCTCGATGGAAAGATTGGG
>Ga0315306_10001432_pt1 | contig 11385 bp, 9 predicted proteins | sample TDP1_MG_FD_203803 | JGI IMG/M metagenome (GOLD analysis project Ga0315306, IMG submission 203803) | Freshwater sediment microbial communities from Lake Towuti, South Sulawesi, Indonesia - TDP1 | ecosystem: Environmental > Aquatic > Freshwater > Lake > Sediment | place: Indonesia: South Sulawesi... | reverse complement strand
CGGGCTTAGCATTATTGGGCCCAGAGATAAGTCCATGTTAGCGCCTGCTGTCCAGGTGAAAGGCTTGAAAGAGAAATTTTTGTCCGTCAAGACCCCGCCACCAAAGTAAAGGCTGAAAGGCTTGATGAGCGCATGAGACTTCTGTGTTGATACAGAAAAAAGAAATAGAAGACAAAGAAGCGATAAAAAAAATTTTTTCATTTATCTCCTCCTCAATAGATTCTATTAAAATAACACAAAAAATCAATTCAATTTATTTTTTCGGATATCCTACTGATTGGGCTAACATCACTTTCTGATCCGGCCGCAGCTTCATCAGCTTTGCCATGGCCTCCCTGTCAATCATGCCCCGCACGACAGTGGATAAGCCTTCAGAAGCGCAGTAAAGATAGACATTCTGGCTGATGTAGCCGGTATGGGCAGCTGAGTAAAAATTCTTATCCTCATCTGTTCCCCTGGTTATCTTCGAAAAATCTGCAACATAGATCAGGTTCAGAGGAACATCCTTGACGAAATCCTGCTTTCCGGTCATGGCCCGGATGTCCTCGGCAAGAATCTGTTTTAGCACGTGGTTTATCGTATCATAAATATAGAGTCCGTCGGACATGGCAACATAAATATCGATATTTTGCCAGTTGACGGCAGAAGGAGCAGTTCTTTTTCCCGACTCAGGGCGATTCACTCCGTCTGCTGCCCAGAGCAGGTTTGATAGCACCTGAAGCGGAAGCTTCTCTGTGCTGAATTCACGCAAGGATTGCCTGTCCTTCAAAACCTGCATCAGGGGACGGCCACCCTCTGTCTGCGGTTTCAGGAGCTTGATTTCTTTGGCTTCCTGAGCAGAGGTAAAAGAAGGGCAAATGAGCGAAAAGGCTAACACCAGGAAACAAAAGATAAATGCGATTTCTCTCATAATATTAGCTCCTTTCTGCTAGATATTTATTATTCTTAGTATCTCCAGCTTGTCAAATCCGCTCCTGGCGGCGCACTCTTGAGAATTCGCTCCACAATCCTCGGCACAAACATCTGGTGGTATCTAAGCCTAGAGATGTAGTTCGGCCTTGTGTGATCCCCGTTCCAGCAGTGCTCAGCCCTGTCGCCATAGTCAACCTCGCCATCATAATAAGGATCTTTTGTGCTTCTGAGAAATTCATCCATCAGATAGACAGCATTGTTCAGGTAAAAATTGTCCATATCTCCGCAGTAGATATGGATTTTCTCCTTGAGCTTGGGACCAAGAATTTCCCAGTCTCTCTCAAGGATATAACGAAGATCGTAATTCTCACGCCAGTATTCGGCTACCGAGCGGTCAATCTTGCCCGTCAACTTATCCCAGATCGGCTTTGGATAGCCATCCTCGCCAACAGGGGAAAAAACAGCCTGCCAGATATCCCATTGCTCTCCTGAGCGGGAATGCACCCCGAGCACAAGCTCACGGTGATTCGTTTCTTCAAGGGTCGCGCTGACCTCTCCCAGATAATTCCTCAGCCCCGGCCTCGGAGTTCGCTTCCATCTGCTATCTACATGATAGGCGTTCTCATGCTCATAGATATTAACAATCGTGTAAGCACGAAAATCGATCGGGTCAGGGCAAGCTGCCCAGCAACCATTGTACTCATCTGGGTAGAATACCTGAGCAGCAAGAGATTCCCAGCCACCAGTGGAGCCTCCATAAAGAAATCGTGCCCAGCCTTTGCCGAGGCAGCGGAATTTCTTCTCGATGTGGGGAATAAGCTCATAGGTAATCGCGTCTCCGTATGGCCCCAGGTTGGCTGAATTCACAGCATAAGAGTCATCGTAATAAGGGTTAGCATGCTGGATCTCGATGATAACCATCCGGGGAAAATCTGGTCCAGTCCACTCCTGGTAAAATTTATGGGCATACTCCTGGACAATCTTATTGTATCCTTCAATCTTGAACCTTTCGCTGTACTCAGGCTTGAGGTCCGGGTCTGGCGGAATCTCTCGGAAACCGTCGAAGGTATAAGGGAAATGTCCATGGAAAATAACAAGCGGGTAGCGGGCTTCAGGATGCTCATCAAAACCTTCAGGCAAAAGAACACAGGCTCCAAGATACATGGGGCGTCCCCAGAATTGTGTCAGCAGCTTACTCTGGATTTTCACGTGCTTGATATATTTGGTATCCTTCGGCTCAGGGATAGGAGGGATTTTTTTATCGAGATTAATCCTAAGCATCTCATCTTTCCCCGGATTAATCACCAGCTTCTGAGGTGTGCTGAAAAGATTGCCCGGTGCCTGGTTCCAGCGCTGCCCTTCCCCCCGGTCCATCGGCAGTTTTACCGTATGGCCATCAGCACGGTGAAAGGTCTCGTAGATATGAAGAAGAGCCTGCACCCAGTACTCCCCTGCTGGAATCTCAGAAATGCTTTTCAAAGGATAGCCGAATACGCTGGAGTCGATGAGGGCCGGTTCGCCAGGCTTCAGCCCATTGACATCAATGCCAAAAATGAGCTGGGTTTTAGGACCATCACTAATCTGAAACCTTGGCTCATTACTCACGTCTGTGGAGACCATCAGCAGCATCCGCCCGTCAAGAGCAACTTGGCTAAGCTCTTTGGGAAAGGAAATGCCAAAGCAGAGCTTGCATTCTTGTTTTTCCACCTTTGGATGGCCTGAGAGCGCCAGAATAATAATAAAGATTAAGGCCAGCGGGATTAAGGCAGATTTACTAAAACTTCTTTGTCTCATGTGTTCCCCTCCTCTAGAAATATTCGAAAACTTTTTTCATGAATATTTTATTAAAGATTGATTATTAACAGAATTGAGTATTAAGTTCAACAATCTTGAATAGAGAACTCAGCATATTTTTTTAGAGGATCTCTCTCTATATATATAGCAGCTGGATTATAGGTATTTTTTTTGATGCACTGGGTTTATATTACTGGATCTTGATCGCCGTATAGAAAAAGTTTTGTCCACGACGCACATACAAAGCTGCTGTATCGCCGGACTTAAGGCCAGCCATGACCTTTCTAAAATCCTGCACATTCCTCACTCCAGACCGATTAACTTCTTTGATCAGATCCCCTCTTTGAAGTTCTGCATCCTCGGCTGGGCTGCCCTCATCCACGTCAACAACGAGAACTCCGCTCTCACCCTGATATCCAAGCTGTTGGGCAATGTCAGGAGTCAAGTCTTGAATGCTGAGTCCAAGTTTTTTGCTGGTTTCTTCCTCCCGCTTCTCTTCTCGGCCAGGCTGTTTAGCACGTTCTTCTGGTTGCTCGGCGACAACCGCGGTTACTTCTTTTAGCTGATCATCCCGCAAAAGGACAATCTTAACCGAAGTTCCAGGCAAAGTCTGAGCGACCATATTGCGCAATTGGGTGGTATCTTTCACTTTCTTCCCGTTAAACTCGACGATGAAATCTCCTTTCTTGATGCCTGCCTTGTCCGCAGGCCCGCCCGCTGTAACATCTGCAACCAGCGAGCCCTCAGTGCTCTTTAGCTTCAAAGCTTTAGCCAGCTCTTCATCAATGTCCTGAGGAGTAAGAGCAAGAAAGCCTCTTGTCACCTTGCCCTTGGAGATAAGGGCATCCATGACCTGCTTGGCCATGTTGATTGGAATGGCAAACCCGATACCTACATTCCCACCCGATCCCGAAGGGCTGTAGATCGCGGTGTTAATTCCTAAAACTCTGCCCTCCAGATCAGCCAGAGCGCCGCCGCTATTCCCAGGGTTGATTGCTGCATCGGTCTGAATAAAATCCTCATAAGTCGCCGGGCTGACTTCTGAGCGACCCTTGGCACTGATAATACCGGCGGTGACGGTATGCATCAATGAGAATGGATTGCCGACTGCAATCACCCATTGTCCAACCCGGCATTCATCCGAATTCCCAAGAGTCGCTGCGGGCAAGTCCTTGGCATCAATCTTGATCACAGCCACATCGGTTTTTGGGTCAGTTCCAACCACTTTTGCTTTATAAGTCTTCTTGTCTCCAATGACTACTGAGAGCTTCTGAGCATTTTCAACGACATGATTGTTGGTCAGGATGTAGCCATCCTTGCTCACAATCACGCCTGAGCCTAGACTTCGAACCGTCCGTTTCTCTCCCTTGAGCTCCGGAATGTCAAAAAAACGCCTGAAAAAATCATCGCCAAAGAAATCGCGGAGAGAATCATCTGGCAGTCCAAAAGGACTCTGCACTTGAACGACCTGTTCGGCAAAGATAGAAACGACTGAAGAGCTGACTTTATTGGCGGCATTTTCAAAAGCCTCACTCAATTGATTCAAGATCGATCGAGTTTGAGGGGCTGTGGAAGCTTGCTGGGGATTTTCTGTATTTGCTTGAACTGGGTCAGATTTGTCAGGAGGTGAGCTTGAAGAAGCAATCATTCCGGCTGTGAACCCTAAAATGACTCCCAATATTAACAACAGCCAATATTTTTTTAATTTTATTATGCGAAACTCCGTTCAAATTCCATCAATTTTTCTTGGTTTGCCTGCCTATGATGATAAAAATATTTGTCTTTCTTGTCAATCAGATCAATTAAGCAGTAAGCATTTCCAAATATGTGATTTCAAAGAGGTGTTGGAATCGTCCCTAAGGCCCCCATAGCGGAGGGGGGCCCCGTCGGGTTTCCGACGGGGGGAACCGACGGGACTCGTTCCCCAGGGGGCTGAGGGGCGATTCCAACACCGATAGAAAATCACATATTTAGATGCTTCCAATTAAGCATTTTCAATTACTTGATAGAGAAACCCCTCATCACCGATTTGGAATTGCTTCCTTTGATCAATTATTTTTTGAATGGAGTGGACACTCGATCGAGATAATTGAGCTCATCCTGAGTCATTCTGAATCTCATCGAGCCTGAGTTATCCTTGGCTTGAGTCGGGCTTGTTGCCCCAGGAATGGCAACAACAATATCCCCCTGAAAATTGATGACCCAGTTCAGAGCAATCTGTGAAGGCGTCGCCTGATATTTTTCAGCCAATTCTTTAAGAACATTGATCACCGGACGGCTTTTTCCCAGCCCCTTTGACTTGAATGCTGCCATATATTTTCTATACCCGGAACGCCTCCTGATCAAGCCCGGGTCGCCATGGAATTTTCCTGATAAAAGCCCCTGGGCCAAGGGAGAGTAGGCAATGATTGAAATACCAAGCTCTTTGGCTGTCTCTAAAATTCCGTTTTTTTCTATCCGACGGTCAAGCAGACTGTACCGGACTTGATTGGAGATAAGACTGAGGCCGAGGCTGGCGAGCTCATCATGAGCGATTTTCATTCTCTTGGCTGAAAAATTACTGACACCGATATAGCGAATCTTTCGGTATTTGACAAGCTGAGCCATGGCCTTCATTTCAGCTCTGGCGGAGGAAAAAGACCAGGGCTGGTGAATTTGATAAAGGTCAATACGAAAGTTATTCAGATTATTAATTCGCCTATCAATTGTTTGAATTATGGATTTTGCCCTCCTGAAAAATGGCATCCATTTGGTGGCAATAATCACCTCCTCTGATGATTTGCCCAATGCTTTAAGAGCGCGCGAAAGAGATCTCTCGGATTCGCCCCACCCATAGGATTCAGCCGTATCAAACCAGTTTATACCTCCCTCAAGGCTCACCCGGATAATATCTATGATCTCGCTTTCCTGAAGAGAAGGCCAATATCTGCCGCCAATACCCTTTCCTCGGCTGAACTGCCAGCATCCCAGTCCGATGGGTGAAACCATCAAATCAGATTGGCCTAGCCGTCTCAAAGGTAATGCACTTTTCATCGTCTGCTCCTTAAATACCGCTCTGCAGCCAATGAATATAAGAAATTAATCAAATCATTTCTTTTCCCATTATACAATCATCGGATGTCAGGCAAATGAAATTTCATAAAAATGAGATTAGCTAATATCACAGAAAAAAACAAAGGTCAATGAGAATGGGGAAAAACATATTTTTCTCAATACCCAGCCTGGTTTTGCTGGGTTTTATATGAAAGAAAGGGTAATTCTTTTCAACTTATGTGCATTTTCTCGACTAAATATATGAGTTTATTGAGCGAGGCCGAATATGATAGTAAAACCTCCTCGATATTAAACAAGAAATCTCAATAATTTTTTAGATAAACAGGAGTGAAGAAATGCAATATTTAGCTAAAACTTTACGCCTTAAGCCAAAGATTGAAGAAATTGAAAACAACGACAAGGAACTCACTGCAAACCTAAACGCATTTGCTAATAAAGGTTATTTTCTTGATAGAATTATCCCAGACGAGAGGTATTCTCCGACAGGCGACGGAAAAAAGGTCTACCTCCTGATATTTAAAAAATAAAAGAAGCCAAATCAAAACCATTCGATTTTTTTCCTTTTATTCTAAAAAAATGAGTAAAGCGATCTTCTTGTAAGTCTGATCTCCGCTAGCGTTATTGCCCTAATCTTTTGCCGGCATGAAGCTATATTTTAATCCCAGACCAATTGTTCTTGCTTTCATCGGGTAGCCTGGCTCGGTGAAATAAGAGCTGTTGAGGACGTTTTCTCCCTTCAGAAACAATGTAAAATTCGAAAAATCTTTGGAGAGAGTTGCGTTCAAAACAAAATAATCTGGAACAACGACGACCTCATTAAAAATTTTAACCTCAGAACTGGAGACGGCGAGCCCCCACAGAGTGAATTGAAGCTTATTTTTGCCCATGATGGCGAGAACAAAGTTCAATTGGGATTCAGGGACAAGATCCAGGGGCCGATTCTCATCTTCATTTTTTCCATCCAGGTAGGTGTAGTTTAAAGAAAAGTTGAGCCGAGACAGAGCTTTCTGAAATTCCAGCTCAAAACCAGAGATATGCGCCTTCCCGATGTTCAAATTTGTCTGAAATCCATCTGGCAGGCGGACAGCCTGGATAAGCCCCTTTATCCTGTTGTAAAAAATAGCGCTGCTCAATAGAAACTTTCTTCCAAACGTGAATCCAAGCTCATAGCATGTTCCTCGCTCGTCTTTGAGATCTGGGTTTCCGACCCGTGTGCTGTATAATGATTTCATCGACGGAAATCTTGACTTTTGGGAGAACGTGAGATGAAGATCGATGAAATCCGAGGGATCAAATTTGAGGCCCAAGATAGGATTCAATGAAGTTTTATTCTCGCCTGATTGCTTAACCAAATGGTCCAGACTCGCCCCTCCGACAACTTTCCATTTCGGATTAAGGCTTAAGTGATTTTCAAGACCTAGGGAAAGAGTCTGATGCTCAAACTCTTGCCATTCAAGTCCGGTATCATCCTGGGTTCTGACATGATCATCTCTGAGATTCAAGATGAATTTCAATTCATTCTGAGATGAATAAGGAAAAGATCCTAGAAGGAAAGTGCCGTAAGAATCGTTTTTATAGGTGGACTGCCACTGAAGTTCATTCATCTCAGGTGTTGTGTAGGCAGCGAGAACATTATCATGCCTGATATAGTAGGTCCTGAACTTGAGGTGGCCTTTTTTGAATAAAGAAAATGTGCCACCTAAATTCACCTGGTAACGATTCCAGCTTTTAAACCTCCAGTAGCGGGGAGTGTAATATTCAGTAGCAAAAGGAATGCCAAACTCTGATGAGTATATGGCCGTCTCAAGGAGAATCTCACTCTTCTCTTTGGGATAAAAGTAGAGCTTTCCTGTAATGTTGCTGCGTTCAGAATCGCTGTTTTCTCTAAAGGTCATGACTCCCTTTTTGTTCCAATGGAAACCTTCTGAGCTATCGAGATCAGCAAAACCCGAGAAGAAAATGCTTTTCCAACGCACAGCTCCAGATGAAGAAATGCTAAGGGAATTGTTGCTGTCGTAAAGCGCTTTTAATGAAAAAGAAGGCGGATTCGGCCTTTTGGTTACGACCTCAACAACTCCGCCAAGGGCATTGGGGCCATAAAGAAGAGAAGAAGCTCCTTTTACGATTTTTACACTCTCGACTTCTTCTGCGGTGAGAGTTTTGAGGTCGAATGAATTAAAAAAAGGCTCATAAACAGGTATCCCGTCATAGAGCAAGGCAATCTTCTGGCTTTCCAATCCCCTGATTTTGATGCTGAATTCGTTTTTGGAGCCAGAAGAGATGAACGTGCCGGAGGCATAGGAGAGGACTTCGGAGAGGTCCCTGGAGAAAAGCGATTCAATTTTTTCTCTTTTTATCAAAGATGTGAAGGAGATAGAAAATTCCTTGGGCAACTGAGCTTCAACAACTATCTCTTCGGTGATCGTTTTTTGTTTTTCATTCTTTTCCTGCTTTTTCTCCTGAGCAGCTAAGAATGGATTGAAAAAAAACAGTACTCCGCAAAGCAAAAAGAGCAGGAAATTTTGATATGATATCCGATTTATTTTAAGCATCCACTTGACCTGATTCCGAAATATTATATCTCAAATGTGCCTCTAAAACCCATTAAGAATATATGCCTTCACTTCTCTCAATTAAATTTCTTTTCAGAATAACTTTATCTTGGGAGCTGAATTGGCGAGAAAGTGCAAATCAACACTATAAAACTCGCATCGCCATGGTCAAAGCTTGATCAGAAATTTGCAGGATGGATGTCCGCGTTTGATTGACTGTAAGAGCTCCACCTTCACCGGTTTCTGGGCAGCAGTCTCAAACATTTCCAGCACCCAGCCTCGTGAACAGATGCAGTAAGTATCGGATAATCGCTCTGGTCCCTCAGCCACAAGGTCGCAAAGACACTTGCTGTAACCCAAGTGAATCACACTTCCTTCGATATAACTATTTTCCTTCCCCAGGTATTCTGCCAGAGTTTTCACCAATTTTTCGACATCGCCCTTGCATGACTCGGCTAACCGAATTGCCCCACGGCGGGCGCAATCCCGGCCGCAAGATTCCATCAGTTTGACCCTTGTCTGCTCATCGAGCTGACTGTCGAGCTTTTGCATGAGGGAAGTGATCCAATCCTCTTTAAACTTCTGATTTGGATCTTTAGCTTTTTGCCCTGATTTTTTTTCATTGGCTTGGGCAAGAGTGCGCTTCCCTTTCAGAAGCATCATCCATCCAGAAGCCAATCCCATTTGAAGTGACTTCTTAAAAAATTCCTTTCTATCCATTCTTTGTCTCCTTCCACATGACAACGATTAATAATCAAACACCCTTTTTGATATTTCAAAAATATCCTCTTCTCTTCAAAGTCAATGTCAAAAACAGAATATTGATTTTTACCTGAATTTCACTCTCGAAATCTCTTGATTATCAGATTTTAGCGAGCCTCAGAACATATTGTCAATTTAGATTTTTTATTTTGTCTGGTATTTTAAATTAAGGAAATTTTTAGTATCATGATTATTATTTTGAAGAACGATAAAATTGAATTTTAAAACTTTATATTAAAGAGTGAACTCCGATAATGAAAATCAAGGAAGTTAAAGCTAAGAGCATCCTCAATAAATCAAAAATCTTCGATTACTGCCTCAACCCTTACACCGGCTGCGAGCATAATTGCGTCTACTGCTACGCACGCTTGTTCATGAGAAGATATTCTGGCCACAGCGAGCCCTGGGGTGAGTTTATCGACATCAAAATCAATGCTCCTGAACTCTTAAGAAATCAGCTCGAGAAAGCAAAAAGAGGCACGGTCTGGGTTTCCTCTGTCTGTGACCCTTATCAGCCTCTCGAAGCGAGGTACTGTCTAACCAGGCGATGTTTGCAAGAACTGGTCAAAAAACAATTTCCTGTCAACATCCAGACAAAATCAGCTCTGGTTTTGCGTGACCTGGATTTGCTTCTGCAGTTTGAGGAAATCGAGGTGGGATTCACCATAGCAACTGACAACAATCGGATAGCTCAACTGTTTGAGCCAAGGGCATCGTCCATAGAAGAAAGGCTGGAAACCTTGGATAAAATCCACTCCAAAGGAATCAAAACTTTTGCCTTCATCGGCCCCCTCCTTCCAGGAAGCCCGGAAAAGCTTGTGGAACAACTCGAAGGAAAAACAGACAGGGTTTACATCGACAGGATGAATTACTTGAGCACAATTAAAGGATTTTACTATCGGCAGAAATTAACAGCAGCAGCCACTGATATGTTCTTCTGCAAATATAAAGAAAGGCTTGTCAATGAATTAAGGAAGCGGCGGATGAAATTCGAAGTCCTCTTTTAAAATTTTCTTCAATATTTCTCTTAGCAATTTGATAGTAAAGGAAAAGACTTGTAAAAAATTTTTCGATGAGTTATGAGTTAAAAGTCATAAATCACGAGCGATGAAGGAGGATTGAGTCTTTTACCCTCAGAAAAGAGAAGGAGAAAGCATGGGCAACAAAGAACTATTGATAAGAATGGAAAAAGCGATAATCGAAGGCAACAAAGCAGAAGCCCAGGCTCTGGCTGAAGAGGCAGTTGAAAAGAAGATGGACCTCACTGAGGTCATTGAAAAAGGCTATGTTCCCGGTATTCAAAAGGTCGGAGAAATGTGGGAAAAAGGCGAATACTTCCTGCCAGAGCTTATAACCAGTGCCGAATGCATGAAAGCAGCCATGGAAGTTCTCCAGCCAGAGCTTGAAAAAGCCCAGATTTCGACAAAATCACTTGGCAGAGTTGTTATCGGCACAGTTGAAGGAGACATCCACGACATCGGCAAGAACTTGGTGGCTTCAATGCTTTCAGCCAACGGATTTGAAATAGTGGACCTCGGAGCAGACGTCAAACTAGAAAAATTCGTTGAAAGAGCCGTGGCAGAGAATGCGGATTTTATCTGTCTCTCTGCACTTCTGACCACGACCATGATTGGCCAGAAAAGAGTCATTGAAATTTTAAAAGAGAAAAATCTCGCAGGTCGGTTCAAAGTTTTGGTCGGTGGAGCTCCGGTAAACCAGAAATGGGCTGATGATATCGGAGCAGACGGCTATGCTGAAAATGCCATGGCTGCTGTGAAAACGGCAAAAAAGCTAGCTCAGGAATAGAAGCTGACGATGCCTCCACCTCTGAGAATCATAAAGAATTTTAAAATCCAATTCGACGAGAAAAGAATTCTGAGGCTTATCGGCTACAAGAAGAAAGGCGAAAAAATAAAAGAACCCATGAATAAACTTATTCTGGGAGAAAAAAAGAAGCTCGATGACCTCCTCGAGCCCGCTGCCATTTACAGGATCATTGATTATGAAGAAACCAACAAACATCCTATCTTCGACCATGCCAAAAAAGTAGCCCTCTGTATCTGCACCATCGGGCCAAGGCTGGAGAAAGAGATTGAAAACCTCACCAAGAAAAACGAGCTCTTGAGGGCTTTGGTTCTCGATGCTTTGGGCTCTGAAGCGGCTGAAGAAGTAGCCATCGAGTCTGATCAAATAATAGCAGCTAAAGCAAGAGAGATGAATTTATGGCCGAGCAAAAGATTTAGCCCCGGCTATGGAAAGTGGGACATCAAGGAACAGAGATTCGTCTTCAGCGTGCTCCCCGGCCAGAAAA